>ENA-UOJL01001969-UOJL01001969.1-human-gut-metagenome-genome-assembly--contig:-P47-NODE-1969-length-18754-cov-20.059041_pt1 | contig 18754 bp, 7 predicted proteins | sample MGYA00242347_ERZ723894 | MGnify/ENA metagenome assembly ERZ723894
ATATATCTCAGGTTAGTGGCGTTTTTTTGAAAGGTAAATGTCAGTGCAGTTGCACAGATACACTCACGAAATTATTAACGCCTTGTCTGTACGCAAAGTGTTTTCGGCGGTGTTGGTGCGAAGAATCCTCAATAGTTGGCTGAGCGAAGCTCAGCAACAGAAGCTCACCTTTGGCAAGGGGGGGTAAGAATGTGGTGCAAGGCGAGGGATAGTGCGGGTTTTGAGGGTTGGTGTCAGTGCTGTTGTATAGATAAAGTCACGAAAATATTAACTCCTTGTCGGTGCGGAAAATGTTTTAGGCAGTGCTTGGCAAAATATTTCACTTGACCGGTGGCTGTAGGGTGCAGTTTTTTTGTATTATGTGCCGCATTTATGACCGTTCGTGCCGTTATAACAACCGTTCGTGCCAAAAAGTTGAAATCACAAAGCAAATGAGTTATGATATAATTATAAAATTATAAGGGGAGAAGTATGCTCATCTGCGTTTACGATACCGCAAACGAGGCGGAGATACTGAAAGCGAAAATAACACAAATCGCAACGGCAGCATATCGAAGAATTGCCTACAGGGTATGTCAGAGGTATGAGAGCTTTGCGAAGGAGTGTAAGACGGCTGACCTTATAATCGTGCTTGCCGACGGAGCGGACGGTATGGATGGCGTTATTGCGGCAAAGAATGCCGACAGGGATACGCCTGTAATATGGCTGTCGGACGATGAGGGATTCGGGGCGCAGTCATACAGGCTTGGCTGTACCTATTTCCACAAGAAGCCGATACCGCTTGAAAAGCTGAAGGAGGCACTGCATAAGTGCAGATGTATGGCATGAGCACGGGTAAATCTACAGGAGGAAAAACATGAAGAAAAAATTTGTACGGCTCATAAGTGCGGTGCTGTCTGCGGCAATGACGTTGACGGCTGTACCGTTATCGGCATTTGCCGAGGGCGAGGCACATACGCATGACGGCGAGAGCAATGTCATCACGACACCGCTTGATTTCAGAGAAAAGACGGCGGACGAAAACGGTGTCGGCTGGAGCTGGGATTAAGACACAAAGACGCTGACGCTTAACGGAGTGAACATTCAGGCGACAACCGACAGTATGAGCGTCGTAACAGTCCCCGACGGTACGGAGATAGTGCTGAACGGTAACAATACTATCGTACAGACCGATACCGGCAAAAGTGATACATATGTTCTCAGTGCCGTAAATAATAAAGAGGTCAATTGTGACGGCACAATGACAATCAGCGGCGACGGTGTGCTGAATGCAGAGAACCGCTCTACAGACAGTATGGCACGCTCTCTCGGCGGATCAATAATCCTGAACGGCGGTACAGTAAACGCAACAGGTACTGTAAAGACAAATTCGCTTGAAATACATAATGACGGTGTGCTGAACGCAAATGCGACAACTGCATCTTTTGAGGGTGTGGCTGTCAATGTCAGCGGCGGCATTACTGTTGACGGCAACGGCAGTCTTACTGCAGTAGGTTGTGCTAATGAATCTACGTTAAACAGTGCAATATTGCTTACCAGTAATTTCGACAAAATTTCCGTCAGCGAAAACGGCAGTATTACTGTGCCTGAAGGCAATGCAGCAAGAGTCGGAATATACTACAGCGGAAACAACGGCGACGGAATGGATGCCGAAATAAGCGGCGGTAAGGTCACTGCTTACGGTGCTAAGTATGGCATTTACAAAGTAAACCTTATAATGAGCGGTACAGGCTCGGTATATACTACGGGTGGTTCATACGCTATCGGTCAAACTTTACCGGCAATAGACGAGAATGAATTTGTAATAAAGGGCTCGACCGAGTTCAAGGCTTCGGAAAGTGCTGTGACAGGCGAGGTCAAGTATAACAGCGGCTATTATGAGATTGGCGGAGCAGACGCTAAGACGGTAGTTATAAAGCCTGATACTTCTCCCCGTATAATACTCGGAAAGCAGACAGGAATATTCAAGACGGAAGAGTATGAAATAATTGAAGGCATGACTGATACCAAGCTCAAGGGTACGGTTTACTTTGATATTACTCTGAAGAATATGAGCGATGAAGAGTTTGCAGACGCAAGAGGCTATTTCGGCGGCGATGAACCCGATTTATCAGCAAGCATAATCAAGACCGATTACGGCTGGGTGTGCATGGTCTGCGATACCGAGTTTTCGGTTACATACGACACTGATAATACTCTTACAATAAAGTGCGGAGATATTGTATCCAATACCGTTCAGGTAAAGTCGAATGCAAACCGTTTCAACAAGGTTACACAGGGTGACAACACAAACAGAACGGTTTTCTATACAAACACTTCGCAGGAAGAGAAGGACAATTACAAGCTTGTAAGCACCTATACGGTTGACAGTGAAAGCATAAGCTATAACTGGTACAGTACGAACAGTGCATACAGTGCAGATGAGCTCGGTGCGGCAGTATCCGGAAGCAACGGCGAATTCAAGCTTGCGGATAATATTCCTGCCGGAAATTATGTTCTGTATTGCGATATAACCTATTCAGACGGTGACAGCACAGAAACTGTTACAGAAAAATTTACATTTACATATAAAGAATGTGCACATGAAAACGGTTATTCCGACGGTAAATGCACAAACTGCGGAGCGTTATGTGATCACAGCGATATTGACATTGGCACGGGTAAGTGTAACAAGTGTGAGCGTCAGTTTGTTGCTACAATCAGCACAGACGGCAGTGCACCGACAGGCTATGACACGCTCGCAGACTGCCTTGACAGCATTACTGCCGATACCGGAAACTATGTTAAGATCTATCAGGATATCGGCGATGCATCGGCAACTGCAATTTTAGATACTATAGATGTAAAACACAATGTTATGATCGACCTTAACGGTCACAAGCTGAACAATATCAAGCTTGGGGTCAACAAACTTGGGGTCAACAAAGACGTCACGCTTACATTAACCGGCACAGCGGGCAGTTATGTTACGCAGGTGTATGTTCGCAAAGGCGGCGGATCATTCATAATTGACAGCGAAGCAAATGTAGAATTTAATACAATTTTTGTTGAGGACAGTGCACGGCTTGCTGTAAACGATGGCGCAAAAGTAACTACAGAGCAGTTGACTGTGATAGCATCCGTGAATGATGACGGAACTACAACGACATCTGTAAAGCTCGCTACGGGAATGAAGTTAGGTGGGCTGACATATCATCGCCAAAACAATTCCGGCGCTCTGAAATTAGGTGATCTTCTTGATGTTACCCGGCAGGCACTGCGACGTGAAGATAACGGCAATTATCTTGATCTTTATAAAGAATATGGAAGTATGGGTTATTCCGTTGCGCTTACTGTTGTTGAGCATACTGACGCTGACCACAAATACGGCAGTGGAACAGGCAAGTGCGAGGAGTGCGGAAAGCCCTGCGAGCATGGCGGTGATATAAACACGGACACCGGCATCTGCTCAATCTGCGGTGCGGTTGTGTCTGTCGCACTCTATACAGACAAGAACGGAAGCTTAAAGTATGTAGATACCGATGAGCTTGACTCTTTACTGAATGAATACAACGGAAGCGGTACGATAAAGCTGTTTAAGGATTATTCTAAACCAAGCGCTCAGTATGACTTATACGGAGAACTTACAATTGACTTAAACGGACGCCAATTTAAAATCCGGAGTATTACTCCTTGCAAAAACGGAAAGCTTACGATCAAAAACAGCGGCAATCCGGTTATGCTCGGTTGTAATGTATATCCGACAAACGACGCTTCATACGCCGGCGGTACGCTTATAATAGACGGCGATGTAGTTTTAGACACTTCGATCTATGTATATGATTCGAGTACGGTTATATTGAAAGCCGGTGCATATCAAGCCGGACTTTATGCAAGGGACAGCAAGACATTATACGATATGCTCGGCGAGGGTAAGGCTTTCTTCAAGACTGACGGAACTCTTTTCAACGCAAGCGTTAAGGAAATATCAAGCAGTGTAACGCTGATAGCCAAAGACCACAGCCATACCTATGTTGACGGCAAGTGCGGCTGCGGATATGTTTGCCCTCACAGCGATGTTGACAGCAAAACGGGCAAGTGCACAGAGTGTGAATATCAGTATGCGGCTGTTATCGTAAAGGACGGGGCTGTAGCTTCCGTTTATAAGGAAACCGAGATGGAAGCGGCTTTTGAAGCGGCTGACAGTGAGGCAAACACCGGCTGTACATTAAGAGTATACAAGAATTATACAGGCAGCTATACAACACTCAGAGGTAAGTTCACGCTGTGGATCGCTGAGAAAGCCAATGTAGGTACGTTAACTGTTTCGGGAGATATAACCGTTACGGGATCGGAAAAAAGTAATAGTATTTATGGCGATTTCAATGTAGCGAACGGCGGTAAGCTGACATTTGACGAAAAATGCGGCGCTATGGGAACTGTGTCGGTAGGTGCAGGTACATTTGACTGCTATTATTCAATCGGCATAACACTCAATATAAACGATGCAAGCAGTAACGTAATTCTTCACGGCGGAACTTTCAAAAAAATATGCTATAACGGCGGCGGGGACAGAGCAAACGCAGAAATACTGACTTTGTTGGCTGAGAACCGTATGTTTATGAAGTATCCCAATGCTGAGCCGATAGACGGCTCAAAAACACTGTTGAAAGACGGTCTTGCAACTGTTTTTGTAACATCACATGAAGATCACAGTTACGACAGCACAATGGGCAAGTGTACGATTTGCGGTAAGCGGTGCGGTCATACGGATGTTGACAGCAAAACAGGTGTATGCCTTACCTGCGAATATCAGCTTACTGCGGGCGTTTCGGGCGTGGGAACAGCGAAGTATTTCGATAATATAGACGACGCTTTTACTGCGGCATTATCGGAGGAAAACAGCGGCTGTACGCTGACATTGTATAAGGACTGTGAGCTTTCGACGTCCGCAACAATCTCTAATGCAACGGTTACTGTCGATGTGAACGGATATTCACTCGGCGGAGAGGCGGATATAAGTGTAAATAACGGTGGTGTGCTGTACCTTAAGGACAGCAGGAAAAGCACCAGCAGCGGATGCATAGACGCACCTTTTAGTGTAAACGGCGGTACGCTTATAAACGGTACTGCAGACGGCGGCAGTTCAGCCGCAGATGTACTCAATTTAGTCATTAACAGTGCTAAGTGTGTCGAAATATACGGCGGCATATTTGAGAATGTTTATATTGCACACGCAAGCGGTGTAGCTTTATACGGCGGAAGGTACAACACCATCTGCGGCGAGAAAAGCAACCGCACACCTGTAAACGATCTGCTTGCAAAGGGTTATGCATTTGCGACCGTACAAGAATTCACAACTCTCCCCGAAAGTATAGTTGACGGCAGTGCGAAGACAATCGGCGGAAGACTTACAAATGTCATGGTTGTAGCGCATACTCATACATACGACGAAACAAATACCAAGTGTGCGTGCGGTGCTGTGCTTTATGCAAAGGTGACATCAGCCGACGGTACTACTAACGAATATTTTGACAGCATTGAGGAAGGCTTATTATATGCCGATAAGGCTGAAAACAAGGGCTGTGTTTTCACTCTTGTAACAAGCGGTAAGATCAATAGTAGGGTTACGCTGTCAAGCGGTCAGTTTACTATTACCACAAGTAATTATGGTACTATCTATGATTACAACCAGACAATAACTATTGACGGTGCAGATGTTATTGCTGAAGGTTATATGTTCATCAAGTGCAAGGTTAATGTGAAGAGCGGATCTCTTACATTACCTGAGGGCTCAAGCGCCGGATTTGATAGTATTGCTATATCAGGCGGTACCGTAACTGTCAGCGAAGGCGTCAATGTTGACAATAATGCGGGTGCTGATAATTTATTTGTAAGCGAAGACGCAATTGACGCAAAGCTTACTATAGGCGGCGGTACTTACGGCCGTATCGTTCTCGGACAGTTTAAATTAAAGGACGTGCTTGCAAGCGGTGTGCGTGTGATAAGCTACGACAATCCGACAGATCCGACTGCTGAGAAAACAGCAAAGGCTTTATTATACAGCGATATAGCCGAAAAAAATAATTTTGACTCCGAAAACAATACTGTAAGCTATTATCTGTTTACCAAGTGCGAGCATAAGAATGAGGACGGCAGTTATGCCTTTAATGAGGGCGGTATATGCAAATACTGTAACTCTGAGTTTGCCGCAAGCGTAAGCTATACGGTTGACGGAAGTGCAAAGACAGAGCTGTTCAGCGATATATGCGACGCTTTTGACAAGGCTAATGGGGTAGGTACGGCTACAGTAACGCTGTATAAGGATATTACAGACAGCGAACGTACACAGGAGATTACCGTTATGGGCAATGTAACGCTTGAACTGAACGGTAAAACACTGGGTGGTCGTTATGGCATAGCGCGTATATCGGTATCTGACGGTGGCACGCTTACTGTAAACGGCGATGGCGATACGGATACACCTATTTACGTTAATGAAAACTCAAAATTAGTCATTAACGGCGGTGGATACTTCAATTCTGTGTCAGTTAAAAAAGGAGGCAACGCAGAAATAGGCGGCGGCACTATACAAGGTCTGTCCGTTCGCGGTAACGTAAAACTCAGCGGCGGTAAATTCAACGACATCGAGATATTTAACGGCAATCTTGAATCTGTTCTGGCAGACGGTTATGCGTATAAAAATGCTGACGGCACTTGGCTTTCGATTGATGAGCGTGAAAAAAATAGCTATTTTGGCGGTTCTATAGGAGCGTTATCCGTAGAAGAAGCGCCGATAAAGAGTGCAAGTATTGCGTGGGACGGCGGAGGAACGCCTGTTATATACCGTAACGGAGCGAAAAAATTGAAAGTCAATGTTACATGCGATGTGGCGGACACTTCAAAGCGGATAACCTATTCGGATTTCGTAAACGGCAATAATCGCAGTAAAGATTCTAAGCTTTCTGTTAACTGGTATATGGTATTCGGTTATAAAATCGGTGAGATTGTAGCGGAAGACGGTGAGGTTGAATATTACACTGTACTGAAGTGTGACGGATACGAATATAAGTCGAATGTGCTTAAGTTTACACTTGCGACCTGCTCGCACCCTGAGGATAGCTTTAATAACGAAACCGACGGTTTGGTATTCTGCGGTATATGTGATTTATTGATAGAAGCCGAGGTAGTAGATGCTGACGGCAAGTCGTTAGGCTATGCGGGTCTTAATAGAGCCATAAAGCTGGCGCAGGAGAACGAAGGCAGCACTGTAAAGCTGATTTCGGAAAGAGTACCTGCGTCCATTACCGTGACGGGCGGTAAGTTTACTGTTGACTTTAACGGTAAAGAGGCATATTATCAGTTCGCTGTAAGCGGCGGTGACGTGACTTTCACTTCTTCGGCAGTACAGGACGTGAGCAATCAAAATCTGCCAAGCGGAATCACAGTTAACGGAACTGACGCTGAGGTTACAATTGACGGTAAAATCAAGCTGGGAAGTGTAACAATATCAAGCGGTGCGCTTGCAGTAAACAGTGCCGAGAGTTATATTAAAGAACTGTCAATAAATGGCGGAAAGACTGTTGTAAACGGTGCAAATATTGATGCACTGAAAGCTAACGGCGGAGACACGGTCATCAATTATGTTACAGCCGATTCTTTAAGCGTGAATATCAACGGGTCCGGTAGCATCTCTATCGTAACCGGCGAGTTCGGCAGCACCACTTGCAAAACAGGCTTAGGTATGGCAATCGCGAGTGGAAGCGTAGTTTTCGGTAATAGTATGAATGGCATTACTGTTTACACATACGAAGCTATTCAGACCATGACCAAAACCGATAGAATTTTTGTTGATAAGTGCGTTCATAAGGGTGAAAAAGGCAGTTATGTGCTTGACGGAAATCCCTGTCCTTACTGCAATGAGGAAATCGTTGCAACTGTAAGCTATACGGACGGCGGAAGCGAAAATACGGATCTGTTCAGCGATATTTATGACGCTTTTGACAAGGCTAATGAGATAGGTACGGCTACTGTAACGCTGCAGAAGAACATCACGGACGATATTACAGATACGATAGCTGTTACAGGCAATGTTACGCTTGAACTTAACGGTAAAAGGCTCTCACAACCCGGTACTGATGTATGGTATTCCATAGAAGTAACGAGCGGTAAGCTGACCGTTAACGGCAGTGGCTTAATAAAACGTGTTGCCGTTCGCAACGGCAGCAATGCGGAAATCAACGGTGGTACTTTCTCTGACTTCATAATTAAAGACGGCGGTAACGCTGTAATTAAAGGCGGTCAATTCTACAGCTTACAGGTTTCAGGCGAAGGCAGAAACGTAGGACAGCTTCTTGCGGACGGCTATGCCTATAGGAGTATTATCGATTCCGGCATCTGGTCTACTATTGCAGAGCGTGAAAAGCAGGATATAACTAATGTAGAAGTAAAGGAAGCGCCGATAAAGAGCGCAACAATTTCCGCTGAGAACGAGTCACCGATAATATACCGTAACGGTAAAAAGGCTGTATCTTTCGCGGCCGATGTGACATATTCGGGAGATAAAACACTCTATATTACCGGATGCTTAATTGACGGAACGGTAATAAGCGAAAAAACAGAATTATTAAACGGTTACTGTTATTTACTTGGCGATCAAGTTGATAAAGCGGTGGCAGAAGACGGAGAAATCCAATATTACTGCATATTTACCTATGACGGATATGAATATAAGTCGAATGTGGTAACGCTTACAGTAGCTACCTGCCGGCACCCCGGCGAAAGCGTAAAATGTGACGATAACGGTTGTGTGTGCGGTATATGCAACAGAGCACTACCGGCTTCGGTAGAGCTGTCTGACGGCACGTTATCGTATTACGAAAACTGGAATGACGCTATCGGCGCTGCCGAGGAAAGCGAAGGCTGTACATTAAAGCTGTTAGACTACAGTGGTGTTAATGATGGTGAAATATTTGACATAAGCAAGGGTAGATTTACCGTTGATTTAAATAAAAATGACGGCACCACAACATTTGCATTTGATGTCAAGGGCGGAGATATAACGTTTACGGCATCGCAAGCAGCCTCAAGTTCACTTACCGGTGTAACGGTATCGGGTGAGAATGCCAATGTTTTAATTGACAGTAAAGCCACATTGAATTATTTAGTTGTAAATTCCGGAAAGGTTAGTGCCGATGGTGCTAATATCGGCGCAATAACGATAAACGGCGGAGACACGGTCATCAATGATGTTAATGCCGATTATTTAAGCATGAAAGCAGACACGACCGGTGGAAGCGGATATAATGTCTCTATAGTAAGCGGTACGTTCAACATCTTCACTTGCGAAAATGAAAGCAATTATACTTTAGGCAGGGCAATTGCGAGCGGAAGCAGAGTTATAGGCTTAAATGCGATTGTCGGTTCAGGTTTCAAATATGCTGAAATTCAGAGCATGACCAAAGCCAATTATCTTAATGTTATAAAGTGCGACCATAAAGACGAAAACGACAGTTATGCGCTTGACGGAAACCTTTGTCCTTACTGCAATGAGGAAATCGCCGCAACTGTAAGCTATACTACGGCAAACGGCGGCGAGCAGACAGATCTGTTCAGCGATATTTATGACGCTTTTGACAAGGCTAACGAGGCAGGTACGGCTACTGTAACGCTGTATAAGGATATTACAAACAGCGAACTTACACAGGGCGTTACCATTACCGGCAATGTAACGCTTGCACTGAACGGTAAAAAACTGGGTGGCACTTTTGCTTTCAACGCACCTGTAGAAGTATCCGACGGCGGTATGTTTACCGTAGGCGGCGATGGCAAAATGCGGATGCCTATTAAAGCTTACGCAAACTCAAAGTTAATCATCAACGGCGGTGAATTCACATCGGTGATGGTTTACATAGACGGCGACGCAGAAATAGGCGGCGGCGTTATAGACGCTCTGACCATTATAGGTAACGCTAAAGCAAAAATCAGCGGCGGTAAATTCTACAACATCGAGATAGCAAACGGCAGTCTTGAATCTGTTCTGGCTGACGGTTATGCATATAAAAAGGACGGCGGTGCATGGCTTTCAATTGCAGAACGTGCAGAGAGCGTTTATAGCAGTGTGAATAACGACAATAAACCGGTGAATGTAGAAGAAGCGCCGATAAAGAGCGCAACGCTTAGCACAGAAATAAACAAGCTGTATCGCAACAGCAACGCAAATCCCACGCTGAAGTTCAACCTTGCTCTTGCTCACGGCTCGAACCTGAACGACTCGTATGTAAGTAAGAGATACGGTATAAACTCCTATGTAAGCGGAGATATAATTTATAGCAGCTTAAGCGCACTTGTAAAGGACGCTAAATTGTCGGCAGACGAAATAATTGATAAGGCGGGCAACAGCGTTGCTGCCAAGATATACTTCGTAGTTATTACCGATGACGGCTATGAAATAAAGTCGAACACTGTAAGTATAGACCTTGTTGACTGTGATCATTCTCAGGTGGTCGATCCTACAGCGGACAAGGAAACCGCAGGTAATATTACCGAGCCGACATATTGCAAGATATGCGAGAGCAAGTTCAATGCAAAGATAACAAAGGGCGACGATGTCAGGTATTATAACGATCTTGACGAGGCTGCGAAAGACGCTCAGAAGAGCGAAAACGAGGGCTGTACCTTATATCCGCTTTATAACAAGAACGGATATGGCGGTCAGTTAGTCATAACCGAAGGTAACTTCACGCTCAAGTACGCAGTTCGTACAGCGTTCTCACGTCCGATCATCATAAACGGCAAGGCAAAGCTGACGGTTACGGGACGTTGTGCGGTGACAGCGTTTGAGAATCAAGACGCATTCATAGTGCAGGGCGGTGATGTCACATTTGACGGGCTTGCTACAGGCAGCAATGTGACCATAAACGGCGGAAATGTTACAATGGCCGCAAACAATATAAATTGCCTTACTATAAACGGCGGTAATGTATCCATTTCGTCAGGTGGGTTTGCCGAAATCGTAACTACGGTCAGTGATAAGGTGATAGCCGATTATATCGATCCCGGCTTCTGGGTACAGGACAGAGGAACAAAAGAGTGGATAGATATATACAGTCTTAATAAGGCAACGGCATCATCGACAAACGGACTTACGGTACGGTTGTGTCCGATGCAGATAATCAAGCCGATTGATACTGTATATTACACCAACGGTTATTATCCCGACGGTATACCGTCACTTCAAATAAGTGCAGTGCCGTGGTATTCAGGCGAGGTCGACGCAAATGTTGCTTATCAGTGGATTGCCATTGATGAAAACGGCAACGAAACAGAGATAGAGGGTGCTACAGACAGAAAGCTGTCGCTCGAAAATCTCACAACGGGCAGGTACTACTGCCGTCTTACCTACAGCAATGCTGCAACGGCGGGAGTTTCGATGAAGTCGGACGTTGTAACGGCTACGATAACCGAATGCAAACATTCCGGAGGAGAGGCTACCTGCACCAAAAAGGCAAAGTGTGAAATATGCGGTGCGGAGTATGGTGAACCTCTCGGTCACGACTATGTTGTAATCAAAGTAGTTGAGCCTGACTATCGCAACGAAGGCTACAGCGTATTTGAATGCACAAGATGTAAGGATTCATATATCGGAAACCGTGTTCCCGTAAAGCCTATTCCCGATGTGGAAGAAATAGCGGTTGAAAAGACAACATACAATGAAGTCGATATAAGCTGGAAGAATATAAGCGGCGTTGACGGATATTATGTCGAATGCTATGTCGGCAATCAGTGGAAGCAGATCGGCTTCAGCACGGACGGCGACAGAGTAGCGGCAAAGCTGAGCGGTCTTTCTGCAGGCCTTAAATATAAGGTAAGGATAGCGGCTTATGCAGGAAGATTCACCGCCAAATTCAGATGTTTCTATGTTGATACTGTTCCTTCTCCCGTATGGAATATAAATACGGTGAAGGCTACCGATGAAACGGTAAGAATAAGCTGGAGCAGAAACGCCAGAGCGGACGGCTACAAGGTAGAGTGGTACATTAATAATCAGTGGTCCGTAAAGACTGTTACCGGCAACAATAATATATCGGCGGTTATAGACGGACTTTGTGCAGGAACACGATATAAAGTAAGGGTAAGCGCATATAAGGGTGACCTTTACAGTCCGTATACATACGGCTATATCGATACGCTCCCGTCAAAAGTTACGGGTATTACGCAGACAGTCACATCTTCTTCGTTTACGCTTAAATGGGATAAGAACGAAAGTGCGGACGGTTATACCGTTCAGTACTATGCGGACGGTAAGTGGAATGAAAAGACGCTGACCGGTAATAAAAAAACTACCGTTACAATAGGCTCTCTTAACGGCTACAAAACCTACAAGGTCAGAATAAAGGCTTATAAGGGTGAGCTTGAGAGTACATTCGACGATATTTATATCACTACCGCTCCGACAAAGGTCAGCGGTCTTAAGGTAAAGAGCGCAGTTGACTCAAAGGCAGTTGTTATATGGAATGCGGATGCAAACGCTGACGGATATAACGTAGGATATTATATCGGCGGTAAGTGGGTCGAAAAGACCATAACCGATAATAAGACAGCAAAGGCTGTGCTTGGCGGACTTACACCTTACATCACATATAAAGTAAGGGTAAGAGCGTATAAGGACAATCTGTACGGCGATTACAGCTATACTACGGTTACTGCAGTGCTTTCACCGGTAACCAATATCAAGGTTGTATCGGCAAAAAGCAACTCGATAACCGTTAAGTGGGGTAAAAACGCCAGTGCAGACGGATATAAGGTTGAAATTTACAAAGGCGGCAAGTGGGTCAAAAAGACGTTAAAGGGCAGCACGAATGCTACTGTCACTATTGGCGGACTCAGGGCCGGAAGCGTGTATAAGGTAAGGATTGCGTCTTATAAGGGTGCAAATACAAGCACTTATACTTATGCAAATGTGAAGACAGCCAAATAAGCTGACAGTAAAAAAAGAGAACACCGGGCGACCGGTGTTCTTTTTTGTGTATCAGATGCGTTTTTACTATAAGAACAAACTGAGCCGTAAGCAAGAGTGCTTACGGCTCGATTTGCATATTTATAACGTTAATATCCGCCGTTAACGTAACCTTAGCCAAGCTGAAACAGCCGGAACGGCGAATTTGGTGCGGCTCACAGCCGCCGCTTACTTGAAGTATCTGTTCAGCAGACCCTCGAAAGCCTTGCCGTGACGGGCTTCATCCTTAGCCATCTCGTGAACTGTGTCGTGGATAGCGTCAAGATTTAACTGCTTTGCTCTCTTTGCGAGGTCAAGCTTGCCCTGTGTAGCGCCGTGCTCTGCGGCAACTCTCTTTTCAAGGTTTTCCTTAGTCGATGCGCTTACAACATCGCCTAAAAGCTCTGCAAACTTTGCTGCGTGTTCAGCCTCTTCCCAAGCTGCCTTTTCGTAGTAAAGGCCTACCTCGGGGTAACCTTCTCTGTGAGCGGCTCTTGCCATAGCGAGATACATACCTACCTCTGTGCATTCGCCCTCGAAGTTAGCCTTTAAACCTGCAAGAATCTCTTCATCCTCAACTGCCTTTGCAATGCCTACCTTGTGCTCGTCTGCAAATACAAGCTTTTCGCTTTCCTTAAGCTCTATGAACTTGCTGCCGGGAACCTTGCACTGGGGGCAGAACTCGGGAGGTGTATCTCCCTCATGAACGTAACCGCATACCGGACATACCCACTTTTTCATAGTAAATTACCTATCCTTTCATAGTGATAAAATCATTATTTTCTTATTGTTTTTAGCGAAATCAGTAACGTTTACTGATTTGTTGATTTTATTATAACCGATACTTCGGCGTTTGTCAAGAGGTTTTTGAAAATTTTTTTGTAAAAATTAGGTTAGTTATGGCTTACTAAAAAGGGCGAGGTTTTGGAAGGGTTGGTGAGGGGCGAGTTGTGATTGTGAACGCTTAGAAGTTTTAGGGATAGAAGTTCTATCAACTTCAATCCCCACCGTCTTGACGGCAGACCGACTTAGTAATTATAAAAGTCGGATATATCGCATAAAAACGCTGTAAAATTAGGCTTGTGCCTTGCCGTCAAGCCACCTCCCCTTTTTCGAGGGGAGGCAAGGGTGATAGCGATTTGCTACATTTTGCGAAACCGGCAAAGTGTTTATAAGCCAAGTTTGGTGTTTGCAGTTTATATGCGGTTGTGATGAATTGTAGGAATATTCGTAGGGGAGTGTCTGTGTGTGCTTTTTGGTTTCGCATCCGTGCGAAACTTTGGGCACACACTTAAGGCATCCTTGCCTTGCTTGCACCTCCCGAAACATCATTGCAATTATCAAAAATCAAGTTAATATATAAAAATGAAAATTTGATTGCAATCCGCTATTGATGATTGATAGATTAAAAACGCTGAGAAAATCAATAACTACGGTGCAACGGGAGGGGCAAGCCCCTCGCCCTACGAAAAGTGGGTGGGATAGTGCGGATACAGAATCATATCGGAGAATACAGATGTTAGCATTACGAAAAGTGAGAGGGATAGTGCGGTTTTGGAAGTTTAGGGCGGCGAGGGGGATTACCGTTTTCAGCCGAATAAATGCCTTTTGTGCCTTTTCGTTGCAATTGCCGAGAAAAACGATTATAATTAATATGTGAGAATATGGTTATAATTACGGCTAAGAGAAAAGGAGAGCTTATGAGAAAAACAAGTGAAAAGATATTACGGGCACTGCTTGCGGTATCGGTACTTGCAACGGCTGTGCTATCGAGCGGTTGCCTTGACGATGAGGAGGAGATTTCCGACAGCACGGCAAGCGACAACAGGCAGACGAGCGACGGCGGCACTGCGGAAAGCAGTGAAGGCAGTGAAGGCAGTGATAATAAATATGACGGGAATGTTACGGGCAGTCGTGCGTCAAAGCTGACGTTCAGCGGTTCGGACGGGATAAGCATTACGAGAAAACAGCGTGAAGCCGAAAAGCCTATGGGCGAGGACGGCACACAGACGGTATTCGTTTATATGTGCGGAAGTGACCTTGAAAGCGAGAACGGGCTTGCGAGCGGCGACATTGAGGAAATGATCGCAGGGTCAAAAAGCGAGAACGTGAAGTTCGTCATTCAGACGGGCGGTGCGGGAGCGTGGGCTGATACATACGGCATCTCTGCCGAAAAGACACAGCGTTATGTTGTAACGGGCGGAGAAATAAGCCTTGTCGAAGAAAAAGAATCTGTCAATATGGGCAAGGAGGATGTGCTTGTCGATTTTCTCGGCTGGGGTATAGAAAACTATGCGGCGGCTAAAATGGGGCTTATCTTCTGGAACCACGGCGGAGGAAGTATAAGCGGCGTGTGCTTCGACGAGCTTAACGAGAACGATTCGCTGTCGCTTGAGGAGATAGACACTGCGCTTACATCAATATACGATAAGATGACGGATAAGTTTGCGTTCATCGGCTTTGACGCTTGCCTTATGGCAACGGTCGAAACGGCGAATATGCTTGTTCCGCACGCTGACTATATGTTTGCGTCTGAGGAAACGGAGCCGGGCTACGGCTGGGATTATACCGAGATAGCAGGCTTTATGGAAAGCAATCCGACAGCGGATACAGCCGAACTCGGAAAGACGGTCGCTGACAGCTTTATGGCATCGTGCGAGGCTATCGGTGCAGGCGGCGAGGCTACGCTTTCGATAACGGATCTCAGCCGAATAGACGAACTTGTAAAGGCGGTGAATGACGCCGCCGAGGAAATGAACGATATTTCTTCTGACCCTGCACTGCTTGCGAATGCGGTAAGAAGCATCTATACCGTAAGAGCATACGGCAGTAACAACGATACAGAGGGATATACCAACATGGTGGATCTCGGCTCTATGATAGCGGCTGCGGTATCGGACGACAAGGCGGACAAGGTTATGTCGGCGCTTGAAAAGGCGGTAGTGTATAACATCTACGGCGAGGACAAGGACGGCTCAACGGGGCTTTCGACCTACTATCCGTTCGGCGTTTCAGGCTCTGCCGAGCTCGCCACATTCGGCAAGGTGTGCGTAAGCCCGTACTATATGACGTTTGTTGACAGAATCGCATACGGCGCACAAAACGGCAGTACGGACGGGTACAGCGGTGAAAAAACATGGCTTGCGGACGGTGCAGTGTACTGGAGCGACGGGGATTACTCCGACTATGAGAGCAACTGGGAGCATTACAACAACAAGACCGACAATATGGGCTTCTGCGGTGATAAGAGCAGTGTGCAGATAGATGTCGGACCTGTGCTTGACGATGAGGGAACGTTCTACTTCAATGTTACGGACGATACTATAAACAACCTTGCGAGCGTAAACTGCTCGGTTTACCGTGTTGACGAAGAAACGGGTGAGCTTATCGAATTCGGTGTTGACCAGAGTACAAAGGTCGATTTCTCATCAGGACTGGTCGAGGATAATTTCAGCGGGCAGTGGTATATGATTGAGAATAATCTTATCCCTATGTTCATAGTGGAGAAGAACGGAAACAGCTCGGTATACACATCACCTATAAAGCTCAACGGCAAGGAAACAAATCTGCGTATAGCTATGACGCAGGACGGCAATGCGTATGACATAACGGTGCTTGGAACATGGGACGGTGTAAACGAAAACGGCGAGTCGGCAAGAAGCGTTGTTCCGCTTAAAGAGGGAGATGTCATAGTGCCGATATTCAACACCTACGACAGCGAGGGTAACTTTGCAGGCAAGGCGGAGGGTGATGAATGCACCTACAGCGGCGACAATATGATAGAGTTTGTCAATCTGCCTGCAGGCGACTACAGATACAGTTTTGTTATAAACGACATTTACGGAAATGTGTGCTATACCGGCTTCACGGTGTTTACGACCGACGATGACGGGAATGTGTTCTTTACGCCGGAAGAGTAGTAAAAACAGCAAGCTGTATCGATCACGCATTTTTCTTTTACAAAAAAACTAAGAGGAGAACCCCTATGCAAAACCGGATCATCACGGATATTTCAGATTATATCTTTGTGTCAGGAGAACCTCAAAAGGTCGATGCGATTTTTCTGCCGGGCGGCTCACACCCCGAACAGCCCGAATATGCCGCAGAATTATACCGACAAGGTTTGACTGATTGGATAGTCCCGTCAGGAGGAGTAAGCGTTAAAGAGGAAAAATGGCACGGCGTCCGCTCAAAAGCGGAAATTTATAGTGGCGATTACCGGTCAGACTGCGAGTTTTTTACAGATGTACTCGTAAAAAACGGCGTTCCGCAGACTGCGATCATTGAAGAAAGCAAGTCGGGGCATACCCGTGATAACGCATTTCTTTCTCGTAAAGCCGTTGATGAAAAGGGCATAATGATAAAAAGCGGTATAATTGTTTGTAAAGCCTTTCATGCTCGCCGATGCTTAATGCTGTATCAAATGGCTTTCCCGAATGTTGATATGACGGTCTGCCCCGTACATTGCTATAACATCACCAAAGAAAACTGGTATACGACCGAAAAAGGAACCGATCGAGTGCTCGGTGAGCTTGCACGGTGCGGAAATCAGTTTGTCGGCGATCTCAAGACTTATCTTGATCTGATATGAAAATACTGTGCTGCCTTCAGTAAAAACAGCAAGCCGTATCAAGCGGACGCTTCTCTTTTATGGTAAAATAAATTCAGTCGGAAAGGCGGAAGAAAGCTGTAAGTGGGAAAACAGATGAGTGAGATAAACGAATGGTATATGAATATTCAGAATATTGTTGACGACATAGACAGGTGTATCAGAAGCGGCGAGGACGAAAGGCTGACACTCGGCAGGCTGTCGCAGACGCTTGGCTACTCGGAATACTATGTTTCAAGGAAATTCAGCGGAATATTGGGAATGAAGCTCAGGGATTATATGAGATACCGCAGGCTTGCTTTTGCGCTGAGGGAACTGAGAGATACCGACAAGGGCATACTTGATATTGCGCTTGACTATGGCTTTACATCTCACGAGGCATTCACAAGGGCATTCAAAGCGGCATACGGAATTACTCCGAGCGCTTACCGCTTACACCCTGTACCTGTAATTCTCCGCACAGCTATAAGACCTTTCGACTGCTATCTTTTAGGTATAGGAGGAACAGGTATGGCACAGACAAACAGTGATATTAAGGCGTATTTCGTAACGATACCGGCTCATAAATTCCTGCATATCAGAAACTATGAGAGTATAGGGTATTACGACTTCTGGGAAAAGCAGAGTCACATTCCCGGACAGGATTGTGCAACTATATGCGGACTGCTTGACAGTATCAAGGGCAAGCTCGACGATATGGGCGGTGATGAGGCGAACAGCGGAAGCGGTCAGGTCATGGCGTACATAAACGAGCCCGAGGGAAGAATATGCAGCTGGGGCATTCCGCTGGCTGAGGCTTACGGTGAAAGGCTTCCTGCCGACTACAGCGGAGAGATACCAAGGCAGATGCAGATCATGGATGTGCCTGAGGGCGAATATATCGTATTTGAACACGGCCCGTTCGACTTTCAGACCGAAAACAGTGCGGTTGAAGCAAAGATAGAACAGGCTATGAAGGACTTTGATTATGAAAAGTCGGGCTATGAACTTGACAAAACGCAGGGCAGGGTGTTCTATTTCTATCACGACTGCAGGAGATACTGGAAATATATAAGGCCTGTGAGGAAAACCGCCTTTTAATCGGGGCGGTTCTTCGGATTATGCAGGGCGATGCACTTGACACCGACTTGATTTTATGTTATATTATAGATACAAAAAGAGGGAAACGA
>ENA-UOJL01001979-UOJL01001979.1-human-gut-metagenome-genome-assembly--contig:-P47-NODE-1979-length-18665-cov-5.326867_pt1 | contig 18665 bp, 14 predicted proteins | sample MGYA00242347_ERZ723894 | MGnify/ENA metagenome assembly ERZ723894
GACTTGACAGCTTCCACCATCTTGTCAGTGACTTCATAAGCGCTCATTTCGGGCTGCAGATCGTAGGTGGCCACAGCAGGAGACTTGACCAGGATACGGTCCTCGCCGGGGTACTGTTTTTCCACGCCGCCGTTGAAGAAGAAGGTTACATGAGCATACTTCTCAGTCTCGGCAATGCGCAGCTGGGTCAGACCCTTGTTGGAGATATACTCGCCGAAGGTGTTCACCAAGGACTCAGGCTTGTAAGCCACATCCACGTTGGGCATGGTGGCGTCGTACTGGGTCATGCACACATAGGTCAGGGGGAAGAAGCCTTTCTTCCGCTCAAAGCCGGTGAAATCCGGGTCCACCAGGGTGCGGGTGATCTCACGGGCACGGTCGGGACGGAAGTTGTAGAAGATCACGGAATCCCCTTCGCTGATGGGCTCAGCGCCCTTGATCACAGTGGGAACCACAAATTCGTCGGTGACTTCCTTGTCGTAGGAATTCTGCATAGCGCACAGCGGGCAGTCCGCCTGTTCGCCCTCGCCGTAAACCATGGCGGCGTATGCCTTTTCCACACGCTCCCAGCGGTTGTCACGGTCCATTGCATAGTAACGGCCCATGACGGTGGCAACCTTGCCCACGCCGATCTCGTCCAGCTTCTTCAGCAGGTCGGCAACATAATCCTTGCCGCTGGAGGGGGGCACGTCACGGCCGTCCATGAAGCAGTGGATGAACACTTTCTCCAGGCCCATGCGCTTTGCCATTTCCAACAGGGCATACAGATGGCTGTTGTGGCTGTGAACACCGCCATCGGAGAGCAGGCCCATGAAGTGGAGAGCCTTGCCGTTTTCTTTGGCGTTCTTCATGGCCTTGACCAGAGCCTCGTTCTTGTCCATGTCACCGTCCTGAGCGGACTTGGTGATGCGGGTCAGCTCCTGGTAAACGATGCGGCCAGCGCCAATGTTGGTGTGGCCCACTTCGCTGTTGCCCATCTGGCCGTCGGGCAGGCCCACGTCCATGCCGGAAGCGCCGATCTGGGTGTGGGGGTTCTCCGCGAAGATTTTATCAAGATTGGGTTTCTTGGCAGCAGCAATGGCGTTGCCCTCCTGAGGGGCGATGCCAAAGCCGTCCAAGATCATCAAAACAAGAGGTTTTTTCATGTTAATGACACATCCTTTCCCAGGTTTTCCAAATGGAAAACCTGATAAAGGTCGCACCTTCCGGTGCGCCTATTTTCTTCTCTCTTGAGAGAAAGAAGCAAAGAACTTTTCAGCTGCGGCCACATTTGCTTTGCCTAGTTCCCTCCATGGAGGCGGCAGCAGTGTCCGCGGTTTATCCTTCCTGACTGGGTTTTCCTTCATAATCCAGCACGATCTTTTTGCAGTCTTTGCAGATCCAGCCGGGAAAGGAACAAGAGCTAAACAATTTATTGTCCAGAAGGATTTCTCCATCCTTAGGCATTAAGGTCAAAGCATGGGGCTTTTTTACCCAGGCCGCCCGCTGATTGGTCTGGACAAAGCCAGGCTCCATTTCTTTGCCGCAAACGGGGCAGTTCATAGCGGGGACTCCTTTCCTGCTTGGGCTTTGTTTTTGGAAAAAACAGGCAAACCCTGCTTTTAGCCCTCGGTAGCAGCCTTGACGATGGTGGCAAAGTCGTTGGGCTTCAGGGAAGCGCCACCGATCAGGCCGCCGTCCACGTCGGGCTGAGCCAGCAGTTCCGCAGCGTTGCCGGCGTTCATGGAGCCGCCGTACTGAATGGTGATGCCGTCAGCGGCAGCCTGGCCGTACACCTGGCCGATGGTCTCACGGATGGTGTGGCACACTTCGTTAGCCTGCTGAGCGGTAGCGGTCTTGCCGGTGCCGATAGCCCACACGGGCTCGTAAGCGATGATGATCCGCTTCAGCTCTTCCTCTGTGACGCCGCAAAGAGCGATCTTGGTCTGCATGGCAACCAGCTCGCTGGTGATGCCCTGCTCGCGCTGCTCCAAAGTCTCGCCCACGCACAGGATCACAGTCATGCCGGCATCCAAAGCGGCACGAACACGCTTCTGCACGGTAACGTCGGTCTCGCCGAAATACTGGCGGCGCTCGCTGTGGCCGATGATGACAATGTTCACGCCCATGGAAGTGAGCATCTCAGCGGAAATTTCGCCGGTGTAGGCGCCGCTCTTTTCCCAGTGGCAGTTCTCAGCGCCGATCTGGATGTTGGTGCCGTTAGCGGCTTCCTGAGCGGCGGACAGGTCCACATAGGGGGTGCAGGCCACGACTTCGCAGCCGGCGTCCTTTACCAGGGGAGCAATAGCGGAAATCAGCTCTTTGGCTTCCGCGGGAGTCTTGTTCATTTTCCAGTTGCCGGCGATAACGGCTTTACGCAGTGCTTTATTCATAGAGAATCTCTCCTTAAAAAGTAATGGTGTCTCTCCGCCAAAGGGGAGGAATTATCAAAAATGCGGCGGCCGGGGCCGCCGCATTTCCAATGCTGATTTTATTTGTCGGCAATGCAAGCAATGCCGGGCAGAACCTTGCCCTCCAGGTATTCCAGAGAAGCGCCGCCGCCAGTGGAGATATGGGACATTTTGTCCGCATAGCCCAGCTGCATCACAGCAGCTGCGGAGTCGCCGCCACCGATGATGGTGGTAGCGTCGGTCTCAGCCAGAGCCTTGGCAACCGCCTTGGTGCCCTCAGCCAGAGTGGGGTTCTCAAACACGCCCATGGGGCCGTTCCAAACCACGGTCTTAGCGGTCTTGGCAGCCTCGGCAAACAGAGCCTGAGTCTTGGGGCCGATATCCAGGCCCATCTTGTCAGCGGGGATCTTATTGGAATCCACATAGCTCACTTCGATGGGAGCGTCGATGGGATCTGGGAAGGAAGCGGCCACAGCAGTGTCCACAGGGAGCAGCAGCTTGACGCCCTTCTCTTCAGCCTTCTTGAGCATGTTGGCGCAATACTCGATCTTCTCGTCGTCCACCAGGGAGGTGCCCACCTCGTAGCCCTGAGCCTTCAGGAAGGTGTAAGCCATGCCGCCGCCGATGATCAGAGTGTCGACCTTGGTCAGCAGGTTCTCAATAACGCTGAGCTTGTCCGCAACCTTGGCGCCGCCCAGAATGGCCACGAAGGGACGCACAGGATTGTTCACAGCGTTGCCCAAGAAGTCGATTTCCTTGCTCATCAGGTAACCCACAGCGGTGTCCTTGATGTGGTCGGTAACACCGGCAGTGGAGCAGTGAGCGCGGTGAGCAGAACCAAAAGCGTCGTTCACATACACGTCAGCCAGGCTGGCCAGCTCGCTGGAGAAGGGCTCCAGGTTCTTGGTTTCTTCCTTGCGGAAACGGGTATTCTGAAGCAGAACCACGTCGCCGTCTTTCATAGCGGCCACAGCGGCCTTGGCGTTTTCGCCAACCACGTTATCGTCATCGGCAAAGACCACAGGCTGGCCCAGCAGTTCGGAGAGGCGAACAGCGCAGGGGGCCAAGCTGAATTTAGCCTCAGGGCCGTTCTTGGGCTTGCCCAGATGGCTGCACAGGATCACCTTGCCGCCGTCGGCCACCAGCTTCTTGATGGTGGGAAGGGCTGCCACAATGCGGTTGTCGTTGGTGATCACGCCGTCCTTCATGGGAACGTTGAAATCCACGCGGACCAAGACCCGCTTACCTTTTACATCAATGTCATCGATTGTTTTTTTGCTGAGTAAGCTCATGTTCAGTGCACTCCTTTAATCGTAATGGTTGATTGTGAAATAATGCACAAATTACCATCTATAATTGTATAACAGAGAGCGTCCCTTTTCAAGTAGAAAAGAAAGTTTTTTTCAAAGGGGCCGAAATTCGGGGAAAAGGAAAGCCCGCCCCAGCGGATCGGGGGCGGGCTCAGGGTTATTCTGGCGCTTTCATGCTTTCCACCATACTGATTTTTTTCAGTTTCCAGTGCATGACGAAATTGACGATCACGCTGAACAAAATGGTCAGCAGGGCGGACCATATGTAGCTGGTCCAGTAGATGCTTCGTCCGAACATGACCATATCTACCTCCGCGGTGCGGATGACAAACTGGTGCATGGCGATTCCCAGCAGTAAGCCAAAGGCTGTGCCGATCAAGGTGAGCAGGGCGGTTTCCCGGTAGATATAGGCGGAAACTTCCCCATCGTAGAATCCCAAAACTTTGATGGTTGCCAGTTCTTTTTCACGTTCGGTCACGTTGATGTTGGTCAGGTTGTAAAGTACCACAAAGGCCAAAGCTCCGGCGGAGATGATCAGCACCACCACAATGGAGTTGATGCTCTGGATGCTGTTGCTGAAGCTGTCCGAAAGGACATGGGCGAATTGGGCGCTTACCACGTCGCGGCATTGGAGTAGCTCCGTGCCCAGCTGATCTTCTTCCTCTGTGGTTATATCCTCCGGCAGTTTGCACAGCAGGGAGTTGGGTTCCATCTCTTTGCCGAAGGCTTCTTGGTAGGTCTTGGGGGAGATGTAAACATAGTGATAAATGTAATTTTCACAAATATCCGTAATGGTGAGCTGTGCTTCGTCCCCATCGCTGTCCCGCAGTGTGATGGTGTCTCCCACCTTCCAACCCTGGCGTTCGCAGATTTTTTCCGTGACGATGACAGCGTCCTCGTCAAAGGTGACAGGCTGGTTGTTGGTGCGGTGCTGGAAATGGAAGTAGTCCGGCAAGGCGTCCACATCTTGGGGGACAAACACCACCACGCTGTCGGAGGGTTTGTTTTTGGCAGGGACCACGTCCACCTCGGTCTGCATGACCGCCAGCGAATCGGTGATCCGGGAAGAGTCGTCCAGAATGTTTTTCAAGTCCCGTCCGTCCAGTGCGCTGGGGTCCATCAGTCCCAAGGTCAGCTGGTATTGGTTCAGCTGGTCGTACTGAAGCGATACCAGGTTGGAAACGGAATCCCGCACACCGAAACCGGTGACAAGAAGGGCGGTGCATCCGGCGATGCCAACCACCGTCATGAAGAAACGCTTTTTATAACGGAACAGGTTCCGGGCGGTCACTTTGCTTGTGAACTTTAACCGGCTCCACAGGGGAGTGATATGCTCCAGGAAAATGCGTTTTCCTGCCTTGGGGGCCTTGGGGAGCATAAGCTGGGCAGGGACTTCCCGCAATTCCGCCCAGCAAGCCCACAGGGTAACGGCCAGCGTACAGAGGATCATGCACAGGGAAGAGAACAGGGAGAACGTCACATTAAAGGGCGTCAGCACGTCCGGAATGTCGTACATGATGTTGTAGGCGTTGATGATGATGGACGGGAACAGCCAGGTGCCGATAGCCAGTCCTAGAACGCTGCCGATGACGCTGGCCAAAGCGGCGTAAAGCTGGTATTTCACCGCGATTTTGGCTGTGGAATACCCCAAAGCCTTCAATGTGCCGATCTGCTGGCGTTCCTCCTCCACCATACGGGTCATAGTGGTCAGGGCAACCAGTGCGGCTACCAGGAAGAAGAACAGGGGGAATACTGTAGCGATAGCGGCGATCTTGTCGGCGTTGGAACCGTAGCTGGAAAAGCTGGTGTTGTCATCCCGCGTGTAGACATACCATTTGCCTTCCTCAATCTGCCGGATCTCGCTTTCTGCATCTGCCAGTTCTTCTTCTGCGTCCGCGAATTTCTCTTGAGCTTCCGCTTCCCCTTCTTCATATTCCGCCCAGCCGTCGTCCAGCTCTTGGCGGCCTTCCTCCAACTGGGTCAGGCCATCCTCATACTGAGCGCGGGCGTCGGCAAGCTGGGCTTCCGCGTTGGCGAATTCCGACTCCGCTGTCTGAATGCTCTGTTGCAGCTGAGAGTATTTTTCGTCCAGGGAAGCCTTGTTGTTGTTCAAAGCCACCTGCTGGTCTTGCAGGCTTTTCCGTTGAACGTTGAGGGCCTCCTGACTCTCGTCCAATTCCGCTTTGCCAGCTTGCCACTGGGCCAAACCGTCCTGGTACTGGGCGGTGCCCGCTTCCCAGGCAGCCTGCGCAGAGGCGGTATCCATTCCCTGAGCCGCTAAAGCTTCCAAACCGGTTTTCAGGCCGGAAAATTGTTGGGCCATTTCCGGAGCGGCCTGCTCCAGCTGTGCCAAAAGTGTTAGCGCTCCGCTATCGGAGGTGTCAGTCACGGTGATTCCCGCTGCCGCCGCGGCTTGCCACAATGCCTCTTTGCCTTGGTTCAGACTGTCCAGCTGGCTTTTGGTGGCGTCCAGCTGGGCCTTGCTTTCATTCAGGGTGGTTTCAGTTTCCGCCAGTTCACTGTAGCCGGCGTCCAACTGCTCTTGGGCTTCCTCTATTTGAGCGCTGCCCGCGTCAAGTTTTGCCTGGCCATCCTGGATCTGAGCGTAGCCGTCGTTGATCTGCTGACGTGCAGAGCTGATCTGGCTGTTGAAGCTGGCCCGGTTTTGGTCCAGCTCCGCTTGGCCGTCGTCGATCTCCTGTTTGGAGTCCACCAGCTTTTGCTGGTTTTCGGCAAATTCGGCTTCACCGTCATCCAATTCCTGCTTGGCGTCCGCCAGTTCCTGCTCGGCGTCGGCTTTTTCTTCCTCGTATTCCGCCCGGGCATCGTTCAGTTTTTCTGTGGCATCGTCCACCAGCTCTTCATAGCGAATCTGGGAACGGTCTTCTCCCAAAGGTTCCAGCGCCTGGGTGACGGCAGCCACCCGATCGTCGTATTCCTGGGAGAAAGAATCCAAGTCCACCGTGTCGTTCACGGACAGGTAAAAGCAGGTGTAATAGTCCATGTCGAAGCTTTCCGGCACGGTGTACGCCATCAGGTTCAGCGTGCCGCTGCCGGCAGTGGTGCTTTCCTTTTCCATAGAAAGGTAAGCAGAGCTTTTCACCGTGCCCACCACGGTGAACTCATTCACCAGACCTTCTACCGGATCGGATTCCGGGTTTTGACGCAGTGTTTGACCGATCCAGTTTGTCTCGTCCCCAAAGGATTTGGTCAGCACGACCACACATTCCCCGGCTTTTTCCGGCATGCGGCCATCCACCAGGATCAGTTGATTCAAATAGTCCTCAGCGTCCGGGGACGTGTCTTGGGGAAGGCTGTGCATGCGGGTGGTATAACTGGTGTTTTCTTCCCCTTCGCCCACCAGAACCAAGTCCGTGTCATAGGCGGGCATAACAGCGTTTACGCCATCCACTTGTTTGACGGCTTCCAAGTCGTCATCCGTTAAACCCAGGGTGGAGACCACTCGCACATCGTACATGTGGGTCTCATCGTAATAGTGGTCCGCGGAAAAACGCATGTCTACCGGCGAGGACAAAAGCCCAGCCAAAAAACCTACGCCCAGGGCCACAATGGCCAAAATCGCCAGAAACCTGGAAAGGGAACTGCGGATGGTACGAAAAATGGATTTTCCATATGTTCTGTTCAAAGCGCTCACCACTCGATCTCTTCCACCGGGGTGGGGTGGTCGTTTACTTCATTGGAGATAGCCTTGCCGCTTTTAATGCGGATCACCCTGTCCGCCATAGCGGTAAGGGCGCTGTTGTGGGTGATGACGATCACAGTGCGGCCGGTTTTACGGCAGGTATCCTGCAACAGCCCCAAAACAGCCTTGCCTGTGTTGTAGTCCAAAGCGCCGGTGGGCTCGTCGCACAGCAGGATCTTCGGGTTTTTGGCCAGCGCCCGGGCAATGGCCACACGTTGCTGTTCGCCGCCGGAAAGCTGGGCCGGGAAGTTTTTCAGCCGGTCTCCCAGGCCCACTTCCACCAGGGTGTCCTTGGCGTCCAGAGGATCTTTGCAAATTTCGCTTGCCAGCTCCACATTTTCCAAGGCGGTCAGATTTTGTACCAGGTTGTAGAACTGGAACACAAACCCCACGTCGTAACGGCGGTAAGTGGTCAGCTGTTTGGCGTTGTATTCGCTGATTTTCTTTCCGTCCAGGATGATTTCCCCTTCATCGCAGGTGTCCATGCCGCCCAGCATGTTCAGCACGGTGGTTTTTCCCGCGCCGGAAGGCCCAACGATCACGCAGAATTCCCCTTTATCCACGTAAAAGCTGATGTGATCCGCGGCGGCGATGCGGTTTTCACCCATGGTATAGAATTTACACACGTTGTGGAACTCTATGAAATGTGACATGTTAAAACACTTCCTATGATTTTGCTCACTAGTCCATCTATAGCATAGACAAGGTCTATGAAGCGAGTTTCAACGATTTGTGAACAATTTTAAAGGAATTCCGAGTCGGGATGGGCGCTTTTCGCGGCGGCCCAGTCGAAATCCCGCAGTTCGCCGGAGCAGGAGAGCACGGGGAAATCCCACTGGCGCAGCACTTCAAAGGTGCCGATGGCTACGGAATTCGCCAAATTCAGGCTGCGGAATCCGTCCAGCATGGGGATGCGCACACACTGGTCGGGATGGTCAAACAGGAGTTTTTCCGGCAGACCGGCGGATTCTTTTCCGAAGAAGAGGTAGCACGGGTCGGGATAGGAAATGTCGGTATAACGGTGTTGTGCCTTTGTGGAGAAAAAGAAAAAATTCCCTTGGTTTTTCTGGAAAAACTCGGAGAGGCTATCGTATGTGGAAAGTGTCAGATAGGGCCAATAATCCAGGCCGGCATGACGAAGTTTTTTATCTTCCAATTTAAAGCCCATGGGGCCCACAAGGTGGAGGGCAGCGCCGGTAACGGCGCAGGTACGGGCAATGTTTCCCGTGTTCTGAGGGATTTCTGGTTCAACCAAAACAATGTTGAGGTTTGGCAAATTGTGTTCAACTACCTTTCTTTTGGAAACTTTCCGCGGAATAAACAAGGAGGGCGGAGGGTATGCTTACCATGACGGCAATGTTAAGGCTGGTCAAATGTTTACTCACAGTATGGAGGTTCAAGACTATGGTGAAACAGACGATGAACATGGCAAAAGGGATCGGTATGGGTGTGCTGGCCGGTGTGGCGGTAGCCGCTGTCAGCAGCAAGATGATGAACGGGGGCCACAGAAAAGCCAGCCATATGCGCAAGAGCGCCGGCAAAGCCATGCACTCCATGGGGGCGCTTATCGGCGATGTGGAGAAGATGCTCCGCTGACGCCGGCAGTGGGCAAGCCGCACAAGCGGCTGACGTTTTGTTTCGGCCCGCATTTCTATGGTACGGCGGGCGTGAAACATTTCGCCCAGCTTTTTCAGTCCCAGAGCGGTACGTGGATTCCTTGTGAAAAGCCATAAGGGGGCCAGGGCGAAACCCAGGGCTACCGCCTTCGCCCCCTTTATACATATTGTATCATGAAGCCCCCAAAAAGAAAACAGACAGGTGTTGCCCTGTCTGTCGGTTATCTGTTGTGAAAAAAGCCCGGTTCAAGAGGTAGGGGACTTCATCCCGTAAATGGGGATCATCATCAAGTAGGGGGCGGTGAACACCGCCAAACTGAGGCACAGCTTGTGGAGCTGACCTTTTTCCAGACCGCTTTTTCGAAACGAGAGGAAACGGTTGAGCGTGTAGATGAGAACGCCGGAAAGGATAACGCCCGGCAAGGCGTACAAGGTGGCGGCAGGGAAGAAGAGGGAGTCCCCGCTCAGATTGCCTTCTACCAGCCAAATCAGCAGCCCCACCAGTGCCGCGCCCAGAAAATCGCAGAGAAATCCCAGCAGCCATACGGGCAGGATGCCTCTTGCCCAAAGGCGGGCTTTGTGTTCCAAATGAAGACATTTTGCCGTCACCACCAGCACCAGGCTGTCGATGGCGAAGTTGATGGGCAAAAGCAGTAAGAACACAGGCAGGCTGGGTACCAGCAGCGGCCAAAACAGCACCAGGTACCACAGTGGGAAAAAGATATTGTAGAGCCGCACTTCCTTTTTCATCCCAGATCCCTTCCTTTTTGTGGTATACCATAAAGAGATCCCATTGCGCTCAAATGGTGTCGCACAAGCAGCCCCGTTCTCCGCTGGGGCCGATGACGCGAATGGCGCAGCCAGGAGTTTTTCCCGGCTTTTTCCCAGCACTGGTGCACTTGATCACAAGCCCAGGACCTCTTTCTTGGTCAAAGCAGTAGCTGAGCCGGTTGCAGCATCCTTGGGACGCCCGGAACCATTTGCATGCCCCGGTGTTGGTGCAGTGGCGGACAGCATCTTCCCAGTCGATATATTCTTGGGCTACAGCGCCTCCCGCATGGTATTCCCCGTTGCTGATGAGAATGTGGGCGGCGCTCATGTCCCGGAACAAGCTGCTGTATCCGGAAGCGGTGCCGTGGTGAGGAGCTTTCAAAATAAAATAGCCGTCATAGAGCTGGTCCATAATCTCTAAAAACGTTTCCGGTGTAGCGTCGCCGGTCATCAGGATGTCCTGTTCTCCCGGGCCGCTTTTCCGCAGATTGTGAAATACCACCGACGCCCCGTTGACCGCGTTGGTGTATGCGCCGGCGTTGATGGGGTTTTGCAACGTTTCCCGTACATCGTGGGCCTGAGGGACCAAGTTCAGTTCTTCCCGAAGGGATTCCAGTTCTTCCAGGATGTGGTTCAGATGTTCCAGATAAGCCCGGCGCTTTTCCGGCAGGGCTCGCCCGGAAGCGGAAAAAGCGCTGCTGCATTTTGTGTACAGGGAAAGGAATTCTTCTTTGAGTCTTAGAAAGCTCTGAACACAGGCGGGCTGGAAGGGGGAAGAAAACAGTACGTTCAGCTCTTCCAGCGCGGATTCCAGCTGGGGGTCAAAGGGATATTGTTCCGTTTTGGGCCACAGCACTTCATACTCCACCCCGTCAAAGTGAAAAGTATCCCCAGCGCCCAAGGTGAAGATCCTGTCCTGCCCCAGTCGTTCGCCCAACGTGCGAAATGCCCGTACACACCAGGTGTTCACCTGGAAAGAATCGCTTTGGGGTTGGGCAAACAGGTACGCGAACAGCGCGAATTCCAGCAGAGAAGGGTTCCCACGGCTGTCCAGGGGGGAGCGGGGCAGAAAGACCCGACTGAAATACCCTTCCCGACTTTCCAGAATTTTTTGAAATCCGGAGAGATGGTCCCGGTGATAATGGGTCAGAAGGAAAACCCGGTCCATGGCAGGCTCGTACCGGGAAGCGATGGTTTCCACCCAGGCGTCCAGAGGGGTGTCGCCTTCCCGGAGCTTTTGGCTGACACTGCCGCAATCCACCATGAGGATGCTCCGGTTCTTGCCGCCCAGCACCACACACTCGCCATATTCCATGTTGAGCAGTTCCAGCCATTTCACGGGCCTTTACTCCTTTCCGTTACAGTTCCCAGGTGGGACCGGTTGTGTCGGTGTCGGGAAGCCCATCCTGGTTTCGCTTTTGATAGAGGATTCCGTTAAAATATTTGCCGTCCTTCCATTCGCCGTCAAATACGATGGCGCCGTTTTCATCGAATTCCGTACCATGGCCATTGCGCTGGCCGTCTTTCCAGCCGCCGTAGTAGACCAGATTGCCCTCCCGGTCGAAAACAGAACCGATTCCTGTGGGCTGTCCATCCAGCCATTTTCCTACGAAGACCGTGCCGTCCGCGGTGTTGTAGGAAACGCCCGGCCCTTGTTTTTTCCCTTGCTCGATACGGCCCCCATAGCGCAGATTACCGTCCTTGTCGAACAGAGATACAAACTCTTCCGGAGCCCCTTCTTTCCAGCGGGCAATGTGCAGCGCATGGTCGCTGTCCCGGAAGGAAACGCCCAGACCGTCCTTTTTATCGTCCTTCCAAGAGCCTGCATAGCACAGGTTCCCGTCTTTATAATAATAGGTTCCAAAGCCTTCCCGTTTTCCGTCCCGGAATTCCCCTTCATAGGAGGTGAGCCCACCGGTCTGTTCCGTGCGGCCTCGGCCCCAGGGCTTGCCTTCCCGTAGTTCCCCACGATATGCGGGAACGTTCTGCAAACCGGATTGCTCTTGGGAGACGGATTTTTGCGGTTCCTGTTCCGCAGCGTGTCTTGCGGCTTGCAGGATCTCTTGGCTTTCCGTGTCCTCCGGCTCGCTGTGGGGAGGGGTGTCCTCTACTGCTTCCGATTGAGAAGCGGCTTCCCGGGCTTTTTTCAAAATCTCCTGGGATTCCCGGTCCTGCAAGGGCCGTTCTTCCCCGGGACCTTCCTCGGCTGTCTCCTCCGATACAGGAGCGGTTTCTTCCGGCTGCTCCCGGGATTCCGGTTCTTCTATAGCTTCCAGTTCTTCTATAGCTTCCGGTTCCTCTGTCTCGCTGGGAGAGTCCTCGGCTTCTTCTTTGCTTTCTGTGTCCGGAGTGAATTCTTCCCCCTCTTGGAAAAGCGGCGCAGGTGCCTCCGTCAAAGGAAGGGACTCCTGCTCTTCGGCTTCTTCTACCCGGGCATACTCTTCCAGACTGGGAAAACTGATGTCCGGTTCGTCAGCGTCTTTCTCCCCGGCAAGGGAGCCCTCTTTGATTTCCCAAGCGGGAAGCAGCACCAAAGTGCCGTCTTTCAGCTCTTCCAGCGCCTGCTTTCGGTCCTCCGCCTCTTTTTTGGGGCAGTAGCAGAAAATGCCTTCCCCGGTGGAGATCACCAATTTGGGTTCTCCAAACTGAGCGTTGAGCAGGCTTTGCCGTGGGGAGTTTTCCAGATAGGGGACGGGGAAAAGCATGGTGGAACGGTAGCGTTTCCGTACGCTGTCCCAGTCGAATCGCTCTACCAAATCATCCGTGGCGACGGGTTTGAAAATCACCCGGGCGTTGTGGGAATCCCATGGCTCGTAATATTCCGATTTCAGCCAGATCATGGATTTGTCAAAAAAGACCCGGCTTGCGATGACGTTGCGAAAATCCCGGTTAACCAGCACATAGCCGCCCTTCTGGTCAAAGACTTCCTCCAACACCAGCCGGCCGGTGCCTGTCACCTTGTTGGCAGATTTATTCCAATAGAACGACCGGCGGGAAAGCTTTCCCTGCAGTTTCCCGTCAAAGCCGCGGATCACTTCTTTCTTTCCTACCCGCAGGGATTTCCGCCCACTGGTGAAGAATTTTTCCCGGGCTAGGGCAAGCTCGCCTCGCAAGATGTCCAGGCTGTCCCTGTCCGCGAAACAGACGCAGTATACATTTCTGGCTAAAAGACTGGCGCTCATAGCGCTGGATGTGACGTTTGGTTCCATGTTCACGCTCCCACTTTTACAACGGTACGACAATAATGAGGCCATTATAGCACATTTTTCTCTTTTGGGATAGAATTTTCAGAATGGAAGGAAAAAACTTCCCGGAAAGAGCCAAATTTTCGGGATTGTGTGCTATACTAGAACCCATCATACGGCGGTGCCGGGAAAGGGATGATGAAACGTGAATTGGCAAACGGTTTGGGAAAATTTCCTCCATGGACTTGCCGGGTTCGTGGGAGACCTGGTTCTGGCGGCTTTGATCTTTTTTGGCGGGTGGTTTCTTGCCCGGCTTGCGGCAAAGCTGACGAAAAAGGCCATTTCCAAAGGAAAAGTAGACGCCCTTGTGGTGAGCTTTATTGGTTCTGTGGTGAAAGCGCTGGTGTTGATCGTGGCCGCGGTGAGCGCTGTGGCCCAGTTGGGGATCAACATCACCTCGCTGGTGGCTGCGTTAGGAGCAGCAGGATTGACTGCCAGCTTTGCCTTGCAGGGCAGCCTGTCCAATTTTGTCAGCGGGATGCAGATCATCTTCACCAAGCCCTTTAAAATGGGGGATTACCTTTCCATTGGGACTTATGAAGGGACCGTGAAGCGGATCGAGATCCTGGCCACCACGTTGTCCACCTTTGACAACAAAGAAGTGATCATCCCCAATTCGAAAATCACCAGCGATGTGGTGGTGAATTTCACCAGCAGCGGTACCCGCCGCCTGGATTTGAGCTATGGAGTCTCCTACCAGGCGGATCTGAAGCGTGCCAAAGAGCTGCTGCGGGAATTGGTAGAGGCGGACCAGCGAATCCTGAGCGATCCCGAGCCATTGATCGCTGTAGGAGAGCTCAAGGACAGTTCCGTCACCGTGGTGGCCAAGTTTTGGTGCAAGCAGGAGGATTATTGGCCCATCTACTATTCCATGCAGGAAGGGGTCAAAGAAGCCTTCGACCGGGAGGGTATTTCCATCCCCTATCCCCAGTTGGACGTCCATCTCCAACAGCCCTAAATAGGAACCATTCCACAGAAGAAACAAAGAGGCGTTTTCCAGAGCTGCATCTCAGCTTCTGGAAAGCGCCTCTTTTTCTGTGCCCGGCTCCCCTGGGGCAGACGCAGAACGTCATGTCGTTTCTTCCAGTGCGGCGCCCGGGTAATAATGGGCCAAAATGTCTTGGTACGTGGAACCTTGATTTGCCAGAAACATTGCTCCCGCCTGGCTCATGCCCCCGCCGTGGCCCCAGCCCTGCACCGTAAAGCTGAACAGATCCTGGTCAGACTCCATCTGGAAACAGGCACTGCGCAGTCCCAACGCTTCCCGCAATTCTTCCCCCGTGCAAGTCCGTCCCCCCACTTGGGCGGATAAGACGTACCCGGAAGGGGAAACTTCCAGTTCTGTGATCCATTCTTCCTCCGGTCCGGAAAAATCCACCTGGTCGCCCCAGCATATTTCAGCATTTTGGCGCAGTTCCTCCCCGGTCAGGGTTACGGTGGAAAGGTATCCGCTGGAAAAACAATCCCCTGGACTGGCAACTGCCTGCAAATAGGGGAAATCCTCTTGCCACACGTTGAGAGAGGATTCTGTATTCCCAGCCGAAATGGCAAAAAAGGACGCGCAGATGGGTTCCCCATCCCAGGTGAGGATCTGGCCCTTTACAGCGGCGGTGATTTCCTGCAGTTTCTCATAATAGGTGGAAAAATCCTCGCCCCACCGCTCTTCCATGGCAGATTGGGGAACGTATACCAACCAATTTTCCGTGTCGCAGGCGAAATCTGCATCCTCCCCTTCATTTTGGTTTCGCTTGTAGGAATAAAATGTATATAGGGCCACCGCTTGGGCTTTTAGTGCTTCATCAGGAGCGGAAAGGTCCATTTCGCAGGCAAGGGCAGCAGGAAGGAATTCCTCTGCGGTCACTTCAAATGTTTCTCCTGTAGCAGTGTCATAAAGGGTAAAAACAGCTTCCTTGCCGCTTGGAGCAGGAGAAGCAGAGGGCAGTGTGTACCCGTCTAAAAAGTCGGGGATTGCTGCCGCCGCCTGGGGCGTGGAGGCAGGGGAGGGGCTGATTTCCACGGTGGGGGAGGGGGACGCCTGGGGCGAAGGACTTACTCCGGGCGAAGGGGATGCCGGGGAATCTTCGCTTTCGTGGAGACGGTATGCACCGTACATGGCACCCGGGATCAGGGTAAATCCCAGGTAGATGAGGAAAAATAGAATCAGTAGGCTGCGTGCTTTTTTACGGAACTGGGGAGACATAGTGGCACCTTCTTTTTGCATAATTCTTATCTTTAAAATTCATATTTATGGGGTTTGATTTTTAAAAAATCCGTAAAAATAAAATTTGGAACGATGAAACTTGCAAAAATCGTTGACTTTCTCACTTTACCGGAGTACAATCAAACAATCATCGGTTTTTGATGGATTGGATTTGATTGTTTGTGAGAAAGGGGAAGAGAATATGCAACGGCTGAATAATGAGACGCCCGGCAGCACCACCATTGCGGAGTTGTGTGAAGAATATAGGCTGCATAACCAGATCACAAAGGAAGAATATGAGACCCATCGGGTGAAGCGGGGATTGCGCAATGCCGACGGAACAGGTGTTATGGCGGGTTTGACCCATGTGTGTAATGTTCACGGATATTTGATCGCCGACGGAGACAAGATCCCGGATAAAGGCAAACTGACCTATCGTGGCATTGACGTGGAGGATATTGTCCGGGGCTGCGAAGAAGAGGACCGGTTCGGGTTTGAGGAAGTGGTGTGGCTTTTGATCTTCGGCAAGCTTCCCAACCGGCAGCAGTACCAGCGTATGTGCCGCCTGCTCTATGAAAACCGGGAGCTTCCGGAATACTTCCCGGAGGACATGATCATCAAGGCGCCTTCTAAAAATATTATGAACAAGCTGGCCCGTTCAGTCCTGGCGCTGTACTCTTACGATGACAGCCCGGACGACCAGTCCCTGGAAAACAATATGCGCCAAAGCCTCTCCTTGATTGCTCGGATGCCTTCCATCATGTCGTATGCCTATCAGGTGAAACGGCGGCATTTTGACAAAGAGAGCATGTTTTTCCATCCTTACGAGCCCAACCATTCCACAGCCGAGGCTATTTTGAACGCCTTGCGGCCGGACCGGAAATTCACCCATGAAGAGGCCAGACTGCTGGATTTGTGCATGGTGCTCCACGCGGAGCATGGCGGCGGTAACAACTCCACCTTTACCACCCGAGTGCTCACCTCAACCGGAACGGACATCTATTCCGCGATCGGGGCGGCGGTAGGCTCGCTGAAAGGTTTTAAGCATGGCGGCGCCAACCATCAGGTGCGGATGATGATGGACGATTTGATGGCCCATGTGGAGAACTGGGAAAGCGAGGACGAAGTGGAGGCCTATCTGGAGAAAATCCTCCGAGGAGAAGCCTCTGACGGCAGCGGATTGATCTACGGCATGGGGCACGCGGTGTATACCTTGTCCGACCCCCGGGCGGTGATCCTTAAAGAAAAGGCTCAGGTTCTGGCAAAGGAAAAGGGGTATGACCGGAAGCTTGCCCTGTACCAGATGGTGGAAAGGCTTTCTCCGGCAGCGTTTGCCCGGGTGACGGGGAAGGATAAAGTCATCAGCGCCAACGTGGATTTTTATTCCGGATTGATCTACGAGATGCTGGGCATCCCGGAGGACCTGTTCACACCCATGTTTGCCGTGAGCCGGATCGCCGGATGGTGCGCTCACCGCATCGAGGAATTGACCACTGGTGGGCGGATCATGCGTCCTGCGTACCGAGCCTTGCCGGTGGATCAGGTCTATGTGCCTTTGGACCAGCGCAAGTGAGACAACGTCGTGTTTGAAAGCGTGTCCCTATAGAATCTCTATTGGAAAATCCAAAAGAATATGCTATAATTCTGAGAGGCCCGGACGGAAGAGTTTTGGCCTCTCCTCTTTTTGGGGAAATACGGAATAAGGACTAAAAGAACATGAAATTTGTAAATGTAGGGAACGCGTTGAAAGTCACCTGTGTGGGATTTGCTGCCGGAGTGCTGCTGCGCGTGGTGCAGATGCTCTACTTTTTCGACTACGACACAGGGTTTTACACAGACGGGGGCGTCATGGCATGGATCTCCCTGGGGGTGCCCTTGGTCACCGGGATCTTGGCGGCTTGGATGTGTTTCCGTTCCCGCCGGTATTTTGGACCCTATGTTCCCCGGAAAAACGTGATGGCAGGCATTGCCGCACTGCTTTCCGGAGCGGTGCTGTTGCTGTCCGCGGTTCTCCAGTGGATGGAATTGAACACCGAGACAGGCGTTGAAGGGGAATTTAGGGTGCTCCACCTTATCTTCTTAGTTTCCTGCGTTCTGTTCGGTTTGGTCCAGTTGGGTACGTCTGTGGGATTTTTTGCGGGGAAAAACGCCTTGGAAAAAGCGCCCCTGCTGTATCTGCTGGGCGTCCTCTGGGGCGTGGCCTATCTTATTTTGGTCTACGTGTTTTACGCCAAATCCTCTTCCTTTGTGGAAAACTTCTTCACCATCATGGGTGGGGCGTTTACGCTGCTGTGCCTGTTCTATCTGTGTAAGCTGCTGGCGGGTGTGGATACGGAAAGCGCGGCGAAACGGGTGTTTGTCACCGGGATTTTCGCCGTGGTGTTCTCTTTGACCTACTCCTTGTCCAACCTTTCCCTGCTGCTTTTGGGCCGCACCTATTCCGGGGAGATCCCTGCTTCGGTGCAGCTTTCCAGCCTGGTGGTGGCCTTGTTCCTGTTGGTGTTCTTGGTCACGTTCCGGAAGTACAGTTTGCGGCGCACACCCAAGGGCGGTACGGAGTCCGGCGCAGCCCGTCACAGCGCTTCCCGTTTCCGGGGAGAATGAGGCTGATTTTCCTGCAGAGAGTAAAGCTGGGAAGAAATTAACGTTATTTTTCTGTCAAACTCTTGTAATATTCTAAAAAATGATTTAGAATAGAAGAAGCTTAAAACCCTATACAATTTATCAGGAGGTTTTACCAATGTCTGTTAAAGTTGCTATCAATGGTTTTGGCCGCATCGGCCGTCTGGCTTTCCGTCAGATGTTCAACGCCGAGGGCTACGAGATTGTTGCCATCAACGACCTGACCAGCCCCAAGATGCTGGCTCATCTGCTGAAGTACGACTCCGCTCAGGGCCGCTATGCTCTGGCTGATAAGGTTGAGGCCGGCGAGGATTCTATCACTGTGGACGGCAAGACCATCAAGATCTATGCTGAGAAGGACGCTAAGGATCTGCCCTGGGGCGAGATCGGCGTTGACGTTGTGCTGGAGTGCACCGGTTTCTACACCTCCAAGGCTAAGAGCCAGGCTCACATCGATGCCGGCGCCAAGAAGGTTGTTATTTCCGCTCCTGCTGGCAACGATCTGAAGACCATCGTTTACAGCGTGAACGAGAAGACTCTGACCGCTGAGGATCAGATCATCTCCGCTGCTTCTTGCACCACCAACTGCTTGGCTCCCATGGCCAACACTCTGAACAACACCTATCCCATCGTGTCCGGCATCATGACCACTGTGCACGCCTTCACCGGCGACCAGATGGTTCTGGATGGCCCCCATCGTAAGGGCGACCTGCGCCGCGCTCGCGCTGCCGCTGTGAACATCGTTCCCAACAGCACCGGCGCTGCCAAGGCCATCGGCCTGGTCATCCCCGAGCTGAACGGCAAGCTG
>ENA-UOJL01001980-UOJL01001980.1-human-gut-metagenome-genome-assembly--contig:-P47-NODE-1980-length-18659-cov-4.877392_pt1 | contig 18659 bp, 21 predicted proteins | sample MGYA00242347_ERZ723894 | MGnify/ENA metagenome assembly ERZ723894
CCACAGGTCACGGATGCGCTTGTTGGCCTCACGCCAGCGGCTCACGATGTCCGGGAGCTCCTCCTCGGTGAGGCCCATGTCCAGGGCTCCCATGGTGATGAGGGCCCCGGTGCTGCCCTGGTAGCCCAGGGCCAGCTCTGCCACCTTGCCCTTTTGGCGGAGGGCGTACTCCGGGCGGCCTTTCTTGATGAGCTCCAGGGGGATGCCGAACATTTGAGAGGCGGATGCCTCATAGATTTTGCCGTGGGTGCGGAACACCTCCAGCCGCCATTGCTCCTTGGCCAGCCATGAGATGACACGGGCCTCAATGGCGGAAAAGTCGGCGTCAATCAGCACATGCCCCTCCGGGGCCACAAAGGCGGTGCGGATGAGCTGGCTGAGGGTGTCTGGCACGCTCCCATAGATGAGCCGGAGGGCATCCAGCTTGCGGCCCTTGACCAGCTCACGGGCCAGGTCCAGAGGCTCCGTGTAGGTCCGGGGCAGGTTTTGCACCTGCACCAGCCTCCCGGCCCACCGCCCGGTCCTGTTCGCCCCGTAGAATTGGAGCAGGCCCCGGACCCGTCCGTCCTCGCAGACGGCGGCCTCAATGGCGTCATACTTCTTGGTGGAGGTCTTGCCCAGCTCTTGCCGGATTTCCAGCATCCGGCTCACCTGGGGGCTGTTATCGTCACGGCCCAGCAGGCGGGCCACCGTGTCCTTTCTCAGATCGGCCAGCTCCTCACCAATCTCCTCCTGGAGCCAGGTGGTGAGCTGGGCCACGCTGTTGGGGTTGGACAGGCCGGAGAGCTGCATGGCCTCCGCCATGAGGGTCTGGCGCACGGTGTCCCCCAGAGAGAGGGCCCCGGTGACCAGCTCCAGGTCCACGGCCACGCCCCTGGCGTTGATGATGAGGTCCGTTTCCCATTGCTTTTGCACCCAATCCGGGACGGGGAAAGCGGACAGCCGCTTTTCAATCTCCATCTCGGTGACCACATCCTGCTTGCAATAGGTCTTGAAAAGCTCCCATTTGGCGGGGTCATGCTGAGGCAGGTTGCGGCTCCGCTGGCCGTTGGCCTTGGAGGGCTTGCATGGGACGCAGAAATAACGGATGAGTGCCTTGCCGGTGTTGAGCTTTTGCTTGTCCTGGGGGAGCCCCAGGGCCTTGCCGGTGGCGTCCAGGCCTGCCGTGTAGCCACAGTAGAGGCCATGGAACATGGTGCAACGCCATTGGTCCGGCGGCAGGGTGCCCATGTACTTGGACAGACAGCCCCACTCAAAGGGGGCGTTGTAGGCGTGCTTGATGTATTCCGGGCTGGTGATGGCCTGGACCAGCCACGGGGGGAGCCGCTCCCCCCGTGCCAGGTCGATGATTTGAACAGGCGCACCATCCACGCTGAACGCAAAGAGCAGGATTTCAAAGTCCGGGCTCTGGATGTACTTCTGGGCACCGGCCTTTGCCAGCGGCACGCTGGAATAGGTTTCAAGGTCAATGCTGAGATGGTGCATGTGTGGGCCTCCTTATGCGCCGAAAGCGGTGTCTTTGGTGTAGAGCTCCATGATGTTCTCCGTGTTCACGCCACGGGCCTCCAGCTCCTCCATCATGGCCTTAAAGAGCGGGGTGCCGGTCACATACTGGACCAGCTCCTCAGAGGAGAGGCTGGTGGCGTTGTGGAGGGATTTCTTGCGGATGTCCTCCCCGTTGCCGGTAGGGGTCCAGGCCTCCTGCTCCTCAAAGGTGGCGTCCTCAATGTCGTTGACCAGCATGGCCTGGACACGGGCGGGTTTCTGCACCAGCATCTTGACCGTGTTGAGCAGGTGGGCGGTTTCCATGTCCTTGACCTCAATAGCCAGGCCAAAGGCTCCAATCCAGAGCTTTCCATCAAAGCGGGTTTTCATCGGTAAATCCTCCTTTTGTCGTTATCACACGGGCTGGCCAGTGATGGGGTTGATGCCGTTGTTGCCGTTCCAGGGCGGGGTGTTGGCGGGAGCAGGGGCGGCACCGTAGCCGGGGGCCGCCGGGGCACCGTAGGCCCCAGGAGCGGCCCCATAGGCCGGAGTGGCAGGGGCGGTGGGAGCGCCGCCAATCCCGGCAAAGTCGGAGGCGGCGGAGGCCTGGCCGCTCAAGGGCTCCCCGTCACGGGTCTTGAGGACATTGCCCAGGCCGCAGCCGATGCCCTTATTTCCGCTGTTGGAGTAGCCGAAAAAGCGGATGGTGACCCGGCCATACATCCCGCTGTAAATGTCAGAGGGGGCCAGCTCACAGTTGATGTTGTCGATGCCCACCACCTGGGGCTTGTTCTTGGTGGAGGCGGTCATCACCCAATGGCCCTTGCATTCATCGCCAAAGGGGACGCCGGACTTTCTCACGCCGTCACCGTCCCAGATGGGGACAGCCAGCATGGGAGGCCGGGCACCGTTCCACACCTTGGTCAAGGCCTCCTGGGCGGCGGCCTGGATGGCGGCATCAATGTCCGCCTTGGTGCTCACATCCGTCTTGGGGATGAGGATGGTGACGGAATACTTGGGCTCACCGCCCTGCTTGGCGGCTCTGGGGGTGGTCAGATTGCAGTAGGACAGGCGGACCTCGCCGGTCAGCACTTTCATGGGGTCATTCTGATACATAGTCTTTGTTCTCCTTTTTGATAGATTGCCTTGTGTGTTGCGTATCAAAGGGCGGTGTCCGCCCATAGCGCCTTGATTTTCACCCAGCGCTCATGCCGGGCTTTGGCGGCCTTGACTTTGCGGGTCAGCCGGTTGTTGTTTTTGAGGGTTTCCACCACGGCGGGGTGGCGGCTCTTGGGGTTGCTCACCTTGCGCCAGCCGTCTGTAAATTCACGGGAGGCCAGTTTCCAGGCGTCCTCACTCTCCTGGATGGCTTGCTCCAGGTGAGCGGTCAGCCGGTCAATAGTCTGCCGGTTGTCAAAGTCCCAGCGGTGCATCAGCTTGAACAGCTTGCGGGTGTTGGTGATGGTCAGGTCACAGAGCCGGTCCAGGTAGATGTCCGCCCGGAAAGTGTCCGCCTGGATGTGGACCAGGGTGTCCGGGTCAGTGAACAGGGGGCAGCTCTCACAGCGGTCCCGATCTGGCAGGGCGGAAATGTAGCTCCTGGGCTCCGCCACCTTGTACTGCACGGACCGGGTGCAGCACGGGGACACGGGGAAAACCGGGTCATGGTCTTTGCAGTCCAGCGGAACAAACGGGCGGAGGCCGGGCCGGGCGTGGGCACAGGTGTTGTATTTAAGCATCTTTTTCACACCTCACTTTTTTGTCAAAACGGTAGATTTCAAGTGTGAACAAGTAGGCCAGAATACAGGCCACCCCACCGTCCACCCTGCTGGTATGGACCACGCCCTCAATCATGCACTCAGCACCCACCCAGCAGAGCGTGACAACAGTGAGCACGGACATATACACCAGGATGAAGATGATGAGCTTGATTAAAAGCCGTTTCATTTAGGCCTCCACCCCGGCGAAGTCCGTAGCGGCGGGGCTGTATGCCTCCCGTTTGTCGGAGGCAGGGGCAAGGGTGGGCTTGCCGGGCGGCTTGTAGACAAAGCTGCCAATCTTCTCCTTAAAGTCAGCCTTGCCCATCAGCTCCTCCAGTTGGGTGAGGGTCTTGGGCTTGCGCTCGTAAACCATAGCCTCATCATAACCGGCGGCAATGACCGCCTTGATGGCCTCCTCCTGGTCAGTAAAGGTCCGATTGCTCCGGCCCTCCACCAGTTTCCATCCGGGGATGGCTTTTCCCTGTTTCAGGGCCTCGGTGGCATAGTTCTCAAGGTCCGTGTACCATTGGACCAGAAACTTGCCCCGATACAGGAGGGCACCGATTTCCTCATCAGAGAGGAGCGGGTGGATTTCCTCCCCGGTGAGCGCCCCGGTGTGGGAGTGCTCCTGGGGGACCATGGCATCCGCCGGAATACTCCCGGCGGGCACACAGTCCTTGAAGTCCTCCAGGGCGGTGTTGATGTTGGCACGGGCCCGGCATTGGGCCTTGCCACGGCAAAAGCGGCAATGGTCGCCGGGGACAAACTCCCCCAGGCCGGAAAAGGCTTTCTGGGCAATGGGCTTGATGCTCTCACCCCAGGCCCGCAGCTCCTCAACGGTGATTTCATCCGTGGTGTAGCTGTCAAGCCGGGGCTGGTCAATGGTCATGCGGACCCGCTTGATGGTGTCCCCGAACACGGGGGCATAGCGGTGGAGAGCGCCCAGGGCGTAAAGCCGCATTTGGGGATTGCCCACGGCGGACACGGGGACGCCCTTGCCGTGCTTGTAGTCCACGATGCTGAGGAGGTCACCGCCGATGATGCAGCAGTCACAGGTGCCAAAGCCCTCCGGCACATAGTCCGAAAAGTCCACCTGGACCTCCACGGCCACGGTGGGGGCGGTGTCATAGGCCATGACCTGCTCCGTGATGTGTTCCAGGTAGAGGTCCGTGGTCTTGTCCATCTCCGGGGTGTAGAGGGGGTCCTTTTTGAGCTTGTTGAGCCGGGTGTTGTAGGTCCGGGTGCTCATGGGGGTGCATTTCTTGGTGACCTTGAGCTCACCAATGGCGTGGGCCAGGCGGCCCTCCTCCGCATACTCGCTGGTGCTCTCCGGCAGGCCCTCCTCAAAGCGGGGGGCCGCCGTGCATACCAGCCAGCGGGAGGCGGAGGACGCCGAAAGCAGGGCGTGTTTGACAGGGGGCATGGTGGCACCTCCTTAAATCTGAGCGCCCAGGGCCCGGAGCTCGGTGGCGAAAGCGCCGTACTGCTCCGGCTGGAGCTGGGTGACGGCCTGCACACCGTAGCGGCCCAGCAGCTCCAAAAGCTGCTGCATCTTCCCAGCATCCACCAGGGAGGCCCCGGCACGGGAAATTTGGTCCAGGGTGTAGGTGGGGGCTCCCGTCACGGGCACGGTGGGGGCTCCCGTCACGGGCACGGTGGGGGCGGGGGTGTTACCAGGGGCGGCAGATGTCTGGCCAGCAGTCGGCGCAGGAGCCGCCACAGGAGGCGTTGCGGTAGGGGCCGGGGTCTGGGTAGGGGTGACCGGCGCAGGGCTCACAGGGGCCGCAGGAGCGGGCGCAGGGGCCGGGGCCGGGGCGGTGGGATAGCTGGCCACCGGCAGGGGCTCATCCGGGGTCAAGATGCTGGGGTCCGGGCCGGAGGCAATGGCCTCCGCCAGCTTGAGGATAGAGGCGGCCAGATCGGGAGCCTCAACGGTGATTTTCATTTCCATCATGGATGTCATCCTCCTTTTCGTTGTCTTTGCAGTCACATTTTTCTCCGGGGTCCAGGTTGGCCCCGCAATAGGGGCAGGTCCAGTAGTAGGGCATGGCTCAGTCCTCCAAAACGCTTGTCCAGTAGTCAAAGCGGTCCATGACCTTGCGGGAGTGGTCGGTGGAGTATGTCCCGGCGGCCCACAGGTTTTGAGCGCCAGAGGGGCCGCAGTTGTAGGCCATAACGGCCAGCTCCGGGTCCCCGTATGCGGTGAGGTAGTCGGAGAGAAACAGGACACCGGCCTCAATGTTCCCGGCGGGCGTCATGGGGTCAATCCCTTGCTCCAGGAGCCACCCATGGTTGACCTGGTTGATTTGCATGAGGCCATAGTCATTGGTGCTGCTGGCGGCATCCGGGTCAAAGCGGCTTTCCACATCGGCCACGGCCAGCGCCAGGGCGTATGGGACGCCGTACTCCTCACAGCAGGCCTGCATGGTCACCTGGAGGTCATAGTCCAGGAGGTTGCCGTCCGTCACGATGTCATCCCGCCAGAGCACCGCCTCCGGGGTTGGGCTGGGCGTGGGGGCCACGCTGGGCTCCGCTGAGGGCTCCGGGGTGGCGCTGCTCTCCAGGACCGGCTCCGGGAGGGTGGGCACCGCTTTGTCAGCGGCGCTCACCCCCACGCAGTAACCAGCGGCGAAAATGGCGGCGCACACCAGCGCCAGGATGATGACCGGGCCATAATTGCGGCGGCGCTTGCGCCGGGCATGGCGGCTGGGGGCTCTCTGGCCAATCTCATGGGTGGTCACGGAGCTCACCCCTTAGTTGCCGATGCGGCGGAAAAGCTCCTCCGCCAGCTCTCGGACGGTGTACTGCTCCAGGGGGGTTGGTGTCCTCAGCCTCCACGGTGAGGGAGGAGGAAATGAGGAAAGCGGGGCGGGACCCGTAGGAGTAGTAGCAGTAGCTGCCGTTGATATTGCCACCGGAGTACAGCCCCATGACCCATGTGTCATCCTCATTGACCTTGGGGGTGCTCCAGGGCGTCACGGACCACTCAAAGCGCTCCGGCAGGGGCAGGATGTCATGGTACTTGCGGAACTCGTCCAGGGTCAGCGGGGCCACCTTGCAGTCACAGGTGCCGTACTCCGTGGAGCCGTTGAGGGCGGTGAGGTCCACGGTGCGGGTGATGACCTCATCGGGGTTGCCGTCCGTGAGGCTCCGCAGGTAGGGGCCATTGAGGTGGGCCCGCAGGGAGCTGGCGGCAAAGTTGTTGGTGCTGCCAAAGGCGTGGGTCATCTGCTCCAGGTGGAGCAGCAGGGTGCCGTCCTTGCGGTGCTCCAGCACCAGGCAGGGCTCCCCGTGGTAATCAATGACCTTGCCGGGGGCGATGTTCTGAACAGCGGTTTTCATTGGTGATGTCCTCCTCAGTCTTTCTTTTCACGGCGGATGAGCTGGTTGTTTTCATAGATGGGGCCGGAGCCGGTCCAGATGTACTCACATTCCGGGCCAATGAGGGTGCCGGTCAGCTTGTGGGTGGCGGCGTCCACATCCTCAGCCCAAACCTCAAGTTTGAGCTTTTCGCCGGTGGACTTGTGCCGCACGCCGATGCTATACTTGTACTCGTACATGCTGGCCCTCCTCACTGGTCGGTTTCGTCCTCATCATCATCCCCGGAGATGTCAATGAGGTTTTCCGCCTGGACGATGATTTCAGACACAATTTGACGGATGGGCAGGCCGGTCTTGAAACGGAGCCGCCGGACTACTTTCTCCGCCTCCGGGGTGAGCCGGACGGTGCCGATGCACTCATCGGTGCTGGTCCGGGTCCTCAAAATAATGGGTTTCATGGTGTGCCTCCTTTGAATGTTGTGAAAAGCGGTGGTGCGGGTATGTACCTCAGCGGCTCTGCTTTCCCCTCCGCTCAAGTTCCTGTTGCATCCTGAGCTGGGCAAGGGTAGCATCATACTGCAATCGCTGGTCCGGGAGGCGGACCCCAGAACGGCCCCGGCGCAGTTCCGTGTAGAGCGTGGACAGCGGCACATCAAGGGCCACCGCCATGTCTTTGACCGTTTTGCCTTGCTCCCAAAGCTCCTGGAGTTCCTGCCGGGCCTGGAGCGTTGCGAAAGCGTAGCTCGCCATGTTCTCACCTCTTTTCTGCTTGCGGGCATAAAAAAACTTAGCTTGCCGGGTGCCAGATTTTACAATCTGGACCCTGCAAACTAAGTGTAGTGGGTGCCTTTTCCGGTTCCCGGCAAAATAATTCTTGATTCTCTCTGTCCCTCGTGCTATAATATTTCAGCAAAACACACGCCGCGCCTCGGATTGGTGCTCGGAAAACTCCGAGTTTGCCCCGATTAGACAGCGCGGCGGCGGCAAAAGCCCGGCAAAAAAATCTAAGCGGGCTTTTCAAAACCAAGGAGGTATTTTGTAAATGGCAGTCGTATCTATGAAACAGCTGTTGGAGGCCGGCGTACACTTCGGTCACCAGACCCGTCGCTGGAACCCCAAGATGGCTCCCTACATCTTTACTGAGCGCAATGGGATCTATATCATCGACCTGCAGAAGACCGTGAAGAAGCTGGAAGAGGCTTACAACTTTGTGCGTGATCTGTCCGCTGAGGGCAAGAGCGTGCTGTTCGTGGGCACCAAGAAGCAGGCTCAGGAGTCCATCCGTGAAGAGGCTACCCGCGCCGGCGCTTTCTATGTAAACGCTCGTTGGCTGGGCGGCATGCTCACCAACTTTGCCACCATCCGCACTCGTATTCAGCGTCTGGCTCAGCTGCGGAAGATGGAAGAGGACGGCACTTTTGATCTGCTGCCCAAGAAGGAAGTCAGCAAGCTGCAGCTGGAAATTGAGAAGTTGGAGAAGTTCATGGGCGGCATCAAGGATATGAAGACTTTCCCCGGCGCCCTGTTTATTGTTGACCCCCGCAAGGAGCGCATTGCCGTTTCCGAAGCTCGCAACCTGGGTATTCCGATTGTGGCTATCGTGGACACCAACTGCGATCCTGACGAGATCGATTACGTGATTCCCGGCAACGACGACGCTATCCGCGCTGTGAAGCTGATCGCCGGTGCTATGGCTGACGCTATCATCGAGGGCCGTGAGGGCCAGATGGGCGCTGCTGCTAAGGAAGCTGCCGAAGAGGAAGTCGACGCAGAAGCTGGCGACATCAGCGTAGAAGAGTAATTTCGAACCTGAGATAGGTTTTTAATTTGGGAATATACGGGTTCCGGGGCGTTGCCCTGGAATTGAGAAGAGAAAGGATGTATTCACATGAATTTTACCGCGAAAGACGTGGCAGCCCTTCGTGAGAAGACCGGCTGCGGCATGATGGATTGCAAGAAGGCGCTCACTGCTTCTGAAGGCGACATGGACAAGGCCATCGACTTCCTGCGGGAAAAGGGCCTGGCCGCTTCCGTGAAGAAGGCTGGCCGTATTGCTGCTGAAGGCGTGGCATTCGCCACTGTCAGCGAGTGCGGCAAAGTGGCTGTTGTCATCGAAGTCAACGCTGAGACCGACTTCGTTGCCAAGAACGCTGATTTCCAGAATTTTGTTAAGGCTTGCGCTGACACCGTGATCTATGAGAATCCCGCTGACGTGGAAGCCCTGCTGGCTTGCAAGGCTCATGGCTCCGAGGAGACCGTGGACGCTTTGCTCAAGGAGAAGATCCTGACCATCGGCGAGAACATCAAGATCCGCCGTTTTGCCCGTTATGAAGGTGTGGTCACCTCTTATGTTCACGCTGGCGGCCGTATTGGCGTTATCGTGAAGTTCGACACCACCGACGAGATCGCTTCCACCGATGCCTTCAAGACCTATGCTCACAACGTGGCCATGCAGATCGCTGCTATGAACGCAGAGTACCTGGATGAGTCCAGCGTTCCTGCCGAGCGTGTGGAGAAGGAGAAGGAGATCCTCACCCAGCAGATCGTGGACGAGGGCAAGCCCGCCAACATCGCTGAGAAGATCGTTACCGGCCGTCTGAACAAGTTCTTCAAGGAGATCTGCCTGGTGGATCAGGTTTATGTTCAGGATAGCTCCATGACTGTGAAGCAGTACACTGAGTCTGTGGCCAAAGAGCTGGGCGGCGATATCAAGATCGTTGCTTACACCCGCTTCGAGAAGGGCGAAGGCCTTGAGAAGCGCCAGGATGACTTCGCTGCTGAAGTTGCCGGCATGGTGAAATAAGGAAAGAAAAATTTCCTAAAAACAATCAAGGGGACATGGAGAAAGCCATGTCCCCTTTTTTGTATCCAGGAGAACAGGCGGACACATTGTAAATTTTTTGTAACAGGCTGCTTGTTTGGTAAAATTTACCCATGGTGCAGGCCGTTTGCCGGTGAAAAGAATTTCTTTGCGCTTTACAACTGGGGTGTTTTCATGTAAAATAAGTGCGAATATATTCTGTAGAAACGGAGAGATACCATGGCACCGAAATATAAGCGCGTTTTGCTCAAGCTCAGCGGGGAATCTTTAGCGGGAAAGGCCGGACACGGCATTGACTTTGACACGGTTTTGAATATCTGCAAACCTGTGAAGGAAATCGTGGATATGGGCGTGGAAGTAGCCATCGTGGTAGGCGGCGGCAACTTCTGGCGTGGCCGCAGCAGCGGCAAGATGGACCGTACCCGTGCCGACCATATGGGCATGCTGGCCACCGTTATCAATGCCTTGGGCGTGGCCGATGGCTTGGAGCAGCTTGGCCTGGATGTGCGTGTGCAGACAGCCATTGCCATGCAGGAAGTGGCGGAGCCCTATATCCGCAACCGTGCTGTGCGTCATTTGGAAAAGGGGAGAGTTGTGGTGTTTGGTTGCGGCACTGGCAATCCCTTCTTCTCCACGGATACCGGCGCAGCCTTGCGGGCAGCTGAAATCGAGGCAGACGTGATCCTGAAAGCCACAATGGTGGACGGTGTGTACGACAGCGATCCCAAGAAAAACCCCAATGCGGTCAAGTACGACACTTTGAGCTATATGGATGTGCTTAACAAAAATCTGGGCGTCATGGATATGACAGCGGCCTCCTTCTGCAAAGACCGGAATATCCCCTTCCTGGTGTTCAGCATTGAAGATCCGGAAAACATTGTCCGGGCAGTGACCGGCGAAAAAGTGGGCACTCTGGTCCAGTAAAGAAAATAACCAATGTTACCACGGGTTGGCCTTGCGTGCCTCCCAAGAACTTCCAATTTACTTGAAAGGAATGGATCCACATGGCAGAAATGAAAGACGTTTTCGCGAAAGCGGAAAAGAAAATGGGCAAGAGCATCGATCACCTGGAAGAGGAATATGCCGCTATCCGGGCTGGCCGTGCGAACCCCGCGGTATTGGATAAGATTATGGTCAACTACTATGACACTCCCACGCCCATCAACCAGTTGGCGGCTGTGTCTGTGACGGAAGCCCGGGTGCTGACCATTCAGCCTTGGGACATGTCCGTGCTTCGGGGAATTGAAAAAGCCATCCAGACTTCCGATCTGGGTGTGAACCCCCAGAACGACGGCAAGGTGATCCGTCTGGTGTTCCCGCCCCTGAACGAGGAGCGCCGTCGTGAGCTGAGCAAAGAAGTGGCAAAACTGGCAGAGGAAACAAAAGTAGCCATTCGTTCCATCCGCCGGGACGCCATTGAGAAGCTGAAAGAGATGAAGAAAACTGGGGATATCACAGAAGACGACCTGAAGCAGGCCGAGAAAAAGACCCAGGATCTCACGGACAAATACGTGAAGAGTGCGGAAGAGTGCGCTCAGCGGAAAGAGAAGGAGATCATGGCCATTTGAGCCTAAAGGGGGAAAGTGGCTTTGCCAGGCAATAAAAAACAGGCTGGTGGGCAGGGAGCAGTGGTGCTGCCTACGCACATCGGCATTATTATGGACGGCAACGGCAGGTGGGCCCAGAAGCGGTTTTTGCCCCGTTCCGCCGGCCATCGGGCTGGTGCGTCCAATTTTCGCACCATTACCCGATATTGTTCTAAAATCGGGATAAAATATTTGACAATGTACGCTTTTTCCACGGAGAATTGGAATCGTCCGCTGGAAGAGGTGGGTGCTTTGATGCGCTTGTTTAAGGAATACTTGGAAGAAGCGCTGCGGGACTTTATGGATGAAAATATCCGGGTGCGTTTTATCGGGGATGTTTCCGCGTTTCCGGCTGACCTGCGGGAATTGATCCAAGAAGTGGAAGAGGCGTCTGCGCCCAAAACGGGGATGGTCCTGAATCTTGCCATGAATTATGGCGGCCGTGCGGAGATCACCCGGGCAGCCAAAGCCTTTGCGGAAGATGTGGCCGCTGGCAAAGCGCGGGCGGAAGATCTGACGGAAGAAAGTTTTTCCAAGTATCTTTATACAAGTGGCCAACCCGATCCGGATTTGATCATCCGGCCCAGCGGGGAAGAACGGTTGTCCAACTTCCTGTTGTGGCAGAGTGCGTATGCGGAATTCGTGTATTTCGACATACTCTGGCCTGACTTTAAAACGAAGGACTTGGACGAGGCGATCGCCATTTATTCTTCCCGTCAGCGCCGTTTTGGAGGAGTTTGACCCTCCATCTTTCGGGAATTTTCAGGAAATTCCCCGTCAAATATTTTAGAGAAGAAAACCTGAAGAGGGATGTTGCTATGAAACAGCGCATTTTATCCGGTGCCATCCTGGTGCTATTTTTCGCGGCGGTGATCGTGTTTAACCAGTCGTTTCCTCTGGCACTGAATATTGTGGTGGCCCTGATTTCTGCCGCGTCGATTGTGGAATTGCTGAAAGCGTTGGGGCTTACCAAAAAGTGGTTTTTGGGGGCGCCGTCCATTTTGGCGGCGGCGGTGATCCCATTCTGCAACCACGATATGGAATTTGTGGTCTATTGTTTGTTTACCCTGTTGGTATTTTCCGCCATGATCGTGTATCACGAAGAGACCACCTTTAAAGAGGTGGGCGTGCTTTACAGCATGGTGGTGTTGATCCCCAGCGCCTTGCAGACCCTGGTGTCCCTGCGGGCTTTGAGCGAAAGCCACGGGATGTTCTATGTGCTGATCGCCGTGCTTTCCGCGTGGGTGGCAGATGCTGGCGCGTATTTCGCCGGGACGTTTTTCGGCAAGCACAAGCTGTGTCCCAAGATCAGCCCGAAAAAGACCATTGAAGGGTTGATCGGCGGCGTGATCGTGGATGTGGTTGTGATGCTGCTTTGCGGGCTGCTGTTCTCCCAGGTGTACTATCAGGGCGTGGTGGGAGCCAACTATGTGGTGTTGCTGCTGATCGGTTTCTTTGGCTCGCTTTTGTCCGTCTTGGGGGATCTGAGCTTTTCCTTGATCAAGCGCAGCTGCCATATCAAAGATTTTGGCCAGGTGATCCCCGGACACGGTGGGATTTTGGACCGTTTCGACAGCGTGATCTTTACAGCGCCCTTTGTGTACCTGTTGGTGGGATTTCTTCCCTTGGTAGGCGCATAATGATAGAGAGAGGTTTGCCATGAAGAAACTTTCACTGTTGGGTTCCACCGGTTCTATCGGTACCCAAACACTCCAGGTGGTCCGCAACCTCCAGGCCCAGGGCGAGGAAATCCAGGTGGTGGCTTTGGCCGCTCGCTCCAGCGTTGCGCTGCTGGAAGATCAGGCCCGGGAATTCCATCCCCAGGTGGTGGCGGTCTTTGATGAAAAAGCCGCATTGTCTTTACGGGAAAGTTTGGCGGATACCGAGATCCAAGTTCTTTCCGGCATGGAGGGCCTCTGCCAAGCGGCCGCTTGGGAGACTGCCGACACCACCTTGAATTCCGTAGTGGGAATGGTGGGGCTGCAGCCCACGTTGGCGGCTGTCCGGAGCAAAAAGACCTTGGCCCTAGCGAATAAAGAAACTTTGGTCGCCGGGGGCGCCATGGTGATGGAAGAGGTTCGCCGAAATGGGGTGGATCTGCTTCCGGTGGACAGCGAACACTCGGCTATTTTCCAGTGTTTGCAGGGTTGCCCGGGAAAAGATGCCTTAAAGAAACTGATCCTCACCGCATCTGGGGGACCGTTTTTTGGAAAGACACGAAAAGAGCTGGAAGGCGTTACCCGGGAACAGGCGTTGCGCCATCCAAATTGGGATATGGGTGCAAAAATCACCATAGATTCTGCTACCATGATGAATAAGGGCCTGGAAGTCATTGAGGCTTCCTGGCTTTTTGGCGTACCAGAGGACAAAATCGATGTGGTCGTCCACCGGGAAAGCATCATCCATTCCATGATCCAGTATCAGGACAACGCGGTGATGGCCCAGTTGGGGTTGCCGGATATGGCGGTTCCTATCCAGTATGCCCTCACGTATCCCAGAAGGATGCCTTCTCCCGCAGGGGAATTGAATCTTTGGGAGCTGCAAAAGCTGACGTTTTATCCTCCGGACGGGGAAGCGTTCCCCTGTTTGGAATTGTGCCGTGAGGCGCTGCGTCGGGGCGGTTTGGTCCCTGCGGCGGCTAATGGTGCCAACGAACAGGCGGTAGCGTTGTTCCTTCAGGGTAAGATCGGATTCCTGGAGATTCCCAAGTTGGTGGAAGCGGCTATGGCCCGGGAAACCCCTGGGGAAGTGACGCTAGAGGCGATCCTGGAGGCGGACCGGGAAGCCAGGGCATATGTGGAAGCCGTTGTGTAAGCTTTGAGGGGAAAGCCAGAATATCTTAAATTCCTCATAAGGAGATGATAGTTTGCAGATTGTGACAGTAGCTCTTCTCATCATTATCGGTGTGTTGCTTTTTGGCTTTGTGATCTTTTTCCACGAGCTGGGCCATTTTCTTTTGGCGAAAGCTTCGGGGATTCGGGTCAATGAATTTGCTTTGGGGATGGGCCCCAAGCTGTTTGGCTTTAAGAAGGGGGAAACACAGTATGCGCTGCGGTTGCTGCCCATAGGCGGCTACTGCGCCATGGAGGGTGAGGACGAAGAAAGCGAGGATACCCGGGCGTTTGGCAACAAGCCTGTGTGGAAGCGGTTTCTGGTTGTGGCTGCTGGAGGAATCTGCAACCTCATTTTGGGTTTCTTTTTCATGATGATCGTTCTGGGGCAGCAGAATGTGTTTGCCACCACCCAGATCGCCAGTTTTACGGACGGTTCTGCCCTGGAAGCCGCAGGCGCTCAGGTGGGGGACCAGATCGTGGAGATTGATGGGTATGCCATTTACACGGATCGTGACCTGTCCTTTGCCCTTGCAATGGCGGACCCCAGTGCGGTTTCCATGGAAGTGCGCCGGGACGGGGAGAAAGTGGATTTGGGCACTTTCCCGCTAAAATCCCAGACGTTGGAAGACGGCACCCAAATGGTGTCCTTGGACTTCTATGTGGAACCGGAACAACCCACGTTTTTGGGATTGGTCCGGCGTTCAGCCACGGATACGTTTTCCATGGCGCGCATGGTGGTAGAAACGCTGAAAGGCATGGCCACAGGGCGGTTTGGGCTCAATGACGTAGCCGGGCCCATCGGTACAGCCCAGGCGATTGGTCAGGCAGCCAGCGCCGGCCTTGCACAAGGATTTGGCCAGGCTGTGTTGAACATTCTGCTGATGATCGTCATGATCACCGTGAACCTGGGAATTGTGAACCTGCTGCCTCTGCCCGCGTTGGACGGCGGACGGCTGCTGTTTTTGATTTGGGAGGGCGTGACGCGTCATCCCGTGCCGGCCAAATATGAAGGCTATGTGCATGCCACCGGATTTGTGCTGTTGATCGGCTTGATGGTGGTTATCGCCTTTAACGATATTGTCCGGATCGTACAAGGATAGAAAGAAAACGCAGAGAGGGGCCCGCAGGATCGGGCCTCCCTTTTTGAATGGAAACACAGAAAGGGGAAACCTTATGGAACGCAGAAAGTCAAAACAGGTGATGGCGGGAGGCGTGGCCATCGGCGGCGGAGCTCCGGTGACGGTGCAGTCCATGTTGAATGTGCCTTCTACGGATATTCCGGGAAGCGTGGCCCAGGCAGTGCGTTTGGAGCAGGCAGGGTGCCAGATCCTTCGGGCGGCGATCCCCAATAAAGAGGCTGTTGCGCTGATCCCTGCCATCAAAAAGCAGATCCATATCCCACTGGTGGCGGATATCCATTTTGATTATAAACTGGCTTTGGAAGCGGTAGCGGCCGGAATCGATAAGATCCGGATCAATCCCGGCAATATTGGGGAAGATTCCCGTGTGAAAGCCGTGGCGGACGCTTGCCGTACCCATGGGATTCCCATTCGTATCGGCGTCAATTCCGGCTCGTTGGAAAAACATATTCTGGCAAAATATGGCGCACCCACACCGGAAGCACTGTGCGAAAGCGCCATGTACCACGTGGCATTGCTGGAAAAATTCGATTTTACAGATATTGTGATCTCCTTGAAAGCTTCTTCTGTGGACAGCACCATCCGGGCCTATGAGCTGATGGCAGAACGCTGCCCCTATCCGCTGCACTTAGGTGTTACAGAGGCGGGAACCGCCCGGATGGGCTTGGTGAAATCCGCCATCGGCATTGGAAGCTTGCTTCAAAGAGGTATTGGGGACACCATTCGGGTGTCTCTGACCGCGGACCCGGTGGAAGAAATCCAGGCAGGGCAGGATATCCTCCGAGCCTTGGACTTGAAAGGCGGGGTGCGGTTTGTGTCCTGTCCCACTTGTGGCCGTACCCGCATTGACTTGATCGGCCTTGCTAACCGGGTGGAAGAAGCTTTGAAAGATTGCCAGAAAAATATCACCGTGGCGGTGATGGGATGCGCGGTCAATGGCCCTGGAGAAGCCAGGGAAGCAGACTTGGGTGTTGCAGGTGGCGACGGAGAAGGCCTCCTCTTTAAAAAGGGACAGATCATCCGAAAAGTGCCGGAAGACCAACTTCTGGCGGCCCTTTTGGAAGAGGTGGAGAAACTTCCCTGAGAGAAAAGACCGGTTTCCTGGGGAAAGAGCTTCGCAGAAAAGGAATTCCCTTGAGAGAGAACATAGAACGATACGAGATAAGGGGTCTGGGAGACGTTGAATATACTGGGTGATTTTTTTCAAAAAGAGATCAATGGGGAGAGCTTTTCCCAAAATCTGCGTGACGGGGAGATTTTGCAGATCACGGTAAACCGTTCTGAACGTTCGGTAGAGATGATGGTCCGGTTTCCTCGGCTGGTGGAGTATGGGGAGCTGAAAAAGCTGGAGCATGTGCTGGAAGGTCCGGCCTTCGGCTTGAATGCTGTGCGGATTTTACCCCAGTTTCCCAGCGAGCTTTTTTCCGAAAAGTGTGTTTCCTCCCTGGTTGCGGCGCTGAAAGAGCGGGACGCCACGCTGAACGGCACCTTTAACCAGGCACAGTCTGTGTATCAGGACGGGAAATTGTCCATTCATCTGGCCCATGGGGGCTATGAATTGCTGGCAGCTCGGAACACGGATGCAAAATTGAGAAACCTGATCAAAGAATGGTTTGACGTAAGTTGCTCCGTGGAATTTGTGGGCAGGCTTTCCGTGAAGGCAGGAGAAGGAGTTCTGGTGGAAAAAGCCCGGAACGAGCAGGTTCGCAAAGAGCGGGAAGCGGCGGTCCGGGAAATGGAAGAGTATGAGGAGTCTTTGAAGGAGCAGGCCAGCCGCCGGCAGGTCAATATCCGGGACGAAGAACATCTGTTGCCCACCATTATTCCCCAAACCGCCAAGCCGGTAATCGGTTCCATCCCTCGTGGGCAACTCACGCCCTTGCACGAAGCCACTGTGGATTTGGGAAACATCGTGGTGTGGGGTGAAATTTTCTCCCTGGAAAGCAAGGAGACCCGGGATAAGTCCCGGAAGATCTATTCCATCGACATTACGGATTACACCGGTTCCATCACCTTGAAAGTGATTCAGGACGCCCAGGATTGCCAGGGACTGGACAAATTGAAGTCCGGCATGAGCATTCTGGTGCGTGGAGCGGTTACCTATGACAGCTATGATCGTGAAAATGTGATGCGTCCCCGTGCCATTGCCACCGTAGAGCAGGTGCAGGTGGTGGATGACGCGTTGGAAAAGCGCGTAGAGCTGCATTTACATACCAATATGTCCGATATGGACGGCATGAGTTCCGCCACAGATCTGATCAAACAGGCCCATAAATGGGGGCAAAAAGCCGTGGCGATTACCGACCACGGTGTGGCCCAGGCGTTCCCCGAAGCCATGAACGCAGTGGAAGAGATCCGCAAGAGCGGTTCGGACTTTAAGGTCCTTTATGGTACGGAAGCCTATTTTGTCAACGATTTGGTGCCTGCTGTGGCAGGGGAGAGCCAGCAGCCTCTTACTGGGGATTTTATCTGTTTTGACCTGGAAACCACCGGCCTCAGCGCCCAGAATGACCGGATTACGGAAATTGGCGCCGTGCGCATCCATGAAGGGGAGATCACCGATCGATTTGATATTTTTGTGGACCCGGAGCGTCCCATCCCGGAAAAGATCACCCAGCTCACTTCCATCACCAACGAAATGGTCCAGGGCGCGCCCAAGGAAGAGGAAGCCCTGCGGCAATTTTTTGAGTTCTGCGGGGAAGACGCGGTGCTGGTGGCCCACAACGCCTCCTTTGATGCCGGATTTGTCCGGGCAGCGCTGAAACGCCATGGGAAGCCTTTTACCAATACCTATATCGATACGGTGACCTTGGCCGGGTCTTTGCTGCCGGACTTGAAAAAAGCCACCCTGGATTCCGTGGCCAATTACTTGAAATTAAAGCCATTCCACCATCACCGGGCAGAGGACGACGCTGCGGTGTTGGGGGATATTTTCCTCAATTTCCTGGAGCGGCTGCAAAGCGGCCAGGGTATCCAGCGGGTGGATGAGATCAATGGCGCCTTGGCGGGGGGCGACCCCAAAAAGCTCCGGGCGTATCACATGATCCTTCTGGTGAAAAACAATACCGGGTTGAAGAACCTGTACCGGTTGATTTCCGCCGGCCATTTGGATTATTTCTACCGCACTCCCCGTACGCCCAAAAGCCTGTTGAATAAATACCGGGAAGGGCTTTTGGTGGGCAGCGCGTGCGAAGCCGGCGAGCTGTTCCGAGCTATGGTGAATGGGGAACCCTTTGAAAACCTGTGCAAGATTGCCTCTTACTATGACTATTTGGAGATCCAGCCCCTGGGAAACAACATGTTTATGGTCCGCAATGGGGATACGGATATAGAGGGTTTGCGGGAATATAACCGCACCATTGTAAAGATCGGCGAGAAATTGAATAAGCCGGTGGTAGCTACCTGTGACGTCCACTTCAAAGACCCCAAGGACGCGGATTACCGGCGGGTCATCATGGGCAGCCGGGGCTTTGACGATGCGGACCAGCAGGCGCCCCTGTATATGCGCACCACGCCGGAAATGCTCAAAGAGTTTGAGTATTTGGGCAAAGACAAAGCCTTCGAAGTGGTGGTGACCAACCCCAATAAGATCGCAGATATGATCGATTGTATCCGGCCGGTGCCTATGGGCAATTTCCCGCCCTTCATCGATGGCGCTGAGGAGCAGCTGGTGTCCATTACCTGGGAGCGGGCCAAGCAGAAGTACGGCGACCC
>ENA-UOJL01001989-UOJL01001989.1-human-gut-metagenome-genome-assembly--contig:-P47-NODE-1989-length-18540-cov-5.328645_pt1 | contig 18540 bp, 20 predicted proteins | sample MGYA00242347_ERZ723894 | MGnify/ENA metagenome assembly ERZ723894
AGATCGAGTTTGAAGACGACGGCCACGCGATCGAATGGGCGATGAGACAGTAAAGAAAAAACTACCGGGAGCATGAGCCGCAAGGCTCTTCCTCTCGTACAGATACAATTTGACGGTCGCTTTGAAGGGCGGCTTTTTTGTTGCCCGGAAAGGAGGCGGACTTGCGAAAACTGAAAAAGTACACGCCGACGCGGTTCATGGCGAAGACCTCGCACTACGACAAGGAGGCGGCGGACTACGCCGTCATGTTCATCGAGTCGCTCTGCCACACCAAAGGCACGTGGGCGGGAAAGCCATTTGAGCTCATCGACTGGCAGGAGCGGATCGTGCGCGATCTTTTCGGCGTTCTGAAGGAGAACGGCTATCGGCAGTTTAATACCGCCTACGTTGAGATCCCGAAGAAACAGGGAAAGAGCGAGCTTGCCGCTGCGATAGCTCTTCTGCTCACCTGCGGCGACGGCGAGGAACGCGCCGAGGTCTACGGCTGCGCGGCGGACCGCAATCAGGCGAAGATCGTATTTGACGTGGCGGTCGATATGGTAAAGCTCTGTCCGGCGCTCTCCAAAAGGGTGAAGATACTGGAGTCCCAAAAGAAGCTCGTGTATAAGCCGACGAACTCATCGTATCAGGTACTTTCGGCGGACGTCGCCAACAAGCACGGCTTCAACACCCACGGCGTCATCTTCGACGAGCTGCACACCCAGCCCAACCGGAAGCTCTTTGACGTCATGCTTCAGGGCTCCGGCGACGCGAGGATGCAGCCTCTGTATTTCCTGATAACGACGGCGGGAAACGATACCAACTCTATCTGCTACGAGGTGCATCAGAAGGCGATCGACATACAGGAAGGCCGGAAGATTGATCCGACCTTCTACTCCGTTATCTACGGCGCTGATGAGAACGAAGACTGGACGGACCCCAAGGTGTGGAAGAAGGCGAACCCGTCTCTCGGCATAACAGTAGGGATCGACAAGGTCAAAGCCGCCTGCGAATCGGCAAAACAGAATCCCGGAGAGGAGAATGCTTTCCGTCAGCTCCGACTGAACCAATGGGTGAAGCAAAGTATCCGATGGATGCCGATGGACAAGTGGGACGCCTGTGATTTCCCGGCGAACGAGGACGATCTTGAGGGCCGTATCTGTTACGGAGGTCTCGACCTCTCTTCCACAACCGATATTACTGCTTTCGTTCTCGTGTTCCCGCCTGAGGATGACGACGGAAGATACAGCATACTGCCTTATTTCTGGCTTCCGGAAGAGACCGTTCCGTTAAGGGTAAACAGGGACCACGTTCCGTATGACGTATGGGCGCGGCAGGGCTTTATCATGACGACAGAGGGCAACGTAGTTCATTACAGTTACATAGAAAAGTTCATCGAAAGGCTCGGCGAAAGGTTCAATATCCGTGAGATAGCGTTCGACCGATGGGGAGCGGTGCAGATGGTGCAGAACCTCGAGGGCATGGGCTTCACCGTCGTTCCCTTCGGTCAGGGCTTCAAGGATATGTCCCCGCCTACCAAGGAGCTGATGAAGCTTGTTCTTGAGAAGCGGATCGCACACGGCGGGCATCCGGTTCTCAGGTGGATGATGGACAATATCTATATCCGTACCGATCCGGCAGGCAATATTAAGGCCGACAAGGAAAAGAGCACCGAGAAGATCGACGGCGCGATAGCCACGATAATGGCGCTCGACCGCGCGATCAGATGTGGAAACGATAAGACCGAGAGCGTTTACGATACGAGAGGCTTACTCTTTATCTGACGGTTCCTCCTCAACGTCCTCGTCAATGAGCTTTCCAGTCTTTTTGAAACGGAATCCTTCGGGAGAAGAATAAATTTCTTCTCCGATCGAATACTCCCCGCGATAATAGGCGGCGATATCCATTTCCAAAGCTGAAATGACTCTGCAGGCGATATCGAACGAAGCCCGATTGAGCTTCCTCTTTCCGCTTTCAAAGTTCTGATAGCTCTGAAGAGGGATGTTCGCCCTCTCAGCTACCTCGCGCTGAGTCAATCCGAGGATGACGCGCCTTTCTCTGAGGATACCTTTTTCTTCCAAATGCGCGATCTGGAAGCCGTCGAGATCAATGAATTCCATAATAATACCTCCACAAGATTCACAGTCATTTGACTGTAAGCATTATACAGTCAAATGACTGTGCTGTCAATACCGAAATCAACGGAAGGAGAAAAAGATTTGGGTATCATAAAGAACATATTCAAGGCGCGTGATAAGCCTAAAAACCGTGCCGTCAGCTCCGGATATACCTTTCTCATGGGCGGCACTTCGTCGGGAAAGACCGTGACGGAGCGATCGGCAATGCAGATGACGGCGGTGTACGCCTGCGTCCGCATTCTGTCGGAGGCGATTGCGGGACTGCCGCTTCACCTTTACCGTTACAAGCCCAACGGCGGCAAGGAGAAAGCGATAGATCATCCGCTGTATCTCATACTGCACGACGAGCCGAACCCGGAGATGAGCTCCTTCGTATTTCGCGAGACGCTCATGACGCATCTTCTGCTCTTCGGCAACGCGTATGCGCAGGTGATAAGAAACGGCAAGGGTGAGGTCATAGCTCTGTATCCTCTCATGCCCAACAGGATGAGCGTCGAGAGAGACGAAAACGGGCGGCTTTACTATCAGTACTTCAAGACCTCCGACGAGGCGGGCGGCAGAAACGAGTCGGTCGTGCTCCGTCCGTATGACGTGCTGCACATCCCCGGTCTCGGCTTCGACGGGCTTGTCGGATACTCGCCCATAGCCATGGCGAAGAACGCCATCGGCTTAAGCATGGCGACCGAGGAATTCGGCTCCAAGTTTTTCGCGAACGGAGCGGCTCCGTCGGGCGTACTTGAGCATCCTAGCACAATAAAGGATCCGCAGAGGGTGCGTGAGGCGTGGCAGAGTCAGTTCGGCGGCTCGTCCAACTCAGGCAAGATCGCCGTACTTGAGGAAGGGATGAAATACACTCCCATCTCCATAGCCCCGGAGCAGGCGCAGTTCCTTGAAACGAGGAAGTTTCAAATCAACGAGATCGCGAGGATCTTCAGGGTTCCGCCTCATATGCTGGCGGATCTTGAAAAATCCTCGTTTTCCAATATTGAGCAGCAGTCGCTTGAGTTTGTCAAATACACCCTCGATCCATGGGTCGTCAGGTGGGAGCAGTCGATACAGCGGACGCTTTTCACCTCCGAGGAGAAGAGACTGTATTTCGTCAAGTTCAACGTTGAGGGACTGCTTCGCGGTGATTACGCCTCCCGAATGAGCGGTTACGCGACTGCCCGTCAGAACGGCTGGATGAGCGCGAACGACATAAGGGAGCTTGAAAACATGGACCGCATACCTCCCGAGGAGGGCGGCGATCTGTATCTGATAAACGGCAATATGCTCCCCATGGCGAACGCCGGGGCTTTTGCCAGAGACAATACACAGAAGGAGGAAACCGATGAAGAGGTTTTGGAAATGGAAGGATCTGACGGAGACGGGTCCGGCGGAGGGGATCCCTCAGGCGGAAAGAGTCCTGTTCCTGAACGGCACCATAGCGGAAGAAAGCTGGTTTGACGACGACGTCACGCCGGCTCTTTTCAAAGAGGAGCTGAACGCGGGAGACGGCGATATCGTCGTATGGATCAACTCTCCTGGAGGCGACTGCGTAGCGGCCGCTCAGATCTACAACATGCTGATCGACTACAAGGGAAACGTTACCGTGAAGATTGATGGCATTGCGGCGAGCGCGGCTTCGGTCATAGCGATGGCGGGAACGAAGGTCTTGATGTCCCCGGTATCCATGATGATGATACACAATCCCGTGACAATCGCCATAGGCGACGCCGAGGATATGGCGGACGCCATAGAGATGCTCGGCGAGGTCAAGGAGTCCATCATGAACGCCTACGAGATCAAGACCGGCATGAGCCGCGCGAAAATCTCCCGCCTCATGGACGCCACAACCTGGATGAACGCGAACAAGGCGATTGAGCTCGGCTTTATCGACGGCATTCTCTCCCGCGAGGAGCGGTATGACGAGGACGATCAGCCGCAGGTATCGGAGCTGTTCTCAGAAACGGCTGTCGCGAACTCGCTCATGGGTAAGATAGCCGAAAGATGCAGAATAAAGAAAAAGCCTATGACCGTAACCGAGAACAAACCCGATGAACCCGCAGGACGCTCCGTCAAAACGCTGATGGAGCGTTTGTCTTTACTCGAAAACTAAGATCAGGAGGATAACAGTATGACTATCAACGAACTGCGCCAGAAGCGCGCACAGAAGCTTGCGGCCGCGAGGGCTTTCCTCGAGTCGAACCGCAATGACAACGGCGTTCTCTCCGCTGAGGACGACGCCGCCTACACCCGTATGGAGAACGAGATCACCGCTCTCGGCAACGAGATCGCCCGCATGGAGCGTCTTGAGGCAATGGACGCGAAGCTCTCGCTCCCCGTTTCCGCTCCGATTACGGAGAAGCCCGAACAGCCCCCGAAGGCTGAGACCAGGACCGACAGAGCTTCGGACGAGTACAAAAACGCGTTCTGGAACGTAACGAGGCACAAGGACAGGCTCACCCCCGAGATGAAGAACGCCTTGCAGGTCGGCACGGATTCCGAGGGCGGCTACCTTGTTCCCGATGAGTTCGAGAAGAGCCTCATCGCCGGTCTTAAGCTGGCGAACGTCATCAGGGCAAACGCTCACGTATTTACCACCTCTTCGGGTTCCCACAAGATCCCCGTCGTAGCGTCCAACGGCACCGCGTCCTGGATCGAGGAGGAGGGCGCTTTCACCCCGAGCGACGATTCCTTCGGTCAGGTACAGCTCGACGCCCACAAGGTCGGCACCCTCATCAAGGTACCCGAGGAGCTTCTCGCGGATGCCGCGTTCGACCTCGAGAGCTATATCCGCGCCGAGTTCGTAAGAAGGATCGGCGATAAGGAGGAGGAAGCCTTCCTCGTCGGCAACGGCACGAACAAGCCCACCGGCATTCTCAACGCGACCGGCGGCGGTCAGGTCGGCGTAACGGCAGCCTCCGCCTCGACCATCACAGCGGACGAGCTCATCGATCTCTATTACAGCCTTAAGGCTCCCTACCGCAAGAACGCCGTCTGGGTGCTGAACGACTCTACCATGAAGATCATCAGAAAGCTCAAGGACGGCTCCGGCCAGTATCTCTGGCAGCCCGCGCTTAAGGATGGCGAAGCGAACACCATCCTCGGCAGGCCCTATTTCACCTCGCCCTACGCTCCCGCCGTAGCTGCGGGCGCGAAGTCGGTGCTCTTCGGCGACCTCAACTACTACTGGATCGGCGACCGCGAGGGCATCACCTTCCGCAGGCTCAACGAGCTCTACGCCGGCAACGGTCAGGTAGGCTTCCTCGCCTCCAAGCGTCTCGACGGCAAGACCGTGCTTCCCGAGGCGATCAAGGTGCTTCAGCAGCACGCCTGATGAGGAGGTATACGCATGAGTTATAACTCCAAGAACTACACCGAGCAGGGCGGTGAAAGAACCGTCATCGGCGGCGAGCTGGTGATAAAGAGCGGCGGCAGGCTCATCCTTGAGGAAGGCGCGGATAACTCCGACCTTCCCAGTGCCGCGAATCAGGCGGAGTCTACCGCGACGACCGTTTCGGGGCTCAAGGACGATCTCAACGCCCTGATCGGAAAACTCGTATCCGCCGGTCTCATGGAAGCCGGCAGTTAACATGAAAGGAGGCGGCGATGGAAACTCTGCTTGAAAAGGTCAAGGCAAACCTCATACTCGAACATTCGGCTGACGACGCTCTTCTTGAGAGTTATATCGCCGCCGCCCTCGCCTACGCCGAAAGCTATCAGCATATCGAGGAGGGATACTACTCCTCCCACGCCATGCCGGCGACTACGGAGCAGGCCGTGATAATGCTGGCTTCCCATTTCTATGAATCGAGGGACGGCTCGACGGGGGGCTTTTTCTCAGACAACCCGCAGGCGGCGCAGCAGACGTGGAACACGGTGAACCTCCTGCTCCGTTTGGAAAGAAACTGGAAGGTGTGACATGAGCTTCGGAAGGATGAACAGACAGACGGATCTTGTCGAGGTACGGAACGTGAAGGACGCCGAGGGATTTGCTTCAAAGACAGAAGCCGTCCTCGCTTCCTTCCGCTGTTACCGGGAGGGCCGGCACGGTTCCGTAAGATGGGCGAATCTCGCCGCTTTCTCAGAGGCGACGGACCTGTTCCGTTTTCGGGTGATACCGGGCGTTTCTGTTCTGACCGGACAGATACTCGTCTGCGACGGGGAGCGCTTCGAGATACTTTCGGTCGAGGACGTTAAGGGACGAAATATGTACCTTGAAGTCCTCGCAAAAAAGGTGGTGGCGTCAAATGGCAAAAGCTGATTTCAAGCTCCCTGAGGACTTTCTTGATAAACTCGCTCAGATCGAGCGGGATGAGGCGCGGATCGCCGACCGCGTGCTTAACGCCGGAGCGGAGGTAGTCGTCGAAAAGGTCAGACAGAACCTTATCGGAACCGTCGGACGGGATACGGCTTATCCGTCGAGAGCCACAGGCGAGCTCGTTTCCGCTCTCGGCGTGACTCAGGTGCGTGTGAACCGGGACGGCGACTACGATATCAAGATCGGCTTCGCTGAACCGAGGCGGGACGGAGACTCGAACGCGAAGATAGCGAACGTGCTCGAATACGGAAAGCACGGTCAGCCGCCTAAGCCGTTTCTGAAGCCCGCGAAGACCGCGTCGAAATCGGCGTGCATGGACGCGATGAAGAGAGCGCTGGAGGATGAACTGAAGCAATGAGCATTCTGGAAGAGCTTAACGCGATGCTGACGGACTTCGGCATACCCGTCGAAACGGGAATTTTCTCCGAAGAGGCTCCCGCCGAATACATGGTGATAACCCCGCTTACGGACGTGTTCGACCTTCACGCCGACGATACTCCCGGCATGGACGTGCAGGAGGTCAGGATATCCCTTTTCACAAAGGGAAGCTATACGGCGATAAAGAACAGGCTTGTGAGGCTGCTCGTCTCAAACGGCTTTACCGTCACGGACAGGAGATACGTCGGATTCGATACGGAAACGGGCTATCACAACTACGCCGTCGATACGGCGAAATCATACGAATATGAAACGGAGGAAGAATAATGGCCACGATAGGTCTTGATAAACTTTATTACGCAAAGATCACCGAGGACGCTGCCGGTATCGAAACCTACGGTACTCCCGCCGTCCTCGCGAAAGCCATGACGGCCGAGATCTCGGTCGAGCTGAACGAGGCCGCGCTGTACGCGGACGACGGCACGAGCGAGATCGTCAAGGAGTTCAAATCCGGCTCCCTGTCCCTCGGCGTGGATGATATCGGAGCGGCGGTGGCCGCCGACCTTACCGGAACGACCGTGGACGCGAACGGAGTAGTCATCTCGTCCGCGGAGGACGGCGGCGATCCCGTAGCGGTCGGCTTCAGGGCGAAGATGTCTAACGGCAGATACCGCTACTATTGGCTCTACCGCGTGAAGTTCGGAATTCCCGCAACCAATCTCACCACGAAGGGCGATTCCATCACCTTCTCGACTCCGACCATCGAGGGCGCGGTATCGAGGAGAAACAAGGTCGACGCCTTTGGCAAGCATCCGTGGAAGGCCGAGTTTACCGACGACGGCAGCACTGAGGCGAAGGAAGCGGTAACGACCTGGTTCACACAGGTGTACGAGCCTGTGGCGGCGGGTAATAACGCGGGAGGCAACAGCTGATGGATAACGAGAGAGCTTCAAGGATAATCATAGGCGGCGAGGAATACGAGCTCATGCTCACCACCCGCGCCACGAAGGAGATCGCGGGACGCTACGGCGGTCTTCAGAATCTCGGTGACAAGCTGCTGAAAAGCGAGAACTTCGAGATGGCGATCGGCGAGATAACGTGGCTGATCACCGTCCTCGCCAATCAGAGCATAATGATCCACAATCTGAGAAACAGGGACAACCCCAAACCTCTCCTCACCGAGGAGGACGTCGAGCTTCTGACCGTTCCCTCAGATCTCGCCTCATACAAGGACGCGATCACCGAGGCGATGATGAAGGGAATGAAACGGAACGTCGAGAGCGAGACGGACCCAAAAAATCCGGAGGCCGAGTAACCGACGGGGAGCTTTTTACCCGGCTTCTTTATTTCGGCGTCGCCCACCTTCATCTTTCGCAGGATGAGGTGTGGGTGGCTCCGTTCGGACTGCTCCTCGACCTCTGGGAATGCCACCTGCAGTATAACGGGATGGCAAAGCCGAAGAGGGAGCGTTTCATTGACGAGATCATCCCCGACGGGATATGATACGGTGATTGCCATTTGCCGCCCTTTCAGTTATAATTATCAGGGATAAACGTAAGGAGAACGCAAATGACGGAAACCGAATTCAGGATCAATCACAGCAAAATCATACAGTATTATCAGCTTATTGAAGACCGTATAAGGGCGATCTGCGCGGCGTTGCTTGCGGACGAGGATCGAAACTGGTTTGACAGGCTTGATGATTACGAAACCGACGCTCTCGGCAAGCTGATCTATCAGGTTCAGCAGATACAGAAAAACGGTCAGTTCGGTTTCCTCTCCGACGATGATATCGAAGGACTTCATGAGCTCCGCAGGAATCGAAACTACTGGTGCCATGAATGCTTTATCGGCATGCTTCCGATAACGTTTAGGAAAGGAAACGTCAGGAGACCCGAGCACGGTGAAAGACTGATAAAGGACCTTGACGAAGCTGTGCGCTGGGATGAGAAGCTGACTTGTGTTTTCCGCAGTATCGGCGAGACCAAGGACCTGAGGAAAGGAATGTTTGACGGCATAGACGATCCTATTGTTATTACCGGCGTGCAGTTTATCCCCTTTGATGAAAAACGGGATGACTGACAATTAATACAAGGTTTTACAGAGCCGCGCACACGGCTCTTTTCTTTTGCCCTTCCGAGGGCTTATTTTATTGATTCTGCGTGAAAGGAGGCGAACTGATTGTCCGAGAATTTCGGCTTACGGATAGGTCTTGAGGGAGAACGCGAGTTCAAAAAGGCGCTGTCGGACATCAACGCCTCCTTCAAGGTTCTCGGGAGCGAGATGACGCTCGTCTCCTCGCAGTTCGACAAAAACGACCGCTCGGTTCAGGCGCTGACCTCGAGGAACGAGGTGCTAAACCGGGAGATCGAGGCTCAGAAACAGAAGATAGAAACTTTGAGAGCGGCGCTTGACAACGCCGCTTCCTCATTCGGCGAAAACGACCGCAGGACGCAGAACTGGCAGATTCAGCTCAACAAGGCTCAGGCTGAACTGAACGGCATGGAGCGTGAGCTGGGCGAAAACAACAAAGCACTCGACAGCGCGGAAACGAATCTCGACGAGGTCGGCAAGGAAGCGAAGCAGTTCGGCAAAGAGATCGACAAGGCCGGAGATCAGTCTAAGGACGCCGGAAGCAAGTTTCAGAAGGCCGCCGATATCGCGGGCAAGGTCGGAGCGGCAATGGCGGCTTCCGTCGCGGCGATAGGAGCGGCGACCATAGCGGCAGGCAAGCAGCTGTGGGATATGGCTAACGACGTCGCCTCCGCAGGCGACGCCATAGACAAGACCAGTCAGAAGATCGGCATATCGGCGGAGTCCTTTCAGGAGTGGAGCTACGTATTCGAGCGTTCCGGAGCGGACGTGAACGGACTTCAGAACGGCATGAAGAAGCTGTCGGGAGTCATAGCGGACGCTGCAAGCGGCTCGGCTTCAGCGGCGGCAAAGCTCGAAGCCGTGGGACTTAGCATCGACGATCTCAACGGCAAGAGTCAGGACGAGCAGCTGTCGATAGTCATAGCCGCTCTGCAGGACATGGAGGCCGGAGCCGAAAGGACGGCTGCGGCAAACGACCTCTTAGGCAAGAGCGCGACGGATATGGCGGCGGTGCTCAATATGACCGCCGAGGAGACGAACGCGCTTAAGCAGGAAGCCCACGACTACGGCATGATAATGTCGAACGACGCCGTGGCGGCTGCCGCTTCGTTCGAGGACAGCCTGTCGAGGCTCAACGGCACGATGGGCGGTCTGAAGAACAGAATGATCGGAGACCTGCTCCCCGGTATCTCAACGATACTCGACGGGCTTTCCGACCTCGTCGCGGGAAATGAAAACGCCGGTGAGCAGATCGAGAATGGAGCGAAATCGGTTATCGCCTCGATAACGGGAATGATACCGCAGGTGATAAGCCTCGTGATGAGCATAGCTCAGGCGGTGCTGAAGAGCGCGCCGGAGATAATCAAAGCTCTCGCGGACGGCATCCTCACGGCGATACCCGAGCTGCTTCCCGTAGTTTTAGAGGTGGTGCTTGAGATCGTTTCCGCGCTCGTCGACCTTCTGCCGAGGATCATAGAGACCGGTATGCAGGTCGTCGCTTCTCTCATCACGGGCATAGCGGAGGCGCTTCCTACGCTGATACCGCAGATAGTCGCTCTTGTCGTGCAGATAGTTCAGACGCTGATAGACAGCCTGCCGATGATCCTTGACGCCGCGCTTCAGCTCGTTCAGGGTTTCGCTCAGGGCATACTCGAGGCAATCCCCGTTCTCATAGAGGCGCTCCCCGAGCTGATACTGTCGATCATAAACTTCATACTGGACGCGATCCCGCAGATAATCGATACGGGAATACAGCTTCTGACCTCACTGGTCGACGCTCTTCCCACGATAATCGCAACGATAGTCGCGGCCATCCCCAAGATAATCGACGGAATACTGAAGGCAGTTCTCGGAGCTATCCCTCAGATAATACAGGCCGGCATCAACCTGCTCATCTCCCTCGTTCAGGCGCTGCCGACGATAATCGTCACGATAGTCAACGCTATTCCGGAGATCATAGGCGGCATACTGGACGCGCTGATGGACAATATCCCGCTCATAATCCAGGCGGGAATAGACCTTCTCGTTTCGCTTGTTTCCAACCTTCCCGTGATAATAGCCGAGATAGTCAAGGCCGTCCCGCAGATAATCGAGGGCATAGTCAACGCCTTCGGAAGTCTGATGGGCAAGATCGTCGAGGTCGGCGGCAATATCGTGAAGGGTCTTTGGGAAGGCATAAAGGGACTCGCGTCGTGGATCTGGGACAAGGTATCGGGTTGGGCTTCGGATCTCTGGAACGGTATCTGCGACTTCTTCGGCATACACTCCCCGTCCCGTAAATTCGCGTGGGCGGGCGAAATGATGGTAAAGGGCCTCGCCGACTCCATAGAGGAGAACGGCGACGAGGCTATCGACGCCGCCGAGGATCTGTCCGGCGAGATAAACGGCGTGATGAACGACCTCGCCAAGGACATGACGGCGGCTGTACCGACTAAGTTCAGCGTGAACGGAAGTCTCGCGGGAGTAAGCGGAAAGGCCGCTTCCGCGGGAGGCTTTACGCTTCAGCTCAATATCTCAACATTCAACAATTATTCGACGGCGGATCTGGAGCAGCTCACCAACGAGATAATGGCGACTGCCGGCTCCTTCATCCGCAGACAGCAGGAGGTGTTCGCATGACGCAGGCAAGGATAACAAGCGGGTGGTTTCAGTACAACGGCGTCCGCTCCGACTCGATGGGTATAAAGGTCGAGTCGAGAAACGTGTTCGGAGCTCCGAAATACGACGCTGAGTTCATAGCGGTCCCCGGACGGGACGGAGAGCTGATCAACCCGAACAGGAGGTTCTCAAACGTACAGATAACGTACACGGTCTTCGTACCGGCTCTCAGCATGGCCGAGCTCACGGAGAAGATGACGGCGGTCAAGGCGTGGCTCTACACCGAGCCCGACAGGTATCACGAGCTTCGTGACAGCGAGGACACCGAGGCGTACCGCATGGCTGTGATAAACACGCAGCTCGATATAACTCAGGAGGTAAACAGGATAGGCAGGTTCACGGTCTCATTCTCATGCCTTCCCTACAGATATCTTTTGAGCGGAACGGAAAAACGGACGTTCTCGGCGGCGATGCGTTTCGTCAATCCTTATCCCTTTACAGCGAAGCCGTTCATTACGGTCATCGGAGCGGGAAGGTCGGGAACGGTCAAGTTCACCCACGGAGGAGAGGAAAAGGAGTGGACGATCAACGGAGTCAACGGAAGGCTCGATATCGACAGCGCGGAGATGATCGTGACCATGGACGGAGCTATCGCAAACGACAGGCTCGAGGGCGACGGATTTCCGGTCTTTGAGCCGGGAGCGACGACGGTCAGCTTCTCGGGAGCCGTCACTTCCATGGAGATCACTCCGAGGTGGGTAACGCTGTGATACCCGTTCTTTACGACGAGGAGGAGACAGTCTTCACGTCCTTCGGCATCGGCCCTCTTGCCGAATGCACCTACTGCCAGGTCACCGAGGAACGGAACGGAGCGTATGAGCTGGTGCTCAAATACCCCTCGAAGGGGAGGATGTATCCCGAGCTGATCTCCGGGAGGATACTGAAGGTAAGGGCGAACGAGACCTCCGGCCTTCAGCTCTTCCGCGTCTACCGGGTGACCACCCCCCTCGGCGGGATAGTCACCGTTTACGCCGCGCATATCTCATACGACCTTTCCGCAATCGCCGCCATACCGTGGAGCGATCCGTGCATATCTCCGATAAACGTATTTCACAATCTCTTTCACAACACGGCCACCCCGTGCCGTTTTTCGTATCAGACGGAGTACGATACGGAAAAGGCGTTCTCCGTATCTAAGCCCCAGAGCGTCAGAGCGTGTCTCGGAGGAGTCTCCGGTTCGGTGCTCGACGTGTGGGGCGGCGAGTACGAGTGGGACAATTTCACGGTAAGGCATCACAGGCACAGGGGCTCGGAAACGGGAGTCGTGGTCGAGTATTCCAAAAATCTCACGAGCCTCGATCACGACGCGGACGCCTCGGACTGCTACACCGATCTCTATCCCTACGCCGTAATGACCGACGAGGACGGAAACGAGACGGTAGTGACGCTCCCGAACAGGCTGATAACGGACGGTTTTATCAACGTCGATTCCCACAGGAGGACGCTGATAAAGGACTTCTCCGATCAGTTCGAGTTCGGAACGACGATAACTCCCGACGCGCTGAGGGCGAAGGCCGAGGCATGGCTCGAGAGCAACCCGCTCGGAAGGAGCGAGACGGTCATAACCGTGGCGTTCGAGCCTCTGAGGAACAGACCGGGATACCCAGACGTACTGGAGCATGTCTCCCTCTGCGACGTCGTGACCGTCCGCCACGCGGAGCTCGGCATCGCGGTCAAGACTAAGGTGATCAAGACCGTTTACGATACCCTCGCGGAGAAGTACGTTTCCGTTTCTCTCGGCAAGGCGCGTCAGAGCCTCATTTCGAGCGTCAACAGCCTTGAGCTCGAAACGGCGCACATAATCCGGACGATATTCCGTCTTCCGGGCATAGTGATGCCCATACTCCACGAGATGGGCGGCAGGATCGACGACATCTGCAGCAGGAGGATGTACCGCCTCGTTATCTCTTCGTCGAACGGGAACATATTCAAAAACAGCGATATCTCGACCGTGCTCTCCGCGACGGTATTCTCGTGGGACGACGACGTGACGGACGAGCTCGATCCCAATCAGTTCATCTGGACGCGGGTGTCGGACGATCACGAGGCCGACGCGCAGTGGAATCACGACCATTACGGAGGGACGAAGTCGATAACGGTCACCTCCGACGACGTGACGAGAAGGGCGACCTTCTTCTGCGACCTTATCGATACGACCACAAGACAGAGCCTGTTAGGCTGACAAATACACCATATCAGGAGGATTTTTAACAATGAGCAGAGCTCAGGGACAAATCACGATCATCGACTACAACGACGCGCTGACGCTGACCGGCTACATCGGTAGCAACCATCCGAAAACCCAGATGTACAACCCGGACAACGGCTCCTACTCGCCCAACTGGGCGACGACCAATCTGGTGCTGACACCGAGTCTGTACGTCATAGGCGACACGACCGACAAGATCACCTCGGCGAACGTCACCTCGGTCAAATGGTATCAGGGCACCTCGACGACAGCGATCACGTCATCGGGCAACTTCGCCCTATCCGGCACGAAGAGCCATATCCTGACCGTCAAGGCCAACGTCATGGCGGGCCTCGCCGGCGTGGACTTCAAGTGCGTCATTACCTACAAGGATTCGAGCACGAACCTTTCCATCACCCATCCGCTTTCCATCTCCTTCTCGCGAGTGGTCAACGGCTCCGGTATCGTCGACCTTCTCGTAACGACCCCGAATGGAAATGTGTTTAAAAACACGCTCGTTCCTACGCTTACGGCAAAGGCGGAGCTGTGGCGCGGCTCGACGGTCGACACCACCAACGTCACCTACAAGTGGGCGGTAATGGATCCGTCGGTCACCTCGTCCTCATCGTCCGGCTACGACGCGGATTTCGGCACCGGCTGGAAGAAGCTGTCGGATACGACCGGCATGTATTCCGGAACGACCACCAACACGCTCACGATCTACGCGGCGGCCGTCGAAAGCTACGCGGTCATCAGGTGCAGCGCAAAGGACACGGATTCCGCCTCGGCGACGTACAACTCGAAGTTCTACGACGTCGCGACCTTTATCGACAACTCCGACCCGATACAGATCGTCATCACCTCGACCGGCGGCGACATATTCAAGAACGGGCTCGGCTCGACCACGCTTACGGCGGTATGCTATCAGGCGGGAGTTGAGATCGACAGCGCGGGCAACGGGACCTACACCTGGACGAAGTACGATCAGAACGGCACGATCGACACGACCTGGGGCACCTCCGGCTCGAAGACAGGCAAGACGCTCTCCGTGTCCAACTCCGACGTCGACACAAAGGCCACCTTCGTCGTGATAGCGGAAGTCTGAGGAGGCGCTGATATGCGGTCGATGGCTCAGTTCTGCATAAAGGACCTGCACGACGCGACGCCCTCCGAAACGCCTCCCGAAAATCCCGTGACGGGTCAGCTGTGGATCGATATCTCCGTTTCGCCTCCCGTGACAAAGGTGTGGAACGGTACGGAATGGGAGCAGCAGAACGGCATAGCCCGCATACTCGCCGCTGTCGACGCGATAAGGGTAAAGAACGACGAGCTTCGTGACACGCTCATGGAGCTCGGTCTTTATTCGGGTACGGAGAACGAGAGCATTCAGGCAGTGAACGAAAGGGCCGACGGGCTTGAGGCAACAGTCGCTTCTCTTGAAGAGGAAATAGAGGATATCTCGGAGGACGTGAGCATCCTTATCGCCGAGAGCAAGAACGCCTTTCACCCCGGTATGAACGTGATACCGAATTCCGCGTTTCTGAACGGAACGGAGGGATGGACTGTATCGGGTACCGTTCATACCGAAAGGACTACCGACGCGCTGATCGGCACGGCCTCCGGGAGCTGCCTCGTAATTGGGGACGACTCGTCAGTGTCGATGACCGTTACAGGACTCCTTACGGATACGCCCTACGTCTTTTCGTTCAGAGCGCAAAAGCCCTTGATGGACGGAACGGGATATGCGTATCTCATCGTTTCCGGCAATACCGTTCTTGTCGAGGAGCTGCTGAAGCAGAGGGACTGGTACACGGTTTGGTATCTTATTGATTCAATACCCGACGGCGTTATTACGATCTCGGTCGAGACCGCTCACGCCGAGATCGGCGTCGCGGACTTCATGCTGTCTGTCGGCACAAAGCCGCGCGGCTGGGCTCCGAGGCCCGGAGAGCATTACGGCGACGGCATAAAGGCTGACGGCACGGGCTTGATGCTCGACGACGGGAACGGCAGAGAAACGAAGATAAAACATAACGAGGTCTCCGTCGCGAAGGACGGCGGGACTGTCTTTGCCGTTTCGGATACCGGCATTTCGGCAAAGAACGCGTGTATCGGGAAGGATCTAATAGTCGGGAAGACCCTGATAAGACCGTGCGATACGGCTTCGGCGGGAGCCGACGTCTATCTTTTGACTTAGGGGGTGAGGATATGGCGTTAAGCGGCAGCTTTTCTCATTACGAGACTGATAATTTCGGTCTCTACTGCGAGTGGTCGGCGGTTCAGAACACCGTCGGCAATTACTCCGATCTCACTCTGAGGATGTGCCTGAGATACAAAAAGCTCACGGTCGGAGCGGTGACCGGAGCGACGATATCGATAAACGGCGTGAGCGAGACCTTATCGACGGAGGGCTTTACCGATCAGAACAAGGGCGTGAAAACGAGGCTCCTGAAGGAGAAGACGGTAAGGATAGATCACGAGGAGGACGGCTCGAAGACGGACGTCGTTCTCGCCTGCACGTGGCCGTGCAACACGTCGGTGGGGAGCGTATCCGTCGTGGCGATAAGCGCGTCGGACACCGTAACGCTCGATACCATCGACAGAGCCGCTCCCGTAATCACTGCAAGCGTCACCGAGGTGACAGCCGGCAGCGTGACGATATCGGCTTCCGCGTCAGCCTCCTGCGACGTATGGAGGTACAAGCTCGACAACGCGGAGAACTGGACGCAGGTACAGGGGACGGGATCGAACAAGACGTTCACGATCTCGGGACTGACCGTGAACCGGGTCTACAGCATACTCGTCTCGGCGAGGAAGACGCTGAATCAGGTGTACGGTGAAGCGAAGCCCGTGTCCGCGAGTACGGAGAAGATGTCGCAGATAAACAGGGCTAACGCTTTCAACGCGGACGTATCGGCGGCGTCCTTCTACGCGAACATAACGATAAACGATTCGCGCTTAAGCAATACGGTCTCGATCTGTAACGAGACGGGGGCAGTCATAGTTCAGAAGACGGGCTTGACTCTGTCGGCGGGAACGGCGTCAAGACTGATATCGCTGACCGCGGCTCAGACCACGACCATCCAAAGCGCGATGTCGGGTCTTAAAAAGCTGAACGCGATCGTAAAGCTGAAATCATATCTCAGCGGCTCACAGGTCGGGCCGGAGACATCGGTTCCCGTCACGATCTCGGTCAGGGAAAACGTCTCGTCTCCCACGGTCGAAGGTATGACGATAACGGACTCCAACACGGACGTGACCACGCTGACGGGAGGAGAAGGCTTTGTTCAGGGGGCTTCAACGCTCAGGGTAACGCCGTCGAGGGTGAAGGCGCTTTACGGAGCGTCCATCTCGAAAATAGCGGCCTTCTGCGGTGATATGTACGCCGAGAGCCATACGACCGGCGCGCTTGAGCTCGGAACGCTGAATATGTCAGGATACACCGAGGTCAGGCTCATCGTGACCGATTCGAGAGGATTCACGGTCTCGCTGTCGGAGACAATCAAGGTCGATCCGCACACGAGGCCGGCTCTTTCTGCGTTCGCGCTCACGAGGGACGATCACAGTCCTGCGGACGTTTCCATGAGCTTCACGGGCTCCATCTCATCGGTTTACATAGACGGGCTTGAACGGAACGGCATAGCCTACGCGCAGTACAGATACAAGCGGACGGATCAGGACGCCTACGGACAGTTTGAGAGCGTTCTTCGGTTCCTCTCGGTGAGCGGCACGTCCGTAAGCCTGCCGGATACTCTGCTGATGGATCTCAGCGCATCCGCGTCGTTCGACGTGCATCTTCAGCTGACGGACAATTTCGGAGGAACGGTCGATCATTACTTCCTGCTCCCGCAGGCTGTTCCGGTCGTATCGCTCCGAAACGGCATGGTCGGGATAAACATTCAAGAGCCGCAGGTCGAGCTTCACGTCGTCGGCGGAGCTATGGTCACGGGCGAGGTCAAGGCAACGTCGTTCTCCGGCTCCCTCGCTGCGTCGAACCTCTCGTCCGCCGTAACCGTCGGAAAGGGCGGGACCGGAGCTACGAGCGCGTCGTCGGCGAGGTCGAATCTCGGTATTAAGGCGACGTCGCTGTATAACGGGACGCTGACGACCGGAACAACCACGTTCAGCTATTCGAGCTATAAGGCGTACTCGATAATCGGAGTAACGGTAAGCGGCACGGCCAGGTGTGCGGTGTTCGTTCCGAAGCTCGCGATCACCACGTCAAACGTAACTTACTGCTATTCGGACGGAAGGGATGTTCAGACCTTCCAGCTCAAGTATTCCGGCTCGACGGTAACGCTGACGATGGGCTCCGAGGGCGGCAGTATCCTCAGAATATTCGGGATCAACTGAAAACAGGGCAAAAGAAAACTCCCGCCGGTTCGTCGAACCTCTCTCGGGAGTTTTTCTTGCGGTTATAGATCTTTTTGCTTTCCGTCTTCCGCGTTACGGGATTCATGTCCCAAGTGACGCGGTTTTGTTTTGCCAGATCTTTTCGAGCCTTTTTGCTCATCTTGGCTTTCGGTATGAATTTAGCCATGTGCAACACCTGCCTTTCGGACGGAATTATAGCCGAAAGGGAAACAAAAATCAATAGGAGGATTTTGAAATGAAGGAATTCTGGATCACCGTGCAGGTGATATTCTCCGCCGTCGGGGGCTGGCTCGGATGGTTCCTCGGCGGCTGCGACGGTCTTCTTTACGCGCTGATCGCGTTCGTCGTTATCGACTACGTGACCGGCGTGATGTGCGCGATAGTCGACAAAAAGCTCAGCTCGGCGATCGGCTTCAAGGGAATATTCA
>ENA-UOJL01001990-UOJL01001990.1-human-gut-metagenome-genome-assembly--contig:-P47-NODE-1990-length-18528-cov-15.748119_pt1 | contig 18528 bp, 16 predicted proteins | sample MGYA00242347_ERZ723894 | MGnify/ENA metagenome assembly ERZ723894
TGCCGCCGCCAGCCCGGGGAACTAAAAAACCATTCACCGGATGGTTTTTTGCCTCGCTTTGCTCGGCCGTTCCCTTCTCGTCCCCTTCTCTCTTCATACAAACAAAAAAGCCCACGACTACGCATGGACTTTTTTATTTGGTGGAGACAGACCAACCAAATCCGAACCCAGAAAGTCCTCGACTTCCTTTAGTGTAATTGTCTGTGTACCATGCTGATAGTTATAGGTCAGCACCAGCTTATCGTCATACACAAATATCGCGTTGACAAAGGTGTCGATCAGTCGCTTTTGAAATTCCCGATCATTGGGATCGCCGTACCGGAACTGAGAAAACCAATGCTCCATATACTCCCGTGTCAGCTTCGGCTTTTGCAGCTCTGCCGTCGTCATGCTGAGAGACAGTTCTTCTTTCTGTTTCTCCAACTCTTCAAGCCGCTGTTTTGTTGATGCAGTAAAGATACCCTGCTGGATGGCGTTGAGCATATTTTCAATGCTCTTTTCCGTCTCAGCAAGCTGGCGGCGCAAAGCAGGAATTGTCACATCCTCACGCTCCTGCATGACAAGCAGCGCATCAATAATTCGGGTTATCTTTTCTTCGTTCAGTACACGCTCCATTGTCAGCCGTACAACAGCACGTTCGATCCAATCCTTGCGTACAGCCTTCTTATCACAGCCCTTTTTCCGTTTAGCGTTACCGCATTTGTAATAGTAATGCATGGTTCCGGTGTGGCTCTTCCCGCTCTCGCCAACCATCATGCGCTCACACTTGCCGCAGAACAGTTTTGTGGTCAGCAAAAATTCGCTTTCTTTGGCTTTGGTGTGCGCCGGTGCGCGTTTGTTTTTCTCCATGCGCTGCTGAACGCGATAGAACAAATCCTCCGGCACGATAGCAGGAACGCCGCCGGGAATGACCACATCCTGATAGCTGTACTCACCAATGTATTTGCGATTTTTCAATAGCGCGTTGAAGCTGTTGGCATTGAACGGCTTGCCGCGTTTGGTTGTCAGCCCGCGTGAATTGAAATCTTCGATGATGGAGCGTACCGTTGCACCTTCAGAATATCGTTCAAAGATTTCCACGACCAACGGTGCGGTTTCAGGATCCACCACCAGCTTTTGCGTCTGCTTGTCCAGCAGATAACCCAGCGGTATACCGCCGCCGTTATTCTTGCCCTTGAGGGCATTTTCTTTTTGTCCGCGATGGATCTTCTCGGACAACTCAGCGGAGTAAAACTCGGCATAGCCTTCCAGCATGGATTCCAGAATGATACCCTCGGGTCCGTCGGAAATATGCTCTTTGGCGGAAACGACTTTCACGCCGTTCTTTTTCAAAATGTGCTTGTAATGCGCGCTGTCGTAGCGGTCACGGGAGAAACGGTCGAGCTTCCAGACAAGCACGATCTCAAAAAGGCCCTTTGCACTGTCCTTGATCATACGCTGAAACTCCGGACGGTCAGCGGTTTTCGCAGACAATGCGCGGTCGATGTAGCTGCCGACAACCGTTATGCCGTTGCGTTGTGCGTATTCGCCGCATTCACGGAGCTGACCTTCAATAGATTCCTCACGTTGATTGTCCGACGAATAGCGTGCATAAATGACTGCATTCATTCTTCATCATCCTCGTCACGTTCACCGCTTTCCAGCGCAAGTTCGGTCAATTCACGCAGTTTGTTTTGCAGGAGTGTCTTATCCGGCAGGCAAAGTCTGTAATCAGCTACGAGCGTAGGTGACATACTGCGGCTCAATGCGTATTCCACAACCGCGTCATCCTTGCTGGCGCAAAGAATAACGCCAACGCTCGGATTTTCATTCGGCTTTTTTACATCGCGGTCAAGTGCTTCCAGATAGAAATTGATTTGACCGATATGCTCCGGTTTGAATTTTCCAATCTTCAATTCAATCGGCACAAGGCAGGATAGCGCACGATTGTAGAACAGAAGATCAATATAAAAATCCTGACCGCCCACCTGAACGCGGTATTCCTCACCGATAAACGTGAAGTCCTTTCCAAATTCAAGAATGAATTGCTTCAAATTGCCTGTGATCGCCTTGCGAAGGTTGCGCTCGGAATACTGCTCCGGCAAATCAAGAAATTCGAGCACATAGGTATCAAGGATGCTGCCTCGCACATCCTGCGGGACAGATTCGGGTATCAGCTTCTTGGAGGAAAGCATATAACGCTCATAGTAAGCACTGTCCATCTGGCGTTCCAGTTCACGCTTGGAATAATGTTCCTTTGCGCACAGTGTCATGTAGAAATGCCGTTCTTCCGCAGACTTTGATCCGGACATAATGAGTAAATGATTCGTCCAGCTGATTTGTGTCACCAGTGGTGTCACAAATTCATCGTCCTTGTAAGTCTCGTAAAACTGCTTCATACGGTAAAGCCCGCGACGGTTAAAGCCTTTGACGCCGGGAGTGGCTTCGGCAATGTATGCCGCAACTTCATCAATAACCTTATCTCCAAATCCGGAATCAGCGCACAGCGAAGAAAGGTATTCGCCAACATTCCAGTACATCTGAATCAATTCCGCATTGACCGCTTTCAACGCGCGGGTGCGGGCATTGTCGATGATGGAGATGATTTCATCGAACTGTCCCGTTTTCGGGGTTAATTCCTTGCTCATTCTCACGACCATCCCTTTCGCAGTAATTTACAGTTTTGTGACGGTTTTGAAAGACAGCTCGTCTGTCTTTCAAAATTCACGACCTGATGTCGTGAAAGGCACAAAACTGTGGAGTTTGAAAACTTTGTTTTCAAACTTTCGCCTCTCCAAGCATTTGTATCAGGGTTTTCTTTAGCTTATCGTTCATCGGAGAAGACGGATCAAAGCACATCTCCACAAATTGCGCAAGCTCAGGATTGCCCTCGCCAACTGGGGGCTTCGCCTGATACAGTTTGCCCTGCGGCTCGTCGCAGCGGGCGAAGATGTAATCCATCGAAACGTCAAAATAGTCCGCATATCTACGCAAAAGCTCCACCGTAGGCGTAGCTTGGCCGTTTTCATATCGGTTGATGCTGGACTGCGTAGAGCCGATCACATCGGCGAACTTCGCCTGAGAGATACCAATGCTCTCGCGAAGAGTACGCAGTCTGCTACCCAGTTGTTTCATTGAAGTCAACCTCCTTTTCGGGTTAATAATAGTATAATCAAAATCCGAGCCAAAGTCAACCCGGATTTTGAAACTTTTGTGTGAATTATTTTGAAATCAGCCTCTTTGCGAAGTCCTTCGCGCCAGTTAGCAATTTGCGTTGATATGCTTTCTTGTTATTATCATCTTGTTTAGATGTAAACCACGATTTATTCCGCTTAAATACTCCATTTACATTATCCACATTTGCTGGAATTTCAAATATGTTGGTCAAAAGATAAATCACATCATCAACAGTAAACCATTCGCCTTTATTTTCGTTAGTAACAATATACATAGCCATAATTACTTGTTCTTTTCCAGGCGAAAGAGACTTGACTTCAGGATATGCTGCAAGATTTAAGTCATCAGCGGTAATCGTCGAGTATACAGAATCCTTTTTGTTCGTAGCTTTTTTCGCACGAGGCTTTTTCTTTTCACCAGAATCTTCTTTCGGCACATAGGATTCGATGTATGTGATACCATCATTTGTCAGCATATAGTAATTCCCGGTTTTTACGTCTGCAGGCCTAGGAGCATCCATAATATATCCTTTTTCTGCAAGCCTATTAAGAGACATGCTGGGATTGGTCGGAATAGGTCGTCTAGCTTCCGCATAATATTTTTTAACATCATCAATTGAAAAAGACTTCTTTCCGTTTTTCTGTTCATCAAAAAATGCAGCAAACAAAGTAAAATCTTGCTCACTGAGTACTCCGTATTTCTTCAAGAAGGAAGCCAGACTTGTGCGCGAAAAATCATTTTCTGTTTGAGGGAGAGTTGCCATAGGCACATCAGGTGTACCGGCTTCAAGCAACGCCGGTTGTGTCGTAGATTCGATATATGGTTGACGCTCGACAACAGTCTGCGTTCTTACCATTGCTTCAACAGCAGCGGGCAACACTGCGTTCATAAAATTGACGCGCTGCTGCTCAACTGCTTCGGCAGGGCCTTCTGCCTCAAATTCAATTTCGCCTACTTTATATTTCAGCTTTAAGACATCGCTCACTTGTTCAATCCTCCTTACATCAAACCAGCTCGGTTGTATAAATCTTCCATCATAACACGGTAATCTCTAGCGATATTGTCAATATCAAGTTTTCCCGCAGTATAAGTAATGCTGTGCGCAGAATTGTTGCCCACTTCGCGGAATGCATCGAAATTCTTGGATATTCTCGCTGGAATTCCAAGCGTTTTATTCTGCACAGCATCTTTTACAATACCTTCCAACATTTTGTGACTGCCATCCGGTTTCGTAATTTCCGCTTCAATGCCTTTGTTTTGGTATGCCAAGACTAAAAGCACTTCAAAAAGTCTGCGCATCAGAACTGCACAAGCATCGAAACAGTTGTTACCATATGTGAAATTGATTTGTTGTATCAGTCGTGTCAGAAATGGGCGTTTCCCACAAAACTTTGCTTCCTCAATCAGTTCATCATGGGACTCAATGGTCACGGTATCTGCCCAAAAAGTACCGTAATCACGCTCCATTGCCTGAAGAACAGCAGGCACAAACTCGATGGCGCCCTTAACAGCCTTTGACGCGAGAAAAGATTTGCCTTTTCCTTTAGTCAGATGCTCCTTGAGGCGGGATGTATTTGGCTTACTGAAATTGCATTCTTCCAGCCAAAGAGAAATGTTCGCCATTGTAAACGAAGTTTCTCCGTCCTCTTTGTAATGGTAGAAGCAGAGCAGTTTTGCTCGTTCTGCTTCCTGCTTTGCTGTAAGATCTACCGCTTCCATGAATTTCAGCAGTTGCATATTAAATCACCTCATTCCACGGTAGCTTGTCCGTTCATGAGCATTGGAAGAAGCCAATCACGGAGTTTTGTGAGTTCGCCATTTTCCAGCCGCAAAGTCCGAACTCTCTCAAACATCGGCTTTACGATGTCATAGAATGCATGAGATATTGAATTTGGAATCTGCGGAATCCTATAATTGTTCAGATTATCTTGATTGATTTTCTTCTGAATGGAGCCTGTCATAATTTTTACAACCGGAACATGTTGCAACAGCAAATACAGCAGTTCATTACTATACCCATTGCAACCTTGCAGCACATGGGCATGGTTATTGACCCAAGTCTTACCCCATATCATTTGAACAATAGGATTACCTTTTGCATCCATAACAGACCCGTCTTCAGCAATCAAAAGAAAGTGACCTTCGAAAATATGCCGATTGACATAGTCCATAACTCCGGTTGCGCCGTAATAAGGAACATCGCCTTTCATAGTGTCTCGCTCGTTCTGAGATAGCGGAATACGCTTCGAATCGTAGTTCTGTGTGACACTCCCGATAGAAGTAACTTCCCACCCCATCGGTATCTCACGCTTTAACTGGTCATTCCAAACCATTTCGCCGCCAGAGGAACGATAGGGTTTGCCATTTTCATCCGGAAAGTCAAACTGCGTAAACCAGTAGTCATAGAGCGTTTTTGCCATGGTTTCGAGTTCCACGCATAGATTTGTGTTGTTGTCAATCTTTTGATCTATTGCAGACAGCACTTTAACAACAGCATCTTGCGTTTTTCGTTCAGGAAGTGGGATTGGATAATTAGGATAATCTTCTACCGAAATCCTATTGACGGTACTTCCCTTTACCGTATGATTTGCAATAAAAGCACTCCACTCAGGAGAGAGAAAGTAATAATAAAGCCAACGCGGATTAACTCGGCTATCTTTTGCTCTCACGATTGCCAAGCGACGGCCAAGACATCCATAAAACCCTTCCGGTATCATTGCATACCGACCGAGCGTTGCTTCGTAAGAAAAAACAATATCATCACACTGCGGCGTTACACGCTTTGTCCAGATTTTGTAGTCACACTCGGAAAGATAGCTAAACTCCGCTGGATTTAATCTGCCCCCGCCAGTTACAGCATCAATTCCAAGGTAAATTGGCCCGCTTTTGGTTTTTATCGGTGTTGCATGAGGACCATCAAAAACATGGCATATTTCTCCAATAGGCACATATTTACTCATACTTCACTCGCCCCAACTGCTTCCTGATCTCATCTTCCAAACGGCGACTTTCTGCAAACATCTCATCCAATCGTGTGGTAAATCCATTCATCTTTTCCGTAAATTCTTCCGGAGTCAGTTCCACATATTCGATCTTGACTTCAAAATACTGACCGGCAGAAAAGGAAAGTTTTTTTGCCTCAATGTCCGCGTAGCTGACAGCCACACAGAAATCATCCTCAGCCGTTCCGGCATTGAAGGTATCGATGATACGCGTGATCTCATCATCACTCAACACAGTACGTTGATTTTTGCCGTCTACCTTCTCCTTAGTTCCCAGTTTGGAGGCATCCATCAGGATAACATCGCCGTCCTTATTCTCCCGGTCAAGAAAAAGAATGGAGACATTGGTGCCGGTGGTGGCGAAAATGTTGGAGGGCATGGAAATCACACCGCGCAGCATCCGTTCCTTTACCAGGTATTCCCGAATTTTCTTTGGAATACCCGATCCGGCCGTCAGAAAACCGGTAGGGACAACAATGGCCGCTTTTCCTTTCGGGGCAAGGGAATAAATAATGTGTTGAATGAACAGCAAATAGATTGCCATACCGTCTTTATCCTTTTTAGGGACATTCGGCACACCGGCAAAGAAGCGTTCCTTGTGTTTTTGACTTGCCAGCTCTGGCTGATTATCGCTGAAATCCATGTTGAAAGGCGGATTGCTGACGATATAGTCAAACTGCGCTAATCCATTCTTTTTATCGTTCAGGTGACGCGGTGCAATCAGGGTATCATCATGTACCACATTGCCCAGAGAGTGGACAAGGTTATTGAGGATCAGATTCAGACGCAGAAACTCATTGGATTTAGCAGAGATATCCTGCGTGAAAATGGTGCAGTTGTCCTCACCGATCTGGTGCGCCAGAGCCAGCACCAGCGTACCGGAACCGGCAGCAGGGTCATATACGGTGACATTGCTGACATCGCCCTGCACCATGATCTGCGCGATGATATTTGCGATGGCGTGGGGCGTATAGTATTCGGCGTATTTGCCGAAATCCTTGTTGTAGTCCTTAATCAGATACTCAAAGATCTGAGCAAAGAAATCGTACTTCTGCTCAAACACATCGGCAAAGCTGAACTCCACCAGCTTATTGATGATGGCCCGGCAGAACAGCGGCTTCTTGGCACTTTCAATCACATACTGCGAAATGGGGTCGAACAGACGAATTTTTTCCTCACCGCCGGTTTGCACGGAGAAGATGTCCAGATTACAGTTTGCAATATCCACCAGCGTATCGTCAAACAGCTCATGGAACGGATAGGGACTGCCGTCTGCCTTGCGCATGGATTCGTCGTTCTGATGATTGAACAGATAGGAAATATAGTGTGTTTTTTTCAACTTTGCCGTACTGCCGCCCAGCATCATAGTAAGCATTTCATACTGATCGTCCGGCATAGCCGATAGCGCTTCCTCAATGTTTTCTACATTGGCAAGCGTAGGATCTGCTTTCTTCGCTTCATAAAGGAATTTGTCGCTGAGGTATTTATACAGAAAAACCTGCGTGATGATCTTATACTCACCGGGAGAGCCACCTAAACCAAAGTTGGCACAGATGGTCTTGAGATCGTCGATCATCCGCTTGGTGCGAATGGTGATATTTTCAATTTGCATTATGCTGTCCATGTCCTTTCTGCGAAGTATTCATCCGAAATGCAGGTGTCAATATAACGCACCTGATCCAGTGTCGGCTGTACTCCGTGGGTGCGGCACGACTGAATGATCGTCGGCATGATTTCCTGCGTGAAGTAGGCGTGGTTGTCCATCATGCGCTGGTTTTTCAGCACCTTCTGATCGACCTCTGTTTTCACACCCATGAGGATGCCGAAGATGACGGGGTCGCTGCCGATAGGAGGCGGGGTTTCTTTCAGACGCTTGTGGGTGCGCATGAATTTGGCATCATTGCCATATTTGGCGCAGAGCATCTGGTCGCGGAGATTCTGCTGTGCGGCAGCCTTACGGATGCGCTCCAACTCGTCAATATGGGCTTTCATCTCATCAGCGGTGAGTTCCTCGATGTTCTTCTTTTTGAAGATGCGTTTCAGTTCTTCCAGCAAAGAGATATATTCGGGATCTTTCGGGTCAAGACTGCGTTCCAGCTCCCGGCGGGTCTTTTCCAGAATGTCCTGGAACTTGTCCGCGATGACCATTTCGTCCTCGGAGACCTTGCGAAAATGAAATTCTACCTGATCCAAAGCCATATTCAGCAGCCCGGAAACATCTTCGCTATTCTGGAGATTCTCCTTCAGGTTGACCAGATTGATGCGGTTATTGACCTCGTTATACATGGCGTGGAGGGTATCTATGCTGAAACGCTGGGCAAGCTCGTCGTAACCGAACAGCTTGATGATGTTGAACAGTTCTTTGTAGGTATCCAACTGCTTTCGTAGGTCAAGCAGTTCCTTCTTGTCATCCAACGCCGTGATCTGCTGAGAAAAAAGCTCGGCATTATCCGTTGCGTACATAAAGAGCTTGTCCTGAATGGCCTGGAGGTCCTGCTCAATCTCTTCCTGTGATTTGAAAATGTCCCGGTAGCGCTCAAATTCATCTCCCAGTTCAGCCTGCAGCTCTCTGAAATAGGCTTCATTGGTTTTATCGAATTCGGCACGGATATCGGCGAAGTCTACCACATAGCCATAGCGGAAAGACTTATATGGGCGATTGACACGGGTAAGGGTCTGCAGCAGATTGTGGTCGCGGATCACGCGACCAAGATACTGCTTTTTCAGACGTGGAGCATCAAAACCTGTCAGAAGCATGTTATAGACAACAAGAATGTCGACCTTGCCCTTCTTGAAGTCATCCTGATAGCCGCGGCGGGTTTCCTTGTCGTCTACATCATGCAGAATGAGGACATGACTGAACTCTTCGTAATTGTTCAGTTCTTCCTCAACCATACGTGCCTGATCCGAGGAATCACAGACAATCATTGCACCGATAGAATGGTCATTCAGCGCAATCCTACTGCGTTTGAAATCGTCAACAATGTATTCCACCAAGGCAGCAACATACTTTGGATGAGCATAGACATCCCGCTTTTTGAAAGAGCCCTTTTGCGTTTCCAGCTCTTCCAGAACGGATTGCAGTTTAGCGCGGTATTCAGTCTTGATTCCTTCGCGAATCAATTTGAGAGTGTAGCCGTCTGCAATGGAGCGATTGTAGTAATACTTATGGATGTAGTCGCCAAAAACATCCTTGGAGTTATACCCATCACCGATCAGCGGCGTACCTGTCAGCGCAATCATAACTGCTTCACGGTCAGATGCCATCAGGTTGGCAAGGAATGAGCCTTTTGGGTTATAGCTGCGGTGGGCTTCATCCAGAAAATAAACCCGCTGGACACTGACATCATAGTCAGACTTGCGAGCGACAGACTCCATCGAGAACTTCTGAATATTGACAACGGTGATGGTTTCTTCGCCGCTGTTGTTTGCAGCGCCGATAGTACGGATATTCTTGATGAAATCTTCCTTGGAATTTACCTTCTCCACATGGAGTCCACGGGCGGCAAATTCCTCAGATGCTTGTGTCAGCAGGTCGAGGCGGTCAACGATAAAATAGAACTTCGCGATCTTGCCCTGCTTCTGGTAGTAGTCTCGCAGATAACGGACATTATGGAATGCCAGTGCAGTTTTTCCGCTGCCCTGTGTGTGCCAGATGATGCCGTGCTGTGCGCCCTCGCTCAGCTTCTTCTCGATGGCAAGGGTGGCAAAAAACTGCGGGTAGCGCATGACATGCTTCTGGAGCGTTTTGATCCCGTTTTTGTCGGATCGTTCTACATAGGCAAAGCCATAGTGCAAAAGCATGAGAAAGCGCTGGTGCGAAAACAGGGACGTGAGGATTCTGTTAGTGGGCGACAATTCACTCAGATTGGTGACATATTCATTTGTGCCCTTTATAGCCACAAGGTTATTATCTTTCAGGATGAAGTCTGCCTTGGTATCGTCGATCGCGGTAATGGCGGTATGGATAAGCGGATCCTCCTCGCGAAAGCGATTGAAAAACAATTTTTCATAACTGCTGGACGCATAGAAAGCTCCCTCAATCGGTTCGACATCCGCATCATCGTACTCCATGTTGTTGGAGAATACCATCAGCTGCGTGATGTTAACAAAACGACGAAAAACCTTTCTGGAGAAGCGGGAATTGATGCGGTTATGTTCGGCTATGATGCCATCCTTGTTGTTGGGCTTTTTGACCTCCACAAAGGACAGGGGCATCCCATTGATCAGCAAAATGATATCCGGTCGAAATTCATCATCCCCATTCCGGTATGTCAGTTCTGTTACAACATGGTAAGTGTTGCGGGAACTGTTCTCAAAATCAATCAGACGGATACCGTTGATTCCGTTGAGCAGGATATTGTAAAACGCTTTGCCAAGATCTTCGTTTGAGAGCTTGATAGAAAGCTCGGAGATCAGTGCAGTAGCATCCTGTTCAGACAGAGTTTTGCCGTTAATGCAGCTGATACTTTCACGGAAGATATCCACAAAGATATTGGTATCTGGATGAATTATTCCCTGATAATTCTTGATAGAAAGATATTCATATCCCAAACGGGTTAGGTGAACAAGCGCCGGTATCTTTACTCTTGAATTCTCATTATGCTTCATCTACCAGCCCTCCTTCCATATTGTTGGTTTATGTCGTAGTCTGTCGAATCGACCATTTGGGTCGAGTTGTAAACCAAGGGGTTAGTGCACCCATTTGAACCCCTGGGGGTGGAATCTGCCCCACGATTTCGAGTTAGAGTCGCTATTGTCTGCGGCTCATTTTTAATTTTTAGTGGGCTTCTTAACGTACTTTCCGCTTTTTATTCTTGCGTCTGCGGGCTTTGGCTCATCATCGGGGATTGCCCATCTGTTGCCGATTTTCACCGCACCCGGTATGCGTTCCTCGTTGCATAATATCTGTATGCGCCGTGATGAGATACCCCATCTCTCGGCGGTCTGCGGGACAGAAAGATACTTCATGGTTGCAGCCCTCCCGGTCTGTCCTCTCGGCTTGTTCGCCTGATCATAGTTATAATAAATTACTTTATATTATAATCCGATTAGCGAATAAAATCAATAGGTTTCTCGCAAAGCTCAGAAAGAATTTCCAATTCAGAAATCAAGGGTTTGGGACTTTCCCAAAAGAGGAAATGAGCGTATCGGCTGCAAGGCTGAAACGCTCATTTTTCCGGTGTGTACGGACACCGGATGTGCTTGCTATTCTCTAAAATCTTATATACGTATCTCCAATGCGCTCTCGTTTCCAGAAAAACCGAGAGCGCGTTTTTTATTGAAATCTTCGCGTACCGGTGGACAAACGCTGAAAAAATGTCCGTTGTATGGTGAAAGGAAAAACAAAAAATCTGTGGGGATTACCCCCCCAATGGGCTGAATAATGTCCGTTGTCAATTGAAGGGAGTGTTTTTATGGCAGACCGAACAAGACCAATACGCATTGAGTTCTGCGTCACCGAACAGGAAAAGAAACTCATACAACACAAGATGGCGCAGCTCGGCACCCATAACATGGGAGCCTATCTACGCAAGATGGCGATAGACGGATACATCATCAAGGTGGACTACACCGAGCAGAAAAAATTGGCTGCCACCGTCAGTCGAGCTGCCGCAAACATCAACCACATCTGCCGCCGGATCAATCAGACAGGGCATTTCTATGAGGATGATATCGTCGAGTTGAAAGCGAAACAGTGTGAAATTTGGGAACTACTCAAGCAGTCGCAACGGGCTGAATTATGACCACAACGGGATTATCCATGTGTGGATTTCCCGTCACCGGATTTTCAGATGGTGGATAACCAGACGCTCCGGAGCGCACCATTATTGGATTTCCGGACGTCGGATTTCCGAACATTCACAGAGGATGAAATTCATACCCAAATCAATAAGAAATAAACTAACGCTCAATAGAGTCATCCATCAATCCAATCAATACCGTTTTTTTGATGGATAGGATGGGATAGGAGGTCACAATGACACAGAATTTTTTACGATTTACTACAGAGAGCCTTTCAGCATCGTACATACCATTCCCACGGTTTCTTATGGAGGACAGCCTTGCGGATCTATCCAACGATGCAAAGGTGCTGTATGCGCTTATGCTGGACAGAGCCAGCATTTCAAAGATTAACGGATTCATAGAGGCAGACGGCACGATCCGTCTCTACTTCACCGTAGAACAGGCACAGAAGAAACTGCATCGAAGTCGGCAGTGTGTCACACGAATATTCCGAGAATTGGAATATAGCGGATTGATCTGCCGCAAGAAACAGGGCCTTGGAAAGCCAGCGCTGATTACACTCAATTACCCGTCCAACGCAAAGCTGATCCGCCCGAAGGAGGCGGGCGAAAATCTGTCAGGATAAAGGTCGAAAATCGGATAATTTATGTCCCACAAGCGACGCAAACGCAGAGGGGCATATCTTTACTCATCCGCGCCAAAAAAACGCACCTGTGCGCCGTGAAGGGAGGAGCAGAATGAATAAAAAGAACTGCTATGATGTGAATGATGTTAACTCCGCTGAGATTCCAGAGTTTGTATATGAGTCTCTGGCAAGGAGTCTGCTGCCGGTGATTCAGAAGTATTATGAAAGCGATGAGGGCAAGCGGGCATTTGCCGAATGGAAAGAGAAAAAAGAAGCTGCGGCGAAAGGCTCTACATAAACGAACCGGGAGGATTGCCATGTTCGGCAGTCCTCCCGGTTTTGCGTTTACCAATCTTCAATTTCCTCGATATAAACAATAAATCCGAACCCATCTCCGATTGGATAAAGGTTCGGATTATATTGATTTGGTGGAGATAAGGGGACTCGAACCCCTGGCCTCAGCATTGCGAACGCCGCGCTATACCAACTTAGCTATATCCCCACGGCACAAAATATTCTACAACATATCCGCGCGAAATGCAAGAGTTTTGTTTTGGCTTGATGGGACAAATTTTGCGGCGGGGCAAAAAAATTTGTTGTTCCCTATTGACTTTCGCCCGCCAAACAAGTATACTATCCCTTGTCCGTTGCGGCGGACGCAACTGAATACGGCGGCGTAGCTCAGTTGGCTAGAGCATTCGGTTCATACCCGGAGTGTCATTGGTTCGAGTCCAATCGCCGCTACCACATTAAGCACTCAGCATCGGCCGGGTGCTTTTTTACTTCCTTTCATCCCATTCAGCAGGCATTTTTCGCCATTTATCGATGCAATCAATAATACTTCCTCTTAATCAATAAGTCCAATTTGACTAAACCAACGCCGCCAATATAATTAAAATGTTTGATTACGACAGAAGGGGGCGTGGGCTATAAATGCCTGAGAGCAAGGTTAAAAACGAACGGAACGCAGACGTTGCGCTGCTCAGCGGCCTGACCCGCCGCCAGCTAAAGGAGCTGGAAGAAAAAGAGAAAACTCCCGCGCAGAAAACCGCGGAGGCAATAATAATGATACTGCCGCTGCTGTGCGGATGCATAGCGATGGCGGAATACGTGATACTGCCGAACAACAGCCGCAATTCAAAGCCCTGGAGCTACGTTTGGGTGCTTGGCGCGGCCATGTGCATCTATCTTGTGTGCTTCATAGTGTCCCTCATAAGGCGGGCGCGGGGCGAAAAGCAGCTCTATGAAAAGCTGCGCTACAAGGCGCCGCGCTATGCCGCGCTGTTCATATTTTTAGCCGTATATGATTACCTTACGCTGAAAACCGGCACGCTTACGCAGCCGTTCGTGCCATGTATGAACTATATAATCAACGCATTCCTCGTTGACTATAAAATGCTTGCGGACTGCACGCTCAATACATTGAAGCTGCTTTTCATAGGCTATTCCATAGGCGTTACGCTGGGGCTTATAACCGGCATAGCCTGCGGATATTCCAAAAAGGCGCGCTATTGGCTGGATCCAATAATCAAGTTCTTGGGGCCTATCCCCACCTCCACATGGATACCTATCATAATGGTAGTTGCAACGTCCCTTTTCGGCGGGGCGGTGTTCATAATAGCCCTCGGCTCATGGTTCGCGGTAACGGTGGCCTCGCTCACGGGCATTTCAAACGTGGGCAAGGAATATTTCGAGGCCGCGCGCACGCTGGGCGCAACGAACAGGCAGCTTGTGCTGCACGTTGCCATTCCCCATGCAATGCCCTCCATTTTGCAGGGCTGCACGCAGGCCATGAGCTCATCCTGCGTGGCCATAATGATTGCCGAGATGCTGGGCGTGAAGTCCGGCCTTGGCTGGTACATGACGTGGCAGACCGGCTGGGCCAGCTATGATAAGTCCTTTGCGGCGCTGTTCGTAATATGCTTCATATTCACGCTGGTAACAAACGGGCTTGAAAGGATAAAGCGCTATCTTCTCAGGTGGCAGAACGGAGCCGAAAAATGAGCGACGATAAAAAGAAAGTTTGCCTTAAACTGGAAAACGTAAGCAAGGTTTTTGCAAAGGTTGAAAGCGACGGCGTGACCCACGCCCTGCAGGACGTAAGCACCGAAATGCAAAGCAGGGAGTTCGTGTCCCTGGTCGGCCCGTCCGGCTGCGGAAAATCCACAATACTGCGCCTTGTTGCGGGGCTTATAACGCCAACGCTCGGCCGCGTTACCGTGGACGGCAAAGAGGTGGACGGCCCGAGCCCTCAGCGCGGACTGGTTTTCCAGAACCCAACGCTTTTCCCTTGGCTCACCGTTGAAAAGAACATATCCTTCAGCCTTGATATGCGGGGCGCAACCGTTGGCAAGGCCGAAAGGGTAAAGCATATGCTTGAAATAACCGGGCTTGAGAGGTTCAAAAGCGACTACCCTGCCCAGCTTTCCGGCGGCATGGCGCAGCGCGTGGCGCTGGTGCGCACGCTTATAAACGAACCGGAGATACTGCTGCTGGACGAGCCTTTGGGCGCGCTTGACGCATTCACCCGCATGAATATGCAGGATGAGATACTCAATATTTGGACGCAGCGCAGGCAGCTTGCCCTTATGGTTACGCACAGCATTGACGAGGCCGTTTACATGGGCACAAGGGTGCTGGTTATGGAGGCCAACCCCGGGCGCATAGTGGCGGACATAAAGATAAGCGAGGATTTCCCGCGGGACAGAAGCTCCGCAAGCTTTGTAGAATACCGCAACGAAATACTCAACAAGCTGCATTACGGCGGCAAAAACGCCTAATTTACGGTTTATACGGCAAAGAATGCCTATAAATAAAAAAACTTTTCGCAAGGAGAAGAAAAACAATGAAGAAGATTGTTGCTCTTATGCTCGTGCTTGTAATGGCGCTGTCCGTATGCGCCTGCGCGGGCGTTGAGACCAACGGCGATAACACCGGCGACAATAAGCAGTCCGAAGTTATCAAGGATTCCAACAACGACGGCCAGATAGAGGTCGGTACCGTTGACAACGTTGAAGTCAACGAAGCTGACGAGCATATGGACGCCGCCGAGGCCCCCGCCTCCGGCAAGTGGGAAGCCCTGTTTGTGCCCCTTAACATCGAAGGCCGCGCCATAGACATGGCCAACTTCGATCTGACCCCCACCCCCGAAGAGCTGGAAGCCATGAAGAACGAGCCCGCCTACGGCCGCACCATAAAGTATTTCATGAGCGACGGCTGCACCTCCGGCCCCACCATGGCCGATCACCTTGGCTACTATGCGGAAGCCGGCCTGACCGCCGAGGGCGTGAAGGGCAGCAGCGACGTTGAGGCGCTGGGCACCAATCAGGTTGACGTTGCCACCGGCATGATGGCCAAGATGCTTGTTCCCATCACCAACGGCGTTGATATAACCTTCACCGGCGGCGCGCACATTGGCTGCAAGTCCCTCTATGTTCTTGCGGACAGCGAATACGCCACCACTGCCGACCTTAAGGGCCAGAAGATCTCCGTCCCCAACGGCATCGGAAAGAGCGACTACAACATAACCGCCCTGCTCCTTGACGCGGACGGAATCAATTACAGCACCGATGTTGAGCTGGTTCAGGTTTCCGCGGACGCCTGCGTTACCGCAATGGAAAACGGCGAAATAGCCGCGGCTCTGCTGAGCGACACCTTTGCCTATGCCATGGTTAAGGACGGCAAGCTCAAGTGCATCCGTTCCCAGCTTGATACCGACTTTGCCGACCGCGTATGCTGCGTTATGGCAATGAACGGCACCTTCGTAAAGGAAAACCCCACCATCGCCAAGAAGGTGGCACAGGCCGTGCAGAAGGCGCACAGCTACATGCGCGACAACCCCGAAGAAGCCACCAAGGTACTGATGGACATGGGTTGGAACGGCGGCAACTACGAGATGAACATAATGATAAACAATTCCCTCCAGTTCGGCCTTTCCGATGAGTTCACCGGCAACACCCTCAAGGACTTCATCGAACGCTATATCCGCCTTGGCCTCATCACCTCCATGGACAACGCGGACGAGGTGCTTGACCTTGCATGGACTCCGGTTCTGTAAGGCGATAAACCGAAACGCAAAGCGGGCGCGGTGGAAACATCGCCCCGCTTTTTGCTATTGACACCGCCCATATGCGGTATTATCATCAAACCGAAAACATACAAAGGAGATAAAAACTTATGCTTAAATGCGCCGAATGCCCGCACCACGGCTGCCAGGTGCACGATGTTTCAAACGCGATGACATGCTGCCCCACCAAGAACAGCGAGATACAGCAGCAGGCGAGCGAGCTTTATAAGGACCCGGAAAACTACACGCTGGCGCACAACGCGGCCGTGGTTGAGGCGGAAGGCTACGGCAGGCTTTGCCGCATGGAGGAGATTATGCTCTTCGCCAGGAAATGCGGCTATAACAGGATAGGTCTTATATTCTGCGTTGGTCTTTCGGATGAGGCGCGCGAGGTGAGCAAGATTTTAACCCACAATGGGTTTGACGTTGTTTCCGCCGTGTGCAAAAACGGCTCCGACCCAAAATCCTCCATTGGCCTGAAGGACGAGGAGACGCTTTCCGGCTGCGCGGACGAGGTGATGTGCAACCCGATAGGTCAGGCGCTGCTTATGAACAGCGAGCATACTGACATGAACATAATACTTGGCCTGTGTGTTGGGCACGACAGCCTTGTTATGAAATACGTTGAAGCGCCCACCACCGTGCTCGCGGTAAAGGACAGGGTTATGGGACACAATCCGCTTGCGGCGATATACGTTGCGGAAAGCTACTATAAAAAGCGCTTCTTCGGCAAGAAGGAGAACTGATGAATACGCCGCGGCATTATGCGGCGAATATCGGATAGAACTATAAAAGGAACCGCCGGTCTAATAAAAGGCCGGCGGTCGTTGTATTTATGGGGTGAATTACGCTTCCTTGCTCCTGTCCACATAGGTGGTATGCAGCAGCTCGTGCGCAATATGCGAATTTGGCTCGCCAAGGAACTCGGCATAAAGCTTCTGCACCGCTGGGTTCTTATGGCTCTTGCGTATGGCCATGGATTCATCCTCGCTGTATGTTGCGGCGGCACGCGCGGCACGCGGGTCAACATAGTAGCGCGTCCTTGCATCCACTATCGGCTGACCGCCGCCGGTAACGCAGCCGCCCGGGCAGCCCATCACCTCTATGAAATGATATGTCTTTTCGCCCGCGCGTATGGCGTTGAGCAGCTTTGCGGCGTTTGCCGTACCGTGAACTATGGCAACTTTTATATCCGTGCCGTTCACGTTTACGGTGGCCTCCTTTATGCCCTCAAGCCCGCGCACGTCCGCATATTCAAGCCGCGGCATATCCTCCCCCGTCAGCACGTCCACAACCGTGCGCAGCGCCGCCTCCATAACGCCGCCCGTCACGCCGAATATAACACCCGCGCCCGAGGATTCGCCCAGCATATCGTCGAACTCCTCCTCCGGCAGGTGCACAAAGTCCAGCCCCGCCTGGCGTATCATGCGGGCAAGCTCCCGCGTGGTAAGGTTCGCGTCCACGTCGCGATAGCCGTCCCGCCCGAACTCCGGCCGCGCTATTTCAAATTTCTTAGCCGTGCAGGGCATTACGCTCACAACGTAAATGTCGCGCGGGTCAAGGTCGTTCTGCTTGGCAAAGTATGTTTTTGTTACCGCGCCCTGCATCTGGTTCGGGCTTTTGCAGGTTGAAAGATTGGGTATAAAGTCCGGATAGAACGTTTCGCAATATTTTATCCAGCCCGGGCTGCAGCTTGTTATCATGGGCAGCACGCCGCCGTTCTTTATCCTGTTCAGCAGCTCCGTGCCTTCCTCCATTATGGTAAGGTCGGCGGCAAAGTCAACGTCAAACACCTTGTCCGCACCCAAGCGGCGTATTGCGGATACCATTTTGCCGGTGCAGCGCGTGCCTATGGGCAGGCCGAATTCCTCGCCTATGGCAACGCGAACAGCGGGAGCCGTCTGGAACACAACGTATTTATCGGGATCGTT
>ENA-UOJL01002029-UOJL01002029.1-human-gut-metagenome-genome-assembly--contig:-P47-NODE-2029-length-18200-cov-5.914191_pt1 | contig 18200 bp, 15 predicted proteins | sample MGYA00242347_ERZ723894 | MGnify/ENA metagenome assembly ERZ723894
ATTGCAGCGATAATGTCAAGTTTTTTGTACGTTTTTATGTTTACGGGAGTGGACTTATTGTCATACAGCGTTGAGAAATACTTTCCTAAAGTTTCAGGCTGCTGTTAAAAACTGATTTTAACCATTCCATTTTATAATTTATAGTTGATTTTTTGTTATAAATATGATATAATTACATTTATGAGTATATTGTATGCTCTTTTTTAGATGAAAAAATATAGAAGGGGATAACATTATGAAAAAAAGTAGAATTTTATGTGCATTTTTAGCTGCTCTCATGGCTCTTTCTGCGTCAGGATGCGGAGACAAGGAAAGTTCTTCTGAAAAGGTAAAAACTACAACAACCAATTCTGAAGCTTTAACTGCTGACGTGGTTGGGACAACCGCTGCTCCGGAGGATGAAACAGCTGAATCTGAAACCAAGGATGATACATCTAAAAACGATGGAACTGTCGATATAAACGACTATATTACGGTAGATACTCCGGCTCCTGCATTGTGGAAAGCCTCTGATCCTGAAACCGGAAACGAGCTTTACCTTATGGGAACGATTCACGTTGTCAGCGAGGAGAAATACTCGCTTCCCGACTATATCATGGAGGTTTACGATAACTGCGACGGCATTGCAGTTGAGGTTGATCCGAATAAACTTTCAGATATGTCTGTTTTGCAGGAATTTTTAACCTACCTTGTGTATACTGACGGTACTACTATCAAAGATCATATTTCAGAGGAATCCTATGAGATCGGTAAGGAATGCTTTGAAGATATGGGTATGTATAATGAACTTCTTGACGTTTATACACCGGGATTCTGGCTCAATCAGATTGAATCATCTGCAATGCTCGAACTGAAAAATCTCTCTTCAGAGGGCGTTGACTCAAGATTTGCATCAATGGCTGCGGATGACGGCAAAGAGATAGTTGATATAGAAAATCTTGAAATACAGGCAAGCGCTATGAACGCATATCCGGATGATCTGGCAGATTTCTGCTTTAAATCAATAAAGGAAGAATTTGATGATCCGTCCATAATTGCCGAATCGCTTGGAGAGCTTTATAACTTGTGGGCTACGGGAAAAATTGATGAAATGCTTGAAGTTGACGAGAATTCTGACGAAATTCCGGACGAACTTCTTGACGACTACAATGAATACATGGACACAATGCTCTACAACAGAAATATCGGAATGGCTGAAAGAGCAGCTGAGTTTCTTGAAGACGGAGATAATTACTTCTTTATGGTAGGTTCGCTTCATTTTGCCGGAGATAAAGGAGTTGACGATCTTCTTGCCGATATGGGATATACAGTTGAACGAGTTCATTAATATGGATTTTTTGAGAAAAAATGAAAAAACTCTTGACAATTTTAAAAAGACGTGCTATAATAAATAAGTATCATGCGTTTGCGTGATATGATTATCCTTGCCCGCAGAAGGTTGCAGGGCAGAATCCAGAAGGAGGTGTACATCATGGCAAAGGTATCCGCTAAGTATGAAGTAATGGTTGTTTTCAGCCTTAAGAACGGTGAAGAGCCAATGAAGGCTCTTGTTGAAAAGTTTAAGGAAAGAATTGAAAGACACGCCGAAGCCGTTGAAGTTAACGATGATTGGGGTAAGCGTAAGCTTGCGTATCCTATCGAAGACGAAACAGAAGGTTACTATGTAATCTACACATTCGAGTCTAAGCCTGAATATCCGGCTGAGCTTTCAAGACGTCTTAACATTACTGACGGCGTTCTTCGTTCACTCGTAACTGTTATCGAGTAATTTTATTTCATTTTTTTAGGGAGGTGCAGTGGTTATGATAAATAAAGTAATTCTTATGGGCAGACTTACAGCTGATCCTGAACTCAGGCAAACCCAGAGCGGAATTTCTTCCTGCAGATTCACTGTTGCGGTTGACAGACGATTTGCTGATAAAAATACCGGCGAGAGAAAAGCGGATTTTATTAACGTTATTGCATGGCGGCAGCAAGCGGAGTTCGTTTCAAGATATTTTTCTAAGGGACGAATGATAATTGTTGAGGGTTCTATCCAGAATAATAATTATACTGATTCCAACGGAGTAAAACATTATGGTTATGACGTTGTTGCAGATAATGTTTCTTTTGGAGAATCAAAGGCGGCTGCGGCTCAGAATAATTCTAATTATGCTCCACCGCAGAATAATTATCAGGCTCCTCCCCAGCAGACAGCTCCACAGCAGCCTGCACAGAATAATGAAAGTATGTCTTATGGCAGTCTGAGCGATTTTGAAGAGATCCTCAGCGACGGAGACGTTCCGTTCTGATCTTAACTGATTTAACGTTACTTTATTATGATAGGAGGAAAAGTCATGGAAAAGGAAAGAAATTCTCGTCCTTCGAAGAAGCCTCGCAAGAAGGTTTGTATGTTCTGTGCTGACAGAATTGAAAAGATCGATTATAAAGATCTCGCTAAGCTCAGAAAGTGCATGACCGAAAGAGCTAAGATTCTTCCAAGACGTGTTACCGGAACTTGCGCTTTCCATCAGAGAGAGCTTACAGTTGCTATCAAGAGAGCAAGACATATCGCTCTTCTCCCTTATGTAAGCGACTGATTATAAAAAATGAAAGGGAGGTTTTATTGCCTCCCTTTTTGCTTATGTAATACTGCTTTGACGGTTTTTTTTTCCGTCATGCAGTTTTTCGACATCTTCTGATGAATGCCGATTGGTTTCCGAATGCTCCTACGGCATCAAGAGGAGCAGCTGGAAAGGTTTTGATTTACCGGTTTTGGGTATTGTATGCCAGTTCTTCGTCTCTTCTGAAAAGAAGCGAAATACACCATACAGCAGAGATCGCTACAAGAATATAGATAGCTCTGCTGATAATGCTTGCTGCACCGCCGAAAAGCCATGCAACCATATCAAGCTCAAAAATACCGACCAAACCCCAGTTGATTCCTCCGATTATCAGAAGAATGAGAGCTAATTTGTCCCACATATTGAGAACACCTCTTTATTAGGGATTTTTCAGGTAATGCCGCACAGAGCTTGCTTTGGATCATAGCTTGTCCTTTTTAGCAGTTTTACTGAAAAACTTTGTGCGGCGTTTCCTTTCGACGCATTGAGCGTCTGTTTGTATTATGGCAGAATAAATCTGATTTATTCAATCGGACAGGAGCAAATTATGGAAAAGAATCTGAAAATTTTTTTGATCGTTTTAGCCGCAGTTATCATTCTTATGATTTTGTGGGGAGTTATTTCCTATTTTAAAAAAGGAAGGCGAAAAGGCAGAGCGGCAGAACGAAAGGTTGCCGGAGTTATAAAAAAACTCGGTAAAAATGATAAAATACGGGTTATAAACAATGCTTTTCTTCCGCTTTACAGAAAAACAGTCGAGATAGATCATCTCGTTTTTGGACGTTTTGGGGTTCTTGTCGTTGAAACTAAGGGAATTTCCGGTTCGATTTCAGGCAAAGGAAAAAAACTTACTCATAAAATCGGAGCAAAGGTTCATAAGCTCTATAATCCCGAGCTTCAGAATAAAACGCATATCGATAATGTTATACATCATCTTAAAAAAGGCGGATTTGATGATGTTCCGGTTTATGGAGCAGTTGTGTTTACGGACGAAGATCTTGTTCTTGAAACGAAAGTCGGCATGAAAATCGATGAATTCAAAAGGATGTATTCCGGACTTAAAGATGCAGGATGCAATCAGGATGCACTTTATCACTACTTCCAGAAATTGGCTGTTTCTAATCCAATCAAGAAGTATTTTCATAATTTCAGTAAAAAAGATTGGGATTAATAACTTCTTCTCATAGGATATTGTACGCTTCTTTTCAGCAAATTTTGCCGATTGCTGTGTTGAAAAAACTCACCATACGAAAGTATGCTTTCGATTTTTCACCGTGCACTCGTCAAAATTATGCTCGAAAATCTACATACATATCCTATGGGAACAAGTTCTAAAATGACAAAAAGACTGCCGCCATAATCGGCAGCAGTCTTTTTAATGTTATGTTTACTTTACGATGAACTTTTCGATATCCTTGAGGAATTTATCAGCGTCATCGGTATGTGCATTAAGCTGAATCGGCTTTGAAAGATCAAGGCTGAAAATACCCATGATCGACTTTGCGTCTACCGCATATCTTCCGGAAACGAGGTCAATATCGAAATCGTAATGCATAACGATAGTGACAAAATCCTTTACGTCGTTGATTGTCTGAAGAAAAACCGTTGTCTTTGTCATACTTATTACCTCCTAAATTACAGGTGAGTGAGTGGTTTTTTCTTGTTTATTTCTTTTTTGCGGTTTGGCCTTTCCGCAAGTATTATAATAGCATTAAAAAATCCCTTTGTCAAGCCGTTTGAAGCAATTTCGGCAATTTAGCATAATTAAGCTGTGCTTAGAGGAGTTTTTTTATTCATTGCGATAGTTATTGAGAGTGCATAAAAAACTATCAGTCATTTTGTGCAAAATTAACATGATAATTTTGCGAATACTATGTGATAATAAGGTGAAATATGTATAAGATTTTTTTTATAACTTTTGGCTGCAAGGTCAATCAATATGAAACGGAGTGCATGAGGGCGAATTTCCTGTCAAATGGCTTTTCAGAAGCTGATTCTCCGGAAAAAGCTGATGTTATCGTTGTTAATTCGTGCACAGTTACTGCTTCCGGAGACGGAAAATCGTTGTACAGCGTAAGAACGCTGAGAAAAAATAATCCTGAAGCAGTTATTATTCTTACAGGATGTCTTCCGCAGGCTTCACCGCAGACTGCCGAAAAAATCATCGAAGCTGATATCGTTACCGGAACAAAGGAACGCAACGGACTTCCGCAGCTTGTCCTTGATTTTCTGAACGAACGAAAACGTATCATAAGTATTGCGCAATATGGTTCGTCCGATGAATTTGAGGAGTCGTTTTACGGCGATTTTAAGAGCAGATCGAGATCCTTTGTGAATATTCAAGACGGCTGCAATCAGTTCTGTTCCTATTGTATTATTCCCTATGCAAGAGGAAGATGCCGTTCCAAGCCGATAGACGTACTTCGAAATGAGATAAAGGCTCTTGCAGAGGTTGGGCATAAGGAGATAGTCCTCGTCGGGATAAATCTTGCGTTTTATGGCAGGGAATTCGGTTTAAGACTTGCTGACGCTGTTGAGGAATGCTGTAAAATTGACGGGATAGAGCGTGTACGTCTTGGCTCGCTTGAACCGGAAGTGATAACTAACGAAGATCTTATGCGTCTGTCAAAGCTTCCGCAGTTTTGCCCGCAGTTTCATCTTTCGCTGCAAAGCGGATGTGAACGGACTCTCAAAAGAATGCACAGACATTATACTCCGGACGAATATTTTGATCTTGTAAGCAAAATAAGATACGTATTTCCGGGCGCTTCCATAACCACGGATGTAATGGTCGGTTTTCCGCAGGAGAGCGAGGAGGAGTTCTGCGAATCCATGAAGTTTGTGGAAAAGGTCGGATTTGCAAAAATACACGTTTTCCAGTATTCGCCGAGAAACGGAACGCTTGCCGCAGAAATGCCGCAAATTCCGGCTGGGGTCAAGGCTGAAAGAGCCAACCGAATGAAAGCTCTTGGAAGCAGACTCCATGAAGATTACCTGAAAAATCAGATAGGTAAGACTGTTCCGGTGCTTTTTGAACGTGAAAACAGCGACGAGTTTCATCAGGGATACGCTCCGGATTACACATTAATAAAAATTTCCCGAAAAAATCCTGAAAAAAGTTTGCGTAATCAGATTTTTTATGTTATAATAGAAAAGAGCGGTCAGGATTACTGCTTTGGCAGAATTTCTGACACGCAGGAAGGCTGATATTTCGTTTTTGAAACAGCGTTTACTTTTGTGTGAGTATATTCTGGCGATATTGTTTCTCTTATTTTTGGTCAAAGGTGAACTCGTTCTATGGACTTCGTCTTAATTATTTTAAATCCTCCTTGGGGGGATTTGAAATAATTAAGACTGGGTTTCCAAAGGGTTGAATAACCCTTTGGCAGGGGTATGGGGACAGAGTCCCCGCTTAAGTTGTTGGCATTGATAAGGGGACGGTGTCCCCTTGATAAATTCACACAGAAGTAAGTGCCGATGCTTTGGAATAACAGCTTTTAAACGATAATTTCATGGAGACGTCCGCAACCGCTCCATGTAACATAATCAATATCAATTTCTTTTGCGGAGAATGGAGATCTTTATGTCCGTATTCAGAATTTACGTTGAAAAAATGCCTGAGTTCGCTGTTGAAGCGCAGTCTGTACTTAACGATGTTAAAACAGCTCTCAGACTTGAACTGACGAATCTGAGAATTCTTAACAGATATGATGCAGACAAGCTCAGCGAGGAGGATTTCAAAGCCGCTGTAAGCCCTGTTTTTTCAGAGCCTGCTGTTGACGTTGTTTACGATGAAATGCCTGCTGTCGGTGAAAATGACAGAGTTTTTGCCGTTGAATATCTTCCCGGTCAGTTCGATCAGAGAGCTGACAGCTGTGAACAGTGTATACAGATACTTCGTCAGGGTGAACGCTGCCGTGTCCGCAATGCCCGTGTTTACATTGTTTCCGGTCATATCACTGACGAGGAGTTCAGCAGACTGAAGGCTTATATAATAAATCCGGTCGAGAGCCGAGAAGCTTCTCTTGAAACTGTAAAAACTCTCGATACCAATTATGATATCCCAACAACCGTCGAGGAGCTTGAAGGCTTTACACAGCTTAACGCTTACGGACTTCATGCTTTCGTAGATAAATTTGGTCTGGCTATGGATTATGATGATATAAAGTTCTGTCAGGATTATTTCCGCAATACGGAAAAGCGTAACCCTACCATAACCGAAATAAGAATGATCGACACATACTGGTCGGATCACTGCCGTCATACAACATTTCTTACCAATATTCAGAATGTTGACATCAAAACTCCTTATATCAAGGAATCCTATGATATGTACCTGAACGTCCGTGAAGAGCTTGGAAGAACTGAAAAGCCCGTTACTCTTATGGATATCGGAACTCTTGCCGCTAAAAAGCTTAAAGCGGACGGACTTCTTCCGGATCTTGATGAGAGCGAAGAAATCAACGCTTGTTCAGTCAAGATCAAGGTCGATATCGACGGAGAGCTTGAGGACTGGATTCTCATGTTCAAAAACGAAACTCACAATCATCCTACTGAGATCGAGCCTTTCGGCGGAGCTGCGACTTGTCTGGGCGGAGCTATAAGAGATCCGCTTTCAGGACGTTCGTATGTTTATCAGGCAATGCGTGTAACAGGCGCAGCAAATCCGCTTGTTCCTGTTGAAGACACTATTGCAGGCAAGCTCCCACAGAGAAAAATCACTGTCGGAGCAGCTAACGGCTACAGCTCTTACGGAAACCAGATCGGTCTTGCTACAGGTCACGTTGCAGAGGTTTATCACCCCGGCTACGTTGCAAAAAGAATGGAAATAGGCGCAGTTCTCGGTGCAGCTCCTGCTGAAAATATCAGAAGAGAAAGACCTGTTCCGGGCGATATCGTTATCCTTCTCGGAGGTAAAACAGGCCGTGACGGCTGCGGCGGAGCTACAGGTTCTTCCAAGTCGCATACCCTTGAATCCCTTGAACACTGCGGTGCGGAGGTTCAGAAAGGCAATCCGCCCGAGGAGAGAAAGCTCCAGAGACTTTTCAGAAATCCTGATGTTACAAAGATGATAAAACGCTGCAACGATTTCGGTGCAGGCGGAGTTTCTGTTGCTATCGGCGAGCTTACAGACGGTCTTGTTATCAATCTTAATGCCGTTCCTAAGAAGTACGACGGTCTTGACGGAACAGAAATCGCAATTTCTGAGTCTCAGGAGAGAATGGCTGTTGTTATTGCTCCCGAAGACCTTGATAAGTTCATGGAAGAGGCTGCAAAGGAAAATCTTGAAGCAACTCTCGTTGCCGATGTTGTCGAAGAGCCAAGACTGAAAATGATCTGGAACGGAAATACTATCGTCGATCTTTCCCGTGAATTCCTTAATTCAAACGGCGCTCCGAAATTTACTGATATTGAAATTGAAGCTCCTGTTGCAGCAGAGGAAGAGGAAATCTCCGATACTGCCGAATCATGGACAGAACTTATGTCGAATCTTAATGTATGCTCACAGAAGGGTCTTATCGAGAAATTTGACTCAACTATCGGCGCAGGTACTGTTCTTATGCCGTTCGGCGGTGTTTATCAGATGACTCCTTCACAGGCTATGGCAGCTAAAATTCCGGTTCTCACAGGTGAAACAAAGACCTGTTCTCTCATGGGCTGGGGATATAATCCGGATATTTCCGAAAAAAGTCCTTACCATGGTGCAATGCTTGCGGTGGTTGAATCTATTGCAAAGGTCGTTGCCGCAGGCGGTACTTACAAGAAGTGCTGGCTCACTTTCCAGGAATATTTTGAAAGAACTCAGAATGACGCAAGACGCTGGGGCAAGCCTATGGCAGCTCTTCTCGGTGCGTTCAAGGCTCAGCTTGAAATGGGATGCGGTTCTATCGGCGGAAAGGACTCAATGTCGGGAACTTTTGAAAATATCGACGTTCCTCCAACGCTTGTATCTTTCGCAGTTTCAACTGCTATGGCTGACAAGGTCGTTTCAACAGAGTTCAAGAGCGCAGGAAACAGCGTTATTATGATAACTCCGGAATACGATGAAAACGGTCTGCCTGAGTTTGACAGCATCAAAAAATGTTTTGATCAGGTTGAAAAGATAATTAGCGGCGGACGTGCAAATGCGGTATGGACTATCGGTTACGGCGGAGCTGCCGAAGGTATCGCAAAAATGTGCTTCGGAAATAAAATCGGATTCGAGTTCACATCCCGTCTTACAGGAAAACAGCTTTATAAGCCCTGCTACGGTGCATTTATTATCGAGCTTAACGGCGAAGCAGTAAACGGCGAGAATGTTATCGGTAAAACTATCAGCGATTACAAGATCTGCTGCATGGACTATACTATTGGTCTTGAAAATCTTCAGAGAGTTTGGGAAGGCAAGCTTGAACCAGTATTCCCATGCAGAATCAAGACAACAGATGTAACTCCTGAAACATATTCATTCACAGACAGACTTCATCTTACAGCTTCCATAAAGGCTGCTCAGCCGAAGGTTCTTATTCCTGTATTCCCGGGAACAAACTGCGAATACGATACAGCAAGAGCTTTTGAAAAGGCGGGAGCTAAGACAGAAACTGTCGTTATAAGAAATCTTTCTGCAAGCGCTATCGAGGAATCGGTCAATTACTTTGAAAGAGCTGTCAGACAGTCGCAGATTATTATGATACCGGGCGGTTTCAGCGGAGGAGACGAGCCGGAGGGAAGCGGTAAGTTTATTACAGCGTTCTTCCGCAATCCAAAGATAAAGGATGCAGTTCATGACCTTCTCAAGAATCGTGACGGACTTATGCTTGGTATCTGCAACGGTTTTCAGGCGCTCATTAAGCTCGGTCTTGTGCCGTACGGCGAGATCGTTGATATGACCGATGAATCTCCTACGCTTACATTCAATACTATCGCACGTCATCAGTCTATGATGGTAACGACGAGAATCGCTTCCAATAAGAGTCCTTGGCTTTATGGCTGCGAGGTTGGAGACATTCATACTATTCCGATTTCTCACGGCGAGGGACGTTTCGTTGCTCCTGCAAGTCTTATTCAGCAGCTTGCAAACAACGGTCAGATAGCGACACAGTATGTAGACCTTAATGGTAATCCGACGATGGATATCCGCTATAATCCGAATACTTCGATCGAAGCTATCGAGGGTATCACTTCTCCGGATGGACGAGTGTTCGGTAAAATGGGACACAGCGAGCGTAAGGGCAGCTATATCGGCAAAAACGTTGACGGTAACAAGGATCAGAAAATCTTTGAAAGCGGCGTGGCTTACTTTAAGTAAACACTATTAAGGGGACGCTGTCCCCTTTACAATGCCAACAACTAAGAGATTTTGCACCTTGAACTTTTGTCAAAAAGTATTCAATCTTTGGCGATAGCCATAATTATTTCAAATACCAATGGTATTTGAAATAATTAATACTGGGTTTCCAAAGGGTTGAATAACCCTTTGGCAGGGGTACGGGGACAGCGTCCCCGCTTAAGTTGTTGGCATTGGTCCCCTTAAACCCCTGCCAAAGGGACGTACAGTCCCTTTGGAAACCCGGTATTAATCCTCTCAGATACCCATGTAGGGTATCTGAGAGGATTAGGGCAGGGTGCCCGTACGGAAATAACTACTTCAGCAAGAAATTAAAGGTACAAAGTCCACTTGATAAACATAACAAAAAGTAAATGTTGTTTCAGGATACTTTAGACTTATTTTTATAGAGATTGCACAATTTGTGCAGTCTCTATAATTTTCTATTGACTAATGTGAATTTTTGGTATATAATATAAATATGATAAGCTGTACTACAGCTATGATAATCTTTTGATTTTAAGGAGTTAATGGCATGAAAAATATTTTATTTGCAGCTTCCGAATGCGTACCGTTTATAAAAACAGGCGGTCTTGCCGATGTTGTCGGCGCTCTTCCACAGTATCTGAATAAAAATGAATTTGACGTCAGGGTAATTATGCCCTATTATACCTGCATTCCTGAAAAATATAGAAACAATTTCCGCTATGTAACTCATTTCTATATGGATTTTGGTATGCATCCTGACAAACAGCACGTCGGAATTATGGAATATGAATACAACGGCATCAAATTTTATTTTGTTGACAACGAGTATTATTTTAAATGCGATACTCCTTATTCCTCTGATCTGAAGTGGGATATAGAACGTTTCATTTTCTTCGGAAAAGCCGTTATGGCTATTATGCCGGTTGTGGGATTTCGTCCGGATATTATTCATTGTCATGACTGGCAGGCTTCTATGATTCCTGTTTTCCTCCACACATCTTTTGCAACAAATCCTTTCTACAGCTCTACCAAAACTATCATGACTATTCATAACCTGAAATTTCAGGGAGTATGGAATATTGATATGTTTAAATATAACACTGCTCTGCCGGATTATATGTTTACTCCCGATAAGCTGGAATTCCATAAGGATGCAAATATGCTTAAAGGCGGACTTGTTTATGCTGATTATATCACAACTGTTTCTGAAACCTATGCCGAAGAAATAAAATATCCTTTCTATGGCGAGCAGCTTGACGGACTTCTTCGTGCCCGTTCTGCTTCTTTAAGAGGAATCGTAAACGGAATTGACTACAACGTGTTTAATCCTGCAAATGATAAGCTGATCTTTGCTGAATTCAACTCTAAAAATTTCAAGGAGAAGAAAGCTGTCAACAAGGAAAAGCTTCAGCAGCAGCTTGGTCTGCCTGTTGACAGAGATAAATATATGATTGCAATCATTTCACGACTTACCGATCAGAAGGGACTTGATCTGGTAAATTATGCTATAGAACGTATTTGTGATGAGTTTACACAGTTTGTTGTTATAGGCACAGGCGATCCAAGATATGAGAATATGTTCAGACATTATCAGTGGAAATATCCTGAAAGAGTTTCTGCAAATATTCTTTATTCCGACGAACTTGCTCATAAGCTTTATGCTGCTGCGGACGCAATGCTCATGCCGTCGCTGTTTGAGCCATGCGGTCTGACTCAGCTTATTTCGCTTCGTTACGGAACAGTGCCGATAGTTCGTGAAACAGGCGGTCTTAAGGATACGGTTCAGCCTTATAACGAATTTGACGGAACAGGAACGGGCTTTTCATTTGCGAATTACAATGGAGATGAAATGCTTGGTGTTATCAATTACTCAAAACATATCTACTATGATCACCGTGACCAGTGGGATAAAATGGTTAAGCGTGGAATGGAGACTGATTTCTCATGGAACAGCTCCGCAAGACAGTATGAGGGTATGTACACCTGGATGATAAACTGGTAAGCGTCATTAAATTTAAGACAGAAGCAGAATTGAGATGACTTCAACAATGAACAGCAAAAAAATAAAAGGCGCAATATTTGATATGGACGGAGTGATTCTCGATACGGAAAAACTCTATTTGCGGTTCTGGATGCAGGCTGCGGCTGATTTTGGCTATAATATGACAGAACAGCACGTTTTCGGAATAAGAAGTCTTGCAAGAAAATTTGCCGTTGAAAAGCTCAAAGGTATTTTCGGAGAGGAATTTCCATACTACGATATTCATGCACGCAGGGTTGAACTGATGGACTCATTTATAAAGGAAAATGGATTTGAGACGAAAAAAGGCGTATTTGAACTTCTTGAATTTCTCCGTGAAAATGGTATAAAAATAGCCATAGCGACTGCTACGGCACGTGAAAGGACGAATGCTTATCTGAATTTGATCGGAGCGGCTGAATATTTCGATGCGATAATATGCGGAGATATGGTCGAGAACGGCAAGCCGGCGCCGGATATCTATCTTAAAGCAGCGTCGGAGCTTCAGCTTCTTCCGTCTGAATGTGCCGCATTTGAAGATTCGCCAAACGGCATTAAATCTGCGTACAATGCCGGGTGTCAGACTATTATGATTCCCGATCTTACACAGCCTGATGAGGAGGTTCTTCCTCTTCTCAGCGGAGTTTATGAAAGTCTTGATAAGGCTGTTGGATTTTTCAAGGGGAGGTGCTGATTATGCCGAGCGTTTCAGAGGTTTTTGAGATTCCTAAATTTTACTATTTTGACAGCGGAAATGATTATTCCGGAAGCAAGAACGATTTCTCGTATAAAGTTATAACCGGAGAAAAGCTGAAAGCAATGGTTTGGCACGGCAGGCTATGCTCAATGAAAGCCGAGATCGAACACGAACAGGAATTTGAACGAAGTGAAGAGGGATTCGCTTTAATGATAAAATGGCTTGAGGAAATGTATTCAAAAGACTGAAAACGTATAAAAAGAGCTGTTGTACTTTCGTACAGCAGCTCTGATTTTTATTATTCTAATGTTTCGATTATACGTAATAAATTTCAATTCTTACCATTCGCCGTATTCAGGCGGAACGTCTGTTACCGGAGCATCTGTCACCGGAGCATCAGTCGGAGGCGGATTAGTCTGAATTGGCGGTTGTGTAGTAGGTTCAATGTATGAAGTAGTAGTTTCTGGTTCAGCAGCTGTAGTTACTGGTTCAGGATCAGTGGCGGGCGGCTGAGTTGTTTGAGCCTGAGTATCTTCGGAAACATAGTATACCGTAAGCTTTTTGCCTTCCTTATTGCTGAAGAAAGTTCCGGGGCTGACAGTTTTTCCGTCAACCTGAAGCTCAATAATAGAGTTAGGCTCACCGTAATATGTTGTTGAAGGCAGGAACTGATAGTTGAAGTCAGAAATGCCTGCGGCTTCGAGACGATTTTTGTACTGTGAAACATTACATCCGCTGAAGTCGGGGATAATTGCCGATTCCTTTCCCTTGCTTACCTTAACCTTAACTACGCTTCCGCTGGCAATCATAGTTCCGGCTTCTGTTTCCTGTTCAAAGATCATATCGTTATCGTAATCATCATTATATTCATAAGTAGGATCAAGAATGAAATAATCCTGATATTGTTCCTTTGTATGTTCAAAGAATTTGCCTACCAGATTAGGAACTTCGGTGTCCTTATTTTCCGACGCATCATCAGAAGTCGGTTCGGTCGTTCCTGAAACAACATTGTCGGTAACGGAAGTATTTTTACTTTTGCCGCCTGATGTATCATCATTGTTGCCGCCGCCGAGAATATTGAATATAACAACGGCAATTATCAAAAGTATTGCAAAAAGAAGAATACCAATAATTATCGGGATTTTTATTCTGTCAACGGTATTTACTTTTTCGTAACGGTAATCATCGTAATTTGTCGGCGGGGGATTATTATATATTGGATTTTGTATCGGCTGCTGATATACGTTAGGATTATTCGGTACGTTATAGTTTCCGTAATTTTTGTTTTGAATATTTTCCTGAACCGGATTAGCAGACTGCGCTGTCGGCGGAGGAGTGAGAATTGGAGTCGAAGTGGTATTTCTTATATTTGCCGGCTGTTCAAAAAGTCTTGTGACAAGCTCTGTGATAGTCTGGATACGGTCTCTGCCGCTGAGATTCATACCGTCCATAATAACCCGTGAAATATGCTGCGGAATCTGTGAATTAAGCATAGCAGGCTCGTGAAGATCATCGTGTTTGAGACGATTTATCGAATCATCCGGCATACATCCTGTAAGCGCACGATAAATAAGGGCGCATATTCCGTAAACGTCCGTCCATGAGCCTTGACGGCTGCTGCTGCTTGCAGAATACTGTTCCGGTGCAGCATAACCTTTAAACAGCTCGTATTCAAGACCTGCGTCCGCTGTTCTTACCGCTGAAATACAGAAGCTTGAAAGTCTGAGTTCGCCTTTGGAAGTGATATAAACCGTATCGGGACTGATAGCACGGTGGATAATACCGGCGTTATGAAGTCTGCCGATAGTAGTAAACAGGGGCGGAAAAAGCTTTGAAACCTGTTCCCAGCTAAGTTCTCCGGCATTATCTTTAAGAAAATCAAGCATTTTCACTCCGTCGATATACTCAAAAACCGTATAGGTCGTATTATTTTCGGCAAACATATCAAGAACAGGATTAATATTTGAATCGTTTCTCAGTCTTGCAAGAGATTTGTTCAGCTCGGTATACTCAGCCATAAAAGCTTTGTATTTGGCAAGGTCGTTGTAATTTACATTGATAGTTGCTTTGTTTTTAACACGGGAACAGAGATTAATAGGCATATATTCTCTTAAAAGCACTTTACATCCGGTTGAAATATCATGACCGACATATGTAGCTCCTTCACCGTTGTATTCAAGTAGAATACCGACAAGATATCTGTCGTGGAGTATTGTACCTGGGGATATATACATGGGATTATGCGGCGAAGTGTTATCATAGCCGCAATTCGGACAGATATGAAGATCAGAATCGAATTTTTCCATGCATCTATAACAGAATATGTGTTCTCCCAAAACAGCTCCTCCTTTTTTATTATAATCAACGCTTTTGGCGATAGCGATGATATTTATTTGATGAATCAATAAAAAGCCATCGTATTTATTGTAACAGCATTTGAGAAAAATGTCAACCGTTTAGGCTCTCTTATTACAGAATCGTCGGAATTTTGTATTTTTTCTGTAATAATTTCACGCCATTTTCTTGCAGATTGTAATATATTGCTCTGCCAATAATCAAGGTGTTAAGACGGGTTCTCAATAGTTGTTGATGTATTATCTTATGTAATTGACTGCTGCGAAGTATGGCGGCAGCCTTTATGACTATGCTCAGCTATAGTTTTTGGCAAGGCGAAAATCGACTGATTCAGAAAATGGATCAAAGAAAATTTCTTCATTTTCCTTGTTCGCAACAAGATAAGAGTTTTTATAAAACAGCGGAATAAAGCCAAATCCGCTTATAATATCCTGTTCCGCAGAGCGGTAGATTTCAACAAGCTCTGCAACGGTCTGACATTTTAAAATCTTATTCGTATATGAAAAATCTTTTCCGAGACTTTTTTTCAGAAATTCATTTTTCTCAAACTGTCCGATAACAGACAGACCGCTGTTTATGTCGCCTTTAAGAGGATAAAGCGCAATGCTGAAATCTCCGTCGGCAATACGGCGGTTGAATTCGTCGGCAGTTACGTCCTCAATGCCGATATAAACTCCAAGAGTTTCCTGCCAGCTTTGAGATAGAATGTGAAGATCTCCGGAATTAACAGTTTCTGCGTTGACAAGAATTTTTATTGACTCGACCGAACCGATATTAAGTTCCTGTTTTGCCGCTTCAAGATATTTTTTTGCTTCTTCAAGGTTATAAGAGCTGAACTGAGAATCGGAAGAAAGTTCACGATAGCTTCTTCCGGCAAGATTTGCGGCAGGAGGAATTATTCCTGAAGCAATTGAAATATCACTTCCGATACGTCCGCTTAAATCGTTTCTGTCAATTGAAAGAGCGAGCGCTTTGCGTAGATTCTGATTGGAAAAATAATTGTCGTCAGGATTGAATATAAGTCCGAGCGTAGTTGCTTTTGAGCTTGTAACCGAGTATTTTTTAGAGTTGTAAGAGTTGTTCATAGTTGTGAAGCAGTCGATTTCTTCATCTTTAAAAAGCTGTTTGATATCGCTGTCTGATTTTTGAATTGTGAAGCTCAGGTAGCTTGGCGAGATCTGATACTGCTCGCTGATATTTTTGTCGTTCCGTTTCATATAGAGAATATTGTGGACTCCGTACGGATCATAAAACCATTGACGGACATAGAAAGCTCCGTTAGACATAACAGAATCTTCATCAAGACCGTACCTGCCTTTAGTTGAATAGAAAAACTCTTTATTGCACGGATATGCTGCTGAAGAAGTAAGCATACCGAGAAATTCTGCTGAGGGATAATCAAGAGTTATCTCTAAAGTATATTTATCGAGTGCAGTAACTCCGGCGGATTCCGGAGAAGCTTCTTTGTTAATGATAGATTCTGCATTTTTAATACAGGAAAAATCAGAAGCGTATGGCGACTGCATCTGCGGATCAAGTATTCTCTGAAAGGCGAAAACGTAATCGTCGGCGACAACGGGAAAACATTCGTCATCGTCAATATAATCGTTGTCGTTGCTGTCGAAAAACCAATAATTATCCTGACGGAGCTTAAATGTATAAACCAGATTGTCAGGAGATACAGTATAGCTTTCGGCATTGCAGCAGGATATTTTTCCTGATTGATCCATGGAAACAAGACCGCTGTATAGATTTTTTATAACGGTGTTTGAAGAGGGATCGTCTGCAAACTGAGGGTCAAGGCTTTGGGGATTGCCGCAGAGCGGCACATTATACATATGATTCAAACCATCGCCCCTGTCGTCTTTTCCGCAGGAAGCAAGCGGAAGAGCGAGAATCAAGGCGCATAAAAAAAATGTTGTCTTTTTCACTTTTATTCTCCAGTTATATTCTGCGAACCCGTAATAATGGTTCTAATAAAATGTGTTCCTCAAAAGAAGAACACATTATTGTATGTATTTAATTCATTTCAACAGTAACAATAAATCCATCGACATTGTTGCCGGAAATGGTATAGCTTTTGTCTGTAGGAACGGGAACATCAGTATCTCCGCTTGTATTTGCGGGAACGAAGTAAACGTTATAAATTTTTTCGCCTGTCTTTATTTCAAGAGGCGCAGTATTATTATATTCCTTGATCTTTTCAATATACTCTTCAAGGCAGAGATTATTTTCTTTTATATAAGCTGCATGAGGAACTCCGACGTAGCGGTAGGTCTGGGTTCTCGCCTGTATTCCCGTTAAATTCTCTTTTCCTTCCGGGAAACGGACGATAAATCCATATTCAGCGGAATGTTCGTCAATAAAGGCGTAGTCGTCAATAGGAGAATAGTATCCGGCACTTGAACCGTCTTCCGGGAAGATACCCATATCAAATGAACGTGCGGTATGGTAATCGGAAAAACCTCCCATAAACGGCGAATCACCGCTGTAGTAGCGATTGTTTTGCTCTTCAAGAGTACGATAGCCTTCAATGATATTGATGTTTTTATTTGAAGTTTCTTTGTAGAAAGCCTCCATAAGAGAGTTGAGATGATCTATAACGTTTGAATCAAGCTTTATTATCCAGTCTTTATACTGATAATGATCGGTATTGATATGATCGTAAAGAGTAAGTGGTTCAGTATCCTGTTCAGGGAATTTATATTCGTGTTCTGAATTTACGAGGATAAGATCTCCACGGTTTACATCCTCCGCAGGATGAACTTCCGAAGAGAATGCTGAAACGGTAGTAACGTTATTTGTAGAGGATGAAAGTATAGAGCTTGTCTGATCGCTTGTGGTGAGGTTATCAATAATAGTCGGATTATCAGTGGAAGCTTCCGTAGATGTCTGGGAAGATTTACTGTCATCATTTTTTTTCTTGCTTCCTGAAATGCTTTTGATACAGGATGTAAGAACCACTATAATAACCGCCAGAACAAGAACCGCCGCAACGATTCTGTCGTATCTTACTTTATATTTTTTAGAGGAAACGTTTCTGTGTTTTTCCCTTCGCTTGTTTCCGTTATTCATGATATAAAAATCTCTCCTTTTAAGTGAGCCAAAAATTAACATAAAATTTCAGCAATATTGCCAATTGACATATATTATATCACAAATCATGGGAATTGTAAAGGGCTTATTTGTAATTTTCTGTAAAATTTCAACTTAGAGGATAACAAAGTCGTG
>ENA-UOJL01002031-UOJL01002031.1-human-gut-metagenome-genome-assembly--contig:-P47-NODE-2031-length-18164-cov-4.902921_pt1 | contig 18164 bp, 14 predicted proteins | sample MGYA00242347_ERZ723894 | MGnify/ENA metagenome assembly ERZ723894
GCACTGGGCATGAGACGTATGTTTGCCGGACTCTCTTCCCCAAAACCGGAAAACCGCGAGAGCCCAGGCGTGCCATGGGCTTCCGCGGTTTTCGCAAATGGGCGCTGAATTTGTGGGATGTACCCGCCCCTCCGATGAAACCTGGGTTTCTTCTTTGACGGCCTGATAACAACCACTCTGTAGGCCGCTGGCTCGAGTCCAGTCGTGCGCACCAGAAAAGCCAGGATCGTTTGATCCTGGCTTTTCGTTTGCTCTTTTCCGATTACAGTTTTGAATTGAATGAAAATGCTTTTACGAAAACACATGTTAAAATTGAGTTGGTGGTCCAAACAAAAAACGGTCGCCCTACTTGAAAGTGGGGTGACCGTTTTTCTTGTTAAACCGTTAAGAGAGAAATTCTTTCCTTACGAAAACTCCCGGGTGGTTTACATCGCTTTGCGGAACAGCTCGATAATGTCCTGTTTGTTACCCTTGCGGGGGTTGGAGAAGGCATTGCCGTCCTTAAGAGCATTGTCGGCCATCAGGTCGAAATCCTCTTCCTTGACACCCATTTGAGCCAGGCCGCTGGGAATGCCCACGTCCTCGGCCAGTTCCCGCATTGCGTCTATAGCAGCGTGGGCAGCGTCCATCACGGACAGGCCTTCCACCTTCTTGCCCATAAAGATGGCGATATCCCGGAACTTTTCAGGATTGGAGATCAGATTGTACTCCTCCACGGTGGGCAGCAACATGGCATTGGCCACGCCGTGAGCCATATCATACTGGCCGCCCAGCTGATGCGCCATGGCATGGACATATCCCAAGTTGCCGTTGTTGAAGGCCAGACCAGCCAGATAGGAAGCATAGGCCATATTCTCCCGAGCTTCCACATTGGCGCCGTTAGCCACAGCCTGACGCAGGTTATTTGCAATCAGCTTGATGGACTGAATGGCGGCAGCATCGGTAACAGGGTTGGCGTCCACGGAAACATAGGCTTCGATGGCATGGGTCAGAGCGTCCATGCCAGTGGCGGCGGTGAGACTCTTGGGAACACTGAGCATCATCAGGGGATCGTTGAAGGAAACCAGGGGAACGTTGCGCCAGCTGACAATGACAAACTTCAGCTTGGTGGCCCGGTCAGTGAGCACGCAGTGACGGGTAACTTCGCTGGCGGTGCCGGCGGTGGTGTTCACGGCAATGACGGGAGGCAGGGGATTGTCCAAAGTTTCAATGCCAGCATACTCCTTCAGAGGCTTGTCATGGGTAGCAGCAATACCAATGCCTTTGCCACAATCGTGAGAAGAGCCGCCGCCGATGGTGATGATGGAATCACAGCCATTCTCCTGATAGATTTTCAGGCCATCATAGCAGTTCTCGATTTTGGGATTGGGCTCCACACCGGTAAAGAGCACGCTTTCAATACCCGCTTCCTGGAGCACTGCCAAGCTCTGAGCCACAGGGCCGTTTTCCACCTTTGCCAAGAATTCATCGGTGACGATCAGGGGCTTTTTCATGTTCAACAACTGGCAGCGGTGAGCCAGCTCCTTGACGCAGCCGGGCCCCATAAAGTTGACGGACGGACTGAGATAATCGTAGTACCTCATGGTTGCACCTCCAAAAATTGATCATAAATGAGCGAAACGAGCAAAAACGATCATATTGTAGTTTTATTCTACCGATAATCCTCTTGTTTGTCAAGAGAAATGCATCAGCTTCCCCAGTTATGTTTTCCGGCGTTCTCCCTTGCTCATTCTTCTGCTTCTGTGGTATGATAAAGAGAATTCTACACCGAAAAGGAGCAGCCATGTTTGAAGAAGAGCGTCAAATACGCATTATGAACGAGCTTGCCGAACACCGGTCCCTGTCGGTGGCAAAGCTGGCAGGGATTCTCCATGTTTCCAGTTCCACCGTCCGCCGGGATTTGACCAGGATGGAGGCCCATGGCCTTGTCCAACGCACACATGGAGGGGTCATGGTGGTGGAGAATGTGAAGGATTCCCTCAGCTACACCCAGCGCAGCTCCCGGAATGCCACCCAAAAGCTTCAAATTGCCCGGTGCGCTGCCAAGCAGATTCGGGATGGGGAGACGGTGCTGCTCATTTCCAGCTCGATCACCTCCTTGATCCCTAAATTTCTCACTGCCCAGAACCTCACGGTAATCACCAACTCCCTGACCATTGGGGAGGCTTTGCGGGATAGGAGCTCCTGCGTTCTGGTGATGCTGGGCGGCACCTATCTGAGAAACGCCCAAACCATTGAGGGTCCTACTACAGTTCGCCAGCTCCAATCCATGAAGTACGATAAGGCCTTTCTGGGAGTCAATGGGGTGGACTTGGAATTCGGCTTGAGCACCGCCAGCGAGCTGGAAGCAGCCACCAAAATTGCCGCCATCGCCCAGGCCAAAAAGACGTACTGCCTGTGTGAATACACCAAGTTTGGCAGGACCGCCCTCCACAAACTCTGTTCCCTGGAGGACATTTCTTGCATCATCACAGATCAGGGCTTGTCCCAGGAGCAGCGCTCTGCCTTTGAAGCGGTCGTTGACATGTTATATGCCATGTAAATGGGTATTTTGGCAGACCCACTTCCGTTAGTCCTGAAAGCGTTTTCCTGGTAAGCCTTTCCCTGCTTTTGATGGGTCCTTGTGCTGGAATACCTGCCCGGTTGGAAAGGAAAAAGCCGTTCACGCAGTCTGCTGCCGCAAAATATAGGAAGCGTATGCTGGGAGTCCTTTTGGGAAATGATCCAAATAGGCGAAAAAAGGACAGAGTGTGCGGGACTTCTTGCCATTCCCTCCTGGTTTTTTTATAATAGTATCAAATGAATTCCTGGCAAAAGGAGGCCATTTCATGGAAAAACATCCCATTCCCTTTGGATTTGAAGAAATCCGCAGCATCCCCCTGGAGGAACTGGGGGGCGTTCTGCACCAATATGAACACGAAAAGACAGGCGCCCAGCTTTGCTGGCTGGACCGGCCGGAGGAAAACAAGACCTTTGCCATCGCTTTTCGCACCATCCCCGAGGACGACACCGGTGTGTTCCACATTTTGGAACATTCCGTTCTGTGCGGCTCGGACAAGTACCCGGTAAAGGAACCCTTTGTGGAGCTTTTGAAAAACTCCCTGAACACGTTCTTGAACGCCTTTACGTTCCCGGACAAAACCATGTATCCTGTGTGCAGCCGGAATCAGGAGGATTTTCAAAATCTGATCTCCGTGTATCTGGACGCGGTATTTCATCCCCTGATCTACTCCAAGCCGGAGATATTCCGCCAGGAAGGCTGGCACTATGAAGTGGAGAACGGGCTTTCCTATAAAGGCGTGGTGTTCAACGAAATGAAGGGCGCCATGGCTTCCGCCGATTCCCTCATGGAGGCGGAGTGCGACCGGCGCATGTTCCCGGACAACTGCTACCGGCACAATTCCGGCGGTGACCCTGTTCATATCCCCGAGTTGACCTATGAGAACTTTTTGGCGGCTCACCGGAAATACTACCACCCCTCCAACGCCCTGATCTTCCTGGATGGAGACCTGAACTTGGAACCGGTCTTGGCTTTGTTGGACCAGGTGCTCTCCCCCTATACCCGCGAAAAGGCCCTGCCGGAGATTCCTTTCCAGCAGCCGGTAAATGGTGGAAGAGGTGTGGAATCTTATGAGCTTTCCCCAAGCGAGCCCCTGGAAGGACGGTGCCGGTTAGGTCTGGCCTTTGGAGCCTGCACGTTCCGGGACCGGGAAACTCAAACGGCGGTGTACGCCCTGTCAGACGTCCTGTGCGGGGATAACCAGGCACCTTTGAAACGGTGCTTGCTGGAAAAAGGTCTTGCCAAGGACGTGACCCTCACCCTGATTGACGGTGTGCAGCAACCTTGGGTTCTGCTGGAAGCCCGGGACCTGGAGGAGGACAAAGAGGAAGAAGTGGAACAGACGCTGCTTGGGCAGGTCCGCCGCCTGGCTCAGGAGGGATTGGACCACAAGCGGCTGGAAGCCACTCTGGACAATATGGAGTTCCAGGCCCGCCAGCGGGATTACGGCCAAATGCCCCAGGGATTGATGCTGGGGATCCAGGTGATGGAGAGCTGGCTTTACGGAGGCGATCCCCAAGCCAATCTGGACGTGGGCAGCCTGTATGAGACCCTTCGGGAAAAACTGGACCAGGGGTATTTTGAAAAGCTGTTGGGGACGTTGCTGTTGGAAAATCCCCACACTTGCCGTGTGCTTTTAAAGCCCTCCCATACGTTGGGCAAAGAGCGGGAAACGAGAGAAACCCAGCGTCTGGAACAGGCGGCGGCCCAGTGGACGGCGGAAGAGCGCCAAATGCTGTTGGAGCAGCAAAAGAAGATCGAGACCTGGCAGCAGACCCCGGACACGGAGGAAGCTTTGGCGACCCTGCCCAGAATCCGTCTGGACCAGATCGAGAAAGAACCCAAAGAACTGCCCATGGAAACTTGCCAGGTGGGAGAAATTCCGGTGCTGGTTCACCGGGTTGCCACCGGAGGAATCGTTCATTTGAACCTGTATTTTGCCCTGGACGACCTGTCTCCGGAGGACCTTCCTGAGGTTTCCTTCCTGTCGAAGGTGCTGACTCATGTTCCCACCAAAAACCACAGTTTGGAGGATCTGCAGCGGGAGATCCGCTCCCGGATGGGCAGCCTGAGCTTTTCCGTGGAAGCCTATGGAACCCAGGGCGCGGTGGATCGGTGCCGGGTGTTCCTGGTGGCCCAGTGCAGCTTGTTGGAGCAGAAACAGAGAGAGGCTCTGGAACTGCTGGAAGAAATCCTTACCCAGTCCTGTTTGGAGCAAGGGGAAACAGTGTATCCCTTCCTGTGCCAGCGGCGAGCCATGCTGGTGGAAATGGCCGCTCAAAACGGCCACCATACGGCTATGAGCCGGGTGGCGGCCCGCTCCGTTTCCGAGGGCATGGTCCAGGAAATGACAGGAGGGGTATCCTTCCTGGTTTGGCTGCGGGACTTGGAACAGCACTTCCAAGAAAAGTATCCGGCTCTGGGGGCAAAGTTGACTTCTTTGGCCGAAACGCTGTTTGTCCAAAGCCGTTTGACGCTCAGCGCCACCTGCGAGGATCAGGGACCTGCGGAACAGGCCGCGTCCCAGATGGCCTGCCTGCCCCAGGGGAGCTTTGTCCTGCCGGAGCGCTGCCGTTTCCAGCCCTGGGAACAAAAGCGGGAAGGGGTTATTATCCCTGGAGACGTGTCCTATGCCGCCCAGGGCGGTGTGTTCCCGGTTTCCAGCAAGGGCGCTGCAAAAGTGATGAGCCACGTGCTTTCCCTGGAGCACCTGTGGAACCGGGTGCGTGTCCAAGGCGGCGCGTACGGTACGGGCATGTTGGTGCGGGACAGCGGTTTCGGGGGATTTTACTCCTATCGTGACCCCACAGCCGCCCGAACCATCGGCTGCTTTGAGGAGTCCGCTGGGTATCTGCGCGGGTTGGATGGTCAGGATATGACCGGTCGGATCATCGGTACAGTGGCGGAGTCCGAGCCTGTGCTCACCGCCCGGATGATGGGCAGAGCCGCCGATGGTCTGTACTGGCGCGGGATCACCCAGGAGGATCGCTGCCGCCAGCGACGGGAGATTTTGGAGACCACCGGTCAGGACCTGGTGTCCCTGGCAGACTGCTTGGAGAAGTTCCAGAAAACCGCTTCTCTGTGCGTGGTGGGTTCCCGGTCTCAGATAGAGCAGTGCGGGGACCTTTTGGAGCAAGTCTGCGAGCTGTAAAAGGCGAATTTCCCAGAATACAGGCACTGCAAAACACTTCTATCTTCCTCCTGTGGGAGAAATTGGCGCCTGCCGCAAGGTGAACGGAGCCATGGACCACACCATGTTCAATGGGGTGGCTCTCTTGAGCGGTACGATTCGTGGCGGAACCACACCCTCTTGCGTGGCGTAGAGCGCTGCCAGTGCGGACCCGGGAATATTGGGCTGCCCTGGACATTATGCCACCCATGGGATGGAAGGGACTGTCAAATGGCGGAGATTTCCGCATAACGCAGTCGGTGGGGGAGACCCTCATATTTGCGATCACTTGGCAGCCAAAAGAGTGTTTGTCACTGTTTTGAGGAATTTCCATTTGAAGCATATGGACCACATGTGAAACGCGTTGGAAAAAAGATTTTCCTTTGGGTATCACCTTGTAAGCCACAAAAAGAGATGCTGGTACCAAAGCACTATCTCACCATAAAAATAAATCTAAGAAAAGATCTACCTCGTTGTGTAGCGAGGTGGATCTTTTTTATTTTGTCTTTTTTTCTGTATTGCTCGTTTCCGGAGCGGTGTCTGGTATAGCTTCTATCAAATAATTTCTTGCCAAAGTGAGAAAGAGCAATGGATTTACTGAGAATTTTCACAAGTTTTGGGAGGGTTCTGAAATCGATAATTTCTAAGCTATGGTTTTACTGGAATTAAGTATTGGACTATTGACGTCAAAAGACCTAAGATTATATCGAAGGGAGGAATAAATTAGAACAATATAACGAACATCAAAGTAAAAAATGTGAAATAAAGGAGGAAAAAAGCTCGATGGGGAAATACATACTCAAGCGGATACTGATGATGATTCCAGTCCTCTTAGGTGTGACGCTACTGATTTTCACCCTTCTCTACTTTGCAGAAGGAGATCCGGCCCGAAACCTGCTGGGCGCAGACGCCACAGAAGAGGAAGTCCAAGAACTGCGCGACGAGTGGGGATTGGATGACCCATTCCTTGTCCGGTACGGACGATATCTAAAGCAGCTGATTATCGATCACGATCTTGGAACTTCCTACGTGACAAAACAGGAAATCTCGTCGGAAATCTTTTCCCGTTTCCAGGTCACTGTGGTAGTAGCACTGGAAAGTGTGTTCCTAGCCTTGATCTTTGGCACAATCTTGGGTGTCATAGCCGCGGTAAGGCAGAACACCTGGCTAGACAACACATCGATGGTGCTGGCGCTGATAGGAGCTTCCATGCCCGGTTTCTGGGTGGGACTGGTGCTTTCTATTTTGTTTGCCTTAACGCTGCATTGGTTGCCAGCCAGCGGGTGGGGCACTTTCCAGCAGACCATACTTCCATCTGTATCCCTGGCTCTTGCCAGCGCCGGTACATTGGCACGTCAAACACGGTCCAGTATGTTGGAAGTGATTCGTCAGGATTACATTGTAACGGCAAAAGCCAAAGGGATCTCTCGCTTCAAAGTTATCTATGTCCACGCGCTGCGTAACGCGCTGATCCCCATTGTAACATCCGCCGGTATGCAGCTGAGCTGGTTGATTGGCGGCACTGTGGTGACAGAGACTGTGTTTTCCGTCCCGGGGTTGGGTATGTATATGGTCACCGCGATCAACCAAAGAGATTATCCGGTGATCCAGGGCAGCGTGCTTTATATGGCTTTTGCATTCAGCATCGTCATGCTTTTAGTAGATATCCTGTACGCGTTTATCGATCCTAGAATTCGAGCCAAATATAAGAGCGGGAAAAAAGCATAGAGAGGAGGAGCGTACATGACAAAGACCGTCACCATTGGGAAAAAGCGTCCCATGGAGAAAGAAAGCATGTTCCGTATTACCATGCGCCGGCTATTTAAAAATAAGTTGGCAGTGGCAGGCATGATCATTATCGTGCTGTTGATCTTGATCTCGATATTTGCACCGCTGATTGCGCCATATGGGTATGAGGAGCAGGATTCCTACAACACATTACAGCCGCCCAGTTGGGAGCATCCATTTGGCACGGATGACCTGGGCCGGGATATTTTGAGCCGGATTATTTATGGTGGGCGCAACTCCCTTTCCATTGGCATTATCTCAGTCTTTTTTTCCGCCATTATCGGAATTACATTGGGGTCTATATCCGGATATTACGGAGGAAAAGTGGATATGGTGATCATGCGGGTTTTGGACGTGCTGCAAGCGATGCCCGCCATCTTGTTGGCAATCACCATTTCGGCCACATTGGGGCCTGGCTTTTCCAACTGTATTATCGCGCTCTGTATTTCTCAGATACCCGGATTTGCCAGAATGGCCAGAGCTTCTTGCTTAAATGTACAGGGTATGGAATATGTGGAGGCAGCCACTTCCATCAATGCCAAGGATTTCCGCATTATTTTTAAGCATGTTCTTCCCAACGCCATCTCTCCTATTTTTGTGCAGGCGACCATGAGCGTTGCCACAGCAATCCTCACTTCGGCCAGCTTGAGTTTTATCGGTCTTGGTGTGCAGCCACCGGACGCCGAATGGGGAGCAATGCTTTCCGGCGGCAGAAACTTTATCCGGAACGCTCCGCATATTGTGATGTTCCCTGGATTAACCATCGTTTTGACAGTGCTTTCTCTGAACATGCTGGGCGACGGTCTGCGGGATGCGCTTGATCCCAGACTGAAGAATTGATGGAGGCGTGGTATGGACAATAAAAGAAACGAAACATTGCTCACAGTTAAAGACCTGGTTGTGGAATATACTTCCGGAAAAGAAGTGGTTCAAGCGGTGAACGATGTATCTTTTGAGATCACGGAAGGTGAAACCCTGGGGTTGGTTGGGGAAACAGGTGCGGGAAAAACCACAATTGCAAAGTCGATCATGTCGATTTTGCCGGACCCTCCGGCAAAAGTCAGAAGTGGTGAGATCTTGTTCAAAGGACAGGATATTTTGCAAATGCGGGAAAAGGAAGTGCGAAAGATTCGCGGCAAGAAGATCTCTATGATTTTCCAGGACCCTATGACCGCGTTGAACCCAGTGTTTGTAGTGGGGGACCAAATTGCAGAGGTGATTAAGGAACATGAAAAGGTCCATAAACGGGAGGCTGCAAAAAAGGCCCGGGAGATGCTGGAAGTAGTGGGCATTCCGGGAGAACGGTACAACGAATACCCTCACCAATTTTCCGGAGGTATGAAACAGCGTGTTGTAATCGCCATGGCGTTGGCATGTAATCCCGAACTGCTGATTGCGGACGAACCCACCACCGCTCTGGATGTGACAATTCAAGCCCAGGTCCTGGAGATGATGCAGGATTTAAAGAAGAAATATAAAACATCCATGATCATGATTACCCACGATTTGGGGATCGTAGCGGAGATCTGTGATCGGGTGGCGGTAGTTTATGCAGGGGAAATTGTAGAGCTTGGAACAAAGGAGCACATTTTTGACGACGGGCGTCATCCCTATACCAAGGGCCTGTTCGACGCTTTGCCCAGTCTGGCAGAAGATCAGGAACGCTTAAAGCCCATTGAAGGCCTGGTGCCGAATCCCGCGGATTTACCTCAAGGCTGTAAATTCCATCCCCGTTGCCCCTATGCCACAGAAGAGTGTTCCAAACAGATCCCCGCTCTAAGGGAAATTGCCCCTGGGCATTTCAGCAGGTGCTGCCGGACAGGAAAGGAGGGCCAGTGAGATGGGAAAACTGCTTGAGGTCCAACATCTGAAAAAGTATTTTAAAACGCCTCGCGGCATGCTCCATGCTGTGGACGATGTAAGCTTTTCCATCGATCAAGGAAAAACCATTGGAGTTGTGGGAGAGTCAGGGTGTGGCAAATCTACGTTAGGGCGCACTTTGATTCACTTATTGGAGAGCACAGATGGAAAAATTTTGTTCCACGGAGAAGATATTACCCATGCGGACAGAAAAAAACTCCACCAGCTCCGTGAAAATATGCAGATCATTTTCCAAGATCCTTTTTCCTCGCTGAATCCCCGTATGACGGCATTTGAGACAGTGCGGGAGCCCCTCCTGCTTTCCAGAAGGTACTCGAAAGAGGAGATAGACCAGAGAGCGGAACAGATCATGGAAACAGTGGGATTGGATGCCCGTCTGAGAAATTCCTATCCCCATGAGCTGGACGGAGGACGACGCCAACGAATCGGAATTGCCCGTGCTTTGGCATTGGACCCAGAGTTTATAGTTTGTGACGAACCGGTGTCGGCTCTGGACGTTTCCATACAGGCTCAGATCTTGAATTTGATGCAGGACCTGCAGGAACAAAAACATCTTACCTATGTCTTTATCACCCATGACCTATCTGTGGTACGCCATATTTCTGACGAGATCTGCGTGATGTATTTGGGCCAGCTTGTAGAGAAGGCACCCGCGAAAGATCTGTTCCGAAACCCGGTTCACCCCTACACACAAGCGCTGCTTTCTGCCATACCGATTCCCAATATTCACATGGAAAAGCACAGGATTCTCCTTCACGGGGAAGTCACCTCTCCGGTGGATCCTAAGCCGGGCTGCCGATTTGCTGCACGTTGCCCCTATGCCACAGAGGCATGTTCCCAGCCCCAAGAGCTTCGTGAGTTGAGTAAAAATCATTTTGTATCCTGTGTGAGAGCGGAAGAAGTCCAACAATAAATTAGAGAAGGAGTAAGGAACCATGAAAAAAGCGAAAAAAATTCTGGCGGTGTTTTTAGCTCTGGCTATGACCCTTTCCCTGGTTGCATGCGATTCAAATTCCGGAACGGGAAGTGATACATCTACCGTCTATGTGGAAGTGACCAGCGATCCTGGAAACTATCAGCCCTCTACCCGAAACGCAGGTGCTACGTCCGTTTTTCTTCTGAATGTGTACGAAGGCCTTTTTGAAAAAGCGTACAGCGGCGAGTACGAACCTCTCATGGTAAAAGACTATGAGTGGACCGATGACACCCATATGTCCTTGACAATTTATGATAACATCGTGACCCATGCAGGCGATCCTGTGACTGCTGAAGATGTGTTGTGGAGCTTGCAGTGGGCGGCAGAGTCTGCGGAATATAGCCGGCATACCACTAACATTGATTTTGAGAACACCAAAGTAACCGGGGATTATTCTCTGGAATTGGCTATTTATGAGCCGAATGTGTTTTTCCTTAACGACCTGAGCCGGATTCAAATTACCGCTAAAAAGACATTTGATGAAAGCGAGGACAATTTGATCAGCTTGGCCAGCGGTACAGGTCCCTATAAAATGGTGGAACATACTGAAGGCGTAGAAGTAGTGCTGGAAAAATTTGACGATTACTGGGGCAATGAAGCGGACCCGGATCGGGACCGTCAGTTGCAGAATTTTGACAAGATCGTGTTCAAGTTTATTCCCGAAGCCGCGCAGCGGACCATCGAACTGGAAAGCGGCGGTGTGGACATCCTGTATGACACCCCCACCACCGATTTGGAAAGCCTGATGTCGAACGATGAATTCGACGTATTTGAGTATGTGACCGGTCAGACTGTGACCATGTATTTTAACAGCTCTGAAAATTCCGTGTGCAACGACCAGACATTGCGGCAAGCGCTGCGGTACGCCATTGATAACGACGCTATTGTGGCAGCTGCGTACAGCGGTTATGCCAAGCCAGCAGTCTCGATCATCTCTCCGGATAACGAGGAATGGTCCGATGACCTGGAGGAAAATCCCCTGTATCCTTACGATCCTGAAAAGGCAAAAGAACTTCTGAAGGAAGCCGGATATGGAGAAGGAGAACTGACCTTGACTCTGGCGACCGATGATTCCAATGAAAGAAAAGCCGTGGCCGAAATCATTCAAGCTCAGTTGTCGAAAGTGGGAGTCACCGTAGAGATTGATACCTACGACAGTGGCAGCTTTAACTCCCTTTGGAGTGACAATGAGTCCTGGGACATGCAGATCAATCAGTTCTCCGCTTTAGGAAGCGTGCTGTTCTATTTCTACAACCAGGTAAATGAAGAAAAGAACGTGCGGGGATTCTGGATAGACGAAGACTTCCAAACTTTGCTTGCTCCTACCCTGATTGATGGCAACGAAGAAGGTGTTATGCAGCTGGTAGATATGTTTGAAGAAGCCTGCCCGGTTGTTCCTTTGGTAAACAAAACAGTGTACTTTACGTTCCGTAACGGTTTGGAAAACTACCGGATCAAAAATGATGCGACTCTGGTGGTAAATGATATTGGTGTGACGGACGAAGCAACCTGGCTTTATGATTGATCCTCCTATTTTTTAACTATTTGATCCATAAGCAAAGGGCGTGTTTCCGAAAACCACTGAGGAATAACGGAAACACGCCTTTTGTCTTAAGGATCCCCTGCTTGTCCCAAAGAGTTCAGAGGAGCAGCTTCTATCCGGTTCAAGATGAAAGCAAGAAACGCTTGTTCAGCTGGTGAAAGCTGAACGTTTTGGGGCCAGTAAAGCAACGTGTCCGAATGCTTTTTAAAGCCCTTCAAAGGGACCAGAACGGCCTTTGACACATTTTTGAATACCGGATACCATCCTGAAGGGAAAAATGCGAAAGAAGAACCATTTGCCACATACCGGTACTTATAAAAAGCGTTGTTGGTGGAGAAAACGCATTTGGGAATGAAACCACCTTCAATGCAGAACTGGTATGCGTATTCAAATTTTCCGTGCTCATCCCGAATGAAACAAAATGGTTCATCCCGAAGCTCCTCAATAGAAAGAAACTCCCGTTGTGATAGAGGATTTTCTTGAGGGACAGCTACGTAATAGTGACGAGGCTCAAGCAGGACTTTGTTGGTGGAGAATGGAAGCTGAAGATTGGAAGGCCCAACGATAAAGCTAAAAGAGCCTGTTGCAAAAGGGGCGTTCAGCGTACTTCCATAGACATTGAACTCTGTGGTGGGATATCGCCTTTGAAACTCTTCCATAAGGCTGAAAAAGCGCTCGTTGTAATTTTGAAATCCAACGGCAATTCTAGCGGGCATGTCTGCGCTGAAAGAAAGTTTGCTGGAATTGATCAGTTCTAAAACTTTGCGGGTGGTGGAAAGAAAATATTCCCCATAGCTGGTCAAAATCATTTTTCGATTTTTTCGCTCGAATAAAGGAGCGCCCAGTTCTTTTTCCAGCCGGAGAAGAGAACCGCTGAGGGAGGGTTGAGAAATGCGAAGTTCTTCAGCTGCTTTTGTAACACTTTCGTTTTTCGCGATACATTCAAAGTACTGAAGCTGTAACAATTCCATGACCCATTCACCGCCAAATATCATAAATTTTCTTATTTGAATAATTATACCACAAAATCCACAAACCGAGGGCTCTCTATGAAAAAAATATTATCCATTCAGTTTGTCGTAATTACAATTCTTTCAGGCTTGATGACTGTTTGCCTGCAAATGACGGTATCCGCTATGCCATTGTTTGTGGTGGATATGGGTGTGGCAAAATCCCTGGCAGGCACCGCCACGACAGCATGTACGTTAGCGTCTCTGCTTTTTCGCAGTTTTGCTGCAAAAATCACAGATCGCGCAGGTGGTAAGGTGGCAGCCGTCACTGGTTCGGGATTGTACGTGCTGGTTTTTTTTACATATCAGTTTTGCGGCAATATTGCTTTTCTCCTGGTTTTGCGAATCTTGCAAGGTGTGGGAATGAGCTTGATTACCACTGCGTTGGGAACAGTTGCCACTGCCATGGTACCCAAAGATCAAATCACACGAGGCATGAGCTATTTTAGCCTGGGAAACGCTACTGCACTTTCCATTGGGCCGGCGATTGGCCTTTGGCTGGTGCAAACTTTCAACTTCTCTGTTCTGTTTCTTTTTGGAATGGGGGCTTCCATGCTTTCGGTAGCGCTGCTCCTTATCCTGAAAACAGACAAATCCACGTTGAAAAAATCCCCTCAGCCCAAGGGGGAAAAGAATAAGAAACATCAGGGGAATTTCTGGAAAAAGGCGGTGGAATGCGGCGCTCTTTTCCCCGCTACTCTGATGGCTTTGATGATCCTGTGTCAGACTTCTCTTTCCACGTATCTCTCATTTTTTACCGAAAGTCTCTCTGTTGGAGGTGCCAGCGCGTTCTTTACACTGAATGTGGTGGGAATGATCGCCTCTAAATTTCTGATCGGTCGGGCAAATGAACTGTTGGGAGAAAAACGAGTGGCCATTGTCAGCGGAATTCTTCTGGCGGGGGCGTATCTGTTGATCGCCATGACCAGTTTGCTGGGCGAAGTGGGAGTGCTGACGGCCGGGGTGTTGTACGGATTTGGCTATGGCAGTTTCTATACGGTGCTGAACGTGGCTACTGTGCGCAATACCAACGAGGAAACAAGGAGCGTGGCCAACTCTGCGTTTTTTGGCTCCAAAGATATTGGTACGGCTGTAGGTTCCTTGGCATGGGGAGCTATGACATTCCTGGGGTATGAAGCTATGTACCTTGTTGCCACCGCAGTGATCGTGCTGATTACGGTCTTATATTTTGCACAATTAAAAAAGGAGTGTGTTGAATGATGAAACAGGTAAGATCTCTGCACGTTGTTCCAGATTGTGAAGACTTGCTGCTGCGAAAGGATCAAACGGGAGAATTTGATTATAGCGGTCCCATGGTTTTAGAGCTGTTCACCCGTACGCCTGGGGCAAAAATATTCTACTCCCTGACGCAGAATGAAACAGAAGCTCCAGCCTTTCAAGAATATTCTCCCCAAGACGGGATTCGGGTGGCCGCACCGCCTTTGAGCACCGAAAATCCTTCCCAGAGGCGGTACTATCTAAAGGCGTTCGCTGTTTGTCCTGGAATGAAAAACAGCCCACTGTTGGAACGATGCTATATACTCACCAAAAAAGCCAGCTTTCAGACTTTGGTGACTCCCTTGCTGAATTCCAACGGATTGGTGGTGGAAAACGCTTATCGAATTCGAGACTATGACAACGACAACATGTTCTTATTTAACGGCAAGAAGGCCGCACTTTTGTATGATACTGGTTTTTACGCGCAAGGCGGGGACTTGTTGGGAAAGGTGCGTTCTATTATTGGGGATACCAAACCACTTTATGTGGTGCTTTCCCACAACGGGCCGGATCACATCCAAATGGCCTGGCAGTTTGTTGATAAACCACTCACCAAGGTATATATTAATAACAGAGACCGGTATATGCTGGAAAAGCATGTTCGTGAAACACTGGGACTTCCGGACAATGAAGCTACAAAAGAGCATTTGGCAAAATCCATTTTGCAGGTCAAAGAAGGCGATGTTTTTGACATTGGAGACCGACAGTTCCGGGCTTTTGAAGTTCCGGGACACACCTTTGGCTGTGTGGCTTTATTGGATGCCGGATACGGAGATTTCTTGGTAGGGGATTGTATTGGTGCCAGTATTCCCTTGAACCGGGCCTCTTTGTGGATGTGGAACATAGTGCCCAGAGTGCCACTGAATGATTATCTTTCCATTTTGATGATCTTACGGGATAAATTGGAAAAATACACCATACGGGAGGTCTACGGTGGTCATTATAACCGTCCCTTAAAAGGAAATCACCTATCGACCTATCTTGATAATCTCCAGAGCTGTGTGGAACGGCTGATCGATTTTGGCGTTGCTGATACGGAAATTGCAGATGGTTATCCACCCCACGCTTACGTTGCCCGCTGCCAGACAGGCAATCAATTTACCAATCCATACTACGCTGCCATTGTTACCAGTGAGGACTTGATGTTCGAGCCGGAGTATCTGGATGGGAACGATGAGAAAAACGCAGATCTATGCTATTTGCGGGTAAGTCTGCCTGGTGAGGAAGAAAACTTGCTTGTCAGTCAGCCAGACAGCGGATTGGGAATCAGTTTGAATTTTGTTTATCATCAGAACACGCCCAGGCCGGAAGACCTTCTGAGAAACTCCCGTGCCCGCATTGACAAACCCAGTTTTACCGTATCTGTCCCGCAAGGGACGGACAAGCTTCATTTGCTGCCTGTAACAGGCAGCCATTTCAGCCGGTTGTATATCCAGGGGGAACGGTTTCCTTCCGATTATGTGTATGAAATCCCCTTGAACGAGGAGGATACCACCGTGGTTCTACGTGTGGAATCGGAAGATGGAACCGTACAAAGAACGTATGAGCTGAAGATTAAATTTGAATTGGGGGTTTAAAAATGGCTGTGATGAGGGTGACCGTGTTTTCCCGAGCGCTTCGGGCTACCACGGACATACATATTGCCTATCCGTTGATCCGCAATCAATTTGGAGATCCGGAAGGGCGGGAACCTATTTATACCGTGCCTGGGGAACCGCTCCCCGTGCTGTGGCTGGTCCACGGAGGAGGAGACAACTATGGAGATTGGATCTATCACACCAGGGTTTCTGATTTGGCAGAGAGAAAACAGCTGGTTGTAGTGATGCCAAGCGTTCGAGATTTTACCAGTTCCCGAAGTGATGTGGAGTATTACAGTTGGGTCTCAGAGGAATTGCCGGAATTTGTGCGCAAAATCCTTCCCATTTCCCACAAACGGGAAAAGAACTTTATCGCAGGGCTTTCTATGGGGGGATATCTCTCCTACCGGATAGCTCTTAATCACTGCCAACGATATTCCCATGTGGGAAGTCTTTCCAGCCCCTTGGATATTGTGGCGGATTACCGCGCCCGTCATGCTAACAGTAAGACGTTGGCCAGCGCGGACTCCCTGATAGGGACAGATCGAGATATTCGCTTCTTGGTGGAAAATGCCCTTGCCCGTGGAGAACATCTTCCCAAAATGTTTCAAGCCTGTGGCACGGAGGATTTTACATGGGAGATCAATGTGAATATGCGGAACTTTTTCCGTGAGAAGGGGTTGGATCTCACTTGGAAAGAGGGACCCGGCATCCATAACTGGGATTTCTGGAGTGAACATATCGTCGATCTGATCCAGTGGCTCCCTCTGGAGGAAAAAACAGAGGATGTACACAAGTTTCAAAAGGGGGGAAATTGAAAATGGCAAGAATTCAAATGAACTATCCTGGGGTAGGAACGGCCAGCCTGGATTTGTGCCTTCCCGTAGAGGCTGACGGCGGTTCTTGGGAGAATCCAGTTTCCTGGAAACGGTGGCCGGTGATTTGGCTTCTTCACGGAGAAGGAGAAAGCTGCGGAGATTGGTTTCGCTATACTCTTTTGGAAGAATACGCAAAACAAGCGGGGATTGCCGTAGTGTGCCCTACTATTGAAAATAGCTTTGGGGTAAATCTGAAACATGGAGATCCCTGGGAAAATTTTCTTACAGGAAGTCTTCGACAAGGTCTGTTCTCCATGTTTCCTCTTTCGGAAAAACGAGAGGATAACTGGATCGCAGGAAACTCCATGGGGGGATATGCAGCACTCCGGTTGGCCTTTCGTCATCCAGAATTGTTTGCAGGAGCAGCTGCTTTTGACGCGATCGTGGATCTAAGTGTGGACAAACTTTCTTATTGGTGGAATGCTCAACAACTGGACTATGTATTTCAAACGGAAGAGGACCGCATGGGGACAGAATATTCTTTATTGGACCAGGGGCGCCAGTGCCGTGAGAGACCCCAAGTATATCTCTCCTGGGAAGAACTGGGGAAAAGAGAGAATGAAAATAGAGAACTTGCTCAACAACTGTGTGATTTGGGCTTTCAGGTGGAAATCCACACAGCCCCGGCAAACAAAATCTCTACATTGACCAGAGATCAGCAGCTTCGGGAATGGCTGAGCAAATTCCATAGCTGAACTTTAAGATCCCAAAAGAAGATCCCACAGAAAAAGTCCTGATACTCTTCCGGAGTCAGGACTTTTTTGCGTTATCAAAGTTAGAGATCCAGAAGCCCAGGTTATCCTCAAGGGATGGATTGTTCCTGGGCTTTTTTGTTTATGGGGGACAGGTTACACATAGTGTAGAAAGTTCAACGGAGTGCGCGAGTTTTCCTTTTGAGAAATCGGATTTCTTCTCAACTATTTGAACATAACATATAAATAAAATCTGGTATTTATATACACTGGAATTATGATATAATAGATAAAACGAATTTCCCAGTTCCAGCAACTGTACTCAGAGGAAAAGGACTCGTTGAAAGAGTTGTGTTTGAAGTGGAATTGGCATGCTTTGCAGAATATTTCAGGGAGGAATCAGCTTGAAAAAATCTATTGAAAATACGTATTGCAATCCGTTGGTTTTGCCGGATTATCCCAACCTTCCGGCAAAAAATGAGTCATGGCATGGTCCGGATACTGCTGGTTGGGGCAGGGAAGGGAAAAAACTGCTTACAGACCGGGACATCCTTGCGGAAAGCAATCCCAATCTTCCAAAAGGGGAAGGGTTCAGACCCGATATGACCTACACAAGAGAGGCGGAGTGGGATGTTCGAGCCACGGCGGACCCTACAGTCATGTACTATGAGGGCAAGTGGTATCTTTATTGTACTTGTGGGTACGTGTATGATTCTGAGGATTTTATCCATTGGGTGCCTCACAAAGATGAAACATTTTTAAAAATATCAACTCCCATGGCTCCCACTGTGGAACATTTCCGCGGCAAATTT
>ENA-UOJL01002032-UOJL01002032.1-human-gut-metagenome-genome-assembly--contig:-P47-NODE-2032-length-18162-cov-4.977136_pt1 | contig 18162 bp, 18 predicted proteins | sample MGYA00242347_ERZ723894 | MGnify/ENA metagenome assembly ERZ723894
TCCGGCATTTTCTGTAAAAAAGTAATTCGTTGAACGGATAACAAACCAGAAAACCATTAAGCAGGAAACGGCAATCAGATAATGGCGCACCTGTACCTGAATAATCCGTTTACTGACGGAAATTCCCCATCCGATATAAAGGGCAATATAGATAAGCGAGCGGACGATCCCCCCCGGAACAATCAGTATATCAAACTTTCCCAAAACGCGTAAAAGAATAGCACAGAAAACCATCGTGGCTACAAGAAAGCCTGTTTTGTGATTCTGATTTGTCATGCGGGACCTCCTTTCAAAAATGTTTCATTTTATTTTAATGTTTGTGCCGGGTATAGGCGGCATTTTTCTACGAGGATCTGTGGGCTTTAATGCATCATCAGTAATTGCCCATGAACGCCCGAAACGCTCTGCACAGGGGATGTGTCCCCGTGCCACATATAGACACAATAATACAATATATATTATATACGAATATCCGCAGTTTTTCAAGAAGTCCATGAAAAAAAGATGAATAATTTTCTGTTCACCTGTTCTGATGAACGGGTGATTTTTTATATTGGTTTCTGAAACTCCGTTTTCGGTCTTGACAAATAAAAATCTGTGCGGTGTTGCCTTAAAACTGTACTTAAGGACAGGGCGAAATTGAAATAAATCCATTATAATAATATACAGTGATTTTACTAAAACACAAAATTGCTATATGAATCATTTATCACAGGAATGGAGGAAATAATTATGAAAGCTAAAAGAATACTGGCTGCTGTAATGTGCCTGAATTTGTGTCTGACAGCGGCTGCCTGTGGAAATAAGGAAGACAACAGCAGCAAAAAGGAATCATCTTCAGCGGCAGAAACAACGGTTTCTGAAGCAGACGAATCAAGCCAGGAAACTTCTGAAGCAAAAAGCGATACTGATTACAATGTTTTAAAAACATTCTGGAAAGCAAATATTCCTGATACTCTTAAAGAAAACGAGGAGTATGCCTCTGAGGGCAGTGACTATTCCAGTAATATCTTTGAGGCTTTAAACAGCAACGAGGAAGTTGAAAGGTCTGTAAAGATTGAAGTCACTACTGAAGATTCCATGGATTACCGCAGAGGCATTATCTCCTATGATATTGACCTTAAAGATTATGCTGAAGGCAAAATTGATACAGTGACCCTGGGCGGTATGGATTTTGCAAAAATTGAGCATAAATACTTTGGAGAAACAAATGTTATATATATGGCACATTATGAGGATTCACAGACTTCTGTAACAATCAAGGTAACAGGTGATGAAAACAGTGATGATATTCAGAGTGTGTTAAACACAATTGAATTTACTCTTCCGGAGGGAACTGAAACTGACGCTCCTTATCCATGGGACGGCGAACCTCTCATAACCGAAACAGGTACAGCCGACATAGGCAGCTACAGCCTTACTGCAAAGCAGATAATTGCTTCTGAAAGCATTCTTCCGAATGATATTTTTGATAACAGAGTAGCGGTTGTGGGCGATACAATGTATGCTTTAAGTGATTATCATCTTTACATATTCAAGCTTAACGGTACAGATGCCCAGTTACAGGAAACTGTGGAATTTGAAAATGATTACAGTCATATGTCATCTGATGAAAACGGCAATGTATATATTTCCGGATTTATGGGAACTTTACTTGTTTACCGTGACGGAAAACAGGTTGATGCACTTGAGGTTGAGGATCAGTTTGCTGTAAGCCGTGACGGCAGCTTTGGAGTTGAATACTTCACACAGCCTGATGATGTAAACAAGGTTACAATCAATGCAGATGGAACTGTATCAAGAGAAATTCTTCCGGTTGATACAAACATTATTTCCGTGGTGAGTGATGTTTTTATAACAAAGGATTACATTCTGATAAGCGGAAGTGCAGCAGATGAAAGCGGACATAAGCTCTTTATGTTCGACCATAGCGGAAAATATCTGAAAACTCTTGCTGATGAGGAGGACGGTTCTTTAGGCTCAATTTCCGGTGTTGTTCAGACAGATAACGGAATACTGGCTGTTGACGGAAACATGAGAACCGTTATACTCTGGGATAATGACGGAAAGTGTCTTGGCGAGGCAAATGACGGCGATCTTTTCGGTACAAATTATCCGTGGATCAGCGGTCTGACTCAGACCAAAGACGGAAAAATCTATGTTTCAATGGTTGATGAACGTACAGATAAATCATGGGACGAAATGATAATGTTCCAGCTGGACAGTAATTTTTAGAAAAAACACATATAAGTGAAGTTAGTCAGAAAAAAAACATATTATTGTTATTTGCATTATTATATAATGTAAAAATATATAAAAAACCATCTTTACAAGCGTATGCATAATCTCTGCAAGAGCCTTGTCAAGCTCCTCTCGCAAACCGTCACGAGTGTAGTTAAGAGCAAGCTCCTTACTGTTCTTGTGAGCGTAGTCACGCTTGTAATTTTTCTATGCTTTTGTCATAAAATCTCATTTCACTTGACCGCATCAGCGGTTATTTTTTCTTTAGGGGTCTTAGGGGAAATTTCCCCTGACAAGCAATCTGCATTGAAGCATTCAGTTTTCCAAAACTGTAATGCGGAGATGCCGTGCTTGCTGGGTTAGATTTACCCCTGTCGGAGTAAATTATATTTGAGCCTGCGATTATAGCAATTTTGCTCTCTCCACTGCTTTTTTTCGATCATTTGCATCTCATTCTGTGTATTGACTTTTTGGGTGCGTCGATGTATAATTATGGACAGAGGGCTGTTATTTTATCAGCTTGCAAAATTCGGAATTTAATGAGGTGGAAAATGGCACAACATATCATTTTAGCAGAATATAACCCACTATGGATAAAGATGTTTGAGGCAGAGGCAATGAAAATAGAAAATATTCTTGGCGAAAACTGTATTGAGGTTCATCACATAGGCAGTACATCGGTAGTCGGTCTTGCTGCAAAGCCGATTATAGACATTATGCCAATTGTATATAATTTAGCAGATGTTGATAAAGTAGCTACAGAGTTCGAAAAAATAGGCTATGAATATATGGGTGAATTTGGAATTTCAGGCAGACGGTATTTGCGTAAAGGAGGTGACGAGCGAACCCACCAAATCCATATCTTTTCCGTAAAGAGTGTTTATGATATCGAACGACACTTAGCTGTAAGAGATTATCTTCGTTCACACACTGTTGCCTGTGAACAATATGCCAACCTGAAAAGAAAGTTAGCGAATAAATATCCTTATGATATTTGGGGATATTGTGATTGGAAAGAGGAATTTGTTCAACAATTAGAAAAAGAAGCATTGGGCTGGAAAAGCAGGCAGTCCTCCTTTTAATAGACAAATTCCAAATTTCCGAGCCGAATAAAAATGAATAATCCATACAAACTGTGAATCGTTGCACGTTTCACAGCTTTTTCATTTTCCCCATAACAATATGTCGAACGGAAAAGCCCTATCGAGACAGAAAATTCGTGCGCAATGCGAATAGACAAATACCATAGCTGCGCGCTATAATATTACTATGCAGGAGTAACGCCCTGCAATATGAGCCATGCGTGTAGAGAGAAAAAATCGCAGGTGGAAAGGAGATACTTGACAACAAACGATGCAACCCTTGCCGAGCTGAACGAGCGATATAAAGATAAGCCCGTGAGCGAAGCAACCTATGAAATCGACGGTCAGCTTTTTACCGTCACAAGCCACTATGTCGGGAAGAAATCTCTCGACAAGGAGCTTTACAGAATGGCTTTTGAAAAAAAGGACTTGCCATATTCGGTCTTCTGCGCTATAATAGAAATATCGAATATGGCTGTCTTGATTGGAAAGGAGTTTGTCATGACAAGACAGTCAGCCTACAACGTAGGTATTTATGTGAGATTATCTCAGGAAGATATGCGGGAGGGTGAGTCCCTTTCCATAGAAAATCAGAAGAAAATGCTGACGGATTATGTAAGTCAGCAGCCGAATTGGAATCTCGTTGAGGTGTGCGAAGATGACGGATATTCGGGTACAAATTTTAACCGCCCCGGAATCAAGCAAATTCTCGATGATGCAAAATCGGGCAAGATAAATCTGATACTTGTAAAAGACCTTTCCCGTTTCGGTCGTAATTACATTGAGGTCGGGCAGTATATAGATTACATTTTTCCTTCGTTCAATATACGCTTCATCGCTCTGAGTGACAACGTGGATACGATTGACCGCAACAGCACGGCGATGGATCTTATGCCGATCATGAACTTGTTCAACGAATGCTTCCATCAGACTGCTTCTCCAAGCGTTTCTGAACAATATTGCGGAACTCATCGGGATTGGACTTTGCGGTCTGTAAGACCCTCTGTATCTCCTTGAGAACCTCTTTTTCAAGAAATTCCTCTGAAACACCATGAAAATAACAGCCTTTATGCTTTCTGTAGGTTGAACATTCATAACCGTAGGCAAGCTTTTTTCCACCGCTTTGCCTGCCATGCAGTCTTGCATGACAGTCTTTACAGTAAAGAAAATCCTTAAAGATATACTTGTGAGGTCTTGAGATATGGCGAATGGTTTTTTCTCGCCTGTCCTGTGCCATTTGGAAAATCTCACGGTTTACAATTGCAGGGTGTGTATCAGGAAATATTTTAATCTTATCATCTCCGTTGTAGATGATTTTTTTGTTTTTATAAGAAGTAATCTCACAACGGAAATTAACTGTATCACCAACATATTCCTGATGTTTCAGTATTTGTAAAATCGTGCTGACACTCCACTGACAAGCATTTTCATCAACTTCAATACCTTTTCTTGCTCTCCTGTACACTCTTGGAAGTAAGTGCTTTTCAGAGGTCAAAATCTTGGCTATTTCGTGCGCCGACATCATATGATTTACATAGTAATCAAATATACGTCTTACGATTTCGCCTGCATATTGGTCGATTATCCAGTCATTTTTGTCCTCCGGATTTCGTATATATCCGTATGGCAATGCTGATGTGACCGCCTGACCGCTGTTGCCTTTCTGCCTGACTGCTGCACGAATCTTTTTAGAAATATCTCTGCTGTAAAATTCGTTCATAAGGTTATGGATCGGCAGGAACTCGTTCATTCCCTTGTCTGAATCCACATTATCGTTTATTGCAATAAAGCGAATGTTATGCTTTGGAAATTCAAGTTCCGTGTATTGACCTACCATCAGATAGTTACGTCCAAGACGGCTCATATCTTTTACGATAACTGTTTCAACAAGACCTTTTTTAATGTCACTCATCATACGCTGAAAGCTCGGTCTTTTAAAGTTTGTACCTGTATAGCCGTCATCAGCGTAAAAAGCAAGATTTGTGAAGCCATTGGATTCAGCATAACTTTTAAGCAATGCTTTCTGATGTTCAATGCTTCCGCTTTCCGCATCAATGCCGTCATCATAAGAAAATCTGACATACAAAGCAGTAACTTTTCCTGTCTGCATAAGCTTTCCTCCTATACCGACAGGCTTAAATTGCTTCTTCTATTTTAGCGCAGATACGAAATTAACGCAACCGAAAAAGTGAAACTGTCGCCGAATCGTCGCAGTTTGTAACCAAATCGCAGCAATCAAAATAAATATCATACGTTCTTCATATTCAGTTTTCAAGTTGCCGTAACTCATCAAAGCATATCGAACGAAGAATTATCAAGGCTTTATGCAGCTTTTTTGACATTGCCTGCCTTGATATTCCACGGCTCATGGCATACGCTTTGATTGTTTTGTAGTTTCCGTAATAGAAACCGATTATGACTTCAAACTTGTCCTTATGCAAATTTTTGAGTTTCAGAAGTGCCTGCTGCAAAGCAATCAGCTGAACATCTTCCGGTTCAGGCGGAATGTGCATATTGTCATAGTAAACAACCATCATTCTTCTTTCTCGCTTGCTGATGTACTCCTGATGATAGGATAGCTTTCTGATTTCCTTATCAACTGCATATAGAGCGTTGAAGTCGGTATATGGTCTGCCTATGTCATCATCTCCGAATCTACAGACAGGCTTTTCACTTGCTGTCATCATCATAGCACAAAGCCGATGAAAAAGCAAATCGACGCTTTTTTCAAGTTCCCTGATGAAACGGAAAATATTATGTCAGGGAACAAAAAACGGCACTCAAGCGAGTACCGTTTCAAATTATTTGATTTCACCGTTTAAAATTTTCTTGCGTAGTTCATTATATTCCATACCAAATACACGTCTGATAAATTTTGTTGCAGCTTCACACTTTTTATAACCAATAGCATTCCATAATTCTTTATTTTTCTTGCCTTGCAGGACAGCTTCGATGTACATAGTTCTTTTGACATGGTCTTTCAGTTGCGTGAAAGTGAGATTTTCTTCTTTATGAATTACTGTTGCAAGTGATGTGGGATTTACATTCATAATCTTTGCAAGTGTTTTCACATCACATTTTCGTTCCACAATCAGTTTCGGCATAAGTTTTTTTACACGTTCAGAATAAGGAACAATGCTTAAATCTACCAAATCAGAAATTTTTCCAAGACCGTAAACATAAATGTCAAGACTTCTCATTTCACGTTTCAAAAGATTCACTCCGATACATTTACCGAGAACCATTTTTTCTATCAACGTATCGCATATTTTCCTTTGAAGTGTATCAAAATCAGAAATATCATAGCTTTCTATCATAGCGATAATGTTTTCAGTATCAGAACTGTTACTTTCAAGTTTATAAAGACGTTTGGTTATTTCGGAAATTCTCTTAGCAATTTGTTCTTTTCTGTCCATATAGCTTTCAGAAAAGGCTTTGAACCGCTCTAAAGATACTTCACCTTTTATTTTTTGCTCATAGAGTGCCTTTAACTGTATTTGCATATTTTCTGACTCTTTATTCAGCGTTTCAAGTTCAGCTTTCAGTAAGCGTATATCAGAAAATCCAAGCTTCTCATAGATATTTTCTTTGTGTTGTGAGATCTCAATAAATAGGCATTTCAGCTGTTTTAATACAAGTTCCTGCACTCATTCTTATCCAGTCTGTACATACTGAAAATTCTGCGTATTGCATCAAGAACTGAATCAATTACTTGCGATTCTTGTATATAGTGAGAGGTACAGCCTTTCTTCTTGCGATAGCTGTCACAGATGTACACATAACAGTTTCCGCCTGCATATTTACGAAAGTTCAGATACATTTTTCTGCCGCATTCGTTACAGAACACCATATCATCAAGCAGGTGCTTATCTCTTGTCTGAATCACACGCTTGGTAGATTTACGGCGTTTCTTTGCCTTTTCATATTCCTCACGGGATATAATTGCTTCCTGCGTATCAGGGATAATGGTAAAACTTTCTTCGTCACGATAACGCACCTGTTTGTCTTTGAAACTTGTGTGGTATGTTTTGAAATTTACTGTATCACCGCAATATTCCTGACGTTTTAAGATTGCAGTTACGCTGCTGCCTGTCCAATGGTATGGGTTCTTTTCTGTCCTTGAACCTTTCACAACACGGTTACGATAATGGGACGGTGCAGGATATTTTGCTTTTTCAAGTTTACGGGCAATTTCAGACACCTGCATACCCTCATTGTAATATTTGAACACAAGTCTTACAACTTCAGCAGCAGGCTCATCAATTATCCACTTGTGTTTATCGTTAGGATCGAGTTTATAGCCGTATGTAGGAGTGGAAGCGATATGTTTTCCGCTGTTGCTTCTTGCCTGCAAGGAAAGCTTTTGCTTATCAGAAATATCCTTTGCGTAATATTCGTTCATAATGTTTTTGAACTGCGTCACCAGACTGTCAGGGTCACTGGATTCCGGTCCGTCATGCACAGAGATAAATTCCACACCGAAACGAGGAAAAATGACTCCGATATACTGACCGACTTCAATCGTATTTCTGCCAAGACGTGACAGGTCTTTCACGATGAATCGTCCGACACGTCTGTGCTGAATAAGGGCAAATGCTTCCTGAAAGCCGGGTCTGTTAAAGTTTGTACCCGTATATCCGTCATCGGTTATAATTTTGATGTTGTAATAGCCCTTGTCGGCTGCATACTGTTTCAGCAGTGCAACCTGATTATCGATACTCTCACCGTCCTTGCCGTCCTCACTGGAGCGTCGGGCGTAGAGTATATCTAACTTGTCTGTATAATCCATGTTCAGAACTCCTTTCTGAATCATAAATACCGGTATTCACAATAAGATTTGAACGTTCAGTTTTCTTGCATAAATTTATGATAAGGTCATTGTAGCATAAATGGAATCAAAAAAACCTGTATGTGAATGTGAAAACCGCTTTCGATTGTAAATATTCTATGAACAATTGGAGCTTGACCGAAAAAGTGGTTGCGTTTCGGCTGATTTTTTACATTATATATGAGGGGGAAAATTTACGAAAAAAGCCTATGGCTAATACAGCTGATTGGGAGTAGCAAGCAACGATGAACGTAGCGCACTCCGTTTGCCGTTCATCAGCTTGTTAGGGACACTCCGTTTCCCTAAGACCCTTTAATTGACTGACTACCGTCAGAAAGCAACTACCAAAAAGAAAGAGAGTATCCAAAAATGAAGCAGAAAACAAGAGATAAGACACTCAGAGTTAAGGTGAATGAAGATGAATGGAATATCATACAAAAGCGACTTGAAGTCTGCGAAGTATCGTCAATGAGCGACCTTTTAAGGCAGATGATGATACACGGAATTTATCTTGAATATGACCATGAGGAACTGAAAAAAATACGGCAGTCGGTTATGAGTGTGGCGAACAACGTCAATCAGATTGCTCACAGAGTAAACTCAACAAGCCGTATTTACAGGCAGGAACTGTTCGAATTGCAGGAGGGAGTGGCGAAGTTATGGCAACAACTTCAATCCATCCAATCAGAGTTACAGAAGCTAAATCCGTCCAATATATAACCAATCCCGAAAAGGCAGAGCGTGTAACTTATTATGGTTGCAGAGGTTCAGCCGAGGAGATTTCAAACCAGTTCGATATGCTAAGAGCCTACGGAAAAAACACGGGGAGCGTTCTTAGCTATCACATTATTCAAAGTTTTGCGCCGAATGAAGCGACAGCGAAACAGGTGCATCAGGCAGGACTTATGCTTTGTGACAAGCTCTTTCATGGCAAGTACAAATACGTTCTTGCAACGCATTCAGATAAAAAACATATCCATAATCACATAATTTTTTGCAAGACCAATATGGAGAATTACAAGGCATTTGGTACGCTTATGGATACGAAAAATAATCCCGCATGGAAGAAAATCCGTCAGCTTTCTGATGAAGTGTGCAGGGAAATGGGATTATCCGTTGTGGAGTATGGGGAAATCGGCAAAGGTGTTTCACATTATGAATGGTCGAAACAGCAGCAAGGCTCATCATGGAAAGCCAAACTCCGTTATGAATTGGACTGCATTATCCAGCGTTCCAATACGTTTGAAGATTTTCTTGAGAAGTGCAGATTAAACGGAATAGATGTTGTGTATGCTCCCGAAAAAACAATATCATTGAAGTTCAGAATGAACGGTCAGCAACGCTTTACAAGAGCAAAAACACTCGGTTATTATTATCTACCTGAAAATATTCAGCGCAGAATCAAACAGTTCTCATCACATAGAAAAATGATTATTGACCGTGACAGATTTGAAAGCAAGGGTTTGCAGTATTGGGCGGATATTCAGAATATGAAGAACGTTGCGCAGATGATAAATCTGCTTGAAAGCTACAATGTTCACGGCACATCGGAACTGAAACCGACCGCCATGACCGTTATGGCACGGCGTGGAATGATTACCCAGAGTATTGAGAATCTTGATGAGAAGATAAACGATTTGTCCGAACAGATTGAACTTATCAGACAGTTTCAGCGTACAAAGCCATACCATGACAAGTACAAATCTTTGTCAGGGTATAAGCAGAAAGACTATGCAAAAAATAACGCTCCTATACTTGATACGTACAAGAGCGTTGGAATTCAGTTAAAATCGTTGTATCCGGACGGCAGGTTTCCGTCAGAAACTTTGCTTGACCGTCAAAGGCAAGCGTTGAATGATGAGCGTGAAAAACTCTATGAGGAGCACCGCTATCTCAAAAAAGAGTATGCCGATTTGGACAAGGCAAGCCGAACGATTGACGATTACCTTGCAAGTCTGCGTGATGAGCCTGAACACAGTAGGAAAAAGGGCGAGTTGGAATAGCATTACAAATTGGAATTTGGTTTAATTATTGCTTTTTAATATATTGGTAAAATTGTTTATGTAATTGTTTCATTTCATCAGGTGCATTTATAGAATGTTGATACATAAATCTATTTCCAAAATTACTTCTGAAAATTATGGTGAGTCCTATTTTAAGAATAAAAACAGGAGAAAAGCGGAAGATGTTCATTTTCCTTGGTGAAAGTGTTGTTCCGGAATCATGAAGCCATTTAAAATTGCTTTTCATTTGTTTTGCAGTTTTAGCCATTATTTCATGTTCTCGCCATACCTCTTTTGGATTTTGAGCTTCATAATAAGCATCTGCAATTGGCACAACCATTGCAAGATGACATAATTGCCACTGGTGCATATCTTTTACAATCTGGTAAGGTATTTTCGATTCATTTAATAGCTCTGCTAACTTTAACAAACGTTTCGTTTTTCTACCGTTAATTTCGGAAAAAGTGGTAGGTTGAATAATTCGTGGTGTAAGAGCGGCTTTTAATATGCCGTTATCAAAACTGCCTCCTGCTCCCGGAAATGCAGGTATAATACGCCCTTTTCCGCAAAGCTTCTCCCAACTGCTATACGATTCAAGTGTATTCACCATAGTAACTATATTAGGACTTATATTCGAGCTTAGTTCTTTTAATGCTACATGGACTTGGTTTTCTTTTACCGTCAAAAAGACAAAATTGAAATTATCGCTTGGTTCTAATTTATCAATGATTTTTACTTCCGCTTTATATGTTTTGCCTTTTATTTCATATAGTAAACCGTTTTTCTTTAATGCCTGAAGCCTTTTTCCTCTTGCATATAAAGTAATATCATACCCAGCTTTGCTAAATAAAGTTGCATATAAACAACCTATTACACCCGCTCCGTATATCAGCAATCTCATACTATTTCTCCATAAAATCCCAATTTTTTAATTTATTTCATTTCCTGATTCAGGTTTATAATTCTTCTCAATATATTCCTCAACAGCCTTGATAAACATTTGATTCATACTCATGCTCATTTCGGCAGCGACAGCCTTTAACTTCTCACGCTGTCCTTTCGGAACACGAATTTTTATATCATCAAGGTGTGCTTTAACATACTTTGCCGTAATCGCCTTGCGTTTCTCATTGTAGTACATGAAATCATTCCTTTCGTATTGTACCCGTTATTTTAATTATACTTTTAAAAATGCATTTTGTCAATAGTATCTGTAAAAGTTTTGAAGTCCAAAAATAAAATTTAGAGAGGACGTAATAATATGGAATATCCAAGCAAGACCGCAGTTTCTGTTGTACTTGAGAATAAAAACTGTTTTGATTTTTTACCTGAATTAAAGTCTGATTTATTTTCGTTGGTTTTAATTGACCCGCCTTATGAGATTTCCAGAAATACAAATTTTCAATCAGGTAAAGCAACGGTAAAAGATACAGACAGATTCAGAGTATCAATGAATTTTGGAAACTGGGATTCTCAGTTCACCGGTCTTGATATAGTAATAGCCGAATGTTACAGGATTTTAAAAAAAGACGGTACACTGATTTGCTTTTATGATTTATGGAAACTGACCGCTTTAAAGCAGTATTTTGACAACGCAAAATTCAGACAGATTCGCTACATAGAATGGATTAAAACTAATCCCGTACCATTGAACAGCAGAACAAATTACCTGACCAATGCAAGAGAAATTGCATTGGTAGGTGTAAAGGGTGCTAAACCTACATTTCATTCTGAATATGACAGCGGTATTTATCAATATCCGATATGTCACGACAAAGGGCGTTTTCACCCGACGCAAAAGCCGTTAGCTCTGATTGAGGATTTAATTCTGAAACATTCTGATGAAGGAGATTTTGTTTTGGACTGCTTTAGCGGTTCGGGAACAACCGCAGTTGCATCGTACAATACAAACCGTAACTTTGTCGGGTGTGAATTATCGTCGGACTATTTTGAAAAAAGCATATTCCGCTTGAAAGACTGCGGAGCAATATAAATTGACAATATTTTGTGAAAGTTATCCGGATTTTTTCAGTAAACTTTATGCGCATTGCGGCTTGAAAAGTCATGTGCAAAGATATATAATAGTATTGTACCCAATATTAAAGAATAGCAAAGGAGACATTTAGAATGATTCAAAAAATCGTCCCCATTGTGGCAAGCAGGGCTCTGATTGGCTCAGCAAGTCTGACAGCCTATGCAGATGATATGCTTGACAAAGACTACATCGTCAGCGAGATTTGGTCTGATTGGTGGTACGGCAAAGGAGATGACGGACTTATCTTTCCCGAAGCAAGTTTCAAGCACCATATTCTGACTGAATGGGTCAATGACAACTATGGCGATGATGATTATGACTGGAGCAAAATCGGTCAGCTGAACTACAATTTCAAGGACTACTATGCTGAACTCACGGATAATTGGGACTTCAATGATGATCGTGACGGAAACTGGACGATTGACACCGATGAAACGACCTATCATTTCAATTTGCAGAACGGTAAGTGGCTTATGAGCGATGATAACGGCGATGTAGTTGACAGTTTCATGCCGTTCAGCACTTTGAAAGAAGATACGGCAGAGGAAAATCAAAATCTGGTTATTGCTGATGATAACGGAACTGCCCACTGTGTTGGAGAAAATCTGAAAATTGAAGAAGCTACTGCTGATGTATCAGAAGAAACTACCAAAACAGTAGCGGAAAGTGAAGAAAAATCCTCAAATGGATTGATTTACGGAATCGGCGGAGTCGTCCTCGCAGGAATTGCCATTCTTGCAGGAGTTTTGATAAAGAAAAAGAGAGGTTGATATTATGTTATTTGAAAATATGTGGCAGAGAATCGCACTCGATACTGACAGAATGATGATTACACAGTGTGGAAATGACTATCACGATTACAGCGACAACAGACTTGCCTGTATCTACATCAGATGGGCGGAGGAACATTGCCCTGAACGTTTACAGGCTGAAACTGACAAGGGCAGAATTTATGTCCACATTGATGAACGTATCACCGAGTGTGAACAGGAAAAGTGGAAAATTTGGAACAAAATGCGTGATACTGACCCAGAGTACGAACTTGCGATGAAAAGCGCTGATACTGCTAAGGTATGGCAGCTTGAAAATCTCTTTGAGTTGCAGGCTGAGGAGATTGCGATTAAGACGTGTTTATTAAGTTGAAAAATGTAAAGGGATATGCCAATTCGGAGGTTTCTGTTTGTCTCATTACATCGGAATAAAACCCTATTATTCTATCTTATTCACATGTGCTGTTTTGTTGTTATGATTAACTTATATCGTGTTTATTACGAATTTTCGGATTGTAACATAATAATTTGTATGATATAATAATATTATCATTGCAGATAAGCAATCAGAGCTTTGCTCTTTGTATCTTGGACGATTATATCAAAAAACTTCGATTTGATGATAAAACATTTACCATATAAATTAAATATAAGGATTGTTTAAGAATATATGAGAGAGAAAGTGAATAATTGAACCTGAGTTAAGCTTGTAGAGTTATAATAAAAGAAGTAATCAGAAAGGAGTAAATATAAATATGAAGATATTGGTAGCTGAGGATGACTCTTCATTGCGTAAAGCACTTGTTTCAATTTTGCAAAAAAATAATTATTCAGCAGATGCAGTTGATAATGGTGGCGACGCTCTGTATTTCTTATGCAGTGGTCTTTATGATGCGGCAATACTGGATATTATGATGCCTGTAATGGATGGAATTTCGGTTCTTATTCAGGCAAGGAAGGAACATAATTTAACACCTGTGCTGCTGCTTACTGCAAAATCTGAAATAGAAGATAAGATAGAGGGACTTGATGCAGGTGCAAATGATTATCTGACAAAGCCATTTGATATGCGTGAACTTTTAGCACGGGTTCGTGTGCTGACACGGAAAAATGATGTTCAGCAGAATAATATCATTTCGTATGGGAATACATCACTTAATACACAGTCGTTTGAAATAACTGCCCCAAATGGCAGTTATAAGCTTGGAAATAAGGAATATCAGATTATGCTTTTATTTATGCGGAATACTAAAATAGTTATCTCTCCGTCAAAAGTTCTCGAAAATATATGGGATCCTGAAAGTCGGGCTGAATACAATACAGTATGGACATATATTTCATACCTACGGAGAAAACTGGAAGCAATCGGGGCTAATATACAAATCCGTACCGTGCGTGGAGTCGGCTATATACTGGAGGGAAATGATGAAAAATAATATGAAACATCGGCTTCAGTTCAGATTCGTGCTTTTATCTGTCAGTGCCCTTGTTATTATGCAAACATTGATTGTTGCTTTCTGCATTTTCAGAAACTATCAGCAAATTACAGTAAAGGCAGATCACATGATACTGCTGACTGATACATCTCCGGAATCTCCAGAAGTGTCCGGTGCAAGATATTTTATAGTAGTTTATGACTTTCAGAATAAAACTTTTGAAACCGATCTTACCCATACCTCACTTGTTAAAAGAGAATCAGCAATAGAGTATGCCCAAAAAGTGATTGACCAAAAGGCTGATAAAGGCTTCATAGAGAGTTATCGGTATTATGTTTATCGGAAGAAAAACAGTATCAGTATCACATTTCTCTCCCGTGCTGTGGGATGAAACAAACGCACAGAAAAACGGTATTATAAAAAGAGATGTTCACTTTGGTACTCTACATACCACGATTCTTTCTGGCGCTCATATTGGAACGTCTAATCCGTTATTTAACTGTTCAAATGCAAATTGTAACGGAAATAATGATAACACAAGCATTGACTTGCAGAATATAAGTGATTCATATATTCAAAGATGTAATTATTCACCTGACTGTGACAATTCATCTTATTTAGATGCATCTCCAAAATCAGATTGGGCCGATTACTACATAAATATGTATAGAATTGTATCAAGAAAAATGATTGATATTGAAGGTGAAAAAACGCTGATGACAGCGCTAATTCCTCCAAAAGTTGGTCATACAAACGGATTAATAGGTTTTGCATTTAAACAATTACAGAAATGTATGATTGCTTTAGGAATCTTCAATTCACTTCCCATAGATTTCTTTGTGAAGGTTTGTGGAAGAGGTAACTTTACGAATGCAACTGCTGATATGATACCTATGTTTGAGTATACAGATTTGGTTGCAGAATTAGTTTGCCGAGCTGCTTTGCTTAACTGTTTGACCGATAATTACTCACTGATTTGGGAAGAAATATATGATGAACAGTTTAATTCTATGCAGTGGTCAAAAGTTGATTCACGACTTAAATACAATTTCTCATCATTAACAAATAAATGGACACACAATATTCCTATTAGAGATTCATATACTCGTAGACAGGCTTTAGTTGAAAATGATGTTATTGTTGCAATGTTACTCGGAATGTCTCTTGAAGAATTGCTTTCTATCTATCGTGTTCAGTTTCCAATACTTCAACAACATGAAAAAGATACCTATTATGACGCTAACGGAGCGATTGTTTATGCAAAGAACAATGCTTTAACTAATGTAGGGTTCGATCGTAAGGAATGGGAAAACAACATCAAGGGCGCACCTGCTGGAAAGGTATTCACAAGAGAAATCGAGGACGACACTATGCCCGGCGGTCCTGTAAAGCGTACTATCGAGTACGTTGCACCGTTCGATAAGTGCGACCGTGAGCAGGACTATGAGACGGCTTGGAGGTTCTTTGAGGAGAAGTATGGGGGGAACGTAGATGGATAAGAAGAAAATTGCTGATAAAGCTGCTCAGGCAGGCAACTGGTTTGTTGATACAACTCATGATGCTGTTGCCGAAGCAAAACAGCGCCATGATGATGATCTATACTATGAAGGTTACAATAATGGCAGAGCGAAACAAAAGAAACTTGATGTTGAAGTAGCAATTATGGCATTTTTAGAGTTAAAAGTGAAGGAACATGATATTTACAATCTTTTACATGATTATTTTGATATTGATTCTATATCAGAAGCAAAAGACCGCATGTTCTCTGCTAAAAAAACAAGACAAATACGATCATTAAAAGACTACTGCTGCAAACAAGGAATGTCACTTTGTGATTTTCGTGCTTATTCCAAAGAGCATAATTTAGAAGAACGTTTGGCTGATGACGAGCGTCTATTAGATATGCAACCTGAAAAGCTGAAAGCTATTATTGATAAAGATTAATCATATATCGAAACATTAAAGGAGAAGGTGTAAATGCTTCCAACCATATTAGCCAAACAACTACAGGACGGTATTTGTGACTATATCCGCACAACGTTCCCGATGACAAACGAGCCGTTTCAGGGCTCGCTGGATAAATTGCTTTCCACGAAAGACAGCGTATATCACGCACCTTTTACCGCAGTACGCCTGCCTTTTCGTGTTGCAGAACTGAACGAGAGCTACTTTGAGTCTATTCACCCGAAGTTTGCTCCGTATGTTCATCAGCAAAAGGCATTTGACCGACTTAATGGAAATGACGGTCAGTCTACTGTTATTGCAACAGGTACAGGTTCGGGTAAAACTGAGTGTTTCCTGTATCCTATACTTGAATACTGCTATAAGCACCGTGGTGAAAGTGGTATTAAGGCTCTTATCATATACCCGATGAATGCTCTTGCATTAGATCAGGCAAAGCGTATTGCTGAGATAATCTATAACAGTCCTGAGCTTCGTGGCAATGTCAATGTTGGAATGTATGTCGGCGGTAAAGAAGAAACACCGAGCCGCATGATGAGTGAACACGGAGTAATCACAGACCATGATACTATGCTCAATCGTGCGCCTGACATACTTATGACCAACTATAAAATGCTTGATTATCTGCTTGTACGCCCAAAGGATGCTGTTCTTTGGCAGGATAATACTCCTGAAACGCTTAAATACATAGCAGTGGACGAGCTTCATACCTTTGACGGCGCACAGGGAACTGATCTTGCCTGCCTTCTTCGCAGATTAAAAGCAAGACTATTTACTCCTGCGGGCTATCTCTGCTGTGTCGGTACATCAGCAACCATCGGCGGTGAGGAAAACAATCCTAAGATACTGAACTATGCGTCTGAGATCTTTGGAGAGCCTTTCGACAGCGATGCTATCATCACCGAGGACAGACTTTCTCCCTCAGAATTCTTTGACGGATACGATGTTACTGATTTCAGTTTTCCGACTAATGAACAGGTTGAGCTGCTTGCTTCCGCTGTTATTGATGATGATATTACTCATTTCCTTCAGCTTTCCACTGAGTGCTGGATAAATGAGCCTATTGAAGATATTATGTCTGATACCGCAAGGTTACAGCTTAGCAAGACACTTATGCACCATAGCTTTTTCCAGGCAGCCGTCAAGCTCGCGGACGGAAAATATTACCAGGTTGATACTATTGCAGAAGCTCTTGTTACAAACTATCCTGAGATAGCGAATATTGCAGATAAGGATACAGCTATCAACGCTTTGTTTGCACTTGTTTCTCACGCCCGTATCGGCACTGAGGGTAAGCTGCGCCCATTTCTCAATGTTCAGGTTCAATTTTGGCTCAGAGAGCTTCGTCGTTTACTTGCAAAAGTATCACCTGATGATGTTACATATTCAATTGCACATGACCTTAATGAAAGACAGTCGAAAGAGTATCTCCCTATCGTAAACTGCCGTGATTGCGGAGCAACAGGCTGGACCTCAACAAAAACAGAGCGTGGATACGCTAAAATCGGCAACCTTGACACGTTCTATAATATGTATTTCCGTTGTGATGACACTATTACTATGCTTTTCCCCGGAATGAGCGAATCAAACGGATTTTTATGCCCTAAATGTCATTATGTAAAGTTTAATACAAATGATGCTGATAGTTCCGAGTGTCCCGACGGTTGTGGGAAAATGATACCAGTATATATCCCGAACTTGGGTGCTAAATCAGCTAAAACAGGATCACAGGAGAAAAAACAGTATGTCTGCCCCTTCTGTCACAGTAAACGTGGACTATCACTTATGGGTTTACGAAGTGCATC
>ENA-UOJL01002034-UOJL01002034.1-human-gut-metagenome-genome-assembly--contig:-P47-NODE-2034-length-18146-cov-17.398983_pt1 | contig 18146 bp, 15 predicted proteins | sample MGYA00242347_ERZ723894 | MGnify/ENA metagenome assembly ERZ723894
CAGCACCGGCGGCATGACGATGCCGGACAGACTGAAAATGCCGCGCAGATACTCCTGCGGAAGAAATATACTCCGCTTTTTCTCATAGCCCAGCACCAGCGGGTCGAAGCCTGCCAGCAGCAAGCAGTCCGGAATCGCCTGCTCCGGCATTCTGCCGGAATGCCGGCTGAAAAGCCGCTGTCCCTCGCATTCGGCTACTTCCACGGGAAGCCGGGCCAGCCGCTTTTTGATCTCCGCCTGCGAGGTATCGAAATAATAGGCTGCGTCCCGGATGGAGGCCGGGCCGTAATTCGTGAAATACCGGCGCGTCTGTTCCAGCAGTGCATCCTGCTCCTCCATCGGTGTGAATGCCGGACAAAGGCGGAACGCCTTTTCCTCGCTGACCGTGCCGCAGAGAAAGCCGCGCTCGCAGAGCTCGCGTATGCCGCCGCCCCAGGGATGGAATATGCTGCCCTCCTCCGCCTGCGTCATTCCGGCAGCGCGGCAGCGGGCTTTCAAGGCCTCGCGCGTCATTGGCCCTTGCGCAAGTGCATCGACAATCAGGTCTGAAAAATATGCTTGCCGCTGCGGCGTAAGTGCCCAATCCGGGCGCTGGTTCCAGAAGGATGGGAGCGTCCAATCCCGGCTCCGATACTGGCAGCCGCTGTGCAGGAACAGCGGAAGGTCGGCTTCGGCAAAGATGTGCATTGTGCCGCGAAGTGTCCAGCCTTTCACGAGGCCGTCAGCCGCATGCGCATTGTCATACGCTGCGCAGCGCAGCCGCATGGCGTGCAGTGCGTTGGAAAGGAACTGCGCCTGAAAGCCGTTCATGGCGCGAAGCACTCTCATCCGCTCCCCCGCATGCAACAGATACTGATTAGACAGGCGCAGAAGCACCAATTCATTTCGCTCCATACATTCTCCTTTTGATATGCGCAGCCCCCGGCGCTTTTTTAGCAGACCGGGGGCCGGTATGTCATGATTTGATCGTCAGATAATGCGCCGCCCGCAAAGGAAGCGGGTCTTGTAATACGATTCGTCAAGCGAGTTGACGCGGACGCCCGTGGACGGCGTGGAGGCGTGGACGAAGTTGCCGCCGCCGATGTACATACCGACGTGGTTCGCGTAGCCGCTGTAGCCGAAGAAGACGAGGTCGCCGACCTGCAGGTCGCTGCGGGAGACATAAGTACCCTGCGTCATCTGGTCGTTGGCAACGCGCTTCATGGAGTAGCCGTACTGCGTCAGGACATAGTACATGAGGCCGGAGCAGTCAAAGCCGGTCGACGGGCTTGAGCCGCCCCAGACGTAGCTGTAGCCGACGAAGCCCATGGCGAAGTTCGCGATCTCGCTGGCTGTGCCGGAGCCGGAGACGGTGCCGCCGCTGCCGGAGCCGGAGCCGCTGCCCGGCGTGACGGTGCTGTCCTTCTTATCGGCGAGCAGGTCTGCGCGGACATAGGCCGTAATGCCGTTATATTTGATGCGGTACCACTGGTGGCCGTCGGAGGTCGTAGTCGTGATGCCGGTGACGGTGACGGCGGCGTTGTAGCTCAGCTCGCCGACCTTCGTGCTGCCGGTCGTCCAGGAATCGCGGACGTTGATATAACCCGTCTGGCAGACGTACATGGTCTTGCTGATGCTCGTGACGGTGACGTTCAGATTGATCTGGTCAACAACGACCGTCGCGCTCTTGACGTTTTCATCGTAGAACCACTGGATGGTCTTATAGCAGCGCAGGAACATCGTCATGGCTTCCTGCCGGCTGGCGTTGTCCTTGGGGTTCAGATACGTGCCGTTTCCAAGCTTCGTGCCCTGCACGTAGGAATAGCTCACGCAGATCTGCGCGGCCTCCTTCGCCCATGCGGAGATCGATCCGGCGTCGGCAAAGCCGTTCAGCGCGCCGTCTTTCGCCTTGGGGGAGAACGCAGCCGCCGTGCAGAAATTCTCGATGAGCTTGAAGAATTCCTGCCGCGTCAGCAGCTGCTTCGGGCGGAACGAGCCGTCCTCATAGCCGTTGACGATGCCGTACAGATGGGCCTTGACAATATTCTCATTCGACGTATCCGTAAAGCCGGTGAACGTTTCGTTCGACATATCGATATCGTTGCCGGTGGCCTTTTCGAATGCGTAGACGGCCAGCTCGCACATCTCGCCGCGCGTGATGTCCTTGGTCAGATCAAGGCCGTTAAAGGACGCGGGCATCAGGCCGAGCTTGTTGATCTCGTCATAGTTTGTTTGGAACCAGCTGCTATAGTTGTTGTTCGCGCCGAGCGCGGCCGCGCTCATGGACAGAAGCAGCACGGCGCACAGCAGCAGGCACAGCGGTTTTCTTGCCTTTCGCATGGTTTACAGACTCCTTTTTTCCGTTCCCGGACCGGAACGGCACATTTTCGAGACAATTCGACTGCATTATATCAGATTATGACAACCATTACAAGCACAATTTTGTAAATCTTTCGTAACCAGTTGAGTTTTGCGAAAAAATATGATATAAGTGTGACATGAAATTACGAGTAATGATCGCAGTGCTTGCTTGCAAGCTCTGCCGGGCCCTGATCCGCTTGCTGGGCAGAGGCGGCACGGATTTTCCCGGGCGTGTGGCGCTCAAACTCTGCCCAAACCTGCTGGGTGAACTTGCAAAGAACGTGACGACCGTGATCGTCACGGGCACCAACGGAAAAACCACGACCTCGCGTATGATCGAGCAGTCGTGGCAGGACGCTGGAATCTCTTACTTTGCAAACAAATCCGGCGCGAACCTCCTGTCCGGCGTCACGGCGGAATTCGCCGTCCACTCCACGCTCACAGGCCGCTGCAAATATTCGCATGCGCTCATCGAGGCGGACGAAGCGGCGCTGAAATTCATCAGCAAGTACGTTGATGCAAAGGTGATCGTATACACGAACATCTTCCGCGACCAGCTTGACCGCTACGGCGAGGTCACGCATACGCTCGGAAAGCTGCGCATCGGCGCGCAGAACAGCCCGAACGCCGTTTTGTGTCTGAATGCAGACGATTCGCTCATTACGAGTCTTCACAACGACGTGCCAAACCACGTTATTTTCTATGGTATCAACACGCCGCTCTATGAAACGCAGGTTTCGGAACTTTCCGACGCGCCATACTGCATCAAATGCAAGAGCGAATACGAATACGACTTCGTGACCTACGGCCATCTGGGCGGTTATCGCTGCCCACGCTGCGGCTACGCCCGTCCGAGGCCGGATATTTGCGTCAGCAAGGTTGTTCTGAGCGACGAGGAGCACTCCGAGGTTGTCTTCCGCGACGGCGAAACAGAGATTCCCGCGACAGTCAATCTCCCGGGCGGATACAATATCTATAATGCCTGTGCGGCTATGGCGGCGGCTAAAGCCATGGGGCTGGATCTTTCAAGAGCGGCGCAGTCGCTGTCACGCTTTGCCTGTGGTTTCGGGCGCATGGAGAAGTTTGAGATCAACGGCACGGATGTGCGCATGATTTTGATCAAAAATCCGGCAGGCTGCAACCAGGTGCTGCGTTTCCTGACGCAGCGCAGGGCGCCGTTCGTCTTTGCCGCATGTCTCAACGACCGGACGCAAGATGGCCGCGATGTCAGTTGGATCTGGGACGTGGCTTTTGAGCGCCTGACCGAGATGGGCGATACGCTTGCAGAGGTTTATCTGTCCGGCACGCGAGCAGAGGATATGGCACTGCGCTTCCTCTACGCCGGATTCCCGAAGGAGAAGCTGCATGTGCAGAAGGACTACGGAAAGCTGATGGAAGAGGCGACGGCGCACAAGCTGCCGGTCTTCGTCATGCCGACGTACACGGCCATGCTGGCTCTGCGCAGCACGATCAGCAAAACGTATGGCTACAAGCAATTCTGGGAGTAAGCTATGGAACTGAACATCTATCATTTATATCCCGACGTTCTGAATCTCTACGGCGACCGTGGAAACGTTCTTTGTATGCAGCGGCGGCTGGAATGGCGCGGCATGCAGGCTAATGTTTTCCCTGTTCCTATCGGGACGAAATTCATTGCAAAGGACTGCGACCTGATTTTTATCGGCGGCGGGCAAGACTTTGAGCAGGAGATTCTGATGCACGATCTCAAGGGCGAGAAGACCGCCGAACTTAAGGCCGCCATCGAAGACGGCATCCCTGTGCTCGCTATCTGCGGCGGATATCAGATGCTGGGCCAGTACTATAAAACATGGGACGGCAAACAGTGTGACTTTACCGGCGCGCTTGATCTTTACACCGTCGGCTCCGAGCAGCGCATGATCGGCAATTATATGTTCACCTGTGAAGAAGCAGACTGCAAAATCGTCGGCTTTGAAAACCACTCCGGCAAGACGTATCTCGGTTCCGGTGTAAAGCCGCTCGGCAAAATACTCGAAGGCTATGGCAACAACGGAGAGGACGGAACGGAAGGTGCACACTACAAAAACGTTTTTGCATCCTATTCCCACGGCTGTCTGCTTCCTAAAAACCCGAAACTGGCTGACCTGATTCTCAAAACCGCGCTCGAGCGCAAATACGGCGAAGCAAACCTTCCGCCTCTCGTTGATGAATTTGAAACCGCCGCACACAACTATATGGAAAACCGGTTGAGCCGGAAATAAATTTTCAGGGCCGCTGCGGTTTGCAGCGGCCCCGATTTTTATGTGTTCTCTTTGACCCATCGGGCTGCAAACTCCGCAAATCGGGTTGCAGCCGGGGCATCTGTCGCAGCGGCGAGGGCGATAGTACGGCTAGCTGGGGGATCAATAGTGCGGATCTCCACACCGTCAGTATTTCCACGCAGCAGCAGCGACGGCATAATGCTCACGCCAAGCCCTTGCCGAACCATGGCAATGACGGCATAGTCATCCTTCGTCTCGAACCGGATGTTCGGCTTGACCCTGACGGCGCTGAACGCGCGGCGCACATCGTGGTTGGAGGATTCCAGAAGCGAGATAAACGGCTCCTTTGCCAGTTCCTCGACACGGCAGACCGGATGTTCTGCCAGCGGGTGATTCTTTGGCAGAACAGCGGCCAACGCATCTTCATACAGCGGCGTACACCGGCAGCCCGGGCGGGCAGGCAGCGTTGTAAACGCAAGATCGACGCTTCCATTCCCGAGCCATGTGTCGATATCGTGATAATCTCCGTTGAAAAGCTGGAAATCTACCTGCGGATGCTCCTTTTGGAACTGCATCATCATAGCGGGCAGCCAGTGTGTGGCGACGCTGGTAAATGTCCCGATGCGGATTTTGCCCGTGACGAGCGTATGAAGGCCAGCTGCAGCTTGCCGCAGCAGTCTTTCCTGCCGCACGATTTCATGAATATATGGCATCACCTGCTCGCCCTCCGGCGTGAGCCGCGCACCGGTGCGGGTGCGCTTCAGAAGCGGCAGCTGAAGTTCCGCTTCCATGGAGGCAAGCATATGACTGACGCCGGACTGCGTGAGTCCCAGTTCCTGCGCAGCTTTCGTCAGCGAGGAGAGTTCCACTGTTTTTTCAAAAACCTCATATTTCTTGGTATCCATTTAAAAAACCTCTTGCTTTTTCCACTTTAACGTGCTATCATACGCGCATGTCATGAGATTACTTGATATTATACATGATATTTTGTAATGTGTCAAGGAAAAGAAAAGGAGAAAGCACTTATGAGTGGAGCAAATTTACAACATCTGCTGGCCATGATTTTATATATGGCAGCGGTTATCGGCATCGGCGTTTATTTTGCCGGACGTGCGAATAAGAACGCAGAGTCCTATTTTCTTGGCGGGCGCAGTCTTGGCCCGTGGGTCACGGCATTCAGCGCCGAAGCCTCCGATATGTCCGGTTACCTTCTGATGGGTCTGCCCGGCCTTGCATACTGGACGGGCCTTGCTGACGCCGGCTGGACGTGCATCGGTCTTGCGATTGGTACCTATCTCAACTTTCTGATCGTCTCAAAACGGCTGCGCCGGTACTCCATCGCCGTGAACGCGTTCACGCTGCCGGATTTCTTCTCAAACCGCTTCCATGAGAAGAAAAAGATCATCATGACGATCTGCTCGCTCATTATCATCATTTTCTTCAGCGTCTATGCCGCGCAGTGCCTGTCCACCTGCGGCAAACTGTTTGCGAACCTGTTTGGCTTTTCTTACGGCGGCATGATGATTGTGGCTGCGGCGTTCGTTCTGGTCTACACCTTCCTCGGCGGGTATCTGGCCGAAAGCGCATCTGATTTCATGCAGGGTGTCGTGATGGTCACGGTGCTGGTACTCATTCTCGTCCTGTCCGTCGTCTCAGCCGGCGGCCTGAACACCGTCATTGAGAACGCAAAGAGCATTGACGGCTTTTTCTCCATGGTGCGCACAGCAACGCCCTCTACTACAGAAGTCAATGTCTTCGGCGCAAGCCAGCCCTATGGTGCGCTGTCCATCGCATCCTGCCTTGCATGGGGGCTTGGCTATTTCGGCATGCCGCAGGTTCTTCTGCGGTTCATGGGTATCCGCTCCGAGCATGAATTGGGCCGTTCCCGCCGCGTGGCAATCATCTGGGTCGTGATTTCCATGGCCGCCGCCGTGTTTATTGGCGTTGTTGGCCGCAGTGTCGCGGGGCTTGATTATCTGTCCAACAACGACGCAGAGAATATTTTCATCGACGCAGCAACGTCCTATTTACCACCGATCCTTGCAGGCTTTGCCTGCGCAGGCGTGCTGGCTGCTGCGATTTCTTCCTCTGACTCGTATCTGCTGATCTCGGCCAGCGCCGTCAGTCAGAATCTCTATCGCGGCGTGTTCAAGAAGAATGCGACAGAGAAGCAGGTCATGTGGTGCTCACGCATCACACTGGTGCTCGTCACCATCGTTGCTATGGCAATCGCGTGGAATTCCAACTCCACAATCTTCGGTATTACGTCGTTTGCATGGGCAGGCTTTGGCGCGGCTTTCGGCCCGCTTATGCTCCTGTGCCTGTTCTGGAAACGCACAACCTATCAGGGTGCAGTTGCCGGTATGATTGCCGGCGGCGTAATGGTTTTCTTCTGGAAGCTTGTCCTGAAACCCCTCGGCGGTCTGTTCAGAATCTATGAACTTCTGCCTGCATTCGTCTTCAGTGTGATTGTGATCGTCGTCGTCTCCCTGTTCACAGCAGAGCCTGACACGCAGATTGAGGCGGAGTTCGATAAGGTCAGATCCGGTAAAGGCCTGCAGTAAATTGCCACAGAGAATCTGAATACCGTCTCCGAAAGACGTCATAAAAATCCTCAAAGAAGGAAGAATTGCCGCACGGTTCATTTGAACTGTGCGGCAATTTGTTACGCCTTTCGTTTTTTTCCAGCACCTGCCGCAATCAGCAGGAGACCTGCAGCGGCAAGGACGGGAACGGGCCACCAGAGTTCGCCGGTCTGCGGAAGCGTCGGCTCCTTCGGCTGATCTGTAGGCGGCGTTACGGACGGCTGCTTCGGCGTATTGGTCACAACAAAGGTTCCCGATTCCTGCGTAATAGAGACGGTATATCCCTCCGGTGTCAGTTCAACAACGCGCCATTCAATGGGTAGCCCGTTTTTGTCATATTTCGGAAGGTCATTCCAAATATAGCGCCAGCTGTTGCGTTCATTGAGGATCACAGTATCGTAAACTTCGCCGTTTTTCAGCAGCTGGACCGTGATTTTTTCCGGACGGTCATGCTTCTGTCCCGCATCGTTCCAGACCTTCAAAACTTTGCGCTTATCCGTATCATCGGGCGGTACCACAGGGATAGGCGTGCGCGTGTGCTTCGGTGAAACCGTCACATCATACTGCCATGTATCAGTCTTCTCGTCCAGATTCGGCAGACAGATAAGAAACGGTTCTGTTGTATATACGAAACTTCCATCAGAGAATGTCTGGCCGATCACGAGATACAGCCCAGGGAGGAGCGTCTTTCCATTCGTTGGGAAGGTCAGTTCTCCGTTTCGGTCGGTCACGCCGCTGTCCAGGGGCGTCAGCCGGTCGCGCTGGACATAGGCAGCCAGTGTTTCCGCAAGTGCGCGCCATGCCGCACTGTCCAGTCCGTCTAGTCTGACGGGATAGTTTTTGAAATCGCCGCTCAGCGTAAACTCTGCATACGCGTTGACATCCGCCACACGGTAAAGCGCAAACGGCACGCCGGGAATCGGTTTTCCGTCCTGTTGGTAGCTGATCGTCAGGCTGACAGGGTGTGTCGTATCAATCGCCGCAGCGGCCATCGCCGGTGCAGACAATGTAAGAAATAAAACAAGCACAAAAAACGCGGTTGACAGCTTTTTTATCTTCCGCATAAACGGCTCCTCCTTTATAGCGGATCTTAATCTCTGAATTAATAGTATAGCCAGAAATTCCTGTGACGTCAAGGTTCAGTCTTCCAGAAAGCGTCAAAATCCGATGCAAACGCATCGGATTTTGCTCTGTGACTATTTCAATTCTGCTGTAAACGTAATCCGATTCTCCTTCGTGCTGGCACAGATAGTTCCGTGATGCGCCTCGGCAATGCTCTTGGCGATGGAGAGTCCGATTCCAAAGCCACCGGTCGCGGCGGTGCGGGAGGCGTCCGGGCGGTAAAAGCGGTCAAACAGCCGATCAAGCGGCACGTCTATAGGCTGGACATAGTCGTTTTCCACTACCAGCTGAACACCGCGCCGGAGCGGCTCCAGCGAAACATGGATCACGGTATCCGGCACCGCGTATTTTACAGCGTTATCAAGCAGGATCGACACAAGTTGCCGTACTGCCGCCTCGTCACCGCAGAAAATCAGTTCCGGCAGCGAAGAAATATCCAGAGAACAGTCCTTGGCCTGCGCAAGTTCTGCAAACGACTCAACCGTATCTCGAACAGCTTCATCAACATTGAACGGCTGCGGATGCAGCAGCGTTGTCTGTTCGTCGTACTTACAGAGCGTGATGAGCGCCTGCACAAGTTCACACAGCTTTTCGGTCTGCACACGAGCCTTGTCGATCCATTTCTGCTTTCCGACCTCCATTTCCAGCACTTTCAGGCTGGTTCCGATCACGGTGATGGGTGTTTTGAGTTCGTGTCCGGCGTCCGTGATGAACTGCTTCTGCCGCTCGGACGCTTGCACAACCGGGTCAATGGCGCGACGTGAAAGCAGCACCACCAGCACATACACGAGCGCGATGCAGACCGCATAGGAAACGCTTGACCAGACCGCCAGCATCCGCACGGCGCGCAGCTGCTGATAGCAGTCGAGGAAAATTGCAAGATACTGCCCGTTCTCCTGCGCAGTCACAAGGAATTTGCAGCTGGAGGAATAGAAGCCGTAGCCCTTGCCGTGACGCAGCGCGGCAGCTGCATACGCGATGGCGCTCTGCTGCGTCACGGAGGCAATGTGCGTGAAATCTCCGTCCGCTACCGTCCCGTCCGCATCAAGCGTCAGGGTAAAATAGCGCATAGAATACGGCGTTTCCTGATTGAACGGCCCCTTCGGCGGCTCCTGCGGCAGCATAGGCCGCCCCGTTTCCGGGCCGGTTTGCGGCTTTTCTGCAGGTGTGCCGGGATCCGGCCCCTCATAAATGAGGTCGAGCATTTCATTGATATCCCGGTTCGTGGATACAAAATTGGCGATATTCACGATTAGCGTCAGCGCCAGAAGCACCAGCGCAACCGAAAGCATCGCAATACGAATGAACCGTTTGCGCAGACGCTGGATCATGCTCCGGCCTCCAATAGATACCCCAGCCCCCTGCTGGCGCTGATCTGCGTGTGCGAACCGAGGGCTCTGATTTTTTTCCGGAGGTTCGAGATATTGACCCAGATCACATTGATCTCTGCCTCACTGTCCCATCCCCAGACCTTTTCCATAAGATATTCAGCGGAAAAAAGCATTCCTGGTGAACGCATAAACAACTCCATCAGCTGAAATTCCCGCCCGCTCAGACGGACGCGGCTGCTGCCGCAGGAAAGATCGCCCGTTGCCGGGTCAAGTGTCAGATCTCCGAAGGACAGGATGCTAGGCCGGTAAGTATCGCTCCTGCGAAGCATCGCCCGAACGCGGACGAGCAGTTCGTCCGGGTCGAACGGCTTCGGGAGGTAATCATCCGCGCCGGAATCGAATCCCTCGATGCGGTCGCGCGTCTCTCCTCTGGCCGTCAGCATCATGATTGGGGTTTTGTTTCCATCTGCACGCATCCGGCGCAGCGCCGTAAAGCCGTCCATATACGGCATCATGACGTCGAGAATGATTACGTCATAGGCGCATGACTCAGCGTATTCACATGCCGTGCGTCCATCATGGACAATATTGACTGAAAAATGATTTTTCTCAAAAAACACACCGAGCGCCTCAGCCAAATCCGCTTCATCCTCTGCAAGCAACAGCCGCATACTGCCGTACCCCCCTTTTATTTTGATTATACAAGCGTTTTCCGCAGACCGCAAGCGTCAGAGCATCTCTTTTTCTGACATCCGCGAACAGGAAATGTTGAGATTTCCGTTGCGGCAGCGCAGTTCGTCGAAAAACGCCTTAGGCGGCTGTGTCTGCCGAAATACGACGCGGTACTGCAGTTCATAGAGTGTCCCCATGTTGGTGGTTTTGATCTGCTCAAGCGAGCAGGAAGACAGATACTGGCTGAACACGTCAGAGAACAGGCCTTCATAGTTGAGGTTTTCCGGAATGGTGATCTTCAACACACGCTCCGCCTCATCGCCCTTTCCAAATTTCAGCGCAGAAAGCAGCAGCATGGACGCTGCAAAGATGAAAAAGAACAGCGCCGCCAGACCGAAATAACCCATGCCTGTTGCCAGCCCCAGCATCATGGCAAAAAAGATTGCCGCGATCTCCCGCGCGCTTCCGGGCACAGAACGGAACCGAACCAGGCTGAACGCACCTGCAACGGCGACGCCTGCGCCAAGATTCCCGTTCACCAACATGATGACCATCTGAACGGCCAGCGGCAGCAGCGCAATCGTGATGCAGAAACTCTGTGAACTGCAGCTGTTTCTTGTCATGACAAAGGCCGCAGCAATGCCGAGCAGCACAGAGGCTGCCGAACACAGCAAAAAAATTTTCAATGTAATTTCAGTTGTAATGACCGAATCAAGCACAGAACGCAGCCTCCTTTCGGGCCTGCTGTATGGCGGGAAGCAGACAAGTGCGGTAAATTACTTTGAAAGCATTTTTAAACAATTTTAAAACCGTACGGGACAAATCTGATTTTGCAGCAGAATAAAAAAACAAGCCCATAAGGCAAACGAACAAAGGAGGATATACGAATGTCGATGAATATTCAGGATATGGCTGCGGTAATGGCCGCAAAAAATGAAGCGTTCCGCGGAACAGAACAGGTACCCGAAAAGGTCACGATATATAATCAGCTTCGCGCACATGCTGCGGCGATTGTCAAAACGCTTCGGACACCGATGCACGCAGACAGTCTGGAACTGCGGGAGCAGAACGCGCTCATCTATGTGGAATTTTCGCTCCCCGTCAGCATTCTGAACGACAGCATCCGGAACCGTCTATCCGAATTGTTCCGGCTGGCTGACATGGTGACGTTTGCGGAAGCAAATGGCCGGATCCGCATCAGCTTTTCAGTTGCAAACGTCTGGAAAGCGTAGATCGACTGCGGTTTTTATTCTTGATAAATCTGAGGAAACCGTGTATCGTATATAGTGTCAAACCAAATACGATATCAGGAGAGCAGTTCCATGAAAGATGGTTTTATCAAAGTTGCGGCAGGGACAGTCGATGTCGTGGTCGCGGATGTGCAGTACAATACGGAGCAAATCCTTGCGCGGATGCGTGAGGCAGACGCGCAAGGCGTGAATCTGCTGACGCTGCCGGAACTTTGCCTGACGGGCTACACCTGCGGCGATCTGTTTTTCTCTGACTGCCTGCTCGGCGCGGTCGAACCTGCGCTGGCGCAGATTGTGGAGGCGTCGAAGGGCCTTTACCCAGTCACGGCAGTCGGGCTTCCGCTGCGCTTCGGCGGAAAACTCTATAACTGCGCAGCGGTCATCCACGCGGGACAGCTGCTCGGCGTCGTGCCGAAGACGCATCTGCCAAATTACGGTGAATTCTATGAACTGCGGCAGTTTTCCTCCGCGAAAACGCTGGAAGGAAAGGCCTATACAATCCCTCTCTGCGGCCAGAACGTGCCGTTCGGAACAGCCCTTTTGTTCTGCTGCTCCGGCATGCAGGATTATACCTTCGGCGTGGAACTCTGCGAGGATCTCTGGGTCCCCTGCCCGCCTTCTACCCGGCTCTGTGCAGGCGGTGCGGCGATCATTCTGAACCTCTCTGCCTCCGACGAGGTGATCGGCAAGGCGGATTACCGCCGGATGCTGGTCGGCGCAACGTCGGCGCGGCTGGCCTGCGGCTATATCTATTGCAGCGCGTCGCCGACAGAATCCACACAGGACATGGTTTTCTCACGGCACCATCTGATTGCGGAAAATGGGACGGTTCTTGCAGAAAATGAGCCGTTTGCGAGTGCTTCCCTGACAGTCTCCGAGATCGACGTGCAGCGGCTCATGCACGAGCGGCACCGCACGACGAGCTACGATTCCGTTCCCGGCCTTCTGCCGGTCGTTTTCCATCAGCCGCTGCGCGAGACGGTTCTGACGCGGCGCATTGCGCCCAATCCGTTCGTCCCGCCGTATGACGAGCAGCTGCGCGCCCGCGCGGAGGCGATTCTGCGCATCCAGTCGCAGGGACTGAAAAAGCGCGTGGAGCATACGCACGCGAAAACGGTCGTGCTCGGCATTTCCGGTGGACTGGACAGCACGCTGGCACTGCTGGTGTGCGTGCGCGCGTTCGATCTGGCCGGACGCAGCCGGAAGGAAATTCAGTGCGTCACCATGCCGTGCTTTGGCACGACGAAGCGGACGAAATCCAACGCGGTCAAGCTCTGCGAGGAGCTTGGCGTCAGCGTGCGGGAGGTCAATATCACGGCCTCCGTCCGGCAGCATTTCGCGGACATCGGCCATGACGAAGCCGTGCATGACGTGACCTATGAAAACTGTCAGGCGCGGGAGCGCACGCAGGTCCTGATGGACATTGCGAATCAGTCCGGCGGGCTGGTCATCGGCACGGGCGATCTTTCCGAGCTTGCGCTCGGCTGGGCGACGTATAACGGCGACCATATGTCCATGTATGCGGTCAACTGTTCGGTTCCCAAAACGCTGGTGCGGTACATCGTGCAGTACGAGGCCGGAAGCAGCGCGCCCTCACTACGGGAGGTTCTTCTGGATATTCTCGATACGCCCGTTTCGCCGGAACTTCTGCCTGCGGATGAAAATGGGCAAATCGCGCAGAAGACAGAGGATCTCGTCGGCCCGTATGAACTGCATGACTTTTTCCTATATCACCTGCTGCGCTTCGGCTCCCGTCCGCGCAAGTTGTTCCGGATGGCGAAATACGCGTATGGCGGTAAGTATTCAGACGCAGTGATTCTGCATTGGCTGAAGATATTCTGCCGCCGGTTCTTCCAGCAGCAGTTCAAGCGCTCGTGCATCCCGGACGGGCCGAAGGTCGGCTCCGTGACGCTCAGCCCCAGAGGCGACTGGCGTATGCCGTCGGACGCGTCGGGCAGCCTGTGGCTTGCGGAGGCGGAAGCGCTCTGATTCCCCATTTTTCACGCCCGCCCGGTTGACAAGCGGCGTCCAGCGTGCTATGATTGTCACAGATTTTCATAAGGAGAGTCTTCTCATGTTCACTTCTGTTTTCGCGTCCTATTATTACTTTACTGTCGCCGGATAGTAAGGTCAATTTTTGATGCGCAGAAGAGCTTGTAATTTGTATGCGGCACAGAATTGACTGTGCCGCATTTTTTATTGTACTGGAGGTCAAAACCATGATTGTCGTATTGAAGCACAACGTCCCGGAGGAAAAGCGGAACCAGCTCATCAACTGGCTGCGCAGCCAGAGAATCGACGTACACCCCTCGCTCGGCGAGTACCAGACCGTGCTGGGTCTGGTCGGCGACACGAGCCGGATCGATATGTCTTTGCTGGAAAGTCTGGATATCGTCGATTCCGTCAAGCGCGTTTCAGACCCCTTCAAATGCTGCAACCGCAAGTTCCACCCGGACGACACCGTCGTGTCAGTCGGCGATGCAAAGTTCGGCGGCGGGCATTTCGCGATGATTGCGGGGCCGTGCTCGGTCGAATCGGAGGAGCAGATCGTATACGTTGCGAAGGCCGTCAAGGCCGCAGGCGCGCAGCTGCTGCGCGGCGGCGCGTTCAAGCCGCGCACGTCCCCGTATGACTTTCAGGGGCTGCATGGCGAGGGCATCCGCCTGCTTGAGATCGCCAAGCAGGAGACGGGGCTGCCCATCGTGACGGAGCTGATGAACATTAAGCATCTGCCGCTGTTTGAAAACGTCGACGTCATTCAGATCGGCGCGCGCAACATGCAGAATTATGATCTTCTGAAGGAGATGGGCTCTGTCAAAAAGCCGATCCTGCTCAAGCGCGGGCTTGCCAACACGCTCAAGGAGCTGCTGATGAGTGCGGAATATATCATGGCCAGCGGCAACGACAATGTCATTCTCTGCGAGCGCGGCATCCGCACGTTTGACGACTACACCAGAAACACGCTCGATCTGGCGGCTGTTCCGATGCTGCATGAGCTGTCACATCTGCCGGTCATCGTCGACCCCAGCCATTCTACGGGCATCAACCGGCTCGTGCCGCCGATGACGCTGGCTGCTGCCGCCTGCGGGGCCGACGGCGTGATCGTCGAGGTACACAATGACCCCATCCACGCGCTGTGCGACGGCGCGCAGTCTCTGACCTGTGAGCAGTTTGCAGAGGTCGCGCGGAAGGTACGCGCGGTGCGCGAGGCGGTGGCGGAATGACGGTCGGGATCGTGGGTCTGGGCCTCATCGGAGGCTCGTTTGCAAAGGCGTATCACGCTGCCGGTTGGACGGTGTACGGCTATGATGTGGACGAAAGTATGCTTGCCTTCGCGCAGCTGGCGGATGCGGTGAACGCGCCGCTTACGATGGAGAACATCGGCACGTGCGATCTGGTACTTCTGTGCGTGCGGCCGCTTGCCGCGATCGACTATCTGCGTTCTGCCGCGCCGCATATCGGAAGCAGGCCCGTCGTGATCGACTGCTGCGGCACGAAGCGCGTGGTCTGCGCGGCGGCGTTCCCGCTGGCGGAGCAGTACCGGTTTACCTATCTCGGCGGACATCCGATGGCCGGTACGCAGTATTCCGGGTTCGGCCACGCGCGTGCGAATCTGTACCACAACGCGCCGATGGTCATTGTACCGCCGGATTTTGACAATATCGCGCTGCTCTCGCGCGTGCAGGAGCTGCTGCGCCCGGCGGGCTTCGGCAGCTACTCCGTCACGACGGCGGAGAAGCACGACGAAATGATCGCGTTTACCTCGCAGATGGCGCATCTTGTCTCGAACGCGTATATCAAAAGTCCGACGGCAAGGGCGCACAAGGGCTTTTCCGCCGGAAGCTATAAGGACATGACCCGCGTGGCGTGGCTGAACGCGCCGATGTGGTCGGAGCTGTTTCTGGAAAACCGGGACAATATGCTCCATGAGCTGGACTGTCTGATGGACAGACTGATGGAATACCGCGCCGCAATCGCGGAAGACGATGCAGCAGCGCTGACGCAGCTGCTGGAGGATGGCAAAAAACGCAAGGAGGAGGTCGACGGACGATGAAAACAGTCACGGTCTCCGCCTCAAGGCGGTACGACATTCTGATCGAGCGCGGGCTGCTGCGGCGCGCGGGCGAGTTGGTGCGCGGCGTGACGAACGCAGGCACGGTCATGCTTGTCTCGGATGATTCCGTATGGCCTTTGTATGGCGAAACGGTGCAGAAAAGCCTTGCAGACGCCGGGTTTTCCGTGTGCCGGTTCGCGTTTCCGCATGGGGAAAGCTCCAAGTGCGCGAAGACGTATCTGGCGCTTCTCGACGCGCTGTGTGAAAACCGGCTGACGCGGGCGGACGCGGCCCTCGCGCTGGGCGGCGGCGTGGCGGGCGATCTGACGGGCTTTGCCGCGTCTACGTATCTGCGCGGGATCGGGTTTATCCAGATCCCGACGACGCTGCTGGCCATGGTCGATTCCTCCGTCGGCGGCAAGACGGCCATCGATCTGCCTGCCGGGAAAAATCTGGCCGGGACGTTCTATCAGCCGTGGCTCGTGCTCTGCGACCCAGCCTGTCTGGATTCCCTGCCGGACGAAATTTTCCGCGACGGCTGCGCGGAGGTCATCAAATACGCGGTGCTTGGAAACGCGCCGTTTTTCGAGGAGCTGAACCGCACGCCGCCGCGTACGCACCTGGAGCATATCATCGAAACGTGCGTGCGGATGAAGCGCGATATTGTTGCGCAGGATGAATTTGACCGCGGACAGCGGCAGCTTCTGAATCTCGGCCATACCTTCGGCCATGGGATCGAGGCGTGCAGCAGCTTTGCCGTCAGCCACGGCTCTGCCGTCGCCATCGGCATGGCGATGATCGTGCGGGCAGCGGTGCAGTTCGGCTTCTGCACGACCGAAACGCGGGATACGGTGCTGGACCTGCTGCGGCAGTACGGGCTTCCGACCGATTGTGCGTATCCGGCAGAGCAGATGCTCGGCGTAGTTTTACACGACAAAAAATCCTCCGGCGGATCGGTCAGCCTGATCGTTCCAACAGCCGTCGGACACTGTGAAATCCGAAAAACACCGGCCGACGAAATTTCAAACTGGCTGCTGGCCGGAGGTGCACAATGACGCGGACGATACTGCCCGGCTTGCGCACAGGTGTGATTCGGATTCCCGCCTCCAAATCACAGGCGCACCGGATGCTGATCTGCGCAGCACTCTCTGCATCGCCGTCTCATTTGATTTTGGACGGCTTCAGCGCGGATATTGAAGCGACGATGCAGTGTCTGGAAGCGCTTGGCGCACGATGCGAAAAAATTTCGGACGGACTTCTTGTTTCACCGATCAGCGTTTGCCCAGCGCAGGCGCGGCTAGATGTAGGCGAAAGCGGATCGACACTGCGGTTTCTACTTCCAGTGCTTGGGGCACTTGGCATTCGGGCAGAAATTCAGATGCACGGGAGGCTCCCGGCACGTCCTCTGTCCCCGCTGTGGGAGGCTTTGGAGATGCACGGCATGCGGCTGCAGCAGGACGGGTCTGTCCTGCATACGGACGGACAGTTGACCGCAGGAGACTATTCCCTGGCCGGCAATGTTTCCTCGCAGTTTATTTCCGGGCTTTTGTTTGCGCTGCCGCTTCTGAGCGGAAACAGCACGCTGACGGTCACGGGCGCGCTCCAATCGGCGCGGTACGTCGCCATGACGGAGCAGGCGCTTACGGAAGCGGGAATTCTTATAAAAAAGGACGGGCCGGTCTGGCAGATCGGCGGTGAGCAGCGCTATGCGGCGCCTTCTGTGCAGACGGTCGAGGGAGACTGGTCAAACGCGGCGTTTTTCCTGTGCATGGGCGCGCTGTCGGAGGCGGGCGTGACTGTAACGGGGCTGAATCCCGAATCGCTGCAGGCAGACCGGGCTATTACGGAAATTCTGACACGTTTCGGCGCAAAGTTAGCCATCTCTGAGCATGCCGTTATCGTGCGACGCGGAAATCTGCATGGAATCACGCTGGACGCAGGGCCGGTTCCAGATCTCATCCCAGTTGTCTCCTGTCTTGCCGCGCTTTGCAGCGGGGAAACGCAGATTGAAAATGCAGCGCGGCTGCGGCTGAAAGAATCCGACCGTTTGCAAACGACGGCAGCGCTCCTTTCCGTGCTTGGCGGATGCGTACATGAATTGCCGGACGGTCTGGTTATTTTAGGCCGCAACCGCCTTTCTGGCGGAACAGCGGACGCTTGTGGCGACCACCGCATCGCCATGAGTGCGGCTATGGCCGCCTGCGGCTGCGAAGGCCTGGTTACGGTGTCTGGAAGCGAATGCGTCGCAAAATCCTATCCCGCATTCTGGGAGGACTTTGCTTCTTTGAAGGAGGATGCAGTATGAGCAGCGTGTATACCGGAAATCTGACCGTTTCCATCTTCGGGCAGTCCCACGCGCCCGCCATCGGCGTTACGATTGATGGACTCCCAGCTGGATTTCCCATCAATCTGGATGAATTGCAGTTTTTTTTAAGCCGCCGTGCGCCCGGACAGAATGCGTGGTCAACGCCGCGCAGAGAGGTTGACGCCCCGGAAGTTTTATGCGGGCTGAAAAACGGAAAAACCTGCGGCGCGCCGCTCACGGCCATCAT
>ENA-UOJL01002039-UOJL01002039.1-human-gut-metagenome-genome-assembly--contig:-P47-NODE-2039-length-18098-cov-6.789337_pt1 | contig 18098 bp, 16 predicted proteins | sample MGYA00242347_ERZ723894 | MGnify/ENA metagenome assembly ERZ723894
CCGCACGCAAAGAAGGCCACTTAATGTGGCCTTCGTCTTGCGCAGGACTGTCCGAGCAGCAAACCTAACCCATCTCGCCCACTCGGCGGGCACCCTCCAAAGTTTTTCAAAAAAGTTGTTGACGCGCGCGTAACGACTCGTCTAATATATCCCTTGCGCGATGGACCTGTAGCTCAGTTGGTTAGAGCGTCCGGCTGATAACCGGGAGGTCACAAGTTCGAATCTTGTCAGGTCCACCACTTTCTTTCGCAATAAACACCCCAGCGAGAGCCGAGTCGCCGCTGGGGTGTTTATTACTGTCTCCGTGGGGGTTTAGCTCAGCTGGGAGAGCGCGGGCTTTGCAAGCCTGAGGTCAGGGGTTCGATCCCCCTAACCTCCACCATGATGGACCTGTAGCTCAGTTGGTTAGAGCGTCCGGCTGATAACCGGGAGGTCACAAGTTCGAATCTTGTCAGGTCCACCATCAAAACTGTTAAAAGCCTCGGGGCAATTGCCTCGAGGCTTTTTTCTTAGCCACAGAAGGTAGTCAAAAAAGCTCTGTCCCAAATTAACTACTTTGATTTTGTGTGCTGCGCGAAAGTTTGGGTAGTATAGCTATTCAACGCGGCGGGCCGCCGCGTGTTAACCGCTACGTACCGGAGGTGTTCCATGGTTCGTGTCGACATAGAGACCATCGTCATGGCCGCCGGTCCCGTGCCATCGCTTATTGTGCTTCGCGAGCGCTGCAGCAAGTCGGATTCCCCCGCGCCGCTGCGCTCCCTCTCCATCCAGACCGGCTCGTTTGAAGCTGCGGCCATTAGCCGCGGCATCGATAGCGGCCGCGCCGAGCGCCCGATTACCCATGACCTGTTGCTCGATACTGTTGGCGCCCTGGGTGCCAAGCTCGAGCGCGTCGAAATCGTCCGCGCTGAGCCGCCCGTGTTTTACGCGACGGTTGTCGTGTTGGCCGATGGCAACGAGCATAAGATCGATGCGCGTCCGAGCGACGCCATCGCCCTCGCCGTACGCAGCAATGCCCCCATGTTCGTTGAAGACGACATCATGAATCGCTTGGGCACCGTCTCGCCGCACGCCGAGGAAGTCGACGACGAGCAAGAGTTCGAAAAGTTCGATGAGTTCGTCCACACGCTCTCGCCCGATGATTTTTAAATGCTCGACAAACACGCGACGGAGTGCGCGCTCATGAGTGCCGGAGTTTCTGGCGAGGCGGCTGCGATCGCCCGCGAGGCCCAGATGCGCTCTGAGGCGTCCGAGGCGGCGCGCATTGCCTATGTGACGCAGGCCCGCACGATTCGCGAACGCCGCGGCTCGTTTATCAAGATGGTTGTCATCTCCGCCCTTGTCGCGGCAATCTGTTCGCGCCTTCGTGGTACAGTTGGTGCGCTTGGGTTTTCGATCTCTACGGGCCTGGTGATCTGGGGTGTGGTCGATGCAGTCATGCTGACTAGCCAGATCAAGGTGCTCGACAAGCGTGCAGCGGATATGATGCGCGCCCGCGATGCCGCTGCTAAGATCGCCGCCGAGGCGCAAGAACTGTAACGACGCCAGACTCGATGGGAAGGTCTAAAGATGGCACAGGATATGCAGGACGCCGGTAACGTCTCCGCCGAGCTCGACGCTATGGTGTGCGATCTGATCGGTGCGTTCTTGGACGACCTTGCCGCCGGCGAGAATCCGGGCGTAGTTGTGGCGATCGAGGACGCTGCTTCCAACCGATATCTGGCGGCGCTCGATGAGGATGGCGAAGAGGCGTGCCTGGAGGCGGCCACCAACTTTATCTCCGAGCACAAGATGGGTCTTAAGGACGAGGGCCTGGGCCGTATCGTCCGCTATGCCATCGGCTATACCGGCTGCGGCGAGATTGACGGTGGCTACCACGACGCTCTGCTCGTGAGCTTTTTCGAGACGACGCTCGAGAGCGGTTTTTCGGCATATGTGCTGTATGAGGGCATGGGCGCCGGCGATGGTTTTATGTGGAGCGACCCTGAACCTGCAGGTGAGGAAACCCCTCTCATCTAAAATCGCTAAAATAAACGAGTTTTCGGTAAAAGGCTCAATATTCCCGCCGAGCGTTGTGTTGCTAGGCGGGTCGCATACGCGTGCCGTTTGTATATGGATAGAAGATAGGGGAACTACATGCGCGTAGACAATCTGAGGAACATCGCCATCATCGCCCACGTCGACCACGGCAAGACGACGATGGTCGACAAGCTCCTGCGTGCCACGGACGCCTTCCGTGCCAACCAGCAGGTCGAGGACCGCGTCCTGGATTCCAACGACCAGGAGCGCGAGCGCGGCATTACGATTCTCGCCAAGAACATCTCTATCGAGTATAAGGACGTCAAGATCAACGTCATCGACACCCCGGGCCACGCCGACTTCGGCGGCGAGGTCGAGCGCGTGCTGCGTATGGCCGACGGCGCCCTGCTGCTGGTCGATGCTTTTGAGGGCCCCATGCCCCAGACCCGCTTCGTGCTGCGTCACGCTATCGACACCGGCCTCAAGATCATGATCGTCATCAACAAGATCGACCGTCCGGGCGCCAACCCCGAGAAGGCCTACAACGACTGCCTGGACCTCATGGCCGACCTGGGCGCCACCGACGACCAGCTTGAGTTCGCCATGGAGCACGTGGTCTACGCCAGCGCCATGAATGGCTTTGCCCGCCTTGATCCCAACGACGGCAACATGGACATGTATCCGCTGCTCGATATGATCATCGACGACATGCCCGCGCCCGAGGTTGACGAGAACGCCCCGCTGGCCATGCAGTGCGTGACCATCGACCACTCCAACTTCGTTGGCCGTATCGGCATCGGTCGCGTGTATTCCGGCGCCATCCATCAGGGCGACCAGATTCTGGTTGTGAAGAACGACGGCTCCAGCGCCACCGCTACCGTCAAGCAGCTCTTTACCTTCGACTACCTGGGCCGCACCGAGTGCCAGGAAGTCGGAGCCGGCGACATCGCCGCCGTCGTGGGCATCGACCGCACCGATATCGGCGATGTCTACACCGATCCCGAGAACCCCGTCGAGCTCGAGCCCATCGAGATCGACCCGCCGACCCTGTCCATCGTCTTCGAGGCTTCGACCTCCCCGCTCGTCGGTCGCGACGGAGATATCGTGGGCGCCCGTCAGCTCAAGGAGCGCCTGTTCAACGAGGCCGAGAACAACGTGACCATGAAGATCGAGGAGCTCGAGGACAAGAGCGGCGTCGAGGTCTCGGGCCGCGGCATTCTGCACCTGTCCGTTCTGATGGAGTCCATGCGCCGCGAGGGCTTCGAGTTCCAGGTCGGCCGTCCCCGCGTTCTGTTTAAGAAGGACGAGAACGGCAACAAGATGGAGCCTGTCGAGCAGGCCGTCGTTGAGTGCCCGGACGAGTACTCGGGCAAGGTCGTTGAGGTCTTCGGTACCTCCGGTGGCATCATGACGAGCATGGATACCTCGGGTATCGTGACGCACCTCGAGTTTAAGATCCCGACCCGCGGCATCATGGGCCTTAAGAACCGCATCATGAACGTCACCCACGGCGAGGGCGTGTTCTACCACACCTTCCTGGAGTACGGTCCCTACGCCGGTGAGATCGGCAACCGTCAGAACGGCGCAATGATCTCCATGACCACCGAGAAGGCCGTTGCCTATGCTCTGGGTACGCTGCAGGAGCGCGGCCAGCTTTTTGTTGAGCCGGGCACCGAGTGCTACGAGGGCATGATCGTGGGCGAGCGCAGCAAGGCTGGCGACATGGTCGTCAACATCGCCCGTACCAAGAACCTGGGCAACCAGCGTTCCTCGACCTCCGATATCTCCGTTCAGCTGGTGCCGCCCCGCACCTTCTCGCTGGAGGAGGCGCTGGAGTACATCGCCGACGACGAGCTGGTTGAGATTACCCCCAAGAACATCCGCCTGCGCAAGCGCCTGCTCAACGCCACCGACCGCAAGAAGGCCGCCGTCCGCGCCGGCCAGGTCAACAAATAAGCGCTGGACTTTATAGCGTCTAACAAGAAAGGGCGTCGACCGTAATGGTCGGCGCCCTTTTTGTGCATAGGGACTGAGCTGGTCTGCACCACCACAAAGGTGCCTGGTCCCTTTGTGGTGGTTGGCGGCTAAGCGGTGGGGAGTCCTGGCGTGTTAGCCGGCTGCTGCGGCTTGACGCGGGCGTTGCGCCAGATGATTTGGATGATGTAACCGAGCATAAAGACAAAGGCCACGCCGCTGATGAAGTCACCTACGAGGGGAAGCCCCGTGAGGGCGCCTGCGATTACGCCGCCCACGGCTGCCATGGCGTAGCGGTTTTGGTTGTGTCCAACCATGCGGGCGATCGCGCACCCCGTAAAGGCACTCGACATCAACGCGATGCCGATAACGCCGCACAAGAGGGTTCCGGAAAGCGACAGACCAGCGATAGAGATAATCAGCAGTAGGACGGCGGGGACGATAGCAATCGTGCCCAGAAGACCGCTCACCCACAGGGGCATGGAGCGCTGGTGGAGCATGCCGGCGGCGCTGGCGGTCGCGCGCGGAAAGATGAGCTCGAGCAGCAGAGCGACAAAGCAGGTCGAGAGTGCCGCGGCGACGATACCGCCGATGACATCGTTAACGGTGGAAGTATCCTCGTTCTCGGTGCGGTCGATCTTGAGCGCACCGACCTCGGCTCCCGCGGCGCGCTCGGGGTCCTCGGAGACGTGCGCGTTCACGGTGCCGGTGATGTGGGCGTTCTTGCCCAGGATGAGCTTGTCGGCCCAAACCTCGACATCGCCCTTGACGGTGCCATCGATGGTCACCGTGTCGCCCGCAAGCGCTGCCGACTTGGTGGAGCTTCGCAGGGCAACCGTCTCGCCTATCGCGTAGAAACAGTTGGCGGTGCTGTCGGAATTGAGCACGACATGCTGGCCAGCGACGGTCACGCTGCCATCAACCGTGGTCTTGGCAATGTCGATGGTGCGTGCCGCCAGACGGACGGCGCCGCCCACTGTGCAGTCACGGATCGAGAGGGTATCGCCCGCGGCGATGATATCGCGGCCGATGGACACATCATCCAAGTTGAGGGCCTGACCTGCCCAGTACAGGTCACCTTCGACGCCGGACGGATTGGCGTCATTGTCGGTCGCAAGTACGTTTCCTGCGGTGTCCGTGCCGGCGAACGACGCCGTGGGAAGCACGGTGATCGCCAGCGCGATGAGCGCGAATAGGATGGTGATGCGGCCCCATGCTTTACGGCGCTGGGTCAACGGGAGTTGATTGCAGGGCATAGTGAATCCTTCGTTAGATACTCGGCATATACCTAACAGGGTACCCAACGCGTGGGCGCTCTAAAAGAACCTCTCGGTTGCATTTCGAAGGATGAGCCCGCGCTACCTACTTTTTGCGATGCAAAAAGCGTGCGATGTCATCCTCGGTGGGGCTTTTGATATCAAAGCGCAGCGACAGCCAGCGTAGTCCCATGGTCACGACAACGCATACGACCAGCGCGGCGACATTGCTCATGATGCCGCTCATAACGAGACACACATAGCTTGTCGATCCGGCGATGGCGGCGATGGCATAAAAGTTAGTACGTTGGAAAATGCCCGGAACCACGCCCATAAAGCCATCGCGCAACATGCCGCCGCCCACCGCGGTAAAAAAGCCCATCATGATGCACACCGCCGGCGCAAAGCCGTAGACCAGCGCCTTGTCTGCGCCGGTTGCCGCATAGATGCCGACCGAGATGATGTCGAGCAAGGGGATGAGTTTTTCGGGTTTGTCGACGATTGCCGGGAAAATGTAGATGATGGCTGCCGTGGCAATGGAAAGCGGGAGCGCCATCGGCTGGTTGAGGATGTAGACGTTGCCCACCTGCAGCGTCATATCGCGCAAAAGACCGCCGCCCAGGCCGCAAACCACCGCGAGCGCAACTGCACCCACCAGGTCGAGTTTGTGCTCGCGCGCAACCAGTACACCCGAGATCGATGCAGCGACAACGGCGAACATCTCGAGCCAAAACGGAATAGCGACCATGGCATCCGAGGCATGTGAGGTAATGGTCATAGCGGCGACGACGGGCAAGATGGGGTCCTTTGGATTACGGATTTGGACAATGCCCGTACATAGTACATGTTCAGCGCCGATTGCGACCCTATTGCTCGGCAAACGGTCGGGACTGGGTGGGGGCGTGGCGTTACTGGAATGCCAAGGGTCCAAAACATGTACGTCAGCCTCCAAAAACGACATTTTCCGACATCTTTGGAGGCTGACGTACATGTTTGGATTGAGCTCACAGCATGAGTGAGTTGATTTACTCACATCCGGTATATTTCCCCACTTCAACGGACATAAGAGTTGGATACCGGCTCAGAGCGAGAGGCCCTCAATGGATACCCCTGTTCTCATTTCGCATAAAACCGCATGGCTTGTCCATCATGCACCCCAGAATTTGGTTCAGTCTCTTGCGCGGCACGACTACCAGATAGGCGCACAAGGCATCTCCACCCAGCAACGTGTTGCGCGCATACGACAGGCCCTTACCGACTGCGGCATTCCGTCCGATATGCTTAAGACTATCGATATCGCGGTTGTATTCGAATTTGAGCGAATTCGTACCAAAGGCGTCGTTTGCCACATTCTTGGACAAAATCTTCCCTACGAGCATATTAACGAGTTGACGCCCGGAATCTTCATCACCGACGAAGCCTTCGCCTTCGTGCTCGCTGCCGAGTGGATGGATAGGATCGAATATCTCGAATATGGCTATGAAGTTTGCGGCGATTATCGCATGAGGCTCAATCCCGCCGACCCTTATACCGAGCAACCAGCCACCACCTCCAAGGATGAAATAACCGAACTGCTCGATCGGCACCCCGGCAAACCCGGTGCCACACGTGCACGGCTCGCGCTCAGGCACATCTACGATCGCTCGGCCTCGCCTATGGAGACCGCTTCGGCAATCGCCCTCTCGCTCCCAACAAGCGAAGGCGGCGTTGGCATCCGAGGTGTCGAACTCAACAAACCGCTCGAGATCCCTCAACGTCTCTGGCATTGCGCCAAAGCTCGAACGCTCAAAATCGATGCGCTCGTGACCTATAAGCGCAGGGCGCTCGGTATCGAATATAAGGGCGGTTTTCACGATGAGCTCGAGCGCAAGGGAGCAGATGCGGAGCGAGAGGCCGTTCTCTCCCAAATGGGATATCGAATCGTTACGCTCACTTCGGCTCAGTTCGGCAGCCAGCTCGCCTTTCACCGCGCCATGAACAACATTCGCGAAGCACTCGGCATGCCTCGCTGTACCGACACCGGGTACCAGAGAAAACAAAACGAACTACGCAAGGCACTTATCCGCAACTGGAAAAGCATACGAGACGAGGAGGCACCTTCCGAATAGCGCCGCTCCCGTGAGCTCAATCCAAACGTGTACGTCAGCCTCCAAAGATGTCGAAAAATGTCGTTTTTTGAGGCTGACGTACATGTTTGGGGAAGCGTGGGATCGAGACGTATTTCGATAACAAAAAAGCTCCCATTCTTGGGAGCTTTCTCAACCAAAATGGCGGAGGAGGAGGGATTCGAACCCTCGTGACCTTATACAGGCCAAACGGTTTTCGAGACCGCCGCATTCAACCACTCTGCCACCCCTCCGCGTGGGGTAAAAACAAAGCAGGCTCGAAGGCCTGCTTTGGAATTAACTGGCGGAGAGTCAGGGATTTGAACCCTGGAGACGCTTTTGACGCCTACACGATTTCCAATCGTGCTCCTTCGGCCACTCGGACAACTCTCCGTTAAATGCGAAAGTCAGTATACACGAGGAATCGCAAAGTGCAAACAGAAAAGTTGGCATTTTTTAAAACGCTTAGCCGCGTTTGGCGTTGCAGCGGGGTTTGAGATGCCAAAAAACGGCTTCCGACCAGCGTAGTTGATCAACTCAATTGTTCAAAAGGGGTATTTATAAGCGATTTGGCAATGAATTTAACAATCTTTGGGTGGTGCTGTGGGCCACTGGTATGCATTTTGCGACCACAACCATGCGCCCGTTGACCTGCGACTTTGCTCAGCTTGTCCTCACGGCACCGTATCTTGTCCACAGATCCGTCAAGCTTTTGGTCAGCATTTGGTTGGAATGCGCATGAAACGTCGTGCGAGTATGGGCATATGTGGAGGTCATGAGGTTGTAGCTGCATATTCTTGCAGCCTAGGAGGTTGAAAGATATTATTACCAAGTCTTTTCCTGCTTCAGGCGCACCTTCACGACCTGAAGCCACATTTGCCCAGAGGAGGTGACAATATGAAGGCTTATGAACTGCTGTTCTTTGTTGACCCGTCGCTCGACCCCGAGACTCGTCTCGCTGTTATGAAGCGTATCGATACCACGATCGCTGAGGGCGCTGGCAAGGTCGACTCCGTTGACGAGTGGGGCAAGCGCAAGCTCGCCTACGAGATCAACGACCTCACCGATGGTGACTACACCCTCATCAACTTCCACGCAGATCCTACCCAGATCGCCGAGCTTGATCGCGTCCTGCGCATCACCGACGCTGTGGTCCGCCACATGATCGTCCGTCGCGACGACCAGGAGTAAGACTGTCGTTTTGGACTGGGCTTGTGCCCCAAGAGGAAGTAGTGAGTTATGAGCATCAATCGAGTGAACATCACCGGTAACCTCACCCGCGATCCCGAGCTGCGCGCCACCGCCGGCGGAACCCAGGTTCTGTCCTTTGGCGTTGCCGTGAACGATCGTCGCCGCAACGCGCAGACTGGCGAGTGGGAGGACTATCCCAACTTTGTCGACTGCACCATGTTCGGCACCCGCGCCGAGGCCGTGAGCCGTTTCCTGGCAAAGGGAAACAAGGTCGCGATCGAGGGCAAGCTGCGCTACAGCTCTTGGGAGCGCGACGGCCAGCGCCGGAGCAAGCTTGAGGTCATCGTCGATGAGATCGAGTTTATGAGCTCCCGTGGTGGCCAGGGTGGCTACGATCAGGGCGGTTACGCCCCCGCAGCTCCCGCGCCCGCAGCACGTCCTGCCGCGCCGGTGGCTACGCCGCCCGCGGTCGACGTCTACGATGAGGACATCCCGTTCTAAGGGTTGTTCACCTATTTTTGAGTGAGAGGCGGCTTCGGTTCGCCGAAGTTGCCAAATGAAAGGTATTTTGACATGGCTAATGATTTTTCTGCACGTCAGCCGCGTCGTAAGTACTGCCAGTTCTGCAAGGAGAACACTGAGTTCATCGACTATAAGGACACTCAGCTTCTCCGTAAGTACATGACCGACCGTGGCAAGATCAAGCCCCGTCGCGTCACTGGCGCTTGCACGCAGCATCAGCATGACATCGCCAACGCCATCAAGCGCGCCCGCGAGATGGCTCTCCTGCCGTACACCGTCCCCGTGGTTTCCTCTCGTGGCAACCGCGACCGCGGCTAAGAAGGGAGACGCATCATGAAGGTTATTCTTCTCGATGAGATCAAGGGCAAGGGCGGCGAGGGTGACGTCGTAGAGGTCGCTCAGGGTTACGCTGAGAACTTCCTGTTCCCCAAGAAGCTCGCTGTTGCCGCCACCAAGGGCAACCTCAAGCAGCTTGACGAGCGTCGCAACAACATCGCCAAGCGCGAGGCCGTCCGTCTGGCTACCGCCAACGAGACCAAGGCTGCCTTCGAGGGCAAGACGGTCACCGTTGACGTCAAGGTCGGCGACGAGGGCATCCTCTTTGGCTCCGTTACCGCCGCTATGGTCGCTGACGCCATCAAGGCTCAGCTCGGTATGGACATCGACCGCAAGCGCGTCGAGCTCGGTAAGCCCATCAAGGTTGCCGGTGCCCACACCGTTGCCATCTCGCTGTACCGCGAGATCAAGGCCGAGGTTGTCGTTCTCGTCGGCGTTACCGCCGAGGAGCTCGCTGCCGAGGCTGAGGTCGAGGAGGCCGCTGAGGTCGCCGAGGCCGAGACCGCCGAGGTCGAGACTGAGGCTGCTGCCGAGTAGCATTTGCTGCAACGCAACAATCTTGTTCTAAGAAGGGCGCTCTGGGAAACCAGGGCGCCCTTTTGTTTTTTGCGCTGAGTGAGTGTCATGGTGAACGTTGCGTCGAAGTCCTATATACAGGACCGTTCATCCGTTTGGTTCGGTGATGATTGGCCGCGTGCGGCGTGTTTTGGGACCGTGGCTGATACTATGGATGCTCGCAAGCGATATGAATGAGGATGCTCATGGCATATGACGATAGGGAGACCGGGCTGACGGTTGAGGACCGCGGCTCAAAGTTGGGTCTTCCCCAAAACCAAGATGCAGAGGCCAATGTACTGGCCGCTATGCTGCTATCGCCCGAGGTGGTCGAAGAGGCCCAGGTCGAGCTGCAGCCCGATGATTTCTACCGGCCCATTCATAAGACCATCTACACCGCGATGGTCGATATGTACAACAGCCGCATTCCCATCGACTCCATCTCGCTGATCGATTACCTGCGAAGCATCAACAAGCTCGATGCCGTGGGCGGCGAGGCCTACATTTTGGAGCTGATGGGTCAGACTCTGTCGCTCGTGAACTGGCAGCACCATGCCGCCATCGTTCGTCGCGATTCGATGCTGCGCGAGCTGATCGGCGCCACCAACGAGATCAACGCGCTGGCATATAACGCCCCCACCGACACCAAAGAGGTCGTGGAGCTAGCCGAGAGCAAGCTGCTCAAGGTCACGGCACGCGAGGTCAAGTCGAGCTACAAGACGCTGACCGAGTTTATGGTTGAGGCCTATAACGAGGCCGAGGAAGTGTGTCAGGCCGGTGGTCAGGCTGCGGGCGTGCCCACGGGCTTCCCGTCACTCGACCGCATGCTCATGGGCTTCCGCGAGGGCCAGCTCATCATTATCGGCGCCCGCCCTGCTGTGGGTAAGACGTCGTTCGCCCTGAATCTGGCGCTCAACGCTGCCGCTGCCGGTTATACCGTCGGCTTCTTCTCGCTGGAGATGTCGGGCAAAGAAATTGCCCAGCGTCTGATTTGCGCCTACGCCATGATCTCGATCAGTGACTTCCGCATGGGCCGCATTAGCCCCGAGCAGTGGGCCAATATCAACGAGGCCACGCAGACCTTGTCCAAGCTCGATATTCTGATTGACGATACGCCCGGCACCACAGTGACCGAGATTCGCGCCAAGAGCCGCCGCATGCTCCATAACAAGGAGAAGGCAATCATCATCCTGGACTACCTGCAGCTGGTGAGTCCTCCGCCGGGACGCCGCTCCGAGAGCCGTACCGTCGAGGTTTCGGAGATGTCGCGTGGTCTGAAGATCATGGCCAAGGAGCTCAAGATCCCGCTCATCGCGCTGTCGCAGCTCTCGCGTCAGGTCGAATCCCGTACCGGCAAGCGCCCGCAGCTTTCCGACCTTCGTGAATCGGGCTCCATCGAGCAGGACGCCGATATCGTTATGTTCTTGGACCGCTCCGCCGACGAGGCCGAGGCCTCGCGCGACGATCGACCCGACGAGGGCGTTACGCGTATCGTCGTGGCCAAGAACCGTTCGGGCCCGATCGGCGACGTCGATCTGATGTTCCTGCCGGCATCCACCAAGTTCTATGAGCTTGATGGGGCACATGCCGAGGAGTAGGACAGGCGCCCGTTGCACGGGTATACTGGGAATGTTTTGTGCTTCTGCGTGCCGGCGTGGCGCGTAGACAGTCCATGAATGTAAGGAGTAAACATGCCGTCAACCGTTTTGGTCGGTGCCCAGTGGGGCGATGAGGGCAAAGGTAAGATTTGCGACCTGGTCGCCGGCGACTTCGATGCCGTCGTGCGCTACTCGGGAGGCAACAACGCCGGCCACACCATCGTCGTCAACGGCAAGAAGTACGGCCTGCACCAGGTGCCCTCCGGCATCATGTATTCCGATCACGTGTCGGTGATCGGTAACGGCTGCGTCGTCAACCCCAAGGTTGTCCTTGAGGAGATCGATATGTTCGAGGCCGACGGCATCACCACCAAGAACCTCAAGATTAGCGGCAACGCGCATGTCATCATGCCGTACCACATCGATCTGGATGGCGCCTTTGAGCAGAAGCTCGGCAAGAAGAACATCGGTACCACCAAGCGCGGCATCGGTCCGTGCTATCAGGACAAGATGGCGCGCATTGGCCTGCGCATGCAGGACATGCTGGACGAGGCACTGTTCCGCGACAAGCTGGAGACCGCTCTCGCCCGCGTGAACCCCGAGCTCGAGCTCATCTACAACCTGCCCACCTACACCGTGGACCAGATTTGCGACGAGTACCTGCCGATGGCCGAGCGCCTGCGTCCCTACATCACCGAGACGAGCCTGCTGCTCAACAACATGATCGATGAGGGCAAGAACCTGCTGTTTGAGGGCGCCCAGGCGACGCTGCTCGACATCGACCACGGCACCTATCCGTACGTGACGTCTTCCAACTGCACCGCCGGCGGTGCCATCACCGGCTCTGGCGTGGGCATGAAGAACGTCGACCGCGTGCTGGGCGTCATGAAGGCCTATATCACCCGCGTCGGTTCGGGCCCCATGCCCACCGAGCTTTCCTATGAGTCCGAGGCCGGCCACACGCTGACCGAGGAGGGCTATGAGTACGGCGTGACCACCGGTCGCCGTCGTCGTTGCGGCTGGTTTGACGGCCCTATCGCCAACTATGCCTCGCGCGTCAACGGCCTCACCGACATCGCCGTGACCAAGCTCGACGTGCTTTCGGCTTTCGACACCATCAAGGTGTGCGTTGCCTACGACGTCGATGGCGAGCGTTACACGAGCGTGCCCGAACACCAGGTGCGCTTTGAGCATGCCAAGCCCATCTACGAGGAGCTCCCTGGCTGGAAGTGCGATATCACCGGTTGCCGCAGCTTTGAGGAGCTGCCGCAGGAGGCTCAGGACTACGTGGCATTTATCGAGGATCTGGCACACACCCGCGTGACGTTCATTGGCGTCGGCGCCGGTCGCGAGCAGATCATCAACCGATTCTGGAAGTAATCGGCACTATTCGGTTATTGCGATATACCCCTTTGCAGCCCAGGCGGGCGGCCGAGGGGTATATTTGCTTTGTAATGGGTCCGCATGGTTGGCGGGCCGTTCATCCATAGAGGAGGCACCCTTGAAGGCGGACACTCAAACCATCGACATCCTGTTGTTGGGCAGCGGCGGCCGCGAGCATGCTCTGGCAGCAAAGCTCGCAGCATCACCGCGCGCCGGCAAGCTCTACATTGCGCCGGGTAACGGCGGCACCGCGAGCTGCGGCGAGAACGTGGTTCTCGACGATTGCGATCCTGCGGCCGTGGCGGCGTTTGCCCAGAGCCACGGATGCGGACTCGTGGTGATTGGCCCCGAGGCTCCGCTCGTGGCGGGCGTAGCCGATGCCGTGCGCGCGGCGGGCATTCCCTGCTTTGGCCCGGGTGCCGAGGGCGCTCAGATGGAGGGCTCCAAGCTATTCTCCAAGCAGCTCATGGAGCGTGCCGGCATTCCGACGGCCGCCTACGGCTCGTTCACCGATGAGGCATCGGCTCTCGCCTACGTGCGCGAGCAGGGCGCACCGCTGGTCGTGAAGGCGGACGGCCTGGCCGCAGGCAAGGGCGTTATCGTGGCGACTGAGCTTGCGCAGGCCGAGGAGGCCGTGCGTGAGTGCTTTGGCGGCACCTTCGGCGATGCCGGCAAAACCGTGGTCATCGAGGAGATGCTGACCGGCCCCGAGTGCTCGCTGCTGGCCTTTACCGACGGCAAGACCGTGCGCCCCATGGCCACCTCGCAGGACCACAAGCGTGCGCTCGAGGGCGACAAGGGCCCCAACACCGGTGGCATGGGCGTCTACAGCCCGGTGCCTATCGTGACCGACGAGGAGCACGCCACCATGGTGAAAGTCATGGAACAGACCGTGGCTGAGCTTGCTGCCGAGGGCATCGACTACCGCGGCTGCCTGTATGGCGGCTTTATGCTCACCCCCGCCGGCCCCAAGGTGCTGGAGTTCAACGCCCGCTTTGGCGACCCCGAGACGCAGGTCGTGCTGCCGCGCCTCAAGAACGACCTGGTCGAAGTTATGCTCGCCTGCGCCAACTGCGAGCTTGATCAGATTGAGCTCGATTGGCGTGACGAGTGGGCCGTGGCTGTTGTTCTGACGAGCGCGGGCTATCCCGGCAGCTACGAGAAGGGCAAAGTCATCGCCGGCATCGCCGACGCCGAGGCCATGGAGAACGTGACCGTGTACCATGCCGGCACCGCCGTGGTGGACGGTCAGCTCGTGACCAACGGCGGCCGAGTGCTTGCCGTGACCGCGCTGGGCGACACGTTCGAGAACGCTCGCAACCTTGCCTACGAGGCCTGCGAGAAGATTGATTTTGAGGGCAAGACCCTGCGTCATGACATCGGCCTGCGCGCGCTGCGTGGCCGCGACGCCTGGGATGCCTAAAGTTCGAGAGGGATGAGACGGATGGACGAGAAGAACGAAGAGCTCGTGGACGCGCAGATCGTCGAAGAGGACAGCCGCATGTATGGGCACGCCGAGGGCGAGCCTGGTGGCGAGGTCGCTGACGAGCCGGCGCTGGTGCTGGGCGACGACGACCCGCACGATGCCGAGCTGCACGAGAAGATTCTTTCGGAGGAGTGCGCCTGGAAGGGCAAGATCCTCGACGTCCACCGTCTTGAGGTTGAACTGCCCAACGGTCGCCGTAGCGCCCGCGATATCGTTCGCCATCCGGGTGCGGCGGCCGTTGTGGCACTGACCGAGAGCGGCAAGATCGTACTGGTGCGTCAGTACCGCACCGCCATCGACCGCGTGACGGTCGAGATTCCTGCCGGCAAGCTCGATCCAGGCGAGGACCCGCTCGATTGCGCCAAGCGCGAGCTGCACGAGGAGACGGGCTTTAGGGCCGGTCGCATTCGCTTTTTGACGTCGATTGTCACGTCCTGCGGTTTTTGCGACGAGATCATTCACATCTACTTGGCTACCAAGCTCGAGTTTGATGCGCCCAACCCCGATGATGACGAGTTCGTCAACGTGGATCTGGTGCCGCTGCACGAGCTGATCGACGCCGTGCTCGACGGTAAGATCGAAGATGCCAAGACCGTCGTGGGCGCCTTGGCCTGCGATAGCATCGCGCATCGCCTTGGGGGCGCGGAGCTCTAACGAGTGGGGATAGCCCTGGGACAAGTACTGATGATTGCTTTGTCCCAGGGCCTTACGTTGCTGATATTTCTTTGAGGATCACATGCTGAAGAGGTTTCTTTCGTATTACAAGCCCCAGATGGGGCTTTTTGTTGCCGATACTGTTTGCGCCCTGGTGCTTGCCGCCATTGACCTGGCGTTTCCTATCATTCTGCGCAATCTGACCGGCGGGCTCTTTACCCAGGGTCAGGCTGCTATTATGCAGGCGCTCGGTATGATTGCGGTCGGCTTGGTGCTGATGTATGCCGTCCGCTGCGCCTGCCGCTACTTTGTGAGCTATTGGGGCCACGTGATGGGCGCGCGCATGGAGTCCAAGATGCGCGAGGACCTGTTCGACCAGTACGAGCGCTTTAGCTTTGCGTACTTCGATCGCAACAGCTCGGGTGACATGATGAGCCGCGTGGTCAACGACCTATTTGATATCTGTGAGGCGGCACACCACGTACCCGAGTGGATCATCATCTGCGGTATCGAGATTATCGGCTCGTTTGTGATCCTCTTTACCATCGCTCCGGTGCTGGCGCTTGCCATGGCCGTGGTGACGGCGGTGTTTGCGGTCATCATGTTTTGGCAGAACATGCGCATGCGCGAGGTCTTTAGCGACAACCGTAAAAAGATAAGCGGCATTAATGCTCAGCTGCAGGATTCGCTGGCGGGCATGCGCGTGGTCAAGAGTTTTGCGAACGAGGAGGCTGAGCGCTCCAAGTTCCGCGCCTCTAACGACCGCTATCTTTCGTCCAAGGAGAATATGTATCACGCCATGGGCGTCTACACTGCGACGTATGGCCTGCTCTCGGGCGTGTTGTACGTAATCGTGGTGCTGTTGGGTGGTTGGCTGGTGGCGCAAGGCCAACTGCAGGCGGTCGATATGGCGACCTTCGCGCTCTACATTTCACTGTTCTGCACCCCGCTCGAGACGCTCGTCAATTCGGCCGAGACGTATCAGAAGGCCATCGCCGGCTTTAAGCGTATGGACGAGGTGCTTTCGACCGCTCCGGATATCCAGGATAAGCCGGATGCCACGGACCTGCAGGTGACGGCGGGCGCGGTTGAATATCGCGACGTGTGCTTTAACTACGAGGACGTTGAGCTCGGCGCAGGTGAAGAGACCCGTCCCGTGATCGACCATATGAATCTGTCCATCAAGCCCGGACAGACCATTGCCCTGGTTGGCCCCTCGGGCGGTGGCAAGTCCACAACGTGTTCACTGCTGCCGCGCTTTTACGACGTGGTCGCTGGCTCCATTAGCATCGACGGCCAAGATGTGCGCGACGTGACGCAACAGAGTTTGCGCCGCGCCATTGGTCTGGTGCAGCAGGATGTCTATCTGTTTGACGGCACGATTGGCGAGAACATCGCCTATGGCAAGCCAGGCGCCACGGCAGAAGAGATCGCCGAGGCCGCCCGTCGCGCTAACATCGACACTTTTATCGAGTCGCTGCCGCAGGGCTACGACACCGTGGTGGGCGAGCGCGGCAGCCGTCTTTCGGGCGGCCAGAAGCAGCGCGTAGCCATTGCGCGCGTGTTTCTCAAGAACCCCAAGATCCTGATTCTGGACGAGGCGACGAGCGCCTTGGATAACGAGAGCGAGGAGGCGGTGCAGGAGTCGCTCGAGCGCCTGGCGCGCGGTCGCACCACGATCATCATCGCCCACCGTCTCTCGACTATTAAGCATGCCGACGAGATTGCGACCGTCGAGCATGGTCGCGTTGTGGAACGTGGTACGCACGAGCAGCTTCTCGCCCGTGGCGGCACCTATGCCCGTTACTATCGAATGCAGTTCGAAGGTGCGCGTGCGCACGAGCTCGACTGATTGATACGACAGGAAGTATATGGCTGAGAAGAACCCTTTAACTCCGGAAGAAGTGACGGAGTTATTCTCCGAGATCGACGCATCCGGCGTTTTGGATCCGACGCTTGCCAAAAAGCGCACCGAGCGCATGCGCGAAAAAGAGGCCGCGGCCAAGCGCGGCGACAAGGCGGCGCTGGCGCAGCTTCGCAGCGAAGATCGCGCGAGCCAGACAAAGCAGATCGACCCGCTGTCCGAGGACGACCCTTCGGGCTCGCAGGTGAGCCATACCATTACGAAGACCGCCATGGCCGTAGTTATCGGCATTCTGGTGTTGATCGTGGGCATGCAGATTGGCTACGGCGTGATGCGCCGCCTGAACACCGCCAACCTGTCCGAGAGCGTTTCGGTGGATACCGTTTCCACGGCACTGAAGGGCGGCCTTGAGTGGGGTAACGGCTTTACGCAGTTCCCGCTCGACTTTAGTGTCGACGAGGCGGACGAGCGCGCGGGTACGGTAGAGGTGACGGTGTTGGACACGTCGTCCGCCAACGAGCTTGAGCTGCTGTCCAACGGGCAGATTCAGGCCGCGGCGCTTGCGACCAACGCGTTGCTCAACGATAAGATCGACCGCGTGGTGTATAACGTGCACGCCTATATCGACGAGGACAGCAGGATCCAGCACGACTCTTTCTTTGGCATGTTTCCCGCACAGGGCCATCAGAGCGCCATTCTGACGTTCGTGTGGACCAAGAGCTCGTCAAATGCCACGAGCATCGACTGGAAGATGCGTATCGTGAGCATGGATGACACGATTGCCGAGCGCATCCAAAAGCAGGTGAACTCGGTGTCGTCGCTGATTGAGGATCCGGCGGTAAGCCAGACCAAGATCACGGAAGAAAAGGCCGAGCGTGACTTGGAACATCGCCTGCACGGTCGCGAGATCTTCCGCGGTGGCAAGCCCGACCGCACGCCGTCCGATCTGCTGGAGCAGGATAAATAAGACGCCATCATCCCGCGTGAGCCAAGCGCCCGCGCGGGATGATTTTTCTGGGACGGGGATTAAATAATCATTCTGTCATGTTAGCAGTCGGCGAGAAGTCAATTTGGGACGGGGCTCCGTTCAAAGAATGATTATTTAATCACCGTCCCAGAAAACTCATTATGCTTAGAAAGTCTAATGTATCATTT
>ENA-UOJL01002047-UOJL01002047.1-human-gut-metagenome-genome-assembly--contig:-P47-NODE-2047-length-18033-cov-5.410001_pt1 | contig 18033 bp, 14 predicted proteins | sample MGYA00242347_ERZ723894 | MGnify/ENA metagenome assembly ERZ723894
AATTACATAGGAAATATGGAATACATTCGGATGCGGATATCCCATACTCCACCGGAAGATAAAGGCTCCGAGCTTTTTATGTACCAGCAGAATGCCTTTGTCCCAGCCGATCAGAAACGCCAGAATCCGATAAAGGAACACGCTGCTCCAGACAACCGCCCCGACCTGAAAGACCTTTTTTATCCGCACATCTTTCATACCGATCAACATCATTACGCAGGTCAGCATTCCCTTTTCCGCAGAGCAGCGCCAGCTCAGAACGCCGAGCACGCCAAACACCGCTGCGACCAGAAGCTGCCACGGCGTATATTTTGTCAGAATCAGTTTCAGCCCAAGGCATCCCATTCCGATCAGCAGACAGAGCTGATACGGACGCATCCCGTCGTACCAGCCCATTCCCTTTGAAAACAGCATCACACCGAAGAAAATCAGGTATAAAAGCTCATTGACTGTCAATGCAGCTTCCTTTTTCTGTGTTTTTAACTCCATTCTATCTGTCACTGCCAAAACTCCGGCACTCCTTGTGTTTTAGTTTTCCATACAGGGAAATTTCCCAAAATGCAAAATTCCCCGTTATACGAGAAGTATACCACTTTTGAGGCAAGAGGACAATCTGTTCCTGCCCGCCCTGTTTTCAGGTACTATACGGTCTGGTGTCATAAGAATCTGTTTCAGGCGGTCTGATACGCATTACAAGCCCGGATTACCATTTCAACTTCCTCGTCCGTCATTTCCGGGAACAACGGCAACGTCGCGCAATGGGATGCCAGATACTCCGCGTTCGGACAATCTCCAACCTGGTAACCAAGATGCTTATAAGCATTCTGCAAATGGCAGGGCACCGGGTAATGCCGGTTGCACTCAATTCCCTTCTCTGCCATATAAGCCAGAAAACGTTCCGGGTCATCCTCCACCTCCACCTCAAACATATGGAAGACCGGATTCGTATTTTCCGGATGATGCTGCAGGGTAATCGCCGGATTTGTAATTTCCTTTGTGTACCGCCATCCAATCTCCCGCCTGCGGGCAGTCCATTCCGGCAGATATTTCAGGCTGACACTCAGCACTGCTCCCTGGATGCCCTCCAGTCGATAATTATATCCGATCATGTCATGATAATAACGCACTGTACAACCTTGATTTTTCATCATTTCGATCGTATCGAAATACTCTTTTCGATAGCCGGTTACACTTCCGCCTTCTCCAAACGCATACAGGTTTTTTCCAGGATAAAAGCTAAAGCATCCGAGATCTCCCAGCGTTCCAACCATTTTCCCTTCATATAAAGCGTCATGTCCCTGCGCACAGTCTTCCACTACATACAGATGATGTCTGTCAGCAATTTCTTTTACTCTGTTAAATTCAAACGGTTGTCCATATAAATGTACACCAATAATTGCTTTCGTCTTCTCTGTGATCTTTTCTTCGATTTTATCCGGGTCTATTTCCCAGGTATCCGCAGTACAATCCACAAATACCGGAGTCGCCCCCGTATAAGTCACACCCCAGGCAGTCGCAATATAGGTATTGGCAGGAACGATCACTTCGTCCCCTTCTCCGATTCCAAGTGCAACCATCGCACAATGCAGCGCAGAGGTTCCGTTATTTACGCCGGACGCATAGGGAACTCCACAATACTGTGCAAATTCTTTATCGAATTCATCCGCATACTTTCCACCGGAAAATGCGGTATCCTCACACACTTTCTGAATGGCTTCCAGATACTCTGCCTTATGTTTCTGATAATCTCTCGTCAAATCAATTCTTTTGAGCATAGTTTTCTCTCTCCATCCTTCCGGTTTTGTACCTCAATCGTTTATTTTCTGAGTTTGTCTTCCTGACGAAATGCCTTTTTCAGATAATACATCTGAATCAGATAATTCTTGATCGTTTTCCACACTTTTACCGTCGTATTGTAGTCTTCCTGCCATTCGACCGGCATATCATAAATTTTCATTCCATCCCGTTCCGCGCGGAGTAAAAATTCAATCGTATAAAACCAGCCGTTATCCTGACTGCTTTCCCTTACAAGCTGCTCTGCCGCTTCTTTTCTCAGAAAAGTGAATCCGCAGACCGCATCGGTCGCTTTCATATGAAACAGTGTTTTTAACAAAAGTACAAGTCCCATGGACGTGATCTTCCGATACCATTTTCGTCCCTTTGTGTCAGATTCTTTGCTGAACCGGCTTCCGTTTACATACTGTAAATTCGGATCGTTCTGAAACATTTCGATCGTTTTCCCGAGATATTTTAAATCTGTGGAAAGATCAATATCCATGTACCCAACCAAATTACAGGTATTGATGGAAATTCCTTTTCGAAATGCAACGCCAACGCCGCGTTCCCCTACTCTGACATAGCTCACTTCCTGATATTTTGCTGCAAGGGCTTTGCCGATTTCTGGTGTTTCATCCTCCGAACCATTATCCAGGATTGTCAGCTGGTATGGTATCGTTACATTTTCTTTTAAATAAGCCATAGAACGTTCGATCCCGTTTTCCAGTCTCAGCCGTTCATTCAATACCGGAAACAACAAATTGATACTCAATACGTCCTGTTTCATCCTTTTACCACCTTTTCAATATCCATAATCAGATATCTCTGTTTTTTAAAAATCAAATTCAGCATTACAGACAAATATTTCAAAATAATCGTCAGTAAGGCAAATACGCCAAAAAATCCCAACGCCATAAAGCTCATGGTAGAAATCCATCCTTCCACCACCGCATTATGAAAAATCAGGTCCTTTGCGACAAAAATTCCCATTCCGACAGACAACAATAAAAAGATGCCGCATATTACTGCCGAAACCGTTTCCATCGCATTTGTGAAATAAATAAAAGAATCGAATGCCAGGGAAAGTCTCTCTCCCGCATATTGCTTTTTCCTCTTTCCTTTTTCCAGAGAACGGTAATTCATAACGGCAGTATTTAATCCGCAATTGGAATAAACTGCTTTTCGATATGGAATATACTGCCCGATCGACTTGATCCGGTTGATTGCACGCCTGGAAACAATCCGAAAAGTTTCCGGTCCGATTTTTCCTCTTCCTCTGCTCGTTTTATTGTAGCAAAAATAAAAGATCCCTGACGTCATTCGGACATGATCCCTTGTCCCTGCCGATACAATATCATTGCCTTCCAGAAGCTTATCATAAACTTCCATAATCAACTCCGAAGGATAATCCACATAAGCCGTGTCGAACTCATAGATAAAATCTCCGATCGCAAGATCCCTGCCTGCATTCATCGCGCTTTCCAGGCCGTGAAAAAAGCTCATATGAATAATATTGACCATTTCTGAACAATGATTTTCTTCCAGATATTCTTTTAAGACGCCAATGGTACCATCCGTACAGGCATCGTTTACACATACAATTTCAAAATTTGTAAAATTGTCCCGAAACACCGGCAACACCTTTTGAAAAAAAGATACTACCTCATTTTGTGTATTGTGTAAATATAAAACCAATGAAACAAATTTTTTCTGTTTAACCCTGTTTTCCATTTTTCATCCCTATAAATATGTATCCAGATCATATACTGTATTGATTTTTCCAGACAACACACTGATAAACGTCGGTCTTTCACTCAGCACTTTGATTGCAGTCGGCCTGGAATCATCCACCTCTGACGATTTCAGGATCGGCTTCATCGAATATAATGACTGCTGATAGGTATATCCGTACTCTGCTTTCATGTATTTATTCGCCAGCTGCGACATATACATCCAGGCGGATTCCGGTTTATGCGGGCACTCAGAACAATTTCCCAGATGCCCGGGCGTGCAGGAATTTTCTCCGCCTTCCAATCCTTTTTGACAGGAAAATGTCGGCAATTCCTCGTATGAAGTGACATGCGGTGTAAACGTAACTGAGGTCAGAGAATGCAGTCCTGTGCATCCAAACGGCATGATTGAAAAAAACGGACCATCCATCACAGTCAGACCGATCGGTTTTAACTTCTCTGTCGGTTTACAGAGAATAATTTCACACAGTTCATATTTTATTTTGAACTTTTCTGTCCCGACATTCTCCAGTTTTTGCAGGATCTGATTCACGGAAGCATAGGACGCGTTTAACACAAAAGAAGTTTCATATTCTGTTCCATCTTCCAGACGAATTACAAATGATTTTTCTGTCTTTGTGATCCGGTCAATTCTGGCACAGTACTGAATTTCGATATTTTTTTGTTTTTCCAGCTGTTCCTGATAATACGCCCCGAGGATTTTCGCATCGTAGGTATATTCTTCTGTCAGAAAGGCACCATCGCACATTCCCGGATTGAAATATTTGGCCGCAGACACTTCTTCGCAACGGATCCCGGCAGCTTTACAAAATTCTACGAATTCCACCGCATTCGTCCACGAAAACTTTTCCGAAGTCGCGTAAATCTGATCAAATTTATCATGAATACAAAAGGAAAAATCCTCTACAAATCTCCGGAAATATCCTGCGGATTTCATCGCAGTCGAAAGGCTTCTCGGATAATGATATCCCATATGTACCCTTGCCTGGTTGATATATGTTGCCCGCTGAAACGGTGCTTCGTCATATTCCAGAACGAGAACCGTTTCTTTACGTTTCCCGCACAGATTTGCAGCATAACATCCATACAATCCGGCACCAATTATAATTTTATCGAATTTTCTCATTTTTTAACCCTGCGCTCTGATTTCTGGTTCAGATATTTTCTCAGATTGTCGATTCCTTCTGTCGCAAGGAACACAAAAATCGGTACAAACGTATACAGATATCTTGCATGTGCCTCAAAAATCTGCAGATAAAGCATCAGCCCCAGCACTGACAGCACTGCAACCTGGCGTTTTTTGTCCAGGGGTCTTTTCGTAAATACAGAAAAAGGGACAAGAACCAGTACCATATACCACAAAATCTGCCGAAACAGCGCCGGATACCGGTACAGCGTATCTTCCGTGTTATCATAATACAGGGAACGGATCAAGGAACACAATACGGTTCCTCTTTCCGGGAAGATTTCTGTATAGAAAGTCTCTCCCAGTCCTCCCCATCCAAAGCATCCGTCAAAATAGTTTCTCGCTGATTTTTTTACAAAATGCTGCAGATATCCACCTACGCCGAAATCTTTTAATCGTTTTCCGATTTCCTTTAATTCCGCCGCATGCTGCTCCTCTGCACTGGAAAAGCTCGTCGAATAATCAAAATCCGCCTGGCTGTAGCCGCCGTTTGTATCTTTATTCAATCCCAGCATCATGTGATGCTGCCAGCCAAGCACAGTATCCGTAACAACCGGGAAATGCATGGAACCAACAACTGCAGGAACTCCCCCAGCTGCCGCTCCCAAGCCAAGCACTGCTGCCAGACAATATGCCAGCAACGATTTTTTCAAGACGCTCTGCTTTTTCAACAGCCTGCCAGCAAAATGAATTCCTTCCACTGCAACGATCGCAATCATCACAATTGCCGCCATCGGCTTGATCTCAAAACCGATGTAACACAGGAAAAACATAAGAAACAGCAATACACATTTTTTCTTTGCAGACTCTGTCTCTTTTAATTTCACATAAAGCCAGAAAAGAAAAACCGGGAAAATAATACCGGTAGAATCTGAATACGGAATCATAATCCATGCAGACAACCCGCCCAGAATAAAATAAAATCCATATGCAATCCAGGCAATTTTCTGATCCGTGAAATGGCGCACAGTCTTATAAAGACAAGCCCCTGCACCTGTCACAAAAATACACTGAAATAATGCAAGCAACATCGTTCCATTTGCAATCGGTGTGCCTATTACATCATTTAATTTCAACACTATAGAATAAATCCATACCAAAAGCAGATTATTGGGATACACAGAAAAATAATATCCCATGCTGTTGATGCCATCCTGATTCCCCATCTCCACGAAATGAGCGCCATACCAGACTGCGCCCGGATCCCATGCCGTCCTGAAAACCGCGTTCCAGATCACGACAAACTGAAGTGCCAGCAATACAAGGGATGCACACAACAGACAGATATTTTCTGTTTTTATGGTTGTCGTTTGGTCTGATTTCAATTTTTTCTTTTTCCATACGCACCAGACCAAAATTCCATCGAGTAACGCCGCAATCAGAAAGACTGCCGCCCCCGGAATTCCACAATAACTTTTCTTTACATACACAAGTGCCATGACCCAGAGATACACAAAAGAGAAACACAGCAAAACTTTTAAAACACCGGACAGCCAGTCTTTCTTCACTTCCATAACTCTTCTCCCGTTATAATACAAACAATAGAATGCACGCTCTGCGGGCATTCTATTGTCATGAATAAAGCCTCCCTGTGGAAGCCTTACTTGTATCTTTTCTCTTTCTTGTACCTTACATCCCAATTTCTTTCAAATATCTCCGCAGCGCATCCTGCCAGGTCGGAAGCGGTGTAAAGCCGTTTTTCACCAGCTTGCTCTTATCCAGTCTGGAATTGAACGGGCGTTTTGCTTTGGACAGGCCATATTCTGCTGTTGTCACCGGCAGTACCGTCAGTCTGTCTTCGGAATACTCTGTATGTCCCAGCTCCACTGCCTGTCTGAAAATTTCTTTTGTAAAATCATACCAGCTGATGTAGCCGCCCTCGTTGGTCACATGATAATAACCGTATTGGTCGGTTTCGATCATATCCACCAGCAGGCGCGCCAGATCATAGGTGTAGGTCGGTGTGCCGACCTGATCGGATACGACTTTCAGCGTATCGTGGGTCTTGCCGACATTCAACATCGTCTTGATGAAGTTCTTGCCGTTGATGCCGAATACCCATGCAATCCGGACGATAAAATACTTGTCCAGGGTCTCCGAAACTGCAAGCTCGCCTTCCAGCTTCGTCTGTCCGTAAACGTTTAACGGCTGGTAGGTTTTGCAGTCCGGATCCCAGGGCTTAGTGCCCTGTCCGTCAAATACGTAGTCGGTGGAAAGGTAGACCATCTTGCAGTCCAGCTTCTTACATACCTCTGCGATATTCTTCGTGCCGCCGGCATTGATGCTGCGAACCTTGTCCACCTTATCGTCATCCTCTGCCAGATCCACTGCAGTCCATGCCGCGCAGTGCACGACAGCATCCGGCTTTACCTCCTGTAAAACCGTTTCTACCGCTGCTGCATCGGTGATATCCATCGATACATAAGGCATCTTTGTTACGGCACTGCCGTCTGCAATCCCGCTGTATTCTGCTGCCAGATCCGAGCCAACACCTTCGTGGCCGCGTTTGGCAAGCTCATTCATCACATCATGTCCAAGCTGTCCGGCTACGCCTGTTACCAATACTTTCATTGTAAGTCCTCCGATTATTCTTGCTATCTATAACTATATCATTTTTTCTGAATCAGGCAACGCTTTTTGTAAAAAGCAATGCCAAAGCACGATACCGGATCATAACGATCTTCCAACGTTTTTGCATACATTCTGTCATCGATCTGCATCACAGCTTTTTCGCATTCCTGCTCCAGATCTGTCAGCCGTTTTACATATTTTACTTCAAAAAGCTCCCGGTCCTTCTCTACGATTCACACCAAATGCCTGGGCACACCGCCGGCATATTTTTCGATTTTATTTTTTTCCCGTTCCCGGATTTTGTCAGCAAGCTCCTGAATGCGGTTTGTGATCCACATGTTTGCGGTTGTATTTTCGGAATAATCCGCCTCGGCATACATGTCAACTCTTCCGTCTGCACGCATCTGTTCTACCTGCTTCATGGCAGCGACGTCGCCCTTTGGATAAATGGCAAAGGTGGAACCGCCGTTTTGATGTACAAGGGAAAAGGCCGGGATATCGCTTGGTCCGTCTGCTATGTAGATCATATTTTCAAATTTCACACGCCGCAGCTCCTGGGGAATCTTGGAATTGACATCGATGCCGTCAATCTTTCCAATTCCTTTATTGATTTCAAAAATCGCACGCGTTTTCGTCGTATTATCGATCGTATAAACGATTTCGTTGATGAGCGGCTGATTATCTGCATCCGGCGCTTCCATCAGTTCGCAGCCCCAGACATCATCCACATAATTCATCAGCTCCATTCCCCGGATTACCTCTGCAAACCCGGTGCTGACAATATAATGCTCTACCTGAATATCATATTCCGAATAACTCGCATCATTTCGGAACATGTTTTTTGTTTTCCGGAAAAATTCCAGCGTCCCCGGATAAAGCTTCTGCAGCTTTCCAAAAGAACGAAGCTTTGCATTATTTAAGCCCGGAAAAATCCCCTCATGGGCACATTTGATAAAATAATTCAGATAATAGGTGTCGCGGTTGACCCGCACGCCGGTTTTCTGGTATTCATCCAGGATTTTATTTTCATCCGCCCAGAACTGCTTCGTCTCAACGCCATATTCTGCAAACATCGGATCCTGCATATATCCGTCAATCAGCGTCTTATCGCAGTCCCAGATCACTGCAATCACATTCTTCATACGCGTAGCTCCTCTTGCTTCGCACATTTACTTCCAACAATAGAATGTACGCTCTGCGAGCATTCTATTGTCATGAATAAATCTCTTTTACCAGCCCTGTTTCGAACGGAATCTTTACCGCAGTCGGGCCAAAAACATAGGCTGCGATATCATAACGGTTAAAGATCACCACCAGCTCATCGTCTGTCAGATACCACTGAATATTGTCGATATCGGACGCTGTCCCTGCAGTATCCGGGGTTTCCTCCCTGTCTGCAGCTGTCATGTCGCTGTCCTCCAAATCCTCTTCGGCTGAAAATCCGTAAAACATTCCCTTGACAGTATCCTCGTAGTCTTCAAAGAACATAAAATCCTCCTGTTCTTCCTGAAAAGCCCTCAGAGTGTCCAGAACCTGTGCATACAGGCTGTCGTAATCCTCTGTCACATCCCGCAGTGTCAGCCTTTTGCCAGTCTTTGTATCATAATTGTAGCTATTATAAACGACGTTCGGATGTGCACCTCCAAGATAGGAATAATCTGTGGTTACATAGCTGAAGATCCTGTCATCCCCACGCTTCATGGAAATGGTGTCCTCGATGGCATATAAAGAGCCAGTTGTTTCCCAATCGCTGTCTTCCAGGAAAGCCTGCATATCTCCCCATGCTTCCTGCGCCAGCTCATAGGTATCTGCGCTCTGCTGATCCAGCACCTTCTGCAGTGCATCATAGCCGCTGTCTTCGATGTTGGCTTTCTGAACGCTAATTGTGACCAGGACCTCTCCTGCATCGTTTTTCTTTTCTTCCTTCTGATCCTCTACCGTTACCTTGATGTCGGTATTCTCATTTGACGCTGTAATTTCTGTATCCGGGTCTTCTGCAACCAAAATCTCTGCGTCTGTCGCTGCATTCTCCGTGCTTTCCGTTGTATTTCCGGCAATCTCTGATACAGTTTCTACCGCACTTGTTTCTCTATCCGCTGCTGTTTCTACCGTACTTGTTTCTTCATCCGCTGCTGTTTCTGCTGCTCCCTGCATATCTTTTGCAGGGCTGCCGCATGCTGTCATGCTAATGGCCATCGCTGCTGCAAGCATAACCGCTGTCACTTTTTCAGATATAACTATTTTCTTTTTCATTATAATTTCTCCTCAACCTACAAAACAGCGCAAACGCGCCCAATTACCAGTTTGTACCGTCTTGTTCGCTGCTGCACATTTTACCTCAAAAAATATGTGCAATTGCCGTGTGTCAGTATTATTATACCGTATTCGAGGAACCGCTTTTCTTAACTTTTCTTAAATAATTCTTCCCTTTCCATCTATCAACACCCCGCCGTTCCAGAGCTTTTTCATCTCCTCCGGCACAATATTCTGGCTGTTTTTATGCTTTGACGGACGGATCATCACCTTATCCGGGCTCGGATTGAGCCGCGCTCCCCAGAAGCTGAAGGTGGAGTTTGCACAGATATTATGGCTGCAGCAGCTCATCAGCTGCATGTCAAACAGGCTGTTTTTCCCGGTATTCCAATCCACGACGGTAAACTCTTTTCCGGGATAGGCATTTTTCGCATATGCAGAGTCATCCGAAAAAACGTAGAAATGTGCGTCCGGTGTCTGCTCTTTTATATACGAAATCGCCGCTTCATAATAAGCATCCGTGCAGATCCCGCCGAACATCTCTGCATTCTGTGCATCCAGATAATCCCCGCGGCGGATATGGATGCTTACAGAGGTTTCCTGGTTCATGCGCTCCATCGTTTCTTTATTTTTCGCGGCAGCCTCTAAATCCCAGCCTTCGCCCTTTTCCGGATCCGGAAAATGAATCTGGCTGCGCAGCATCGGCAAAATGTCCGCATAATAAGCCTCGCACGCCCAGAAACCGCTTAAATAGGCGTCCTCCAGATCAAAGATTTCCGGATGATACATGTCGCTTTCCGTAAAATGCCGGTTGCTGCCCCCAAGCAGCTTCTTTTTCAGTTTTCCGACCAAATTATTTTTTCCAAGAATTGCCTGCTTTTCTTCCTGTGTGCAATATTTTACAGGAAGATTTTCAAACCAGGACAACTCCAGCTTCCGGCTCGCAAGCACCTTTGTCTGCCGCTCTTTGTCGAGAAACCAGGAAACATCCAGTCTGGCATCTTTTCCCAAAGACTCCAGCTTCCGGTACAATGCGTACTGCTGCATCTGGTTTCCCAGTCCGCCCATCACCTCTACGATAATCATGACCGTTTCCACCTCCCTTTTACCATTCCGTACAAATACTTAAATTCCTCCGTCCTGCCGAACACGATCAGAAAAATTCCATTAAAGACAACCGTAATGATCACGATCATCAGCGCAAATTTTGCAATCGTCACCTGCGGCATCAGCAGATTCTGCAGCGGAATGAGCACTGCCAGCGCAGCTCCGATGACGAGCAGATATTTGATGGACTCCTGAAAATAGGAAACCGCACTTTTTTCAAAGCAAACCCGATAAATAATGATCGGTTTTGTGATATTTGCAATCAGTCCGGATACGACGGTTCCGATAAACACGCCCGCCAGACCGATTTTAAACACCAGAGCAATCGACAGCACCAGATTGACGATACCCTGAAGGATGGACAGATATTTGTCCTGTTCAAAAACACCAGCCGCCGTCTTGAAATTTGAAAGCACGACGCGCTCCCCCTTGAAGAAATAGTCCGTCAGATACCAGGCGATAATCGAAGTTGCCAACACGCGATCCGCTCCGACATACAGCTCCACGAGAGGAGACAGGAGCAGGAAAAATCCCACAGCCGAAAATCCGTACACCCAGATTGCGAAAAAACGATACACCAGAAACAGCTGAAACTGCTTTTCCCTGCTCTCCGTCGCGATTAGATTTCCAAAGCTGGAAATGACGGAGTTGAAAATCAGGTTTACATAACCTGAAACGGAATTGACGATCATCTTGTAGGTTCCGATCAGACCGACCCAGACGACACCCAGACAGGACGAAATAATGATCGCATCCGTCTGCAGACGCGCCATATCCCCGATCCGGTGCAGCATCAGCGCCTTCGTCTTATCCACCACCGCTCCGGTTTCTTCTTTTGTCAGCGGTTCCACATTTTTTTCCAGCAAAAGCGGATATTTGCGGTTCAGATAGCAGCTGATAAAAATCTTCTGTCCGAGAGATACGCCGACCTGAATCAGCAGGTATAACAGGTAGTTTGGCAGTACCAGCAGTCCCAGAAGCTGCAGCACCACGGAAACCGCTTTGCTGATGGCATCCGCGTTCGTCTGGATATAGTTTTTCTGCTCCGCATTGGCAAGACTGTATTTATATGCAACAAAATACGTCGTCACCGTATTGAACAGAAACAGCAGATAGTAAACCCGCAGCTGCCTTAGGGTCAGATAATCTGCATTTTTGACAATCCAGGGTAAAAACGGTACCAGTGCAAGTCCGATGACAGCAATCACGATGGCAATGGTGCGGTACGCTTTTTTATACAGCTGCATGTAGGATTTGATTTTTTCCCGCTCGCCCCGCGCTACCGGACCGTACAGGCTGTAGTTTAAAGCCGTTCCGACGCCAAGCTCCGCAAGGGAAAGCATCGTCAGAATTTCGCTATAGAGATCCTGCACGCCCAGAAGCGTGTCGCCCAGATGGGTGATAAACACCTGCCGCAGGATAAAATTGAGCAGCGTCGTTGCCCCGCTCCCTAAAAAGCCGAATATTATATTTCTGGTCGCATATCTGACTCTTCCCATGTTTTTTCGTCCTGTTCTCCTGATATTCCTGCCAAACTGTTTGATCGAACTTGTCCTGTGATAGGGCATAAGGATCATTCTGCCCTATCGCTATTCTCTTCCCTGAAAAGCTGCACTGCCAGAAAGGCCAGCGCGCTGCCGCTGCCCCAGGGATAGGTTCCGTATACCTGCGGATATTCCGCAAAGCCCTTGCATTCGCCGGAGCAGTCTGTGACATATCCTTTTTGGATACTTGTCTGCATGGTGGCTGCCAGACGGCTCAGTACAGGGCTCCACTGCTCTGAACGCTGCACAGCTGCAGTCTCTGCTGCCAGCCAGGCCCCATATCCGATCATCCCCTCTGCTGAGGTATCCCGGTGTCCCTCCCGTGCCTGCAGCTGCCAGGAAAATCCACCGTCTGCGCGCTGCCATACAAAAATGCTGTCAAGGAGCTGTTGCTGCAGCAAAAGCAGACGATTGCAGCCCTCCCGGGCAACAGACTGGGAGGACGGCTGCGCTGCTGACTGCTCTGCCTGCAGCTTGTTCGTCTGTTCTGCTCCTGCCGGCTGCTCTGCCTGCAGCTTGTCCGCCTGTTTTGCTCCTGCAGGCTGCTCTGAAATCCACAAAATGCTTTGCGACAATCCAAGCAGCATCCAGCCGCAGGCTCTTCCCCAGCCGATTATTCCGTATTTCATGCCGTTCTTTTCATCATAGCCATGATAGGGCAGACCGGTTTTTTCATCCATCCCCTTTTGGAAAAAGAGCTCCAGCTGACGGATTCCGAGGTTTAACAGCTCTTTATCCTGTTTCTGAACACCGTAACGACAGGCAAAGGGACAAAGCATCCCAAGGGTATCTGCAAACAGCCAGTCCGGATGCTGGCTCCGGTACGCAAGGATGCCGTCCGCAGTTTTTTTCGCTGCTTTGATCCAGCCTGCGCAAATGTCCGCCCCTTCCCGGCAGATCCAGAGCGCTTCCAGAGATTCTGCATCTTCTCTTTTTTCCCTCGTCAAAATCTCTTCTGTCCACAGGGCAACGCTTCCATTCATCACATGATCCACATGAGAGATGGGATATCCGCTGTTTTTCCACCGTCTGAGATAGGAAAACACACTGCTTAACGCAGTCTTGTCCTTTGTCTGCTCATATGCCTGCAACAGCCCCATCGCAAGAATCGCCTGAGGCCAGGAATAACGCTCTACCTTTTCCGGCGTCATGCCCGGGACGCAGGTCTTGATCCACTGTTTGATTTTCTGTTTGGTGGTCACCACCGGATAAGTATCCAGCATCGCTGCTGCCGGTTTTATCATTTCCTGTATCTGGCTCACAATTTTCCCTCCCTCTGCTTTTTATGAACTGCCTGCACGGCTGCATTGTATTTCACGCAACTGCTTTTGATTTTTTACGCTTTCACAGCTCTCTCAACAGATTTTCTGCTTCTTTTGCCTTTTTGCAATAGTCCGGCATAATCTGCTGCAGGTGTGCTCTCTGTGCCTGCGCATTTTGATACAGCCAATCAAATGCATTGACGAGGTCTTCTTTTTGGGCGAGTGCCTGCACCGGCAGGACATAGCCCTCGTCCGTTCCAAATAAATCCTTTGCGATTCCACGGGCCTTGATCGAATAGCCGACTACCAGCGTCGGCACGCAGGAGGAATATGCCGCGATTGTCGCATGGGTCCGGGCTCCGATAAACATCTCGCAGCGGCTGATATAGCCCTTTAATTCCGGAGCGGACCCATCCGGCAGCTCGATCACACGTCCGGTCGATGCAAAGGCTTCATAAAGCTGCCGGATCGGTTTTCTGTCATCATTGCTTTCCCACACCACATGGGGAATCAGCGCAATATGCAGATCGGTCGTTTCTAAAATATGAGAAATCAACGCTTTATAGTTCTGCATCGTAATGCCCGGAGTCTTTTCATTGTCCACAATCATCGGACTGATGTTCAGGCCCAGCATCTTTCCGGGAACCCAGCCCTCCGGCAGGGGAGCCAGCTTTGTTTCCAGTAAAAAAGCAGAGTCCGGATATAAATGGATATTTTTGTCAATTCCGGCTTCCTGCAGCGCTGCAAAGGTCAGGCTTTCCCGCGCGACGATCGCGTCATAGCGCTTCATATCCTCCATGATTTCCGGACGTTTTAACAACTCCGGTTCGATGGAGCAGCCATATAAAACCGTTTTAGCGCCCTGCTTGTGGAACATGCGGTTTGCGGAAATCAGCCGGTCGAGCATGTTGTCATAGCAATAATTATCCCCGCCGATGGAAATATTCAGACGGTGCAGATTTTTCCCGCAAATGTCCTGATACCGGTATTCCATGAAGCAGTCCGGGTCATGTAAAAGCTTTCGCTTCAAATAGTACCAGGTATGCACGAATACATTCTTTTCGATGCTTTTTTCCTGTACAAAGCTGCTGCAAAGCTCCTTCAGAGAATAGGTTTCATCCTCCTTCGGGCGGTTCGTCATCAGAATCGCCGGTTTGGGAAGCATCCGGCAAAGACTGTTGACAATCGCCTCGCAGCCGTGGTTGCCGCTTCCCGCATGCATATATAAAACAATTTTATCGTCTTTCATGATTCCTCTCATTCTGCTTTTGCGTCATCCAAAAGCAATTCGATCCCTCGGCATCCGGTTCTTATTTTCAACCTGTAACTGTTCAGTACCCCCACAGTTACGCGCAAAAATCCATTCCAAATCGGCTATGCCGATAGGATTTTTGCCTTCTAGTCTAAGTTTTCTTACGGTCAGCGCAGTAAATGCGCAGACCTACGGAACAGTTACTTCAACCTTTCCAATGATGATACAACGCAAGATACAACGCCGGACAGGCGGTGAACAGCATCGTTTTTATCCGATAGCCCTTCGGCAGCTCCTCTTTTGCCCCGGAAGCAGCAAGTCCTTTCTGGACAGCACTGTAGCACTGTGTGACTTCCGTCTGGTATTTTTTCCGTTCAGCACCGGGCAGGCGCGCAATTTTTCCGGCAGCCAGCATCGCAGAAACCGCCAGAATACTGTATACCCGCCCCTTCTGGGACGGGAACTCTTTTTCCACAAGCCTGCAAGCAAGCTCCCAGCTTTTGATTTCATCCATGTAGCTCGGTTTAAAGGGCTTGAGCATCGCGCCCTGCTCGTTAATCCGGTAAAAATAGCCGCGATACTCTGTGATGCTCACGCTGGAAATCTGCATCAGCAAATCCATCAGAAACATCATATCCTCGCCGATGCTCAAGTCTTCCCGGAAACGGATTTGCCCAATCGCACTGCGGCGGTATAACACGCTCCAGCAGCGGGTATTTCCGCGCAGGAGATAGTCCGAAACATATTCTGAGCGATTGTATACACGGACACTCTCCACACAAACTGCGCGTTGTTGAGAAACGGCTTCTGCCCCGGCTCTTTCTGTGCCGTCTGCACGCAGCACTTTTTTTGCCCGAGCAGCATTTTCCTCCCGCTCTACATCCATTTTTAACAGTTCCTCTGACCGGTTATAAATTCCGTCCGGTTTACCATTCCATCTATAGTAATCACAGACCGCAAGGTCGCTTTCTGTCTGCCCCAGCATCGCCCGAAGCACAGAGAGCATCTGCGGATCCAGCTTATCGTCCGCATCGACAAACATGATAAATTCTCCTTGCCCTTTTTCCAGTCCCTCGTTACGTGCTGCGGATACGCCATTTTTCTGACGCAAAATCGGTAAAATCCTCGAATCCTCTTCCGCCAGCTTAAGCACCAGCTCCGTCGTCCCGTCCGTCGAATGATCGTCCAGCACCAGAAGCTCCCAGTTCGTATCCGTCTGCTGCCGGATGCTTTCGATACATTCCCCGATCCAGGAAACGCCGTTGTAAACCGGCATGATAATACTGATCCGTCCCTGCTTTTTTGATTCCATACAACTCTCCATTCAGCGCTGCCGCTTACTGTTTGCCCACAAAAGAAAATGGACAAGCTGCATCATTGCCGTATTTTCCGGATGCGCCAGCACCTGATACATCAGCTTATTTTCCGTAACAGTCGGAGTAAGCGGCATTCTTTTGACCGCTTCCTGCAGCTCTGTTTCCCTGCATTCCTTCTGCAGCCGCCCTTTCCAGCCTTCCCGTCCGTTTCTCGCCTCGTTCTTGATTTCCAGAAACATCAGAAGCTGCAGCTCCCGATCCGCCTGTTTTTGGGCGTTCGGCGCATGCTTGTCTGCAAGGATTTGGCGAACAATTTTATCCAGACTGCGGATATTTTCATACATTCCGGCATCATAACTGTGCACCATCGACTCCCGCAAAAACAGGTAGTGATACCACGCTGCGCCCTCCATGACCACAATCCGCTGCGCATCCAGAAGCGCCGGAAGGGTGATGACCATATCCTCACCCATTCGAATGGACGGGTCACAGTATTTCATATTTTCAACAATTAAAGTACGGGAAAAAAGCTTCATGCAGCGGGACAATGTGATCGGACGTTTTTCCTGCCCCAGAAGTTTTCCGTGAATCCGATCCTGCAGGCTGCGCCCCGTATAAATGCCCGGCTCCATCGCCTGATAAATTTCGATGCTGCGGTTTCTTTCCTCCTGTACATAATTGCCGCAGATGATCTCTTTTCCACAGTCGGACGAAAAATCCAGCATTTTTTCCACCATGCAGGCGTCAATCCAGTCGTCACTGTCCACAAAACACAGATAATCGCCGGTGCTCATCGACACGCCAGCCATCCACGCGGACACCAGACCGCCGTTTTCCTTATGCAAAACGCGAATTCGGTCGTCCCTCTGCGCCCAGTCGTCACATAATGACGGGCAGTCGTCCGGCGAACCGTCGTCCACCAGAATAATTTCCAGATTTTTATAGGTCTGACCCGTGATGCTCTGCACACAGCGCGCCAGCCACTCCAACGTCCGGTAAACCGGAACGATCACACTTACCTTTTTTTCCATGCAACATTAGCCCTCTTTTCTCAATTTCTCGTAATAGCTGAGCAGTTGGTTTACATAATTATCTATCGCATAATACTCCTGCACCCGCATCCGCGCTTTTGTACCAATTTCGCGGCGCAGATTTTCATCCAAAAGCAGCTCTTCCAACGTCTCTGTCAGCATCCGGCTGTTTTTTGCCTCTACCATCACACCGCAGCCGTCTTTTCCGGTCGGCAGACTGTTCCATTCCGGCTCCCCGAGGGTCTGTGGAATCCCGCCAACTGCAGTCGTCAGGCTGCACATTCCCGCCGCCATCGCCTCTAACAGAGAAACCGGCTGTCCTTCAAACCACGTCGGCAGGACAAAAATACTGCTCTGCTCAAACAGCTCGGTGCGCTGCTTTGCAGATACCCAGCCGGGGCATTCGACAATTCCCTGCGCTTCCAGCTTTTTTGCTTTCTTTTGCAGCTCCTCCGTCCCGTTTTCCCAGAAGCCGCCCAACACCAAATGAAAATCCGGGTGCTTCTTCTGAACCGCCTCTACACAGTCCAACAGCTCGTCCACTCCCTTTTCCGGACAAAGCCGTCCCAAAAAGACCGCCGTATGGCTGCTATAATCTGTTTTCGGCATTTTCGGAACCGGAACCGCATTCTGCAGGACATGGATTTTGTCCCGATCCACCATGTCTGCGAAAAAATCTTTCCAGACATCCGTCAGCACCAAAAACAAATCCGCACGGTTTAACATTTTTTTGATATACGCCTGTCGTTTCGCGCTGCATCGTTTATAATAAAAGCCCTGAAAATCTCCGCCGTGCTCGTGAATCACAACCTTTTTGTGGAACCAGAGGGCGATCTGCATAAAAATCAGCTTCCGGTAGCAGCTCGCATCCGCCGCCATATTCAGATGGACGATGTCTGCTTTCGGCAGCACAGCGACAAATTTCAACAGCGCCTGAACACCTTTTAACAGCTTCGCAGCCGTGCTTCCGTCCACCATTGTCCC
>ENA-UOJL01002050-UOJL01002050.1-human-gut-metagenome-genome-assembly--contig:-P47-NODE-2050-length-18011-cov-21.776509_pt1 | contig 18011 bp, 17 predicted proteins | sample MGYA00242347_ERZ723894 | MGnify/ENA metagenome assembly ERZ723894
CGCACTTTACCAGACTCTTCAAGAACGTGGTCGGTTGCACTCCCAACAGGTACAGAAACATCAACTGACGCATTGCGCAACCGGCTGTCAGGCCGACTGTTCCGAGCGGTAAAAATGGTAAGAATCTCCGTAATCCGTCTATCGTCCGGCATGATCCGCCGCCCTATCTTTGCAGATGAAACGCTGGTCGGGAGGCACCGACCGGCAGACAAACGACAAGAACCATGAAAACGAAAACGATTCTTCTGACGCTCACCACCCTCTTCGCTGCCGCCGAGAGCGGCGACGCCCAAACGGCGCCGAACGATAAAAAAGTGCTGGTGGCCTACTTTTCCCACAGCGGCAACACGCGCGCCGTGGCCGAACGGATCGCCGCGGCCACGGGTGCCGATCTCTTCGAAATCGTCCCGCAAAAGCCCTACCCCGCGGAGTACCGCGCCGTCGTCGATCAGGCCAGGCGCGAGATCGGCGCGGACTACCGTCCGGCGCTGAAAACCGACCTGCCCGACGCCGGGCGATACGACGTAATCTACATCGGTTCGCCCTGCTGGTGGTCGACCGTCGCACCGCCCGTCGCGACCTTCCTCGCAGCGCACGACTTCACGGGCAAGACCCTCATCCCCTTCATGACGCACGAAGGGAGCCGCATGGGCCGCAGCGAAACCGACATCCGACGGCTCTGCCCCGGCGCGACCGTGCGCAGCGGCGTCCCCATCCGCGGCAGCGGCGCAGCGCAGGCCGACCGCGAAATCCGACAGCTCGTCGAGGCGGCCGGACGCTGAGTGCGGACGGCACGCCGACGGTCGGAACCGCGCGGGCGAATACGAGTCGCAATCCGCCGCGCAGGGCGGCAGACGTTGGAGAGCCCACCGAAATCCGACGAAGGCCATTTTTGCGGACAAACACAAAAACACATAAAACAACCGTTGGAAATACAGACAACACATCGGTCGTCATCCAGATTTTCCTATCTTTGTCCCTGAACGGAAAACAACGAACAACCAAAACCGAATCGAATGCTACGCAAACTCAGAATCGCAGCGGCCGTCGTCTGCTTCGCGCTCGTCACGCTGCTCTTTCTCGACTTCACCGGCACGCTCCACGCATGGTTCGGCTGGCTGGCGCGCATCCAGTTCCTGCCGGCCCTGCTGGCCGTGAACGTCGGCGTCGTAGCGGCGCTCGTCGTCGCCACGCTGCTTTTCGGCCGCGTCTACTGCTCGGTCGTCTGCCCGCTGGGCGTGATGCAGGACGGCATATCGCACCTCGCCGGCCAACGCACGAAGAACCGCTTCCGCTACTCGCCCGCGAAAACGGCGCTGCGCTACACCGTGCTGGCCCTCTTCATCGCCGCACTCGCGGCAGGCATCGGCTCACTGGTCGCCCTGCTGGCCCCGTACAGCGCCTACGGCCGCATCGCGCAGAACCTGCTGGCTCCGCTCTGGGGCTGGGGCAACAACCTGCTGGCCTACTTCGCCGAACGCATCGACAGCTACGCCTTCTATCGCACCGACGTCTGGGTGCGCAGTGCGGCGACCTTCGCCGTAGCGGCCGCGACTTTCGCCCTCATCGCCGTGCTGGCCTGGCGCAACGGCCGCACGTGGTGCAACACCGTCTGTCCCGTGGGTACGGTACTGGGCTTCCTCGCGCGCTTCTCGCTGCTGCGCCCCGCGATCGACCCCGAAAAGTGCGTCGGCTGCAACCGCTGCGCACGCAACTGCAAGGCGTCGTGCATCGACGTCGAACACCACCGGATCGATTACAGCCGCTGCGTGGTCTGCATGGACTGCATCGATACCTGTCACAAAAACGCCATCGCCTACGAACTGCGGCCGAAAACCCGCAAGCCGGCGAAGGAAGAGAAGAGAGAGTCGGGAAGAGAGGAGAACCCCGCCGGTCTTTCGCGCCGCAGTTTTCTGTCGCTTACGGGCGTATTCGCCGCACACACGGCACTCCGTGCACAGGAGAAGCTCACCGACGGCGGGCTGGCCGTCATCGAACAGAAAAAAATTCCCCGCCGTGCGACGCCGATCGTCCCGGCCGGCGCCGCGAGCCTGCGCAACATGGCGCACCACTGCACCGGCTGCCAGCTCTGCGTGGCCGTCTGTCCCAACGGCGTGCTGCGGCCCTCGGAAAAATTCACGTCCCTGATGCAGCCCGAAATGTCCTACGAACACGGCTACTGCCGCCCCGAATGCACGAAGTGCTCCGAGGTCTGCCCCGCAGGAGCGATCCTCCCCGTGACGGCGGCCGAGAAGTCGTCCGTGCAGATCGGCCATGCCGTCTGGATACGTGCCAACTGCGTGCCCCTGACCGACGGCGTCGACTGCGGCAACTGCGCCCGCCACTGCCCGTCGGAGGCCATCACGATGGTACCGTCCGACACCGCCGATCCCGACTCGCCGAAGATTCCGGTCGTCAACACCGAGCGCTGCATCGGCTGCGGCGCCTGCGAAAACCTCTGTCCGGCACGCCCGTTCAGCGCGATCTACGTCGAAGGGCACGAACGCCACCGAACCATTTAACCCCCGAAACCCATGGAGACCAACGATAAGAAAGGCATGGCCCGCCGCGAATTCCTCAAACGGCTGGGCGTCGGCACGGCCGCCACGGCCGCCGCACTGACCGGATGCGATTCGCGCCGCAACGCCGCAACGGGCGACCGCACGGCGCAGGGCGAGATTCCGACCGACCGGATGACCTACCGCACCAACCCCAAGACGGGCGAGAAGGTATCGCTGCTGGGCTACGGGTGCATGCGCTGGCCGACCCTCAGCGGCGGCAGCGCACGCGACGGCGCCGACGAGATCGACCAGGAGGAGGTCAACCGGCTGGTCGACTTCGCCATCGCCCACGGCGTGAATTACTTCGACACCTCGCCCGCCTACTGCAAGGGACGCTCGGAGCGCGCCACGGGCATCGCTCTCAAACGCCATCCGCGCGACAGCTACTACATCGCCACCAAGCTCTCGAACTTCGCCCCCTCCACGTGGAGCCGCGAAGCGTCGATGGCCATGTACCGCAACTCGTTCAAGGAGTTGCAGGTCGACCGCATCGACTACCTGCTGCTGCACGGCGTGGGAATGGGCGGCGGAATGAAGGAGTTCGAAGCACGCTATATCGACAACGGCATCCTCGATTTCCTGCTCTCCGAACGCGAGGCGGGACGCATCCGCAATCTCGGATTCTCCTACCACGGCGACATCGCGGTCTTCGACCGCCTGCTCGCGGAGCACGACCGCTACCGGTGGGATTTCGTGCAGATCCAGCTCAACTACGTCGACTGGCGCCACGCCAAGGAGGTCAACACGCGCAACACCGACGCCGAATACCTCTACGGCGAACTGAGCCGCCGCGGTATTCCGGCCGTCATCATGGAACCGCTGCTGGGCGGGCGCCTGTCGAACGTACACGACCACATCGCCGCCAAACTCCGCCAGCGCCGCCCCGAGCAGAGCGTCGCTTCGTGGGCCTTCCGCTTCGCAGGATCGTTTCCCGGCGTGCTGACCGTGCTGAGCGGCATGACCTACATGGAGCACTTGCAGGACAACCTGCGCACCTTCTCGCCGCTCGACGAGCTGACCGACGCCGACCGCGAATTCCTCGAAGAGACGGCGCAGGCATTGCTGCGCTACCCGACCATTCCGTGCAACGACTGCAAGTACTGCATGCCCTGCCCCTACGGGCTCGACATCCCGGGCATTCTGCTCCACTTCAACAAGTGCATCAACGAAGGACGGATGCCCTCGTCGTCGCGCGACAGCGCCTACCGGCAGGCACGGCGCGCCTTTCTGGTGGGGTACGACCGTTCGGTGCCGCGCCTGCGGCAGGCCGACCATTGCATCGGCTGCAACCAATGCGTGCCGCACTGTCCGCAGAACATCGACATCCCCGCGCAGATGCAGCGAATCGACCGCTTCGTCGAGGACCTCAAACAGAACAGGGAATTCTGACGGCCTATGGAATACCGGACATTGGGACGAACGGGGCTCCGCGTGAGCGCCGTGGCACTCGGCTGCGAGGGCTTCATGCACAAGCGGGCCGAAGAGGTGAAGGCCGATTTCGACTTCGCGATCGGACACGGCATCAACTTCGTCGACATCTACTCGTCGAACCCCGACCTGCGCGCCGACATCGGTGCGGCGCTCGAAGGACGGCGCGGGGAGTTCATCATCCAGGGCCACCTCTGCACCGTATGGGAGAACGACCAATACCTGCGCACGCGCGATCCGCAGAAGAGCGCCGACTCGTTCGAACGACAGCTGCGGCAATTGCGCACCGACTATCTCGACGTGGGGATGATCCACTACGTCGACGCCGAGGCCGACCTGCGCACGGTCTTCGACGGGCCGATCATCCGGCTCGCCCAGCGGCTCAAAGCCGAGGGGCGCATCCGCTCGATCGGTCTGAGCAGCCACAACCCCGCCGTGGCGCGCATGGCCGTCGAAACAGGGCTCGTCGACGTACTGATGTTCTCGATCAATCCGGCCTACGACCTGCAACCCGCAAGCGAGGACGTCGACGCGCTGTGGGCCGACGAAAGCTATGCCCGCACGCTGCACAACGTTGATCCCGAACGCGAACGGCTCTACGAACTGTGCGAGCGCACGGGCGTGGGCATCGACGTGATGAAGGTCTACGGCGGCGGCGACCTGCTCAGCGAGGCGAACTCGCCCTTCGGCCGCGCACTGACGCCCGTGCAGTGCATCGAGTATGCGCTCACGCGCCCCGCCGTGGCGGCCGTCATGGTCGGCTGCAAGAGCCGCGCGGAGATCGAAGCGGCGCTGGCGTGGTGCGACGCTCCGGCCGCCGAACGCGACTACACTGCGGTGATGACGGGGCTGGAACGCTTCTCGTGGCGGGGACACTGTATGTACTGCGGCCACTGCGCCCCCTGTTCGGCGGGCATCGACATCGCGGCAGTCAACAAATTCCGCAACCTCGCGCAAGTGCAGGGCGAGATTCCCGAAACGGTGCGCGAACACTACCGCACGCTCGCGCACCACGCCTCGGAGTGCATCGGTTGCGGGCTGTGCGAACCCCGATGCCCGTTCGGCGTAGAGATCGTCGAGGCGATGCACCGCGCCGCCGAACGGTTCGGATACTGAAACGACAAACCATGAAACGAAACACGACCTTCCTGACCGACGACCAGCGGCTGCAACTCATCGACCTGCTGCATGTCGAAGCATGCTCGTGCGTAATCCGCAACGGCGATGTGACCCGCATCTTCCGCGAACGGGGTGTGAAAGACCTCTACCGCCTGCTCGAAGAGGAGCCCGAACTGCTGGACGGCGCCTTCGTCGCCGACAAGGTGGTGGGTAAAGGCGCGGCGGCGCTGATGATTCTGGGCGGCGTCGGCGAACTCCACGCCGACGTAATCAGCCGGCCGGCGCGGCTGCTGCTCGCCGCATCGCCCGTACACGTGAGCTACACGCTCGAAGTACCCTATATCGTCAACCGGACACGAACGGGGCAATGCCCCGTGGAGACGCTCTGCCGCGACTGCGCCACCGCCGCCGAAGCGCTGCCGCTGATCCGCAACTTTATCGAAGGACAAAAATGAAAGCCTTTTTCCACCCTATACTGACAGCCACGCTGCTGTTCGCAGTTCCGGCCGCCGTCGCCGACGAGTTGCCCGACAGCGTGCGGCAGCGCCCCGTCTACCCGATCGAGGAGGTCGTCGTCACGGGCACGCGCAACGAAACCGACGTCCGCCTCCTTCCGATGACCGTCTCGGTGGTCGACCGCGCCGCGATCGAACGCAGCGGCCGGCAATCGCTGCTGCCCATACTCACCGAACAGGTGCCGGGGCTCTTCGCCACCGCGCGCGGGATCATGGGCTACGGAGTCTCGACCGGAGCGGCGGGCGGCATGTCGCTGCGCGGCATCGGCGGCGCACCGCAGGCGGGGCTGCCGACCACGGGCCTGCTGGTACTCATCGACGGCCATCCGCAGTATATGGGGCTCATGGGACATCCGATCGCCGACGCCTACCAGTCGATGCTGGCCGAGCGCGTCGAAGTCGTACGCGGCCCCGCCTCGGTACTCTACGGTTCCAACGCCATGGGCGGCGTCATCAACATCGTCACGCGCAAGCAGCGCGAGGAGGGCATCCGCACCGACCTGCAAGCCGCCTACGGCTCCTACAACACGTTGCAGACCGAGCTGTCGAACCGTATCCGCAAGGGACGCTTCACGAGCGTCGTCACCGGCTCCTACAACCGCACCGACGGCCACCGCGCCGACATGGGCTTCGAACAGTACGGCGGCTACGCCAAGCTGGGATACGAGCTTTCGAGAGCATGGACGCTGTCGGGCGACGTGAACCTGACGCACTTCAACGCATCGAATCCGGGCGAGGTGACGGCGCCGCTCATCGACAACGACTCGCGCATCACACGCGGACGGGCCTCCGCCGCCCTGGCCAACCGCTACGACCGCACGTCGGGCGCCCTGAGCCTCTTCTACAACTGGGGGCGGCACAAGATCGACGACGGCTATGCCGCGGGCAGCGAACCGCTCGACTACCGGTTCAACTCGCGCGACCGGATGCTGGGGGTGTCATGGTACCAGAGTGCGCAGCTCTTCGCGGGCAACCGGCTGACGGTGGGCTTCGACTACTTCCACTTCGGCGGCGAATCGTGGAACCGGTTTCTCGACGGACACGAAGAGCCGCAGGTCGACAAGACGCAGGACGAGGTGGCCGGTTACGTCGACTTCCGACAGTCGCTCGGCACATGGCTGACGCTCGATGCGGGCCTCCGCGTCGACCGCCACTCCCATGTGGGCACCGAGTGGGTGCCGCAGGCGGGTGTCTCGTTCCACCTGCCGCGCAGCGCCGAGATCAAGCTCTCGGCCGGCAAAGGATTCCGCTACCCCACCATCCGCGAACTCTACATGTTCCGCCCCGCGAACCCCGACCTGCGTCCCGAGCGGCTGTGGAGCTACGAACTGTCGCTCTCGCAGCGGCTATGGGAGGGACAGCTCTCCTACGGCGTCAATCTCTTCTACATCAACGGCGAAAACCTGATCCTGCGTATGCCCGTCGACGGGCGGCAGATGAACGTCAACACCGGCCGGATCGAGAATGCGGGCGTCGAAGCCGAAATCGCATACCGCATCTCGGCGGCATGGAGCGTCGACGCCAATTACAGTTTCCTGCACATGGAGCATCCCGTGCTGGCCGCTCCCGAACACAAACTCCACGTCGGAGCCTCCTTCACGCAGGGCCGCTGGTCGGTCTCGACGGGCCTGCAATACGTGAAGGGTCTCTACACTTCGATCGTCGTCGGAGGGACGGGCAGCGACGCACAGGAAAATTTCATCCTGTGGAACCTGCGCGCAGGTTTCCGGATCTCGCGCAAATTGCGTATCTTCGTCGACGGAGAGAACCTGCTGGCGCAGCGTTACGAGATCAACGCCGGATTCCCCATGCCGCGTGCAACCGTGCTGGGCGGTCTGGACATGCACTTTTAACGAATTACTCGAAATACCGGAACTTTCATTCAACCATTCATAAAAAAGTGATATGCAAACGACTTCCGTAAAACTCTATTCGCTGGAATACAGCGAAGCGAAAACCTATCTGGCGGCCGCCCTCTTCCTCGCGGGCAACATCGTCCTGCCACAGCTCTTCCACACGATCCGTCTGGGCGGGCCGACATGGCTGCCGATCTACTTCTTCACGCTCGTGGGCGCCTACAAGTACGGCTGGCGCGCGGGGCTACTCACGGCACTTGCGTCGCCCGTAGCCAACGCACTGCTCTTCGGGATGCCCGCCGCGGCGGCACTGCCCGCGATCGTACTCAAATCGGTGCTGCTGGCCGGCGCCGCAGGCTATGCCGCCGCACGCTTCCGCCGTGCGTCGCTCGCACTGCTGGCAGCCGTCGTACTCTTCTACCAGGCGGCCGGCACATTGGGCGAATGGGCCCTCGCGGGTTCGTTCCACGCCGCCGTGCAGGACTTCCGCATCGGCCTGCCGGGCATGTTGCTGCAAATCTTCGGCGGCTGGGCATTCATCAATTTCATAATCCGCAAGTAAGACGATGCGCAAACTGGGATTCGGCTGTATGCGGCTGCCGCTCGCAGAGGCCGGCAACTTCAAGGCCGTGGACATCGCCGAGGTCGAACGCATGGTCGACACCTTTCTCGAACGGGGCTTCACCTACTTCGACACGGCCTACATGTACCACGATTTCCACAGCGAGTACGTCGTGCGCGAGGCGCTCGTCGAGCGTCATCCCCGCAACAGCTTCACACTGGCCACCAAGCTCCCGACGATGTTTCTCAAAGCCGAAGGGGATCAGGAGCGGATCTTCGCCGAACAGCTATCGAAATGCGGCGTCGACTACTTCGACTACTACCTGCTGCACAACCTCAACACCGCGAACTACCGCACCGTCGAGCGCTTCGACAGCTTCGCCTTCGCCGCCCGCATGAAAGCCGAGGGGCGTATCCGCCACGTCGGATTCTCGTTCCACGACAGCGCGGAGCTGCTCGACGAGATCCTCGCGGCGCACCCCGAAACGGAGTTCGTGCAGTTGCAGATCAACTACCTCGACTGGGACAATCCCAGCATCCAGTCGCACCGCTGCTACGACGTGGCGCGCCGTCACGGCAAGCCGATCGTGGTGATGGAACCGGTCAAGGGAGGTTCGCTGGCGGCGGTTCCGCCCGCCGCCGAACGACTCTTCCGCGCCGTGCATCCCGACCTCTCGCCCGCCTCGTGGGCGATCCGCTATGCCGCGAGTCTGGACGGCGTAATGACCGTTCTCAGCGGCATGTCGTCGATGGCGCAGCTGCTCGACAACACGGACTACATGCACGACTTCCGACCGCTCGACGACGCCGAACGCGCCACGGTGGCCGAAGCCGTCAAAATCATCAACGATGCGATCGCCATCCCCTGCACGGCTTGCCGCTACTGCGTAGAGGGGTGTCCGAAGCATATCGCCATTCCCGACTACTTCGCGCTCTACAACGCCGACCGCCAGTCGGTGAACCACCTCTTTTCGATCCAGCAGACCTATTACGACAACCTGGCCCAGACGCACGGACGCGCCTCGGAATGCATCGGCTGCCGCAAATGCGAACGCAGCTGCCCGCAACACCTGCCGATCGTCGACGATCTGAAACGGGTCGCAGCGACGTTCGAAACGGCCGGATAACCGGATAAAAACTGACGAATATGGCAAAAATCCTCTTTCTCGGAAACTTGGGCGTCGTGGAGATCGTCCTCATCGCACTGATCGTACTGCTGCTCTTCGGAGGCCGCAAGATTCCCGAACTGATGAAGGGCATCGGCCGGGGCATCCGCTCGTTCAAGGAGGGTGCCCGAGGCGACGGCGAGGAAGAACCGAAGCAGAAGGAGTGACCGCACATCGGCGGAATCGGCACCGGCGGAAGAACGTTCCGCCGGTCGTTTCGTACGCCGCACACGAAGATGCGTCCCGGCAGGTTGCACGGGAACGGTCTGGTATCTATCCGTCAGTAGATCAACGGCGCCGCCGACCGATGGATTCCGGCAGGAAACGATATGCTCGCTTCCTGCCGTTTTCCATTCCGCCCCCTACTCCCGCGATCCGTTCTTCCACTGCGAACGAACTCGCCGCCGGAACTCCGCACCGGAAATTTCGCCGATTCGAAAAAATCGTTTACCTTTGCGTAAAACATCAGATGATACGATGAAATCAGGTCCGCAAACGCTCCTTCGCAAACACTCGCTGGCCGATACGTTGGCCCAACGGCTGCAACGCCGTATCGCAGCGGGAAAATTCCGCACGGGCGAACGGCTGCCGACCGAATCGGAGCTGATGCGTATGTTCGGCGTCGGCCGCTCGACGGTGCGCGAAGCGGTGCGGATGCTATCCGACCGGGGATTCCTGAACGTGCGGCAGGGCGCAGGGACATTCGTCGCAGCCCCCGCAGCGTCCGATGCCTTCGTGGAGCAGCGGTTGCGTCGCGCCGATATCCGCGAACTGGACGAAGTACGGAAAATTCTGGAAGCGGCCATTGTCGAACGCGCCGCTGCACGCCGCACGCCGCAGGACATGGAGCGGATCGAATCCCTGCTCGCCCAACGGGGCGCGGCCGCCGAAGCGGGCGACCTGGAACGGTGCATCGCCGCCGACATCGCCTTCCATGCAGCCATAGCCGAAGCCACGCACAACGAAATCCTGAGCGAACTCTACCGGACGACAACAGGCCACCTGCAAAAGGGATTCCGTCACATCTACCGCGACACGGCCTGTTTTCGCGCCTCCCAGCCGACGCACGCACGGCTGGCACGGAACATCGCCGACACCGACGTGCAGCAGGCGCTCGACACGATCGCCGTCATTCTGGACGAACCCTGATCCCCCGACGATGGACACGCTCACGAAACCCATATCCGCACCGCGCCGGCGAACGACCGCCGACACGGTCTATCCGATCCTGCTGCTCGTCAGCGTCACCCACCTGCTCAACGACATGATGCAGTCGGTGATTCCGGCGGTCTATCCGCTGCTCAAAGCCAAATTCGGTTTTTCGTTCGCCCAGATCGGTCTCATCACGCTCGTCTTCCAGATGACCTCCTCGATCCTGCAACCTTTCGTCGGCCGCTATGCCGACCGCCATCCGAGACCCTATTCACTGGCCGCGGGAATGTGTTTCACGCTGGCGGGACTCTTCGCGCTGGCCCTCGCCCCCGGCTTCGCACCGATCCTTCTGGCCGTCGCACTCATCGGCTGGGGATCGTCGATCTTCCACCCCGAATCGTCGCGCGTGGCCCAGCTCGCATCGGGCGGGCGCAAAGGGCTGGCACAGTCAATCTTCCAGGTCGGCGGCAACGCCGGAAGCGCCTTCGGGCCGCTGCTGGCCGCGCTCGTCGTCATTCCCTACGGCCAGACCTCGATCATGTGGTTCGCCCCGGCCGCACTGCTGGCCATCGGCATCCTCCTCCGCATCGGCAACTGGTACAAACGGCAACTGACCGCCGCGACCGCCGCACCGGTAACCGCAACAACCGCAGCAGCCGAATTGCCCCGCCGCAAGATCCGCCGTGCGCTGCTGATCCTCACGGTGCTGGTTTTCTCGAAATATTTCTACATCGCCTGCATGACCAACTATTTCACCTTCTTCCTTATGGACAAATTCGCCTTCTCGGTGCAGGACGCGCAATACAGCCTCTTCGCATTCCTCGCGGCATCGGCCGCAGGCACGGTCATCGGCGGGCCGCTGGGCGACCGCATCGGACGGAAATACGTCATCTGGGGGTCGATTCTCGGAGCGGCGCCCTTCGCCCTGATGCTGCCCTACGCCGGATCGGGCGGTGCCGTGGTGCTGGCGATCCTCGTCGGACTGATTATCTCGTCGGCCTTCTCGGCTATCGTGGTCTACGCCACCGACCTGATGCCCGGCCGAGTGGGAATGATCGCCGGCCTCTTCTTCGGGCTGATGTTCGGACTGGGCGGACTGGGTTCGGCCTTCTTCGGCTGGCTGGCCGACCGAACCAGCATCGAATTCATCTTCCGCGTCAGCGCGCTGCTGCCCCTGATGGGGATCATCACGGGATTCCTGCCAGACGTCGAACGCAAACGATGATAAAACATGACAAACATAAACAGAAAAGCTATGGCAAACGTAATCGTACTCTTCGAGGTTACCCTCAAAGAGGGCCATTCCGACGCTTATCTCGCAGCGGCAGCGGCACTGAAACAAGAGTTGGTGCAGACCGATGGATTTCTCGGCGCGGAACGCTTCACGAGCCTTGCCTCCCCCGGCAAACTGCTCAGCAAATCCGAATGGCGCGACGAGCAGAGCGTCGCGAAATGGCGCAATACGCTCCGGCACCGTATGGCGCAGACACAGGGACGCCTGAATGATTTCGCCGACTACAAGATCACCGTCGCAACACCCGTACGCTGTTACACGCTCTCGTCGAGAGATGAGGCTCCGAACGATTCCAACCGTTATTTTAATCTTTGAACGCAATGCAATACACCCACCTCTACCGCTCACCGCTCGGCACGATCACACTGGCTGCCGACAGCGAAGGCCTGACAGGACTCTGGTTCGAAGGGCAGAAATATTTCGCCGCGACGCTCGACGCCCGGCACGAAGAGACGATGCTGCCGATATTCGAGCAGACCCGCCGCTGGCTGGACAACTATTTCGGAGGGAACGATCCGGGACCGACGCCGCCCCTGCACCTGCAAGGTTCACCGTTCCGGCTGGCCGTGTGGGAAATTCTGCGGCAAATCCCCTTCGGGAAGACGATCACCTACGGAGAGATCGCCCGTGAAATCGCCCGCCGGCAAGGCTCGAAAACCGTCCCGGCACAAGCCGTAGGCGGCGCTGTCGGACACAATCCCGTCAGCATCATCGTTCCCTGCCATCGGGTCGTGGGGAGCAACGGCAGCCTGACGGGCTATGCGGGCGGCATCGAGCGGAAGGTACGGCTCCTCGCCCTCGAAAAAGCGGATATGACGGGACTGTTCGCTCCGCAAAAAGGCACAGCCCTGTAAAAGCCGAAACGGCAGGAGCACCTTCGTATCGTCGTGCCTGACCGTTCCGTTCCCGCTTTGGGATTCCGCGGCGAACGAACAGCAGGCAAGAGTGCCGATGCCAAACCGCAATGCGGAGAACGTCGAGGGACCGACGTTTCGACGGGGATTTATGAATCGTCAAGAAACGGCAGAAGACCGGCACGCCTTTCAAAATCAAACTATGCGGCATTACCAAGCGCATCATCGCCCGCTACAAACGTAAGGTCGCGGGAACGAACCTCGTACTGCCTGTGCCCGACATCGCCTACTGTAACCGCATCCTGAAAAGAATCGCCGTCGAGGTCGGAATCGACAAGGCGGTCACCTACCACCTGAGGCACCATACGTTCGCAACGACCAACGCGCTGGCGCAAGGCATTCGCATCGAAGTGGTCAACCGATGCAGGTTTCCGGCCGGTCTTCGGCGGTCATTAGACGGTCATTCGGCGGGAGTATCCGGAAAGTCCGGAGAGAAGATCACGTGCGGAGCAGCGTTTCGCGGATGCGTCTCAGGGCTTTGGTGATCTGCGCTTCGACGGTCTTGACCGAAATCCGCATCTGATTGGCGATCGCTGCGTTGGAAAGCCCCTCTTCACGGCTTTTGCGGAATACTTCGCGGCAGCGGTCGGGCAGTTGCGAGACCGCTTCGGCGATCAGTAACAGCATTTCGTCGGCTTCAAGCTGCAATGCTTCCGGATTCGTGAAGAGCGGTTCAGGGCCCTTCCCGATGGGAATTCCGTCGGTTCGTTCGTCGCGAAGCCGGTTGAGCGCGCGGTTACGCACGGCGCGAAACAGATAGGCCCGGACGGAAGTCGAGATACGGAGTTCCCCGGCATGCTGCCAGATGTGCGTAAAGGTGTCCAATACAATCTCCTCGGCAGAGGTGCGGTCGTGGAACCAACAGGCCGCGAACCTGCAAAGCGGGGCGTAATAACGGTCGAACAACTCCCTGAAAGCGGCGGTTCCCCCCCCCTCCCTCGGCTGATGTATTTCCACAAAACCATGTCGTGTTCGTTTTCCGGCCTCATCGTATCGCTAAAAGAAATTCAGACAAATAAAGATAGACATTTTCGGGGATAAAACGGATGCGGAACGTATGAATTTTTCATTTCGAAATTATTCAGTTTCTGTTATCCTGCGGAATACGGAACGCTTGCAATCGGGACTGCGTTAAACAAGGGGCCTGCTGAAACACTCCAGCAGGTCCCTTTGCAAGTCCAGACGCATTATTCGAGCAGTTCGTCGTTACCCCAGACATTCAGTTCTGCGATACACCATCCCCGGAAAGTCGGGTTATAAGTCTTGTTCGTATAGCTGGCGTGAATGCGCAGCCGGACGTAACGCGCATGCTGGTAGTCGTCGAGCATCGGACTGATGACCACACCCATCGGATCCAGCGGCGAGTCGGGATCGGTCCTGTAGTCGCGGTATGTCTGGGTGTAGGTCCAGTTGGCGTCGTTCGCTGCGCCGAGGCCGTCGCCGGTGATCTCCTTCGCGGTCCAGACCTCCAAGTGGGCGATGCCGTAGCGCGCGCCGGCTTCCGGTTTGCCGGTAGTCATGTAGCGCTGATTGAACTGGAAGCCGCGTACGGTCACCTCTTTGCCCAGATCGATGACGAAGTCGTAGGGCGGATTGGCCTGCTCCTCGTCGGCGTTGCAGTAGCCGAAGGTGTTGATGTCTTCGTCGAACATCTTCTCCACTTCGTAGTTGGGCTTGGCTTTGGGGGCGGCGAGCACCTTCCATCCGCTGCGTTCGAGCAGCACGGGTGCGGGCGGTCCCGGCTTGACGAGCTTGTTGAAGAGGATGTAACGGACACTGCCCGTCGGCGAGACCGTCGCCTGCGAGTCGCCCTTGATCGAATCGATGGTGATCGGCAACAGGTACGGCTCCTCGTCGGGCATGCGCTCGCTGAACAGCTCCACTTTCATCGTCGAGGAGAGCGTGTTGTAACGGGGCAGCATGACTTCGGTGGTCGAAAATTCGTAGGCCTCCGAGGGGCAGAGCTTGTATGAGGTTCCGTGCGCCGCGTTATAGGTCTCGACCAGTTCGGGGGCAGTCTTGAATACGACGGTTATGTAGTTGCCGCTGATCTGCTCGGCCTCCACGCGGATGTCGAGGGTCTGCTTCTTGGGGCTTTCCACCGTAATCACTTCGGCGTCGGCCGTGGCGTCCTGAATGCTCAGCAGGGCAGGCTGCCCGAGCGTCGGACCTTCGTCGTCCTTGCAGCCCGCCGCTGCGATGAGCAGGGCGACGGCGGCCAGAAGACGCATGTTCGCATATCGTTTCATAATCGTTTGCGTTTAAGAGTTCGTCTCAGCATTAGAATTTGACATCGACCAGCACGGGAATATGATCCGAGGCCCTCTTGATGTCGCCTTTGTTGAAGTCGAGCATGATCTTGGTGCCGACCACTTCGCACTTCGCGCCGTTGCCGTTCCACAACAGGATGTAATCGATACATTTGTCCGGCGCCTGCGAAGAGTGGGTGAAGTCGCTCGCACCGTGGGGCGTCAGGATCGTCCAGTCCGTCTTCAATTTGGAAATGGTGGGCGAATCGGGACGGGCGTTGAAGTCGCCGCCGAGGAAGACGGGTTTCTTCGAGCCGCCGAATTCGCGTTCGATGACCTTGTTGATCTCGTCTACCTGTCCCGCCTGAGCCAGCGTGGATACATGGTCGAGGTGGGTGGTGGCGAAGACGTATTTCTCGAACTCCATGACGACCATCACGCGGGGTTCGGCGCCGTCGCCCTTCGGCAGCGGAGCGGCAAAGGTCCGGACGGGTTTCTCACGGCTGGCGATTCCGTCGCCGTAGGCTCCGCCCTGATAGGCCATCGCCCGCGAATATTCGTAACTCCACTCCTTGCCCATCAACTCGGCGAACTTCTTGAGTTGGAAGACCCTGCCGGTGCGAACCGTACAGCTGTCCAGTTCGCTGATGCCCACCAGATCGGCTTTGCCCTCGGTCATCATGTCGGCGATCATCTGGTAGCTGCCGTCGCTGACGTACTTGGTGAAGACGCCGACGTTGTAGGTCACCAGACGTGTCGCGCCGTCGGTCTTAGGATAGTAGTCCCGGACGGGTTCTTCGGGGTTTTCGGGTTTCAGATGGGGCGGAACTTCGTCTTCGGAGGAGGAGCTGCTGTTGCAGGCCGTTGCCGGGCAGGTCAAGCCGAGCAGCAGCATGATGGTAAGATATTTTTTCAGTCTGTTCATCGTTTCGTTCGTTTTTGAAGTTAGTATTGGGAATTAAAAGTCGAGCCCGTCGTTCCAGCCGGGGTTTTGCGTCAGGGCGCCGCCGGTCAGCGAGCGGTCGTCGGTCGGAATCGGGTAGTAGTAGTCGCGGGCCTCGTTCCACTCGCCCGGATTCTTCTTGTGGGGCGAGATGTAGCCGTGGTCGCCTTCCGAGAGGAAGATGTCCTGATCGATCTCCATGATGAGCGGGGCTTTGGTCGAGGGCGTCTCTCCCTTGGTCTTGAGATAGATGTCGGGCGTGCCGTCGCCGTCGAGGTCGTATTCGCCCTTGGAGGGGATGTAGAGGCCCAGCAGCGGCTGCGTGAAGGTCTTGCCCTCTTTCCAGCGGATGAGGTCGTAGTAACGGTGGCCCTCCTGAAGCAGTTCGATGGTGCGTTCGCGGCGGATTTCGAGCAGTACGCCTTTGTTCGAACCCGTCACGTTGGGGTAGCCTGTCTCAGGGGCCGAAAGGTACGGGTCGGGGTTGGCGTTGGCTTGGGCCATGTCCAGATTGGGCATGCCAGCTCGGTCGCGCAGCTTCTTGATCGTCAGGTCGATGTCGTCCTGCGTCAGCGTGCCCAGCTCGGCTTTGGCTTCGGCGTAGTTGAGATAGATCTCGGCCGTGCGGATGATCGGCAGGTCGGTGTACGAGAGGTTGTAACCGTCGGAACCGAAATCGGCGGGCGCGACGAACTTGATGGGCTGGTAGCCCGTCATGCAGGTCGAAAGGCTCGGCACTTCGACCTTGGTGGAGTTGATGCGCGTGTAACCCGGCGTGCGGATCGACTGCGCCAGACGCGGATCGCGGTTCTGGCACTCGTCCCGGAACTCCATCGTTTCCCAGCCCGCCTTGTCCGTGAAGCGCGTGCCGTCGGCCATCAGATAGCTGGCGACGATCTTGCGCGTCAGCCCCGGACGGCCGTAGGAGGTGTTCAGCGAGTAGAAGGTGCTGTTGTGGAATACGCTTAGCCCCTTGTTGTAATCGCGGGCGAGGACGACCTCGATCTGCTGGGCGTCTTCCGACACGAACAGATCGCGGTAGGCGGTCTGCGTGCCGCCCGATGTGTAGAGTCCGTAGCCGCTGTTGGTGATGAACTCTTCGGAAGCCTTCGCCGACAGGCTGAGGTAGTATTTCCAGTCGTTCTCCGGAAGGTCGATGTCGTGGTATTTGCGGAACGTGCCTTCGAAGAGACAGAAACGCGATTTCAGGGCCAGAGCCGTCCATTTCGTGATACGGTAGAGGTCGTGTTTGGTGGGCAGGTAGCGGATGGCGAAATCGATGTCCTCGATCATGCGCTGCATGACGTATTCTCGCGAATCGCGCGGACGATTGAGCTCAGCATCGGCCGAGCCGATCGGTTTCGCATACCACGGCACGTCGCCGAACCGCTTGATCTTTTCGAAATAGAAATAGGCGCGGAAGAAACGGGCCAGCGCGTCGTAGTGGTTACGGACGTCGAGGTCCTTGCAGTTGACCGAGTATTCGAGCAGCGTGTTGATATCGCGCAGGTCGGTCCATGTCCAGCCGCCGCCCGATGCGGGGATCGTGCGGCCGCCGCGCATCTCCTGAGGCAGGTCGTTGTGAATGATGTTGTCCCAATACTCGTTGTAGAGTCCGTCGGACGGGAAGACCGTGTAGAATTTGTTGCTGAAAGCCTGCAACTCGTTTTCGTTCGAGAAGAAGGTTTCGGGCGACATTTGGGCCAGCGGGTATTTGTCGAGCCACTCTTCGCAGGAGACGAGCGCCATGGTGCAGCCTGCGGCCAGTATCAATAATATTTTTTTCATGGTTCTGCTTGTTTGATTAGAATGTGACATCCACGCCGAACATGTAGGTCTTCTGCCATGGATAGGTGCGCATCTCGTCGTTCATGGCGGCCATTTCGGGATCGATATAGTCCGAGTGAATGGGCGACCATGTGGCGAGATTCTCTCCCGTGAAGTAGACGCGAAGGTTTTCGATCAACACTTTGCGGGTCCATTTCTTGGGCAGCGTGTAGCCTATCGTGAGGTTCTTCAGACGGCAGTAGCGGATGTTCTGCATATAGCGGTCGTTGACGGCCGTCAGCTCGCGGTTGGTGCCTGAAAGGGCTACATAGCCGCGCGGACGGGGGAAGTAGGCGTCGGGATTCTCTTCGCTCCAATACATCTCGTGGAAGTCTTTGGGAATCCAGCTCGCATACGGACGGGCATAGGGTCCCCAGAAGGCGATCGTATTGGCTTTGGGATACCAGTGGCGGCGTCCGATGCCCT
>ENA-UOJL01002069-UOJL01002069.1-human-gut-metagenome-genome-assembly--contig:-P47-NODE-2069-length-17910-cov-6.105853_pt1 | contig 17910 bp, 13 predicted proteins | sample MGYA00242347_ERZ723894 | MGnify/ENA metagenome assembly ERZ723894
GTTGTCTTATTGATAATAATTGCACCGTCAACAAGTTTTACCTTGTCTGTGATTTCATTACCATAAGTATCAGTGATATATGCATTAGACCATTCTACAGGATATCTGCCGTCTGCTGTATCTTCAGGTACAACATATGTGAGTGTGAGAACAACAGAACCATCTGTTGCAGCTACACCCGAACCGATTCCATGTCCAAATGCAAATTCCTGAGTATCATCATTCTTGACAAGTGTTGAGTCATAAGCTGTTGAACCAGTTGCTGAATCATAAACGATAGGTGTAGCAGCATTGATAACAAACTGTGCACCTGCTACAGGAAGAGCCGGATTAGAGCTGCCAGACACTTCTACCTGCATAGTAACTGTATCGCCAGGCTGAGCCTCAACTTCAGGAATTACCCAGCTAACTTCTCCGTCAACTGTGTTTGGAAGAACTGTGATAAGACCATCAATAAGTGAGATCTGCTCTGTAAGTTCATTTCCGTTTCCGTCGCTGATATAAGCGTTAGACCACTTTACAGGATATTCACCGGCTGGACAATCATTAGGAACAACATATGTGAGTGTAAGAACTACAGCGTTGTTATCAGCAGCGATGCCCTCGCCGATTCCCTGTCCGAATGCGAATTCCTTCAAATCATTGTTAGCTACGATTGCTGCATCGTAAGCTGTTGAACCCTCAATGCCATTGTACTCAATAGGAGCGTCTGCATTGATGTCAAACTGAGCGCCGCCTACAGGAAGCTTAGCTCCGTCAGGATCAGAAACAAGTGCGTTGATTGTTACAGTTTCTCCCGGATAAGCAGTAACCTTATCAAGGATCCATGCAATTTCGCCGTCATACTTTTCTGGTTCAACGACGATCGCACCGTCTGTAAGAGTGATTTTGTCTGTGATTTCAAGTCCGTTTGTATCTGTGATATAAGCATCGGACCATGTTACAGGATATGTTCCTGCTGCTGTTCCGTTAGGAACTGTGTAAGTAAGAGTGAGAACTACAGCGTCGTCTGCTGCCTTTACACCATTACCAATGCCCTGACCGAATGCAAATTCCTGTGTTGCATCATTAACTACGAGTGTTGAATCGTAAGCTGTGCTGCCTGAAGCGGAATTATATTCGATAGGAGTTGCTGCGTTGATATCAAATTCTGCGCCTGCAACTTCAATAGCTGATCTCTTTACGAGAACATCCATCTTAACCTGTTCGCCGGGCTTAGCCGTAACGGTAGGAATTACCCACTCAGCTTCGCCGTCAACAGGAACTACTGTTGTAGTTGTAGTAGTTGTTGAACTACTTGTTGTAGTTGTAGTAGAAGATGTAGTAGTTGTTGTTGTGGTGGTTGTTGTTGTAGATGATGAAGATGTTGTTGTGTCAGAAGATGTAGTTGTTGTAGTAGTTGTTGTAGTAGTTGTTGTTGTAGATGTTGTTGTAGTTGTTGTTGTCTCGCTGGTATTGCCAACCTTGATTATACCGTTGATAGAAGCAATATTTTTATACTTTGTAGCAGCTGTATTGCCTGCAAAGACTTCACAGTAATCGCCCATGCCAATCTTGTATTCTCCGTCTGGACAATCCTCTGGAACATGGTATGTAAGCATGAATACTATGCTTCCATCTTCTGCTACCCATGCATCTCCATTTGCGTCTGTCTGCTTAAAGCTTGCGCCAAGATTATCAAGATTTGACATTACCGGTGCATCGCCATAAGCAAGTGATATTTCCTCAATTCCTGTAAGCTGAAGCGGTGAGTCATGCTTAAATCTGACGTCCATTGCTGTAACGCCATTGCCATTAGGAATAACGAGAACATCTACTGGTACATCATCACCTGGCTTTGCCTCCCAGTTACCGAAGTCGAAAATAATATCTGCATCTCCAACTGGAGGAGTAGTTGTTGTTGTAGTTGTTGTGGAAGAAGATGTAGTAGTTGTTGTTGTAGTTGTTGTCTGGCTTCCGCCATTACCAACCTTGATTATACCGTTAATAGAAGAAATATTTTTATACTTTGTAGCAGCTGTATTGCCTGCAAAGACTTCACAGTAATCGCCCATGCCGATCTTGTATTCGCCGTCTGGACAATCCTCCGGAACATGGTATGTAAGCATAAATACTATGCTTCCATCTTCTGCTACCCATGCATCTCCATTTGCATCTGTCTGCTTAAAGCTTGCGCCAAGATTATCAAGATTTGACATTACTGGTGCATCACCATAAGCAAGTGATATTTCCTCAATTCCTGTAAGCTGAAGCGGTGAGTCATTTTTAAATCTGACATCCATTGCTGTAACACCATTGCCATTAGGAATAACGAGAACATCTACTGGCACATCGTCACCTGGCTTTGCTTCCCAGTTACCAAAGTCGAAGATAATATCTGCATTTGAAGCGTTCTTATTTGCTGTCACATCCAGAACTTCGTCCATACTAACATTAGGCTGCGAAGCGGATATTCCGCCCGCAGCACTAACTGACGAAGCAAATGCACTTGTCATAAGCGATAAACCCATGACAAAGGATGTAACCGCAGAAAGCAGTTTCTTCATTAGTGCATTTCCTTTCCGAGCATTACGCTCTATTTAATTATTTTCTGTTCTTGTTAAACTCTTACTTGCTTGAAGTTGGAAGTGTAACAAGATGTACGATTGATCTTATAATAGCATCAGAGTCAGCAGCTGTAAGCTTAACGCCGCTTGCCTTAACCTTGCCGCCAGTTGCATCCTGAGGATCGCAGCAGTCAGCGTTTACCTTGCCCTGATCAGACATATTATAAGCATCATTGTTGTTGAGCCACTTGTTAAGGAGAACTACGTCAGAAACGTTTACCTTACCGTCGCAGTTTACATCGCCCCAATCAGGTGTGAGATCGCCGGAAGGATTCGGATTTGTAGTTGTTGTAGTCTGACCACCGCCATTAGTTGTAGTTGTTGTAGTTGTTGTAGAAGAAGATGTAGTTGTAGTTGTTGTTGTTGTAGTTGTTGTAGTAGTTGTTGTCTGGCTTCCGCCGTCGCCAACCTTGATTATACCGTTAATAGAAGAAATATTTTTATACTTTGTAGCAGCTGTATTGCCTGCAAAGACTTCACAGTAATCGCCCATGCCGATCTTGTATTCGCCGTCTGGACAATCCTCCGGAACATGGTATGTAAGCATAAATACTATGCTTCCATCTTCTGCTACCCATGCATCTCCATTTGCATCTGTCTGCTTAAAGCTTGCACCAAAGTTATCAAGATTTGACATTACCGGTGCATCACCATAAGCAAGTGATATTTCTTCAATTCCTGTAAGCTGAAGCGGTGAATCATGCTTAAATCTGACATCCATTGCTGTAACACCATTGCCATTAGGAATAACAAGAACGTCTACCGGTACATCGTCACCTGGCTGTGCTTCCCAGTTACCGAAGTCGAAGATAATATCTGCATCTCCAATCGGAGTTGTAGTTGTTGTTGTAGTTGTTGTAGAAGAAGTTGTAGTTGTTGTTGTAGTTGTTGTTGGATCAACATCGCCCTCAACACTAATTGTCATACTTTCGAGCTTAAGATTGTCATTTAAATGACTCATTGTATTACCATTCTGAATCATAGTTGCAGGAACATACAGCAAATTTCCATTCTCATCTTTAGCAGTCTGGTTTGTATTGTATGTGAGGAAATCGAGAGTATAATCACCAGCAGCAAGACCCTTTGGAAGAGTTACATCGAATACTGTGAAAGGATGCTCTGTAGAAGTTGATCCTGTCCAGGTATATTCTTTACCGTAATTAGTCCATCCACAGCCATAGTAATAATTTTCTGTATCTGCAGCCTTCAGTCCCTGAGCACTTGAAATACTGTCACTACCATGTGGAACAAACTTCTTAGTTCTTGTGCTATAAGCACCAGCCCAGCATACTACAAGATCAGAAGTAAATGTTGTACCGTCTGCAAGAGTATATTCCTTAGGTTCACTGAAATAAGAATCAGCACGAGCATTAGCTTTAAATGTAATATCCTTTGCAGCAGCACCGCCATTAACTGAAAGCATGATATTGAGTGATGTTGTATCTGGATTGCTTTCTTCAAGGTAAATAGCGCAAGGGATTGTAACGTCGCCAGCTGCGATATCCTCAGCGGAAACTGTTACCTTAGAACCAGAACTTGCATACTTAGAATCGGCTTCTGCATATGTCTTGATTGCAAGACCCTTTGCAGTATCCTTGCCGGCAGCGCTTGTAACAACAGGAGCTACAGCGCTTACCATTGTTGCAGCCATCGCAAGCGATGTTACTGCGGAAATAAACTTTCTCATTTGTAATAATTCCTTTCTTTAGGTTTTTAGCCTATTACTAAACTTAAAAAATTGGGTTTGTATTCCTTTGTAAGGGGGACAAATCAGATAATCACGGGTTAAAGTTCGTCAACAAGTTCAAGCTTGAATTCCTGGATACGAAGTGCATCGCCATTAGTTACACCGTCTCCGCCCTTGTCATCGTCTCCGCCTGCAACATCAGCATTTTTCAAGCCCTGATTAGTGATATGTGTATCACTGCTGCCGCTAAGACCATAACCGTCAGGATTTGCAAGAGACTGCATAATTAAAACAGCATCAGACATATCTACCTGACCATCGCAGTTAGCATCTCCACGCATTCCGCCTGGCGTATCGCCCATAACTTTAACATATCCGTCAACAGTATTAACTGTATAAGGGATTTTTTCGCTGCCATTTGTGTATCCGCAATTGATATTAGTATTTTCCACACCCGAACCAGGATATGTTTCACCGCTTCTGGGAACTACCTTGAAATCAATAACAGTTCCATCCGGCGCATCTGCTGAAACAGTTCCGGAAATTGTACAAAAAACACCATCTTCACTGATCCAGTAAGACGAATCTTCTGAGGCTGTTGTCCATACTAATCTTACTTCACTATCAGAAAATGAGCTTCCGAAAAGCGGAACATCAGCAGCGGACGGATCATTTGAATCAGCCCCTGTATTTGTAGATGAACCTGCCTCCACCCCATCGATAGTAAAATATGTGGAATCATAAGCAATTGCAAAATCAGTTGTTTGAATTCCTGTAGACGGAATACCAGCCAGTGATACATCCACTGTAACCTTATCGCCTGCATTCGCCTCAATCTTGCTAACGCTTATCTGCACTGTATCGTTAGCAGCAACGGGCGCAATCGGGCATACGGAAAGTGAAAGCATCGTAGCAGCGATAGCTCCGACGACTACCTTTTTTGTCTTCATTAATTTTTCCTCCTTTTTCATTGATGTTATATAACAAAGGAACGATTGCCCCTTTTATTATATCGTGTCTTAATTGCAGCAGCCCATGCCGCAGCATCCACTGAAATCAGATATATAATGCATATCCAAACTGCAAAGCGGCATTTCTGCTTCTGCGGGTTATACAGACTGAAAATTCGCTCTGCACACAGTAGTTTCAGCGTAAGACGCATCACACTGCCATGATGAGATACCTAATCCAAATCTATATCTATTCTTGAATTTATTATATAACAGCCGCAAAAAAAAGTAAATAGATTTGTGTTTTTTTTGGTATTTTATATAAACACTTATTTTATTTTTTGAACAGCTTGCACAATCATAAATTCACCGCACAATTTTTAGAATACAAATAAATAGGTTATTTTATGAACAAAATAATTTATTTATCTAAAAATCTGAATTCTTCCGGAATACTGTCTTCTATTATCTGATTTACAATATCCCAGCTAAAGCTTGTATACGTTCCCTGCGGAATGGCATAGGGAATTCCGTGGTTTGCAGCAAGCTCCGGCGTATACATACTGTATGGATAAATTCTCAGATTCGAGAAATTACCGTCGTCATAATGAATGATATTAGGAACGCAGCCTACATTTTCAAGGCTAAGCTCGTTCGTTTCACCGTCGATAACTATATCAAACATCGGCATTTCACCGATAAGATTGAAGTTATCTGTCTGAGCGCAGACAAAATTTCCCATTGAATAGTAAACGAAGCCTTTTGTTCCGTCATCACGCTCAATCCACTCCATAGTTTCGGCAGTGTGAGTATGACATCCGAGAATAACATCCGCTCCCCAATTTACCATTTTATTTGCGAGTTCAATTCTGTCATCTGAAACAATATTAGTATCTTCAACGCCCCAATGTGCAGAAACTATAACTGCGTCAGCGATCTGAGAAGCTTCTTTTATCTGTCTTTCGATAACATCCTCTTCATAGTTCATGACAACTCTCAGAGGAGAATCTGCCGGAAAATCAAAGCCGTTGATATGCTCGGCATAAGCAAGGAAAGCAATTTTCACTCCGTTTACTTCACGAACACGGATGTTGTTTGCATCTTCTTCATTCAAGTATGCTCCAAGAACCGTTAAATCGTTTTCTTCAGCCTTTTTATTCCAGAAATTGATAGATTCTTCAAGAGCCGAAGCTCCAAAATCAAGAAGATGATTATTAGCCATTGTAAAAACGTCAAAACCGAGATCGATTACAGCGTCCGCAACCTCCGGCGGCGAATTGAATAAAAGCGCCCCACCGTTTGCTCCGCGAACCTCGTTGCTTTCAGAAATGATCGTTTCCTGATTCAGAATAGCCACATCGGCCGATTCCACCAGATAACGGACATTTTCATAAATAGGAGCAAAATTATAAGCTTCTCCGTTTTCCGCATAAGCTTCTGCATTCTTATAAACCGAATAATGAATAAGATTATCGCCTGCGGCAAGCACATGAACAACCTTATCTTGCTGAACCTGTTCCGTAGAAGCCTCAGCAGTTTCATCGGGAGAAGATGTTCCTTCCTCCGTAGAATATACTGCCGTATCATTCTGCTTTACAGAATTATCTGAACCAACGATCGTACTGCCTGCACAGCTTACGCCTGATACGGTCAGAGCTGCGATAACAGCCAGCGCCGCAAAGGCACGTCCTTTTCTTAATTTCATTTTTTCTCTCCTGTTATGCTTAACAGCATTAAGCATATGTGTGATTTTTGTTATTTAACATAAACCCACGTCCCATTACAATATATTATATCACAGAATTCAGACTAATGCAATTACAAATTATAACCGTTTCATTTATAAAAGCCTGAAAAATCATGATACTTTAATTGTAATTATCGCTGAAACAACGTATTTCAGCCATATTATGGGGGGTTATGTACACAATTTTTTCAATCTTGTTAATATATACGAATTTTCAAAGATTTTTTTGTTCAAATTGCTGCAAATAAATAATATCCGGATTTCAGCATAAATTTCGGGAGCGCTGAAGCCGGATAAATTCCTCTGCGAGCCGAACTGCTTCATCATATGAAGAAAGCTGATAACAGCATCCTCTGAACTTTGCAGAACCGTAATAACCGTTCATATACCATGCAGCGTGTTTTCTCGCCTCGTGCATAGCAAGCTCCTCGCTTTTTTCACTAAGGCTCAGAATAAGCCGGATATGCTCAAGCATTACCTGCATTTTCTCTTCAAGCGTGGGCGGAACATATTCTTCGCCGTTGAAATAAGCTTCTATCTCACGGAAAACAAAAGGATTTCCGTAGCTTCCCCTGCCGATCATAACAAGGTCGCAGCCTGTTTTTTCGTACATATCAAGGCACGATCTCAGGTCGTTCACGTCACCGTTTCCGATAACAGGAATCCTGACAGCTTCTTTAACATCCTTAATGACTGAAATATCGGCTTCACCGCTGTAATACTGCTCCCGAGTGCGTCCGTGAACAGCTATGGCGGACGCTCCGGCTTTTTCAAGAGCTTTTGCAAACATGACAGCATTTATGCTTTCGCTGTTCCAGCCGCTTCTTATTTTAACTGTAACCGGAACTTCCCCGGCAGCCTTCACAGCAGCGGAAGTTATCTCTGCGGCAAGGTCAACATCCTTCATAAGAGCCGAACCTGCGGAAGTATTGACTACCTTCGGAACAGGACATCCCATATTGATATCAATAATATCCGGCTCATACCTTAATACTATATCAACAGCCTTAGCCATAAATTCCGGTTCGCTTCCGAAAAGCTGTATAGCCATCGGTCTTTCTTCAGGAGTTATAGTGCAAAGCCCGGCAGTTTTCCGGTCGCTGTAGCAGATTCCTTTCGCCGAAACCATTTCGCTTACCACATAAGCCGCTCCGAATTTCTTGCACATAATTCTGTAAGCTCTGTCGGCGACTCCTGCCATCGGCGCAAGGGCGGCAGTTTTTTTCAGTTCTACCGCACCGATTTTAACAGTATCCGCACTCATTTTTCTGCTCCGGAGTCTTTATTTTTAAAAACAAAAACCTTGCTTAAAACATAATTTGCAATAAAAATCAATACCTGACTGAGGAATGTAATAACGGTTTTGTTCATACCGATAAGATCGCAGCAAACGAGGAAAATAACTTCCTCCATAGCCAGTGTGGCGAGTCTTGCTCCATAGAACGAAACAAAAACCTTTCGAAACTCCTGAGCGGAATGAGTTTCATTTTTAAAAACATATTTTTTATTGGTAAAGAAAGCGAACGTAACGGCGCAGATCCATGAAAAAACAACTCCGGCAGTACTTTCCCACTTTGGTTCGCCGGGAACTAACACAAAGAGCAAAAGCTTGGTAACTATAGAAATGACCGTTGTCAGCCCTCCGAAAACGAGGTAAAGCCATTTTTCTTCATATTTATAATATATATTCTGAATCGGCTTCGGAAGAATAGACACGCAGGCTTTTATAAATTTTTCCATTCAGATTTTCCTTTCCAAGAACCTGTCTTTACAAGACAATGCACACGTCTTTTCGGCAAATTTTGCCACTGACTGCGTCAAAAATTCTTGCAATACGTCAGTATGTCTGTGAATTTTTTCCTTGTCACTGACAAAATTATGATCGAAAATCCGCACACATATCTTGTCAAGACAGGTTCTAAACATAGACAATTAATATAATACCAGTATTTCAGAAATTTTTCAAGAGTTTTCATCAATTTTTCAAAAATTTTTTTATATGTGCTTAAACATTTGCTATTTCCATTAAAATATGTTATAATAGAATTGTTTATAAAGGCAACACCGCACAAAGATTGTACGTCAGATGCGAAGTCAGATTTTCCGTCAGATTGCATAAAAATTTCGCAGGCAGGCTATCGCCTGTCAAGAGATTTTTGTGTGATATGATGGAAAATATGCAAGCAGATGACGTGCAAAATCGCCAGGTGTGCTTTGTGCGGTGTTGCCTAAATACGTTCTGAGGAGCTTGCTATGAAATTTCTTGCAATAGACGGAAACAGCATTCTTAACCGTGCCTTTTACGGAATAAAGCTGCTTTCCAATAAAAACGGCGTCTTCACAAACGCTGTTTTCGGATTCATGAATATTTATCTCAAACATATCTCGGAGGTAAATCCGGACGCTGTGGCTGTCGCTTTCGACCTCCGTTCACCTACTTTCCGCCATAAGGCTGTTGCTTCGTATAAGGCAAACCGCAAGGGTATGCCTCCGGAACTTGCTCAGCAGCTTCCTATTGTGAAACAGCTTTTAACGGCTATGGGAATTAAAATCGTAGAATGCGAGGGATATGAAGCCGACGATATTCTTGGAACGCTCTCACGTTCATGCTCCGACAGCGGAAACGAGTGTTTCGTGCTTACCGGAGACCGTGACAGCCTCCAGCTTATCAACGACAATGTAACCGTTCTTCTTGCCACAAACAAAGAGACTATACGCTACACCCCCGACCGATTTACAGAGGATTACGGCTTTGAACCAATCAAACTTATCGACCTCAAGGCTCTTATGGGAGACAGCTCCGACAACATCACTGGCGTTGCCGGAATCGGCGAAAAAACAGCTTCAAGTCTCATAAAAGAATATGGAACCGTTGAAAATCTTTACGAGAATTATTCTGACTCAAACCTTACAAAAGGAGTAAAAGCAAAGCTTGAAAAGGGCGCAGAATCGGCAAAAGAAAGCAAATGGCTCGCCACTATAATCAAGGATGCTCCTATTGACGACAATCCGGAAAGCTATATTCCTTCCGCTCCGGATAACGCTGAAATAAGCCGTCTGCTTTCCGAGCTGGAGATGTTCAAGCTCCTTGATAAGCTCGGTATATCGGCATCTGAGGCAAATTCCGCTTCTGCGGAACAAGCTCCGGAGGAAGCTCCTGCTATCGATACCGTAAATTCCGGACTTACCGCTGAAATTATAAAAGAACTTAAAGAATGCAGCTATCTTTTAAGAGCCAACACACTCACTATCCTCAGCGGAAACAATGTGTATACGTCCTCCGATGAAAAACTTATTCTTGATTTTCTCATGTCGGACTGCGAAAAATCTACCGACGATGCAAAACCGCACTACCGCTGGGCAATGGCTCACGGCGGAAATCTCCGCAATCTCAGAAATGACGCTTCAATATGCGGCTATCTGCTCAATACATCCGCTTCCGATTATACAATTGAAAAGCTCTGCGCCGAATACGGTATTCACTTCTATTCCGAAAACGGCGAATTTGCCGATTTACTGTCGCTGGAAGGTCTCATAAAGAAGCTCCGCAGCGAAATTGAAACAGACGGCATGACGGCTCTTCTTGAAAACATCGAGCTTCCGCTTACCGAGGTTCTCGCTTCTATGGAGGATATCGGTATATGCATCAATAAACAGGGCGTTGAGGATTTCGGAGTCACCCTTTCGGAAATGATCGAGGAAACTCAGCAGATGATTTACGATGACGCCGGGCATGAATTCAATATTTCTTCTCCGAAACAGCTTGGAACAGTTCTCTTTGATGAGCTTGGACTTCCTGCAAAGAAAAAAACAAAAAGCGGCTATTCTACCAGTGCGGATGTACTGGAAGAGCTCAGAAACCAATCGCCGATCGTTGATAATGTTCTCAAATACCGTCAGTATACAAAGCTCAATTCAACCTATGTTGCCGGACTTCTCGATAAAATCGCTGATGACGGACGTATCCATACATGGTTCAGGCAGACCGAAACGAGGACCGGACGAATTTCCTCGACCGAACCCAATATGCAAAATATTCCCGTAAGGACCGAGCTTGGCTCGCAAATGAGAAAATTTTTCGTTGCCGAAAGCGGAAAAACTCTCGTTGACGCCGACTACAGCCAGATCGAACTCCGGGTTATGGCGCATTTATGCGGCGATGAAAATATGATACGAGCTTTCAATTCCGGCGAGGATATCCACACATCCACAGCGGCTCAGGTTTTCGATATGCCGGAGATCATGGTCACTCCCGAAATGAGAAGCGCCGCAAAAGCCGTTAATTTCGGAATCATTTACGGCATCGGAGCTTTCTCGCTCTCAAAGGATATCGGAACATCGGTCGCTCAGGCTAAAAAATATATTGCCGATTATCTCGAACGTTTCAGCAAGGTTCACGAATTCATGGAAACAACCGTTGAAAACGCTTTCAAAGACGGCTTTGTTACAACTATGTTCGGCAGAAAACGCCGCATTCCGGAGCTTTCCTCGTCCAATAAAATGCTTCAGGCAGCCGGAAAACGAATCGCCATGAATACGCCTGTTCAGGGAACTGCCGCCGACCTTATCAAAATCGCAATGATAAATGTCTACAGACGTCTGAAAGAAGAAAAACTCGACGCCAAGCTTATTTTACAGGTTCACGACGAACTTATTCTCGAAAGCTCCATAGCCGATTCAGAGCGTGCTTCCGCAATTCTAAAGGAGGAAATGCAGGGCGTTTACGACATGAAAGTGCCGCTTGCAGTCGATGTGCACTGTGGAAACAGCTGGTATGATGCGAAAGGATGATAGATTTGAGCGATTTTACAATCGAATTCCTGCAAAAAAATTCCACGGATGCTATCTTCCGCCAGCTTTCCGATCTTGATATTCTCTGCGTAGGAAGCGACGGCTGGTCGGAGAATTCATTCCGCAGCGAGGCTGAAAAAGATAACGGGATCGTGATTTATATTATCTCTGAAAACAGCGTAATTGCGCTTATTTCAGGCTATTATGCGGTCGGCGAGGGAGATATAACAAGCGTTGCCGTTCATCCCGATCACCGCAGAAAAGGTCTTGCGCAGCGTCTTATCGCTGAATTTGAAAACATACTTCCCGAACTTACCGAAAGCATTTTCCTTGAAGTTCGGGAGTCTAATGAAGCGGCAATTGCGCTGTATAAAAAATGCGGCTTTGAGCCTTTATCCGTCAGAAAAAATTTTTATGTAAAACCGCGGGAAAATGCGGTAGTTATGAGAAAAACTTGCACCAAGGAAGATGATGTTTAAATGATTATTTTAGGTATAGAAAGCTCCTGCGATGAAACTGCCGCAAGCGTAGTAAAGGATTGCCGTGAGATAATTTCCTCGGTAATATCAACTCAGATCGAGGAGCACAAAAAATACGGCGGAGTTGTTCCCGAAATCGCCTCACGCCGTCATTGTGAAAATATTCTCGGAGTTGTCCGCAAAGCTCTCGACGATGCCGGAATAACTCTTGCCGAGGTTGACGGAATCGCCGTAACCTACGCTCCCGGACTTATCGGCGCACTGCTTGTAGGAGTAAGCTTTGCAAAAGCCCTCGCTATGGCATCCGGCAAGCCTCTTATTCCTGTTCACCACATTGCCGGACATATTGCGACTAATTATCTCACATTTCCCACTCTTGAACCGCCGTACCTCTGTCTTGTGGCAAGCGGAGGTCACAGCCACATCATCGAAGTTTTAAGCTATACGAGTTTCCGTGTAGTCGGCAGAACCCGTGATGACGCTGCCGGAGAGTGTTTTGATAAATGTGCAAGAGCTATGGGATTTCCTTATCCGGGCGGAGTTCATATCGACAATGCCGCAAAAACCGGAGATCCTTCCGCTTTTAAGCTTCCTCATCCTGCCGTTGCCGGAAACGAATTTGATTTCAGTTTTTCAGGACTGAAAACTGCTGTTATCAATATGCTCCATAATGCCGAGCAGAAGAACGTTTCTATCGACCGTAACGATCTTGCCGCAAGCTTGCAGTCAACTATTGCAGATATTCTGACGGATAAAACTATTCGTGCAGCAAAAGCTCTCGGCTACAAAAAAATTGCTCTCGCCGGAGGAGTTTCCGCCAATACCGGAGTTCGTGCTGCTCTCTCCGAAGCCTGCGAAAAAGAGGGATTCGAGTTCTATATGCCTGAAAAAAAGCTCTGCGGCGATAACGGAGCAATGATTGCCTGTCAGGGAAGCTACAATCTTCTTGCCGGAATTACTGCGGACGAGAGTCTTAATGCCGTTGCCACACTTTCTATGGAGGATATCTGAATGAAGAAGCAATCCCCTACAAACTGCGAAACCTGTACCAATTATGTTTACGATGACGACTACGATTGCTACACCTGCATGGTGAATCTTGACGAGGACGAAATGGCTCGCTTTCTTCAGGGAACGAATTATGCCTGCCCATACTACCGTCTCGACGATGAGTACGGCGTTGTACGCCATCAGAATTGACGTATAAGGGGGACGCTGTCCCCCTTTACCCCCTGCCAAAGGGATATTATCCCTTTGGAATCCCGGTATTAATTATTTGTATACCCCATAAAGGGATATACAAATAATTGTAGCAGGATGCCAACAGAATCAAATCCTTTTTAACAAGGATACATGGAACAGAATTCCTTAAGTTAACGACATTACTCGAACTGTAGAAAGTCACATTTTAGAAACCCATAGTTTATCAATACTATATCATAAATATATTAATTTGTTATAGTATATTTTTTTACTGCTCCTTTATCAGTAATTTCGGCTATTTCTGCGGAATTACTGCCGCTTAAAAGCTCTCCGAGAACCGTTATTATGTCGCATTCTGGAATTTTCCCCTGTTCTACAGCTTGCTTTATAGAACCAAAGAGCATTTCTGTATCCGCTTTTTCGAGCAGTTCCCCGCCGTTTTCGCTGTATGCAACTATACAAGACGGCGAAACTTTCCAATCGTTGAGCAAATATTCAAGCGTTTCACAATAACTGCTTTCACCAAGTATAACAAGTTCGGTATATCCGGTAAAAATCGGTTTTCCGCTCTTTATCTCCGCCGACTTCTGTGCAGAAGAAATATCCTTGCCTGAAGCTGAAACAGAATCTCCGTTGCCCGTAAAAAAGGTGAACGTGAGATTTTTTTCGTTTTCTCCGCTTATTGAGACGGCACGCAGATAATTTTTATCGTGAACCAGACCGCTTGAAGCGCATCCTGTAAGAGTCAAAACAGCTATAGAAGCCGTCAGGATCATCCTTTTCAGCATAATTTCTCCCCTTTCAGCTTTAAGCATATTAATTTTATCAGCGGAACTGCAAAAAATGCGGCTATAACGGCTATGGCTATCGCCGTGCTGTACGGAGGTACTTTTGAGAGCAAAAATGCCGCTCCTATCATTAAAATCAAACTACAGCTGCTCCGGTATTTGGTGAACGAGGGAAAAAGTTCTCCAATAATATATGCCGCAGAGGTCATCTGAACGGCTATTGAAAAGACTGCAAATATTGCAAAAACTATTAAAAAAAGCGAATCTATTCGCTGAGACGCAAACGGCTGTGAGAGCTGAGCCGCTGTAATTACCGGAAAATCAACAACTTTCATTATTCCGCCTGCCACAAGCACAGCAGTTACGGTAACGACTGCCGTTAATACTATTTTCCCGATAAAATAGCCTATCGAATTCTTCAAACGATGTCCTTTAGTCATTTTCAGCAGAACAGCAAAGCTTCCAAGACCTCCGCTTAAAACAAATCCTGTGAGCAGTTCATCCAGAAAACTGCGTCCGCTGTCGGCTCTCGTAAGATTTTTCCAGTTCATATCTGCCGCTGCACTTATTGCGGCAACAAGCAGACATACCGCTCCAACGGCGGCGGCTATAAGCGATGAACGTGCAAGTGATTTCATTCCGGTTGACGAAATATAGAGGCAAACCAGCGCTATCAGTTCGGAAATAAGAAGTTTTCCCCATATTCCGCCTGAATTTTCATAGGGAATATATATGATCTTTGAAGCATTCCACTGCATTCTGAATAAAAGTCCGCCCCACATTATCAGATAAACAAGGTAAAACCAATTCTCCCACTTGCTTTTTTCGCCGCCAAGATATATTACAGGAATCGCCATTATAAATTGCAGAACGATTCCAACCGAAAGTCCAAGAACAGTAATGAGCGACATTTTCCCCATAAAGCAAAACAGCGTAAAAGCGTCCGTGATAAGAAGCATTGCCGCAAGCTGATTCTTTGTGATATTATTCATGATATTCCTCCACGGTAAAGCCACGATTCTGCATTTTTTTCATGCCGGAACGAATTGCCGTATCCTCCATTCCGCTTTTTGCAAAAGGAGAAAGGGGCGCAGTATAGGGAAATCCGTAGTCCTCGGTCGCACAGATATTCGCAAGAACAGCGCAGGCAAGCAAACTTATTCCGAAAAGCCCGAAAATTCCTCCTGCCGCAAGAAAAGCGAATCGAAGAATAGTTACCGCCGGATTAAGCTCCGGTACTGCAAAACCGCTTATAACGGCAAGAGCTGTCATTGTAAGCAGCGGAGTGCTTATTAATCCCGAACTGACCGCTGCATCGCCGATAATAAGTCCGCTCACTATGCTTACAGCTCCGCCGACCGGTTTAGGCAGACGGATTCCGGCTTCCCTTATTATCTCGTACATCAGAAGAACTCCTATAGATTCGGTTATTATCGAAAGAGGAGCTTGCTTTTCCGACTCAACAAGCAGCATAAGCAGCGTACTGTTGAGAAGCTCGGGGTGATGCATGACTATCGCCGCATAAACTGCCGGAAGAAGAACCGAAATAACGAACGCTCCATATTTTATCCAGCGGATAAACGTCGCATAATAGGGCTTAAATGAATAATCATCAAGAGTCTGAAAACTTTCGCAGAAAAGTCTGGGAATAACAATGGCAAACGGAACTCCGTCTACAAGCAATGCGACACGTCCCTCGATAAGCTTGGAGCAAAGCACGTCCGGACGCTCTGTAGTTCCCGTTGAACTGAAAAGCTCAAAATTATCGCTTTCCACAAACGGACGGATATATCCTGTGGAAAGAATAGATTCAAGCTCTATCTTATCGAGAGACTTTCGTATTTTTTCCATAAGTCTCTTTGGAACACGATCCTGCATATAGCAAAGGCACAAGTCTGTGCGGCTTTTTTCTCCCTTGACCATAAGCTCCATGACAAGAGCCGGACTTTTCATACGTCGGCGGATAAGCGACATATTGGTTCGTATCGTTTCAACGAAGCCCTCGTGCGCGCCCATAATATTTGCTTCGCCGGAAGGCTCCTGTATACTTCTTGAAGCGTATCCCTGAACTCCGAAAGCGAGCGCTTTATCTATCTTATCAGCGAGCAGAACGGCAAATCCGGAATTAAGCAGTCTGAAAAGAGTATCGTAATCATAAGCTTCCGGACGGTCATTTGAAAGCAGAAGCATTTCCTGAATATAATGAAAAAGCTCATGGGAATCTTTTTTGGCAGATATATTAGTTATCGGTTCAAAAATCAATTCAGTAATCACAGCAGTGGAAACCATGCCCTCACAGCATAAAAGAGCGCAATGAACGCCTCCGGAAACGAATTCATTGATAAGAACGTCAGACGAACCTCCGGATATTTCTTTTATTTTCTCGATAGATTTTTTCAGATCAGGTATAATTTTAATATTTTTCAAGTTATTGTCATTCATCATCTCACCTCTGCGTTATTATGTGAGATTTAATTCAGGATATACAAAAACGAGCTGTTGTAAAAAAGTACAACAGCTCGTTAATTCTATTTCTTTTTCCATTTCATAAGGATAAACGCAGTAATTCCTGTAAGGAATATCGTAAGCGCTATTGAAAACCAAGTATACGGCATAGGCAGATCGACAGTATTGATTCCGTAAAAAGCAAATATAATATTCGGAATTTCAAGGATTATCGTGCTGATAGTAAGTCTCCACATCAAAAGGTTAAGATTATTTGAGATTATAGATGAAAATCCGTCCATCATACTTGAAAGGATCCCCGTGTAGATGCTCGCCATTTCGATAGCCTGTTTCATTTCTATCAGAACATCTTCAAGCAGATCCTGATCTTCATCATAGAGCTTTATAACTCGTCCCCTGAAGATTTTCTCGATAGTAGCCTCGTTGGCTTTCAGAGACGTTGAAAAATATACGAGAGACTTTTCAAGAGCGAGAAGCTGCATAAGAAGTTCGTTTTTCATCGCATCGTGAAGCTCCTGTTCGGCTGCGGATGAAATCTTATCGATTTGTTTCAGATAAGTAAGAAACAGCGCCGCAATTCTTAGAAGAAGCTGTAAAACAAAGCGTGTTTTAAAACTTGGACGAAGATTTCTTATCCCTCCGTGCGTAGCCTCGTTAATTACCTGTATTTCTTTAAGCGATATAGTGAAAACATAATCGTCCGTAATAATAATTCCCATAGGCTGGGTGTAGAAATTTCGGGTCTTGTCATCATCGACCGTAGAAACCGGAGTATCAATAATAACAAGAGTCTGCTCATCCTCACGCTCAATACGGGAAGATTCCTCTTCATCGAGCGAGGACTTAACAAATCCGCTGTCAAGACCGTAATCGTCGATCAGAATTTTAATTTCCTGCGGAGTTGGGTCGACAACAGATATCCAGCATCCGGATATTGCTTCATCACATTGAGAAAGCTTTCCGTTTTCAGTTATATAAAAATTAATCATTGCACATTTCCTATCCGGACGCAAAAAAGCATCCGAACTGCGCTCCTTTCACCAGAATTCCCGGTGAAAGTCAATGCACAGAGCTTCCGCCGGTTAAGGGGATTCAAATATTAAATTCCCATAAGGGTCAGAACTCATAATACACCTCCGAATAATAATACAAAATTATAAAGCCACTCCTATTGAAGACGATTCAAAAGCTCC
>ENA-UOJL01002080-UOJL01002080.1-human-gut-metagenome-genome-assembly--contig:-P47-NODE-2080-length-17837-cov-11.041503_pt1 | contig 17837 bp, 17 predicted proteins | sample MGYA00242347_ERZ723894 | MGnify/ENA metagenome assembly ERZ723894
TTTCTTTGCGCCGTCGGGCTTTCTGCTATAAACCGCAACGATACGATTCCTACATTGTCGTTTACACTGCTGCATCCGACATAAACACAAGCCTAAACGGTTAGAAATGCGGATGCCTGGAAGAAGGTTCTGCCTGTTCGTCCGTCGGCATTCCTTTCCGGCTGCGGATCTCCATGACCGTCTTTTCATACCCTCTTCCCTGCGGTCGATAAAATTTCTCGTCTTTCAGAGAATCCGGCAAATATTGCTGATCCACCCAACCGCCGTAACTGTGCGGATATTTATAGTTTGCACTCTCCGCTTTCGCCAACTTGTCTCCATAAGAATTATCTTTCAGATACGGCGGAATATTATCGTCGCGCACTTCCCGTGCGGCGCGGCGCGCCCCATCCATCGCCAATATGACCGAATTGGATTTTTCCGCTTCGCAGACATAAATGATCGCATTGCTCAACGGGATCAGCCCTTCCGGCGCGCCCAGTTTTTCAAAGGCATACATCGCAGACGTTGCCACGACCAAAGCGTTCGGATCTGCCATTCCGACATCCTCGCTGGAATGCACCACAAGCCTTCGCAAAATATTCATAGGATCACATCCGCCTTCGATCAGCCGAAAAGCGTAATACAACGCCGCATTCGAATCACTGCCGCGCAGACTCTTGCAAAACGCCGAAAGCATATCGTAATACGTGTCTTCATTGAATGCGAGAGATTTCCGCTGAATCGATTGCTCCGCATCCGAAAGCGTAACATGAATGCGTCCGTCCGCTCCCGGCGGCGTCGTAAGTACCGCAAGCTCCAGCGCATTGTATGCCGTACGTAAATCTCCCGCGCTCATACGTGCGATATGCCCGATCGCATCTTCATCCACTTCCGCTTTATACGCCGCCAACCCCTTTCTGGAAGTCAGCGCCGATTTCAACGCTCCCTTAATATCCTCTTCCGTAAGCCGACGGAATTCAAACACCCGGCACCGCGAAACGATTGCAGGCGTCATGGACGCATACGGATTTTCCGTCGTTGAACCGATAAAAATGATTGTTCCCTGCTCGATCGCCGGAAGCAAAGAATCCGACTGTGTCTTATTGAAACGATGACATTCGTCCAAAAGAAGATATGTCTTTTTTCCATAGAGTTTTAAACTGTTGCGCGCATCTTCCACGGCCTTTTTTACATCCGCGACGCCGCTCTGTACCGCATTTAATTTTACAAAATTTCCGTGCGTCGTCGCCGCTATAATATTTGCCAGCGTTGTCTTCCCGCATCCGGGAGGCCCCCAAAATATACAGCTCCCTAACCTGTCCAGCCGTATCGCCCGGCGCAACAGACTGCCTTCCGCCACAATATGCTTTTGCCCGATAAACTCATCCAGATTATTCGGCCGCATCTTATCCGCCAAAGGCTTCGCATCGTATTCATTATGATTAAGGTCAAAAAGATCCATTCTATTCGCTCCGTTCCGTCTTTGCACCTTTTTTCAGTCTGTGCGGCAATTTTTCGCCGCGCAACAGCGCCTTGATGTTTTCCGCATTCTCTTTCCCGAGCCGATACCCGGACTCATACGCCGTCGGATGATATTTCATCTTATACTGCGAAATCGACCCCATATCCGGCTCCAGCCAAAGATCCGCCCGTTCACTCTTTTTTCTGCAATGATCGCGCGTCCTTTCGTAATCCATAATATCATACACGCGCGTGATCAGCGATATCACGTTCGGAACTTTCTCAACGCTTCCGCACTTTCCGAGAACATCGACCGCCACAACAACATCCGCCCCCATTTCGCGCACCTGTTTGACCGGCACGCGGCACAGAACGCCGCCGTCGACCAAAAGCATTCCGTCCTTTTCTACAGGTCTGAAAACCGTCGGCATGGAACTCGATGCCAGGATCGCGTCCGTAACGTTTCCTTCCCGAAACGTCTTCAGCGTTCCCGAGATCAAATCGACCGAAACACAGCAGAACGGAATTTTAAGGTCGGAAAAATCGCAGTCTTGCAACAGCGAAAGCATCATTTTTCTTACCTTTGTCCAGCGCATCAAGCCTAATTTGCTCAGCGTAAGGATCCCCAGATCCACAATGTCAAACGCCGACAGCTGCTGAACCGTTTCCTGCATTTCGTCCGCGCTCATCCCCTTTGCGTAACAGGCGCCGATGATACTGCCCATCGACGATCCCGAAATAAAATCAGGACGGATTCCTTCCTCTTCCAACGCCTTCAAAAATCCGATATGCGCCACGCCGCGCGCCCCGCCTGCTCCCAACGCAAGCCCCAGTTTCCTGTTCATAATCTCCTTGCTCCGTTCATATATTTTTAGTATGATCCGTATCCGTAAAATCGCGGCTCTCGCCGTCTTACTCCTCTTTCCTCTCCTTTTGCTGGCTTCCCCGAAAGATTACGCGGCCGCCTGCGCAGAAGGTATTGCCCTTTGGTCAAAATCTGTTCTGCCCGCCTTGTTTCCGTTTATGGTTACTGCCTCGCTTCTCACCAAAACAGGCGCAGCCAAAATTTCGGACAGGCTGTCTCCCCTCATGCGCTCTTGTAAACTGCCCGCCGCCGCCTCGCTCTGCATTTTTTTAAGCATGCTTTCCGGTTACCCTGTCGGCAGCCGCTGTTTGCTCGACATGAAGAATGCAGGACTTATTTCCGAAAACGATACAACACGCGCCAGCTTTGTCTGCTCCACTTCCGGCCCCATGTTCCTGCTCGGAAGCGTCGGCGCCGGTATGTTTGCCGACCTTAAAGCAGGCTTTATCCTGCTTGCCGCACACCTCGGGGGCGTCTTTGTGGTCTACGCCCTTTTTCTCCCGTTCCTAAAGCCCGCAAACGCTCGCGAAAATCTGCCCGTTTCGTTCCAAAAATCAGACAACGTATTTGCAGAAAGCATACAAAGCGCCGTCATTTCCATTTTATGCGTCGGAGGATTCATCGCCTATTTCTGCGTCATAGCAAAAGCGTTGGAAAATACAAAACTGATGGAAATTCCCGTTTTCCTGTTTTCCTCGCTTTTTTCGCTTTTTCATCAAAGCTCTGCCGCCAACGGCTTCGTCCACGGCCTTCTCGAATGTACCCGCGGATGCGCCGAACTTGCCGCGTATGGCGGTTTTTTCGCACTGCCATGTGCCGCTTTCTGCATTACGCTCGGCGGCGCCAGCATTCTCGCTCAGCAGATCGCCTTCTTAAAACCCGCCGGCGTAAAAATAAAACATTTTATTGCCGTCAAATTGCTGCAGGCTTTTCTCTCTTTTTTTCTGTGCCTGCTCCTGCAAGGGATATTTCTTTGAAACACATATCAAAAGCCGGCAGGCGCGCCTGGCCTGCTCTGGTTACGTTTTTCTTGTCCGCAAAATATCTCTATCCGAAAAAGCTGCACGGTTTAATAACAGCCGAGCAGCTTAAAATTTTTTGAATATTCCGACAGGCGATCCAACGCCATACGCACATTTTTTCCCGCTATGTCTCCTTCAAATTCCACGAAGAAACAATATTCCCCCGGAGAATTTTTGATCGGACGGGATTCGATTTTCGTCATGTTCAGATCGTATACAGACAAAATCTGGAGCATTTTTAACAGGGCTCCCGGCTCATGCGGACAAGTCGCCGCAAAATAAATACGAGAGCTGTGCTGCGGAAGATTTTCTTTCCCGTTTCGGATCAAAAGAAAATGCGTAAAGTTTTTCGGCTCATCCGCTATATTGCCCCCGATGAATTCAAACCCGTCTTCCCGGACATGCGAGCCCACGATCCCCGCATCACCTTTTCCCTTAATGTGCGACAGGCTCTGCATGGTGGAATCGGTATATATGATTTTGACCTCGGGAAGCTTTTGCGACAAAAACAAGGAACACTGCAAAATTGCCTGCTGATGTGAATACAGATGCGTAATATCTTCCAGTTTCGTACCACTTCTGACGATGAGTCTGTGTTCGATCGGCAGAACGAACGCACGCACCGCGTACAGTTCCGGATTTGCATACAGCAAATCCAGATTTTGCGTAACAGCCCCCTGCAACGTATTTTCCACCGGCAATACTGCCTCTTCGACTTCGCCTTGCAAAAGTGCTTCCACAACGCCCGCAAAACTATGATACGGCACCTGCTCATTGTTCGGGCTCAGCTGTTTTGCCGCCAAAGAAGAATAACTTCCTTCCGGCCCGAGATATCCCGTTTTTCTCAGCGGCGCACTCTGCGCTGTCTGCATTCTCTGCATTCCCGCAACCCCTTAAATCTTATCCGCAATGTCCAGTACCAACCGCTCCGTATCCGCCCAGCCAAGGCACGGATCCGTAATCGATTTCCCGTACACGACATCCTCTTTCTGACAGCCTTCTTCGATAAAGCTTTCGATCATAAACCCTTTGACATACTTTTTGAAATCCTTATCGTACAATCGGTTGTTCAGAACTTCCTCCACGATACGGATCTGCTGTTTATACTGCTTTCCCGAGTTTGAATGGTTTGCATCGATCACGATGGCGGGATTTTTCAGCCCCGTCTTGGAATAACCTTCGATCACCTTCATGACCGTTTCATAGTGGAAATTCGGTATATCGTTGCCGTAACCGTCGACCGCACCGCGCAATACCGCATGCGCAAGTTCATTGCCTGTCGTGCGTACCTGGTAATTCTGATATTTGAATACCTGCCCGCCGCTCTGCGCCGCATAGATGGAATTGAGCAGTACGGGGATAGAACCGCTCATCGGATTCTTGATCCCCACCGGCAGTTCTATGCCGCTCGACACGAGCCTGTGCATCTGATTCTCACTGGACCGCGCGCCGATCGCTATATATGTCAGCAGGTCTTCCACATATGCATAGTTTTCAGGATACAGCATTTCGTCCGCCGCCGAAAGCCCGCTTGCGCCGATCGCGTCGATATGCAGCTGTCGGATGGTCAGGATTCCTTTTAAAATATCTTCCTTGCTCTTTGGATCCGGCTGCGTGAACATTCCTTTATACCCTACACCTTTGGTGCGCGGTTTGTTCGTATAAATGCGCGGAATGATCACAATTTTATCCTGCACCTTCTCGTTCAGTTTTCCGAGCCTCTCCACATAATCCAGGACAGGCTTGCTCTCATGCGCCGAACAAGGCCCGATGATCAGCAAAAGTTTATCTGTATTCCCGCGAATCACATCCGAAGCCAATCGGTCGCGCTCCGCCTTTACCTTTTTCAGATCTGCAGGCAACGGCAGACGCTCCAGGATTTCCTCCGCTGCGGGGATCAGTTCTTCTCTTTCAAACATTTCGGTTCGCCTCTTCCAGATATTTCTTCAGATCCCCCCGTATCTCCTCAGGTATATACTTATCCACATTTTTGTTGAATCGCAGCGCGTCTTTGACAAGCCCCGAACTGATATGCAGAAACTCCTGCCTCGTCGGGAAAAATACCGTGATCATGTCCTTATACATATCCACATTGATAAAATTCAGCTGCGCCTCATAGTCATAATCCGTTCCGTTTCGGATACCGCGGACGTAATATTTTACGCCTTCGCGCTTTAAAAGATCGACCGTCAGCCCGTCGTACGACAAAACACGGACCGTTTTGTACTCCGCAAATACCTTCCGCAGCATCGCAAGCCTCTGCTCTACCGTGAACAGCGGCTTTTTGTTCGGATTGATCAGGATCGCCACGATCACTTCATCAAAAAGCTCAAGGCTCTTCATGACGATATCTTTATGTCCGAGCGTCGGAGGATCAAATGTCCCCGCAAACACACATTTCTTCATTTTTCAGCTCCTTTGCGATGAAAATCCCGTCAGTCGGGTGTAAAAAACGTCAGATGCGCAATCCCGTACTTGCGTTCATCATATTTGACCAGATTCTCCACTTCGCCTTCAAACGGCTTGTCGCTCTCTAAAACCGCAATTCCGCCTGTGTTCAGTAATTTAAGCTGAGCCACCCGCTTCAACGCGTCTTCACCAAAGCCGCTCTTGTACGGAGGGTCGATATATATAATGTCAAAAGTAACGTCCAGACGGTCCAGCAAAACTTTGTAATCCAGATTATACACCTTCGCATCTACCCGCAGCAAAGCAAGGTTCTTGCGCAAGATCGCAAGACTGTCCTCCGATATATCGTTAAATACCACAAGATCCGCTCCGCGCGATATCGCTTCCAGCCCGATGCTCCCGCTCCCGCAAAACAGATCCAAAACATTCGCCCCCGAAATTTCCGGAGCCAAAATATTGAACAACGATTCTTTCGCCCTGTCCGACGTCGGCCGCACTTCCTTGCCCTTGAACGTACTCAATACTCTGCCCCTGTATTTACCGCCGATGATCCTCACCGTCTTTTCGCTCCTTCTCCCTGTTCCTGATTCTGCCGTTTCGCCGCCTTACCTTTTTCAACAGACTGCATACTGCGCTCCAACATAAATTGGCGCATCTTCTCTTTATTTCCGCCCATAACGTAACCGATCTCGCAAAGCGCTATGAAAATTGCAATCAATATAAACGAATACCACACGGACGACACAGGAATTACTTCCATGCCTGTATTGCTCAGAATTATCATATAGACAGCCGCGACCGGAACATATGCCCAACCGCATACAAACATCAGCGCAACGCGCGTTCCGGCACTGCCTGTAATTCCGGATACGATCACCAACACGATCGCAACAAGACTTGCAACCACACCGATCACAATACCTTTATATGTGCGGTATTCCTTACACGGACGATACGCGCCCGCCGTTTCTGCCGAACCCGTAGGCTTGTTATCCTTACGAAGCTGACCCGCAACTTTCATCTTGTACGCCAGCTCCCCCGTGGATCGCATCAACAAAAATGATAAAAATCCGTCCGCCACCATTAAAAGCACAACCAAAATTGTACGCAATTCCACGTTTTGTATAAATAAAACCGCCAACATCGTCATTCCGAACATCAGCTTTACAAAAAACGGTGTCAATCCGCGACGCAAGTATTCCAATACTTCCCAGCCGATTTTTTTGAATGTCTGCATTACATTTCCTCCGCTTTATCTCTTCTCTGTATTCCTTTATCCGTAACAAGCACATCCGCCGGGACATCATATTCCTGCGCAAACAGCTCGTCCGTCCGCTGAAAATCATAACAAATTCCGACTTTGAAAGCACTTTTCTCGTCTTGCAAAAAACGATCGTAATATCCGCCTCCGTATCCTAAACGATGCAGCTGCTTGTCCGCCGCCAACATCGGAAGCACGATCACATCAGCTCCCTCCGTTCTGCCTTCTCCTGCAGGCTCTTCTATACCGTATCGGTTCTTTTGCAAAGGCTGTCCCGTATAACGCACAAATACCATGCCCCTGCCTTCCACGCGCGGCAGGTAAACTTCCTTGCCGCGTTTTAAAAGCTCGGCGATCATGGCTCTCGTATCCGCTTCGCTCCCGAATGACATATAAATAAAAAATTTCTTCGATTTTTCCACCTGCGGCAATGAAAAGAAATGTGTGAAAATTTCAGTGTCCCGTTTTGCGCGGTCAGGCGCCGCCTGTCGGCGCTCTTTCATTTCCTTTCGCAACTGTGCCTTATCCTTCCACATAAATTCTCTCCGCGCGTCTGCCGGCATTGACCAGCACTTCATAACTGATCGTATCATGCGCCGCCGCATAGGCGTCTGCATCCGAAAATATACACACGTTATCATACTTTTTGTACGATTCCGCTGTCAAATAAGCATCCATACAAAGATTGTTCACATTGTTTATCCCGCCGGAACGGAAAAATCCGTCCGCATATCCCGCACGAACGACCCCCAAAAGTTTTCCTTCGTACAGGCATGGACCATAACCTGCTCCCCCGTACGTTCTGCGCCGTACCGCCGCTACCTGCCCGTAAATACGCATGGCCGGCTTCAATAAGCCTTTCTGCAATTCAAAGCCTTCGGGAAGATATCCGTATAATCCGATCCCGATCCTGACCATATCCAGCCGATAATCCGAAGAAGCCAATGTTCCGCCCGTCGCCGCGATATGTCGGATCACTCCGCCGAACGCTAACTTTGCCGCCTCAGAAAATTTTTCAAACAAGACAAACTGCGTATGGGAAGTCAAGGCATTTTCCGGCCTGTAAAAATGAGAATATATGCCCTCCACAATCACGCGATCGCTCAGTTTTCTTTTTAAAAACTTGCAAAATCCCGCATAACTGAATCCGTAACGGTTCATCCCCGTATTCGCTTTGATATGACATCTCGCCGTCAGATCATACTTCTCGCAGGTACGCAATAGCAATTCATAATCTGCCGTATCCCCGACCGTAAAGATCAGCTCCTCCGCAATACCCCGGACGACCTCTTCTTCACAAAGAGCAGGCGTGAGCACAAGGATCTCGTTTACGGTTCCCGCATGCCGCAGCTGTGCCCCCTCTTCCACCAAAGATACCGCAAAAAAATCTGCCGTCCTATGCAAAGTCTGCGCTACCGCCGCCGCTCCGTGCCCGTATGCGTCTGCCTTCACCACCGCACAAAACTTTTTTACACCCGCAAGGCCGGAAAAAATTTCCGCATTGTGCCGTATCGCATCCAGCCGTATCACAGCCGTATTTTTCTGCATTTACCCTTCCTCCGCCTTTTTGCTATACAGTATATGCCGACGGCAGAAAAAAGGAAACCTCATTTTTTTATTATAGCACAATCTTCGACCTTTTACAACGGAATGCTCACTTGAATTTCGACTTTTGCGCCCGCAGTAAAAACCAAAATACGGTAAGAATCTGCAACGGCGCCGCCACCACAAAGAACAGCCAACTGTTCGGCAAAGGCAACGTCAAAAAAAGCGCCAGTGCGATCGACCAGATCAGCGCCGATACACTCAAAGTGCGATGATATCTGTTCCCCCATATTCCGGAAAATATCACACACAGTATGAACGTTACAGGTATTGCCCATATAAACAGCAGCCACTGCCCTTCTCCCTGCGCCTGGAACAAATGAAGCATGGCAAACACAAGCGTAGCCACAAACCACACCAAAAGGCAGCTCATCGCCGTAACAAGGATCCGCGTACGCCGTTTTTCCCTTCCATACAGCGCCGGCTTCTTATCCGCATGTTCCACAACAAGATAATCCAACGTTACTCCGTACAACTTCGCAAGTTCACACAATACCGCCACATCCGGTAAACTTTCCCCTCGCTCCCATTTCGATACAGCCTTATCCGAATAATTCAGTTTTTCCGCAAGCTGCAACTGCGTCAGTCCCGCCGCTTTGCGACAGGCCGTCAGATTGCGCGCTACGACCGCTCTGAGTTCTTCCATACTATTATTATAGCATAAATACGCGCACGCGTAAAATATTTTCTGTACCCGCTATCAACTTTTCAACGTTTTATCAATGTTTTATCAACGTTTTTCAGTCTTTAAAACCTTTCTTCTACTCACCCGATACCTAATTCTACCCACAGTAGAGCCGGCCTTCCTTTTCTCTACTTCTGAAAAATAAAATGTATAATTGAGTTTTTTCGAAGTAGTTTTACTTTCCGGAAAAACGGATATATACTGATAAAGAACAAATCGTTCAAGGATTAATATCTTATGCCGCCTATGAATTTGATGGCGTTCCGTTCGTTTTGGTTATCGCGCATAGCAATGTTATTTTCTTTAAGTACAGAAATGTCCCCTGCTTTGAGACAGCACGTGTAGTCCCCATCTGCCCGCTGCTTTGTCCGAAGACAAAAATTTTGCACATGGCAATATTTTCGTATTCAGCACAAAGAAACCCCTGCTTTGAGGCAGCACGTGTAGCACCCGTTACCCCTGATATTTTCCGAAGACAAAGAATTTGCACATGGTAGTATTTTCGCATTCAGCACAAAGATACCCTGCTTTGCTGCAGCACGTGTAGCACCTGTTACCCCTGATATTTTCCGAAGACAAAGAATTTGCACATGGCAATATTTTCGCATTCAGCACAAAGATGCCCTTGCTTTGAGGCAGCATGTGTAGCACCCGTTCCCCCTAATATTTTCCGAAAACAAAGACTTTGCAAACGGCAATAGTTCCTCATTCAGCGCAGGAATGCCCCACCGCATTTACGCAGCATATACGGCACCATTGACATTACAGCTTTGTCCGCAAAAGATAAAATATGCGCAATGAATAAGACAATGCATTGTTGCAATTCAAATAAATTTTCCCATAAACGGCAAATGTTTTGCCATAACATGTATTTTTAAACAGCCGCAGACAGCGGTAAGCAAAAGGAGAAGACAATGATCACCCCTATTTATCCGATCAAAGAGAAGGACAATAAAATCCCTGCAACGTATCTGAATAACGGTTTCGGACCGGGTATACAAATAACAGTCATCGGGGACTCCATCCCGAAAGGATTATTCCTCCAGGATAAACACATTTGCCGCATCCGGCACAGTGCCGTAACGAATATTTCCGAACGACTGCATGTGAATATTGAAAATTGTTCCGCATTCGGCCAAACATTAAAAAAATGTTTTTATAAAGGTCATTTTGAAAGATGGGCAGATGAACACACAGGATCGCACGATAAGCTAATTATCTCGCTCGGCGGAAACGATTGCGATTATTCCTGGGAAGAGGTTGCCAAAGATCCGCTCGGCGAACACTCTCCGAATACCCCCTTGTCTGAATTTGAAAGCATTCTTTCGGCTCTGATCCTAAAATTAAAATCACGCAGGATCCGTCCGATTTTTACTGCTTTGCCGCCCATTGATTCAAAGCGATATTTTGAAAACGTCATCTGCGCACGTGCCGACAGGGATCGTATCCTGCAATTCTTTCGCGGCGATCTGTCGAACATCTCCCGACATCAGGAATGTTACAATACAGCCATCCTCAAGGCAGCGCTCACTCATAACTGCGAGTTCATCGACTTTCGCAGCCCCCTTCTTCTGCAAAAAGATTATCTTAGCTTTCTTTCCGATGACGGCATCCATCCAAACCAAAAAGGGCACGATTTTATCGCTGACTTTATCTGTCTCCGCTATGCAAAAATCACGGAAAGTGCTGCAATTTAACCCGTATGAAGGCTATTCTGCCTTATAATATCATAAATTTATGTATCAGCGGCAACATTTATCCATGCTGGCCGTATCCTTTAAAACGCAACAATCTGCAACTGAAACAACCGCTACTGAACCGTCATTGTGGCCTTACCGTTTTGCATGCGCAATTGTATGCATTTAAAAAGAGCATAGGCTATTGCCTATGCTCTTTTCATTGCGTGATAATTTATTCTAATTCAAACGCGCCCGTATACAACTGATAATAAACACCTTTCTGTGCGATCAGCTGATCGTGCGAACCGCGCTCGATGATCCTGCCGTGATCCAAAACCATGATGGCATCCGAGTTCTGAATCGTCGAGAGTCTGTGCGCGATTACAAATACCGTTCTTCCCTGCATCAAGGCATCCATGCCCTTCTGTACCAAAGCTTCTGTTCTGGTATCGATGGAAGACGTCGCTTCATCCAAAATCATGACAGGCGGATCCGCTACTGCCGCACGGGCAATGGAGATCAACTGTCTCTGGCCCTGTGAAAGGTTGGAAGCTTCATGACGAAGAACCGTGTTGTATCCTTCCGGCAGACGCGTGATGAAATCATGCGCATTTGCAAGTTTCGCCGCCTCAATACATTCTTCATCCGTCGCATCCAGTTTGCCGTAACGGATATTTTCCATGATCGTGCCCGTAAACAGATTCGTATCCTGCAGAACGATACCCATCGAACGACGAAGATCAGCTTTTTTGATCTTGTTGATGTTTATCCCGTCATAACGGATCTTGCCGTCCGCTATATCGTAAAACCTATTCAAAAGATTTGTGATCGTCGTTTTGCCTGCACCTGTTGCGCCGACAAAAGCGATCTTCTGCCCGGGCTTCGCATAAATACTGACATTGTGAAGCACTATTTTTTCAGGCACGTATCCGAAATCGACATCGAAAAGCTGGATATCGCCCTTCAGCTCCGTATACGTAACACTGCCGTCCGCTTTATGAGGATGACGCCACGCCCATTTCCCGGTACGTTCCGCACATTCCGTAATGTTTCCGTTTTCATCAATTTTGGCATTGACAAGCGTAACATACCCTTCATCTGTTTCCGGCTGTTCGTCCAAAAGCTCAAAGATACGTCCGGCTCCGGCAAGTCCCATAACGACCGAGTTGATCTGCATCGAAACTTGACCGATATTCAGAGAGAACTGGCGGGACATATTCAAAAACGATGCGATCGTTGCACCCGTCAGGGCAGTCCAACCCGTTACGGACAAATTTTCCGCTCCGAACAAGACCAAAAGCCCTGCCACAATCGCCACCAACACAAAGGCAAAATGTCCGATGTTCATGACGGCAGGCATCAGAATATTGCCGTATGCATTCGCCTTATCCGACGCATCGCAAAGCCGATCGTTGATCTTATCAAAATCTTCCTTTGCGCGCTCTTCATGACAGAAAACTTTGATAACTTTCTGTCCGCCCATCATTTCTTCGATGTAGCCTTCCGTTTTACCGATCTCTTCCTGCTGACGGATAAAGTAACGGGCACTTCTGCCGCCCACGTATTTCGCGACGACCAGCATCAAAGCCACGCCGAAAAAGACGACAAACATCAGCCACAAACTCATCAGAAGCATGATCACAAACAACACCAAAGCCGCCACGATCGAATAGTAAACCTGCGGAATACTCATGGAAATGAGCTGACGCAATGCGTCTGTATCGTTCGTGTACGTACTCATGATGTCGCCGTGCGTATGCGTATCAAAATAACGGATCGGCAAAGATTCCATCCTACCGAACATATCGTTACGCACATGCATTAAAAAGCCCTGCGTTACGACCGCCATCGTCTGGTTATAGAAGAAAGACGCACACAGCGCGATCACGTACATCAATCCCATGCCGCCGATGATATAGAAAAGCGATGTGCTGATATCTGCCCATTCCGCACCTGCGCGGATCGGATCGATGATGCGATCGATGACCAGATTCAAAAAGATCGAAGAACTGATACCTGCTGCAGCCGTGATCATGATACATAAGAATACCGCGATCAGGCGCACTTTATAATAATGGAACAAATAGGAAAGCAACCTTCCGAGCAATTTAAACGTATGAATCTTCGGCTTGCCCTGCAACGCCATATTCGGTTTACTCATGCGAGACACCTCCTTCGGCTGCTGCGCCTATTTTATTCTGCGAATAGTAAACTTCACGATAAATTTCGTTGCTTGCCAGCAGCTCTTCGTGCGTGCCGACCGCATTGATCTTTCCGCCGTCCATAACGACGATCTGATCCGCATCCTGCACAGACGAAACACGCTGCGCAATGATGATCTTCGTAACATTCGGTATTTCTTCGCGGAACGACTTGCGGATCATTGCATCCGTCTTCGTATCGACCGCACTCGTCGAATCGTCCAAAATCAAAACTTTCGGATCTTTCAAAAGCGCACGCGCTATGCAAAGACGCTGTTTCTGTCCGCCCGAAACGTTCGTGCCGCCCTGCTCGATGTATGTATCGTATTTATCCGGAAATGTCTGAATAAAATCGTCCGCACAAGCAAGTTTGCAAACGCGCAGCATTTCGTCATCCGTCGCGTCTTCTTTACCCCAGCGCAGATTATCTTTGATCGTGCCCGAAAACAATACGTTCTTCTGCAAAACCATCGCAACTTTGTTTCGAAGCGTTTCCAGATCGTAATCCTTTACGTTCACGCCGCCGACATACACCGCACCTTCCGTCGTATCGTAAAGCCGAGGGATCAGGTTCACCAAAGTCGATTTCGATGCACCGGTTCCGCCCAAAATTCCGATCGTCTGCCCCGATTTAATATGCAGATTCACATCCGCCAAAGCAAACTTTTCCGCATCTTTCGAATATTTAAAACTGACGTTTTCAAAGACTATGTCGCCGTCTTTTACTTCCTTCACCGCATTCTCAGGGGAAGTAATATTGCTCTTTTCTTTCAGCACCTGCACAATACGTTCAGCAGACGTGCGGGCAATGATGATCATGACAAGAACCATCGAAAGCTGCATGACCGCCGACAGGATCTGCGATGCATACATGATAAGGACCGTCAATTTTTCTTCACCCACAGGATCGGCAGGGTTGTGAACCGTCAAAAGCGATGCCAAAAGGAATATTAACAGGAACGAAAGCCAGATGCAGAACTGCATAACCGGCGCGTTTACCGCCATAATACGCTCTGCAAGCGTAAAGTCTTTGCGCACGTCCTCCGAAGCATTTTCAAACTTTTTCTTTTCAAAATCTTCACGTACAAACGATTTTACAACACGGATACCTTTGATGTCTTCCCGTACGGAACGGTTCATGTTATCATACTTATTGAACACGCGCACAAAAATCGGATGCGTTTTGAAAATAACCACAACAAGCACTGTTGCCAAAACAGGAACCAAAGCAAGGAACACCCACGATATCGTTACGTTTACCGTAAACGCCATCGCCAATGAGAATATCAGCATCAGCGGACAGCGGATCGCCACACGTATGATCATCATATACGCCATTTGCACGTTCGTTACATCCGTCGTCTGACGCGTTACCAGGCTCGACGTCGAAAATTTATCGATGTTCGCAAATGAATAATCCTGGATCGCATAATACATATCTTTGCGCAGATTTTTCGCAAATCCGGCGCTCGCTCTCGCAGCAAATCTGCCCGACAACATGCCCGATACCAGCGACAGCACTGCCATCGCAATCAATATTCCGCCATAGATGAGAATCGTCGACATCTGAACGCCTTCCGTCGACGTGGTACCGCTCGGGTTGATCTTGGCAATAAATTGCATGATCACCAACGGCATCAGACATTCCAGTATGACTTCAATCGATACGAATATCGGTGAAAGTATGGACGGTTTCTTGTACTCCCGTATACTTTTCGCCAAAGTCTTAACCATCTTTTAACTCCTTTAAAATTTTTACCTGACCAGTCTCTTATGCGCGCCCCTGCCCGCATAAGTGCCCAACAATCCGCTCACTCGCATTTTTCAAGATTCGCACACATTCTGTCTATGTATCCGAAAAAACACTTCAGCTCTTCCTGCGTGAATCCTTCCGTCATCTGCGCCTCCGCTCGCTCGATCTGCGCTCCGATCTGCTTGCGTATCTCCTGCGCATACTCCGTCAGCACGATCTTCTTCAGCCGGGCATCGTATTCCACCGGTATCCTGCGAATCAATCCGCTCCGCTCCATCGCCTTCAAAAGCTCCGTCGCGGTAGACCTACGTATCTTGAATTCCGCTTCTACGTCCCTTTGAAACACATCACGATCCACATTCCGAAACAAAAAATGGAGTACCCATGTCTGTATACCCGTCAATGTTTCATTTTCTCGTATCGCCGGTATGTTCGAAAGCACCTGATTCAGCCTTCGATTCAACGATTTTACCATGTACCCGATGTGTCTCTCTTCCATCGTACCCTCACAGATTGTTAGGTTCTCTAACATTATATTCATTTTGTCAAAATTGTCAACGGTTTGAGCCTCTCTGCATGTTATGTTTTTGTGAAAAATTTATACTACGTACCTATCCTTATCCATTCATTTTTTTTATAACTCACCCGAAAAATAATTGTACCGCCAAATTGACTTTTTTTATACAATGACATACAATATTTTTGATTTTATCAAAGGATTTTTACGCAATGAAACACTCCCAGACATATTCTGCCGAAAATTCCCTCTTTATATTTTTGTCCTTCGCCGTGGCGGGCGGCTTCCTCGAAACTTTTACCTATATGCTGCACGGCGGCGTCTTCTGCAATGCCCAGACAGGGAACCTCGTCCTGTTCGCCCTCCGCCTCTGCTCCGGTGATTTTTCCAGCGCTTCCCGCTATCTGTTCTCCATTCTCGCCTATCTTCTCGGCATTCTCGTTTCCGCGATCCTTCCGACTGTTCTAAAACGCAAACACCCGTACATCGCGGTCGCAGGATTTGAAATTATCGCCCTTGCCGCAATCTCTTTTATTCCGGCAAGCGTTCCCGATTGGTTTACTTATGCCTCCGTCGCTTTCCTCTGCGCTCTCCAATACAATACTTTCACCGACTGCCATGGAGCAAAACTTGCCACTACTTTTTGCACCAATAATATGCGCCAGGCCGTTCTGCATTTGCATGGCGGGATCCTCGAAAAAAATAAAGCAAAACTGCGCAAGAGTTTGATTTACATCGCCGTTATTATCGCCTTTGTCATCGGCGCCGCACTCGGCGGGGTTGTCGCACGATACCTCGGCAATTATTCGGCTCTTGTCTGCGCCGTAGCCCTGCTTCCCGCTTTCTTCAGAATCATCTATGACGAATATAAATCCGCACCGCAAGAACTTGTTCTTACGATTGAAACGCCTTCCCAGGGACCTACCCATGAGGAAACAAAACAGGAAGACACGCATGACGACGAAAAAAAATAAAAAGCTTTCAAAGCTTTACCCCTATCGGAACCTTCTCACCCTATTTGCGGATGCAACGCTCCTCCCCTGTTCTACACGGATATAAGCAAATGTTCTTCATCTTAAAAGCATCCGATGGTACCTTTGCTCTGTCGGATGATCTTTTTGCAAGTTTTCCGTTTGTATTGTGCAATAAAGCCGCAGCAATAAATATTTTTGCCGAGGTTTTTGCTTTTAACAAAAAACGCCGCAATGCACAAAATGCGCATTGCGGCGTTCGGATTTTCAAGCAAATTTTTAAAACAAATCAGCGAGTCGACTTTCCTTTCACCAAAAAAGACTTATGCGTTGAACGGAAGGATGCAGGCTCTTCTTCTTTCCCGGAAAGGAGATGCAGCATCAGCTGCGCGCCTGCTTCCGCAAATGCTTCACAGCCGACATCGATCGTTGTCAGCAAACGAGGCATCCGCATCATAAATTGTATATTATCACACCCGACAATGCCGTAATCCCTGCCCGGAGCTTTGCCCCGTTCTTCCAGCGCTTCCGTTATGATAAACGCGATAATATCATTGAAACAGAAAATTCCGTCAACTTCATCTTTCACGAGCGAATCAATGATCGTCCCGAAATCCTGCTCCCGTATATAATAAATATGCGACGGATCCACACTTGCTCCGCCTTCTGCCAGCCCTTCTTCGAAGCCTTTCTGTCTGTCCAGACATACTTTCACGTCGTGCCAGCTCCCGACATACGCAAATTTTTTATAGCCGCATTCCAACAAATGCTGCGCTGCCAGATGCCCGCCGTACACCTCGTCCGCATCGACGCCGTGCATTCCGTAAGGTTTACCGTCCCTGCCGAAAATTTCAAACGGGATACCCGTATCCTTAATGAAATCCACCATGTCCGCCGCAGGTTCCAAAAACGACAGGATTCCGTCCGGTTTCCGCGCCACTACGCTGCGGATCATATCATAATCTACATAGGCAGATTTTCCGTTATTGCTGAATATAATGGAATTATACCCTTTTTCCTCAAAACGCTTGGAAATAATATCTGTCGTGTATGAATAAAACGGGTTTGTAAGATCGTCAAACAAAATCGCTATCGTATGCGTCGACCCGCTGCGAAGACCCGATGCATTCATATCCACGATGTACCCCAGCTCTTTGCAGGCAGTCGTTACCTTTTCTTCCACTTCTTTTGTATAATAAGGCTTCTTGTTCAGAACACGCGAAACCGTATTTACCGACAATCCCGTGCGGGCCGCAATATCCTTTAAAGTAACCTTCTTCTTGTTTTCTTCCATAATCAAAACCACCTGCTTATGAAAATTATTTCATGAAATAGAATACCATATTTTGTTTCTCCTGTCAATACCTCGCCCGAATTTCCCCCCTTCCTCTGCTCTTTTACCCCTTATCCTCTGCCTTTTCCTGAT
>ENA-UOJL01002081-UOJL01002081.1-human-gut-metagenome-genome-assembly--contig:-P47-NODE-2081-length-17820-cov-5.051281_pt1 | contig 17820 bp, 15 predicted proteins | sample MGYA00242347_ERZ723894 | MGnify/ENA metagenome assembly ERZ723894
AAGAGCTGTTCCAGGATATCGACAAGGACACCGTGGACTTTGTGGACAACTATGACAACACCATGAAGGAGCCCACCCTGCTGCCGGCCACCTTCCCCAGTGTGCTGGTCAACGCCAATACGGGCATCGCTGTGGGTATGGCCAGCAATATCTGTCCTTTTAACTTGGCGGAAGTGTGCCGTACCACCATCGCACTGATCCGCGATCCGGAAGCCGATCTGTTCCAGACCATGCAGGCCCCGGATTTTCCCGGCGGCGGGCAGATCATTTTTGACAAAGAGCAGATGGAGAAAATCTACCAGACCGGCCGGGGCAGTTTCCGGGTGCGCAGCCGCTGGTCCTATGACAAGTCTGCCGGATGTATCGACGTCACCCAGATTCCCCCCTCCACTTCTGTGGAAGTGATCGTGGAGCGGGTGGTGGACCTGGTGCGCCAGAACAAGATCAAAGAAGTGGCGGACATCCGGGATGAGACCGGTTTGAACGGCTTGAAGATCACCATCGACCTGAAGCGGGGCACGGACCCGGAAAAACTGATGCAGAAGCTTTTCAAGCTCACCACCTTGGAGGACAGTTTTGCCTGTAACTTCAACGTGCTGATCGGTGGGTCTCCCAAAGTGCTGGGCGTGCGGGAGCTTTTGGAAGAGTGGACGGCTTTCCGGGTGGAATGTGTCCGCCGCCGCACGTATTTCGATTTGCAGAAGAAAAAGGAAAAGCTCCACTTGCTTCAGGGCTTGCAGATGATCTTGCTGGACATCGACAAGGCGATCCGAATTGTCCGGGAGACGGAAGAAGAAGCGGAAGTGGTGCCCAACTTGATGATCGGGTTTGGCATCGACCAGGTGCAGGCGGAGTATGTGGCGGAGATCAAACTGCGCCACCTGAACCGGGAATATATTTTAAAGCGCACCCAGGAGATCGAAGAGCTGGAAAAGAGCATTTCCCAACTGGAAGGCGTGTTGGCTTCCAAGGCCAAGGTAAAGAATATCATCGTAAAAGAGCTGGAAGAGGTGGCCCAGAAATACGGCCAGCCCCGGCGTTCCATGATCCTGTACGCCGATGAGGTGGAGGACGTGGAGATCGAGGACGAGGTGCCGGATTACTCGGTGAACCTGTTCCTTACAAAAGAGGGCTATTTCAAGAAGATCACACCCCAGTCCCTGCGGATGAGCGGGGAGCAGAAGCTGAAAGACGGGGACGAGATCATCCAGCAGATGGAGGAACAAAACAGTGCCGAGCTGTTGTTCTTCTCGGATAAATGCCAAGTCTACAAACTGAAAGCCAGCGATTTCCCGGATACAAAAGCCAGCGTGCTGGGAGAATACATCCCGGCCAAGGCTCAGATGGAGGAAAACGAGCGGGCAGTGTATATGGCTGTCACCCACAAGTACGATGGGTATATGCTGTTCTTCTTTGAAAACGGCAAAGTGGCCAAAGTGGACATGAGCGCCTATCAGACCAAGCAGAACCGGAAAAAGCTGTTGAATGCCTACAGTGATAAATCGCCCTTGGCGGCAGCGCTTTATATCAAGCAAGATCGGGAAGTGCTTCTGACCGCCTCTTCCGGCCGGATGCTTTTGTTCCATACGGGTCTCATCCAACCCAAGACCACCAAGAATACCCAGGGCGTCCAGGCCATGAACCTGAAGAAAGGCCAGCGGTTGATGACGGTCCGGCTGTATGAGGAAGGGATGCTGAAGAATCCCAACCGGTATAAAAAGAACTTGCCCGCTTTAGGCGCCATGCCGGACGGGGAAGAGAATACAGGAGAGCAGCTGAAGCTGTAAGAGCAGCAGCTGGTCTGGAAAAAAGCGGCTATGCCGCTTTTTTTATAGGCAAGCAAAAATTTGAAGCTGCGAATTCCCAATTTTTTCTTGCGGTTTTCCCAAAATTTTTATATCATATAACCAGAAATTATATTGGGAGGAATTGAGTATGAAATACCGCAATCCGCTGCTTCCCGGTTTTTATCCGGACCCCAGTGTGTGCCGGGTAGGGGAGGATTATTACCTGGTCAACAGCTCTTTCGAGTTTTTCCCGGGAGTGCCTCTGTGGCATAGCCGGGATTTGGTGAACTGGGAGCAGCTGGGCCATGTTCTGGACCGGAGAAGCCAGGTGGAACTAGAAGGTTCCCGGGTTTCCGGAGGTATTTTTGCCCCCACCATCCGGTATCACCAGGGAAAATATTACATGATCACCACCAATGTCACCCACGGCGGCAATTTTGTGGTGTGTACCGAGGACCCAAAAGGTCCTTGGTCCGATCCGGTGTGGATCGACCAAGGGGGCATTGACCCGTCCCTGTTCTGGGATGAGGACGGCAAAGTCTATATGCAGCGCACCCACACAGACGAAAATGGGGAACAGTGCATTGGTCAGTTCCAGGTGGACCTGGAAACCGGAAAAGCACTTTCGGAAGTCCGTCCCATCTGGTACGGTACCGGCGGCAAATGCCCGGAAGGCCCTCACATCTATAAGATCCGGGGAAAGTATTACTTGATGATCGCCGAGGGCGGTACAGAGTACGGCCACATGGAGACCATCGCCCGCAGTGATTCCATCTGGGGACCTTTTGAAAGCTGCCCCCACAACCCCATCCTGACCCACCGGAATATCAATCCCCGGTCCGGAGAATTCCAGGCGCTGGGCCATGCCGATCTGGTGGAAGACGGCAAAGGAAATTGGTGGCTGGTGTTCCACGGCATCCGTCCTTCCCAGTTCATGCTCCACCATATGGGCAGAGAAACCATGCTTGCACCCGTCACCTGGGATGAAAATGGTTGGCCCGTGGTGGGCGAAGGAAAACCCATCCTGGCGGAGATGGAAGGCCCCGGAGAACCGGAAGAGACCCTGCCCGACGGCTTTGCCCGGCAAAATCTGTTTGCCCAGGACGAGGACTTTACCCAGGAACAGGAGTTGCCTCCGGTGTGGGCGTATTTGCGCAATCCCCATGAGGAAAATTATAAACTGGAACAGGGTTTGACTCTCACCGCCGGGGAGGACGGCTTGGAAAGCTTGGGTTCTCCCAGCTTTGTGGGACGCCGCCAGCAGCATTTTGATGTGGCCGTGGAAACGGTGCTGGATTTTGCTCCCCAGAGCGAGAAAGCCGAAGCCGGTTTGACGGTGTTCCACACCAAGGACCACCACTACGATTTGGTGATCACCCAGCGCAATGGCCAGCGGGCGGCATTCCTGCGCCGGCGCTGCGCGGATATGCTGGTGGAATCCCAGCCTGTGGTCCTGCCTGAAGAGGGCAAGCTGACTTTGACTATCCAGGCCCGGCAGTTGGGATTTGAGTTTTTTGTCCAGGCCGGCGACGGTCAGCCCCAGTCTTTGGGAACGGCTTCTACTCAGCTGATCTCTACCGAGTGCATGATCTGCACCTTTACCGGGTGCTTCTTTGGGCTGTATTGCCAGGGAGAAAAAGGCGCCCAGGCGCGGTTTGAAACCTTCCGCTATCAGCCTGTCACAACGGAAACAAAGTGATAGGGAGCGCTCTGGAAGGTTTTCCACAAAAATAGAAGTTCATGTGAAAAAGGGAGGGGGCTTTAGGCCCCCTCCCTTTCACGTGGGCACTTTTTGTAAAAAGGCAAATTGACTTTACCCCGAAAGGGGTTTGTGCTATAATAAAACGGATATTGTATCTGGGAGGGGTGGGCTTGCGAATCCTGGGAATTGACCCCGGTTATGCCATTGTAGGTTACGGCGTCATCGAAACAGCGGGCGGGCGTTACCGTCCGGTGGAGTACGGGGCCATCACCACTGCTGCGGGAGCCGATTTCGGCTTGCGCCTGGAAGAAATCTACCGGGGGATGGAGGAAATTCTCACCCGGTTGCAGCCCCAGGCTGCCGCGGTGGAAAAATTGTATTTCTCCAACAACAAAACCACGGGTATCGGCGTTGCGGAGGCCCGTGGAGTCATTTTGCTGTCTTTGGCCCAGGCGGGAGTCCCCCTGTACGAATACACACCTATGCAGGTGAAACAAGCGGTCACCGGGTATGGGAAAGCCTTGAAGCCCCAGGTCCAAGAGATGACCCGGCGGCTTTTGAATCTGGAAAAAGTGCCCAAGCCGGATGACACTGCCGACGCTTTGGCCATGGCCATTTGTCACGGACAGGCAGCCGGATCGCCTTTGCGCAGAGTGCTGTTGAAGAAGGGCCATAAGCCGGAACAAGTGATCTAAACATACCGCTGCAAGGAGATACAGAATGATTTACAGTGTTACAGGCACCTTAGTGCACACCGAGCCGGGAGCGGCCGTGGTGGATGTGGGGGGCGTGGCGTTTCGGTGCATGACCTCCATGAACACCCTGCGGAGTTTGCCCAAGCTTTCGGAAAAAACCACCTTGTATACGTATTTGAACGTCCGGGAGGACGCTTTGGATTTGTTTGGATTCGCCACCAAAGGGGAGCTGAATTCCTTTAAGCTCCTGACTGCCATCAGCGGTGTGGGACCCAAGGTGGGGTTGGCGATCCTGTCCCAGCTGACCCCGGAGGACGTGGCCCTTGCCGCTGCCGCCGGGGACGCCAAACGATTCACCAAAGCCAACGGTGTGGGGCCAAAACTTGCCCAGCGCATCGTGTTGGAGCTTAAGGACAAGGTGAAGGACCTGTCCGGCAGTGTGCCCCTGGAGGGGATGCCGGAGCCTGGCGGACCTTCCGCTTCGGGGAACGCGTCCCAGGCAGTGAGCGCCTTGGTGACATTGGGGTATTCCGCCTCCGAAGCAGCAGCCGCCGTGGGCAGGCTGGATTCTTCCCTCCCGCCGGAGGAATTGATCCGCCTGGCGCTGAAGAGCTTTGGAAGCGGCAAGTAAGAAGTGACAGAAAACGAAAGGAGAGACCGGCATGCCTGTGGAGCCTTATGGCGGACAAGGGGATTGGAACGACGAGCTGGACTACGAAAACCGCATGATGGAGCCGGGCTATACCCCGGAGGACCAAGCGGTGGAAAATCCCCTGCGTCCCCGGACCTTTTCCGAGTATGTGGGACAGGATAAAGTAAAAGAGAACCTGAAAATCTATATCGAGGCCGCCAAGAGCCGGAAAGAATCCTTGGACCATGTGCTGCTGTACGGCCCTCCCGGACTGGGCAAAACCACCTTGGCCGGGATCGTGGCCAACGAGCTGGGCGTGAATCTGCGCATCACCAGCGGCCCCGCCATTGAAAAACCGGGGGATCTGGCGGCGCTGCTGACCAATTTGAGCCCGGGGGACGTGCTGTTCATCGACGAGGTGCACCGGCTCCCCAGGACCGTGGAGGAGATCCTCTACCCGGCCATGGAAGATTTTGCCCTGGACATCATCACCGGAAAAGGGCAGATGGCGGCGTCCTATCATTTGCCTTTGCCCCGGTTTACCCTGGTGGGAGCCACCACCAGAGCGGGACAGCTTTCCGCGCCTTTGCGGGACCGGTTTGGAGTGGTGTTGCGCCTGGAGTTGTATTCTCCCCAGGAGCTGGGAAAGATCGTCGTGCGCAGCGCAGGAATCCTCCATGCGGAGATCGAAGCGGACGCTGCTTTGGAGATCGCTTCCCGTTCCCGCGGGACACCTCGAATCGCCAACCGGCTTTTGAAGCGGGTGAGGGATTTTGCCGAGGTGATGAGCGGCGGCGTTATCACATTGAATACAGCTAAAATTGCCCTGGACCGGATGGAAATCGACGAGCTGGGATTGGATGCCAGCGACCGAACCATGCTCCGGGCCATCATTGAAAATTATAACGGCGGACCGGTGGGATTGGAGACCCTGGCCGCTGTGATCGGCGAAGAGGCCGTCACCATTGAGGATGTGAACGAGCCTTATCTGATGCAGATCGGATTTTTGACCCGAACCCCCCGGGGACGGTGCGCCACAGCAGCGGCGTACCTGCATTTGGGATTCCCCGTGCCGGGCAGGCTGCGGGATGACCAGCAGCTGACCCTGGATGGGCAGTGACAGAGAAAGTACGGAAAGAAAGGCGGAACGCTATGCGCACAGCACAGTGGCAGGATTACGAACTGATAGATACCCTGGATGGGGAGCGCCTTGAGCGCTGGGGGGATATTATTCTCATCCGGCCGGACCCCCAAATCATTTGGTCGGGAGAGCGGACGGACCCCCGTTGGCGCCAAGCCCATGCCCGTTACCAGCGTTCCAGCTCTGGCGGCGGCAAGTGGACGGAGTATAAAAAAGTCCCTCCCGTGTGGAAGATCCACTGGGAAGGGATGACTTTCCGTCTGAAGACCATGGGCTTTAAGCATACGGGCATTTTCCCGGAACAGGCGGTCAACTGGAAATTTGCCATGGAAAAGATCCAAGGGGCAAACCGGCCTGCCCAGGACCCGGTGCGGGTGCTGAACCTGTTTGGATATACAGGGGCCGCCACCTTGGCCTGCATGAAGGCCGGGGCCGTGGTGACCCACGTGGACGCCAGTAAGGGCATGGTCCAGTGGGCCAAGGAGAACGCCCAGGCAAGTTCCCTGGCAGAGCGGCCTGTGCGCTGGCTGGTGGACGACTGCGTAAAATTCGTCCAGCGGGAGCAGCGCCGTGGCCACACCTACGACGGGATCATTATGGACCCGCCCTCTTATGGCCGGGGGCCTGGGGGAGAGGTCTGGAAGTTGGAAGAACAGCTTTACGGTTTGATCGATATGTGCGTGCCCATTTTAAGTGAAAAGCCCTTGTTTTTCATTTTGAATTCCTATACCACCGGCCTGTCCCCCTCTGTGATGGAATATCTTTTGGGGGTGCTTTTGCAAAAACGGTTTGGGGGCAAAGTGAGCTCCGATGAAATCGGGCTTCCTGTCACCAGTACCGGGTTGGTGCTTCCCTGCGGCAGTACGGCAATTTGGGAAAGCGGCAGCGCTCAGGGAAAGTAAGCGTACATTCATTTTATTTCGTATGACGAGGTGATTTCATGCCTTTGATCGAGGCCCAGCAGGTGCGGTTTGCCTATGACGCCGAAACAGTGGACGCCAGAGAGGTCCTTCATGGGGTGGATCTTTCCATTGAGGAGGGGGAGTTTGTTGCTCTCCTGGGGCATAACGGCTGCGGGAAATCCACCATGGCGAAGCTCTTTAATGGGATGCTTATTCCCACCGCCGGGAAAATCTTTGTAGGTGGTGTGGATACCAGTGTGGAGGAGACCCAGCTGGACGTCCGGCGTCAGGTAGGGTTGGTGCTGCAAAACCCCGATAACCAACTGGTAGCCGGCGTGGTAGAAGAGGACGTGGCCTTTGGACCGGAAAATCTGGGGGTTCCCCCGGAGGAGATCCGCCGCCGGGTGGAGGAAGCTCTGAAAGCCGTGGAGATGTATGAATACCGGGAGCATGCCCCCCATAAGCTGTCCGGAGGACAGAAACAGCGTGTGGCCATTGCCGGGATCATCGCCATGGAGACAAAGTGCATCGTCCTGGACGAGCCCACCGCTATGCTGGACCCTCGGGGTCGCACGGAGGTCATGGAGACCATTCAGCGGCTGAACCGGGAAAAGGGGATCACCATTGTGCTCATCACCCACTATATGGATGAAGCGGTCCAGGCGGGCCGGGTGGTGGTCATGGACGAGGGGAACATTTTGCGGGACGGCACTCCCCGGGAAGTGTTTTCCGACGTGGAATTTTTAAAGCGTCACGACCTGGACGTGCCCCAGGCCACGGAGCTTGCCTACCGGCTGTCTGCAGCGGGGATCAAACTTCCCGGGATGCCCTTGGGCGTGGACGAGTGCGTAAAAATGTTCCGGCGCTATCTGCGCATGGAATCCCATTAAAAACAGCGGGAAAGGAAAGGGGAAACGCGTTTTGGCGATTATTGAAACCAAGGACCTGGTTTACCGGTACAGTCCCGGTACGCCCTTTGAAAAGACCGCTGTGGAGGGTGTGTCCATCCAAATCGAAAAAGGCGAGTTTTTAGGGGTGATCGGCCATACGGGCAGCGGCAAGTCCACCTTGATCCAGACCCTCAACGGTCTGCTGCGGCCCACTTCCGGCCAGGTGCTTCTGGATGGGAAAGATATTTGGGCCGAGCCCAAAAAGATCCGGCAAGTCCGTTTCAAGGTGGGAATGGTGTTCCAGTATCCCGAGTACCAGCTTTTTGAAGAAACTGTACTGAAAGATATTATGTTTGGCCCGAAAAATAAGGGTTTGTCCGACCAGGAAGCGGAAAAATGCGCCAGGGAAGCGGCTCAGTTCACCGGGCTAAAGGAGGAACTGCTGGAAAAATCTCCTTTTGAGCTTTCCGGCGGTGAAAAACGCCGGGCAGCCATTGCGGGCGTGATCGCCATGGACCCGGACGTGTTGATCCTGGACGAGCCCACCGCAGGGCTGGACCCTCGTGGCCGGGATGTGCTGCTGGCCCAGATCACCCAGTATCACAAAGCCAGAGGGAATACAGTGCTGCTGGTTTCCCACAGCATGGAGGACATCGGCCGGACCGCGGACCGTATTTTGGTGATGAACCGGGGCAAGGCAGCCATGCTGGACGAAACCAAGCGTGTTTTCGCTCGTGGTCCGGAATTGGAGACCATGGGCCTGCGGGTGCCCCAGATCACCAAGATCATGCAAGAGCTGAAAAAGATGGGCCTGCCCGTGGACGAGTCCACTCTGACCGTGGATGACGCCCTCCATCAGCTGATTCCCATTTTAAAGCGGAAGGAGGAGCTGCGATGATCTCCGACATCACCCTGGGCCAGTATTTCCCGAAAAAATCCCTGATGCACCGGGCCGATCCCCGGATGAAGATCTGCCTGGTGATCTATGCCATTGTGCTTTTGTTTGTGGCGGGGAATTTCGCGTCTTTGGCGCTGGCGGTCCTGTATATCGGGGTGGGCATGGCCCTGTCCCGAATCCCTGTAAAGCTCTACCTGAAAAGCTTGAAACCCATTTGGTTCCTGGTGATTTTCACAGGAGTTTTGAATATTTTCTATGGCACAGGGGAGCCCCTGTGGCAGTTTGGCATTTTAAAAATCACTTTAAACGGGATCTATACCTGTATCTTTGTGTCCGTTCGTATTGTGGCCTTGATCCTGGCAAGCTCGGTATTGACCTTCACCACGTCGCCCACCCAGCTTACCGACGCCATTGAGCGGCTTTTAAAGCCCTTGAGCAAGCTTCATGTGCCTGTGCACGAGTTTGCCATGATGATGACCATTGCCCTGCGTTTTGTGCCCACCTTGTTGGAGGAGACGGATAAGATCATGGCTGCCCAGAAAGCCCGTGGAGCGGACATGGAAAGCGGCGGCATTACCCAGCGGATTCGGGCTTTGGTGCCGGTGCTCATTCCTCTGTTTGTTTCGGCCTTTCGCCGGGCGTACGACTTGGCCACTGCTATGGAAAGCCGCTGTTACCACGGGGGCGAGGGCCGCACTAAAATGAAAAGCCTCCATTTCGGGAAAAACGATTGGGCGGTGCTCCTTTCTGCCCTGGTGGCCTTGGGGCTGTTTGTGGTCTTGAATATGGTGTTGCCCCCTGTGGGACGGGTTTGATGAGTGGAGGAAGTTATGGAACGGAATTTTCTCATAAAGCTCTCCTATGACGGGGCACGGTACCACGGCTGGCAGATTCAGGAAAACGCCTTGACTGTGCAGGAGGTTTTCCAGGACGCCCTTTATAAAATCACCGGACTGCGGGAGGATATCAAAGCCTGTTCCCGAACGGATACCGGCGTCCATGCCCGGGAATTCTGTGTCAGCCTGAAAACGGAAAGCCCCATTGCGCCGGAACGGCTTTTGGCAGCGTTGAACCACTATCTCCCGGAGGATGTGGCGGTAAAATCCTGTGAGCCGGTGCCCTTGGATTTTCACGCCCGGTATTCCTGCCAGGGGAAAGAGTATGTCTATCAAATTTGGAATCATCCGGTGCGGGACCCTTTTCTGGCAGGACGGGCGCTCCATTATTGGTACCCCATCGATGAAGAATTGTTGGACCGGGCGGCAAAAGCCTATGTGGGCTGCCACGATTTTTCTTCCTTCTGTACGCTGGATAAGCGGGAGAAGGGGGACTTGACCCGAACTGTGACCACCTCCAAGGTGGAACGCGCAGGGGACCTGGTGACCTTTACCGTGGCGGCGGACGGTTTCCTTTACAACATGGTGCGCATCATGGTGGGAACGCTGTTGCGGGTACAGCAGGGAAAATTTACCCCGGAGGACATTCCCGGGATCATCCAGGCGAAGGATCGGAAAGCCGCAGGACCTACAGCTCCGGCTTGGGGACTGTATCTCAACCGGGTGTTTTATTGATCTGAAAAAACCAAGGAAAGGAAGTGCATCCCATGGCCAAGCACAGCAAGCAGCCGGAACGGCGGAAAGTGATCCAGTTGAAGGACCACCTTCCCCAGCGCCAGCCTCAGAAAAAGGAATCTGCGGGGAGTACCCCAGAAGAATCTCCCCAGGCTGCCATCGAATATGAGGACGAGCCTGGCACGGAAGAAAAGAAAAAGGCTTGGCAGGCGCCGAAAGCCTTTTACCGTGTGGCAGTGGTGCTGTTGGTGGCCGTGCTGGGATTGGCGATCTGGGTCAACCGGGACAGCCTGACTCCCCAAAATATTTGGGATTGGCTTCAACTGCAGGTTACCGGCGACGGGACGGGGGACGGTTACCCGGTAGCCATCACCGGTTCTTCCGTGACAGAGGGAAATTTCCTTTCCGAAGGGGGCAACGCCGTAGCCCTCAGCGATACGTCCTTGACCATTTCGGACGCTTCCGGGAAGGAAATCGTATCTTTGCGCCACAGCTTTAACCAGCCCATCTTGAAAGCGGATTCTGGGCAATATTTGCTCTATAACCAGGATAGTACCGGGTACGCGGTGGTCTCTGGAACGGAAACAAAGCTGGAGCGCTCCGCTGCCAAGGATATTCTGGTGGGGACCATTTGCCAAAGCGGGCGGTTTGCGCTAGCTACCCAGGGAGAAAAAGGTGCAACCGATCTGACGGTGTATTTGGCCAATGGGGAAGAGCAGTTTGACTACAGTTTTGCCCAGGACTATGTTACCGCCGTGGCCTTGAATCCAGAGGGGACTTGGGCCATGGTCTGTTCCACACGCAGCCAGGGGGGCGAGCTGGTTTCCAAAATCACGGTGTTTGATTTGAACCAGGCCAATCCGGTGGCGGAATATGAAACGCGGGACAATTTGTTGCTGGACGCCTATTGGGGCGACAACGGAGTGCTTTACGCCGTGGGGGACAGCAGTTTGGTGCGGGCTAAAGCTTCCGATCTGTCTTTTTCCGAGTACAGCTATGATGGCAGAACGCCTACAGCGCTGCGCTTCGCCAATGGTCAAGTTTACCTGTCCATCTCCTCCTATGCCCATGCCGGGTCCTGTACCTTGCTGGTGTTCCGGGGAATGGATGACCCGGTGGAGATCCAGGTGGAAGAGCGTGTCCAGGTCCTTTCCGTGTATGGAGGTACGGTGGGTGCTTTGGTAAACCAGCAGTTGATCCTTTACGATTCCTCCACGGGAAATGAGCTTGCCCGGGCCGACGCGGGCAGCGATGCCAAATCCATTGCCCTGGCCAACGAAAGCACCGCCTATGTGTTGGGGGTCAGCGAGATACGGAAATTGCAGCTGTAAGGTTTAAAAAAGACCATGAAAAAAGGCAGGCACAAGTGTGCTTGCCTTTTCCTGTTTTCAAAGTTTATCCGCGAGGCAGGAAATAGCGGTTTTCCTTGGCTTCCTTCAGACGTTCCGAAAACGCAGCCGCGAACGCTTCGTATTCCGGCGTAAAGCAGCCCTTGGCTTTTACCGGGCAGGATTTGACGCAGCGGAAGCAGGAAATACATTTTTCCGGATCGATGGTGACACAGTCTTCCCCGATAGCGCCCATGGGACATTGCTTGCGGCAAAGGCCGCAGTGGATGCAGGTATCCTTGGTGGAGGGGATAAAACTGCCGCCTTTGCCCCCTTCTTTATAGGGCCGGTTGCCGGTGGGGGTGAAGTTTTCCCAGTCCGCGGTGAAATCGTCCCAAGCTTCCAGGGCAAAAGCACGGTCTTGTTGTAGGTCCTCCTGGTTGGGACGTCCAACCTGGATGGAACCGTAAGTGTGTTCTCCTACCAGCGCGGCGCCCGCAAAGGGGAGAAATCCGTGATCCCGGCAGAAATCGGTGAGTTCCAGTAGTGCGTCGTCAAAATCACGGTTGCCGTAGGTGACAGTGACGATGCAGGGCGTATTCTGTCCCCGCAGAGAGGCAAAACGTTCCAGAGCTCCCTGGAACACCCGGCCCCCGTAAACGGGAGCGCCGAACACCACCAAATCTTCCGGTGAAAAGAGAGTTTCCTCGGCGGGGGAGCAAGTGACGTCCAGGAGGACCGCTTCCCCAAGGGCGGAAGCCATTTCCCAGGCGCCTTTCCGAGAGGTGCCGGTGGGAGAAAAGACAGCGGCATACACAGCCATAAAATCAAGCCCTTTCTGTTAAATGTGTGAAAACTTTTCCATTGGACATACTGATTATAGAGTTTTCCAGGATATTTTGCAAGAAAAAAGCCGGTGTTTAAGATTTCCGTAAGAGGGATAGGGCTTGTGGAAACACCGGGTTTGTGCTATATTTATCAAGTAGCGAAAAAATGCGGAAAGGAGCGGTATGTCCATGGGCTATGTGTGGGATCTTGTGTTTGTGGGTGTGTGCGTGGTGTTTGTAGCCATCGGTGCCCACCGTGGATTTATCCGTTCCGCGGCTCATTTTTTGGGAGCTGTGATTTCCGCTTGTTTGGCTGCTCTTTTAGGAGGCGCCGTAGCACAGTGGGTCTTTGATACCCTGTTCCGGCCCGCCCTGGTGGAGCGGATCGGCGAATCCCTCTCCAGCATTGGAAATGGGGATACCTATACGGCGGTGCAAGGGGTGCTTGCCACCTTGCCGGATTTTGTGCTCCGGGCTTTGACAGATGCCGGAGTCACCGCCGCCAGTATTACGGAGGCGTTGTCAGGCCAATCGGGCCAGGCGTCGGAGATGATCGCAGATTCCTTGTCCCCGGTGTTTGTGGGATTTTTGAAAGTGCTGGCGGTGATCGTGCTGTTCAGCCTGTTTATGATCGTGGTACGAATTGTGGCCAACGCCCTTTCCACAGCGTTCCGTTTGCCCATTCTCAGCGCGGTGAACGGCTTGCTGGGAGGCGTGTTCGGCCTGATGCTGGCAGTGGTTTCCATTTGGATCGTATTGGCGGCCATCCGGGTGTTTACGCCCATGTTGGCAGCGGATACCCAAGCACAGGTGGAAACCGCCTTGCGGCAGTCCTATGTGGCGGGAATGATGGTCCATTGGAATCCTTTGGGGATCATGTTTCAATAAGGGCTTTTGAAAAGCGGGGCTTTCCAGGGTCTGAAAGCGCTGCTAAGGGATGGCGTACCGTAGAGATTTTCCGAGAGATAACTACTATCCATCATGGGATTGGATAATGAGATTTGTGAGAGTGAGGGAAGAAAGGCCCATGGCCCAAGAGAAGAAACCCATCAATCAGAATTTAACTGTGCCAAATGCGTTGTCGCTGCTGCGTATCTTGATCGTCCCCTTTTTTGCCTGGTATTTCATGCAAAACCAGCTGATCGTGGCAGTGGTGCTGCTGGTGCTTTCCGGAATGACGGATATGGTGGACGGACTGATTGCCCGGAAGCTGAACCAGGTGACGGAGCTTGGCAAAATGCTGGACCCGTTGGCCGATAAATTGACCCAGGGCGTAGTGGCCTTGTGCTTGGCCATCAAATTTCCGGTGATTTGCCCGGTGCTGCTGGTATTCATCGCCAAAGAGCTGCTCATGCTTTGCTGCGCGGTGGTGCTTTTGAAAAAGCAGAAGCGGCCTTGCGCTGCCAAGTGGTACGGTAAAGTGGCCACGGTGTTGTTTTACATTTCCGTGGCAGCCATTGTGGTGATGGACGGCTTCTTCCATGTAAGCGGTCTGGCTTTTGATGTGGCCTCCAATGTGCTGTTGATTTTGACGGCGATCATGATGATTTATTCCGCGGTGAAGTATTTCCAGATCTTCTTGAAGATACTTCGCTCCAACGATCAAAAGTATGAACTTTCCCTGCATGATGAGATCCGTGCCAAGACGGTGCGGGAGAAGAGGAAAGGTTCTTAAAACACACCGCGGAAGCTCCAGAATTTCATGGGAGTTTCCGCTTTTTTCACGGCAGATTCATATTCCGGACATGATTTTCCGGTTTAATGGGAAAGCTGTGTTGAGATGAGAGAAAGGAACGAACGCGCCATGCTGATGTGTACACGTTGTAAGAAACGTCCGGCGGTGGTATTTGTATCCAACGGTCTGGACAGTCAAAACCCCCAGGGGCTCTGCCTGGTTTGCGCAAAGGAATTGGGCATTAAGCCTGTCAACGATATTATGGAAAAAATGGGGATCACCGACGAGGAGCTGGAGGCGGCCACCGCCCAGATGACCGAGTTGATGAACCTGGATAACGATGATAATGACGAAGAGGACGGAGATCTGTTCGCCCCAGGCGGCGCCGCCACATTGCCGGTGGACCAAATGCTGGGAGGCCGTCCCGGTGAAAACGGGGGTGTGGGAGAAACCGGCACCCAGCAGAAGAAGGAGAGCTTCCACAAGAAAAAGCGGAAGCATATCCAGAACTTCTGCACAGACCTGACCGCCAAGGCCCGCAATGGGGAATTGGACAATATTATCGGCCGGGAAAAGGAGATCCAGCGGGTGGTGCAGATCTTGTCCCGCCGGACCAAAAATAACCCCTGCCTGATCGGTGAGCCCGGCGTGGGCAAAACTGCTGTGGCAGAGGGCCTGGCCCTGCGCATTGCCCGGGGGGAAGTCCCGGCCAAGCTGCGCAACAAGGAGATCCAGCTGCTGGACCTGACCGCTCTGGTGGCAGGTACCCAGTTCCGTGGCCAGTTTGAAAGCCGGATCAAGGGCTTGGTGGACGAGGTGAAAGCCGACGGGAATGTGATCCTGTTTATCGACGAGGTCCACAATTTGGTGGGCACCGGCGACGCGGAAGGCAGCATGAACGCCGCCAATATTTTGAAACCCGCCCTGTCCCGTGGAGAAATCCAGGTGATCGGCGCCACCACCTTCTCGGAATACCGGAAATACATTGAGAAGGACGCTGCCCTGGAGCGGCGTTTCCAGCCTGTCACCGTGGCGGAACCTTCCATTGAGGACGCAGTGCAGATCCTGTTGGGGATCAAAGGCTATTATGAGGAATATCATCGTGTGAAGGTGTCGGAACAGATCGTCCGGCGGATGGTGGTCCTGGCAGAACGGTATATCAATGACCGTTACCTGCCCGATAAAGCCATCGACCTGTTGGACGAGGCCTGCGCTTGCGCCGCCCTACGGAATAAGCGTTTGGAAGAGTACGACAATATGGAAATGGCCCTTTCCAAGGAAAAAGTCCGGGAGCAGGATCTTTCCAACCCCTCTACCGGCAACGCTGTGGACTATGAGGAGTTGGCGAAAACCCATTACCGGATTGCCACCTTGGAAGAAAGCCTGGATAAATTGAAAAACGAGGACATTTTCGCCCAGGTGGAAGAGCAGGACGTGGCCAAGGTCATTGAGCTGTGGACCGGTATCCCCGCTTCTCGTGTGGCGGAGAACGAACTCCAGAAGCTTGCCAATCTGGAGGAAGTGCTGTCCAAGAAGATCATCGGCCAGGAGGAGGCGGTCAATGCCATTTCTGCGGCCATCCGCCGCAGCCGTGTGCAAATCAGCCCCCGGCGCCATCCCGCTTCCTTTATCTTTGTGGGCCCCACCGGTACAGGCAAAACTGAACTGGTGCGGGTGCTTTCCCAGGAATTGTTCGACACACCGGAAACGTTGATCCGGTTGGATATGTCGGAGTTTATGGAAAAGCATTCGGTGTCCAAGATCATCGGGTCGCCTCCCGGATACGTGGGATACGACGAGGCTGGACAGCTGACGGAAAAAGTCCGGCGCCGGCCCTACTCGGTGCTGCTGTTTGACGAGATCGAAAAGGCCCATCCGGATGTGTTGAATATCCTGCTGCAAATTTTGGACGAGGGGCGGATTACCGACGCCCACGGACGTACGGTGAATTTTGAAAACACCGTGATCGTCATGACGTCCAACGCAGGCAGCGAGCGGAAGGAAAGCGCGTTGGGCTTTGCCAAGACCGCGGTGGATATGAATCGGGAAAAGGTGATGAAAGCCCTGGGCGAGTTCCTGCGGCCGGAATTCCTGAGCCGGATCGACGAAGTGATCGTGTTCCGTCCGCTGGATGTGGAGGATTACAAGAAGATTGCGGCCTTGATGCTGAACGAGTACGTGGATTCTCTGAAAGAAAAGGGAATCAGCCTGACCTACAACCAGGATGTTTGCGCCTACTTGGCGGAGAAGTCCATCCATGGCCAGAGCGGGGCGCGAGACCTGCGGAACAATATTCGCCGTATGGTGGAGGACAAATTGGCCACGCTCCTGGTGGAAAAGGGCGAAGGAGCCATTTCCGGTGTTGCCTTGTCCATGGAAGAAGGAGAGCTGAAGCTCAACTATTTGCCGTAAGCCGTAAAGAGAAAAATAGAGGAAAAGCGGGGATGTCCAACCGGGCGTTCCCGCTTTTTTTATAAATTCAGAAAAAATGAAGAAAATGGGTTGACGGTATGGAAGGTGTGTGCTATAATAATCAACGTCGCAAAATGCGCGGGTGTAGTTCAGTGGTAGAACCCCAGCCTTCCAAGCTGGTCGTGTGGGTTCGATTCCCATCACCCGCTCCAAAAATGTGCGGGCCAAAAGATGCGCCAATAGCTCAGCTGGATAGAGCAACTGCCTTCTAAGCAGTAGGCCAGGGGTTCGAGTCCCTTTTGGCGCGCCAATATGGTGGATGTAGCTTAGTTGGTTAAAGCGCCAGATTGTGGCTCTGGAGACCGTGGGTTCGAGTCCCATCTTCCACCCCACACATGGAACACGGAGTTTAATCTTTGAATTAGGCTCCGTGTTCTCTATACTGGGCTGTCGCCAAGCGGTAAGGCAACGGACTTTGACTCCGTCATCCCGTGGGTTCGAATCCCGCCAGCCCAGCCAGCGGCAAGCTGCCGCTTCCAAGTCGCGCACCTCACTTTTGTGGGGTGCGGTTCTTTTTTGTCCGGGTTTTGGTGTGGGTATCTTTCCGTGTCGTGAAGTTGTGCCCATGAACCGAAACATGTTACTTATGAAAGGATCAAACACATGGTAAAAATACTTTTCGTGTGCCATGGCAACATTTGCCGCAGTCCCATGGCGGAATTTGTAATGAAAGATCTGGTGAAAAAGGCGGGGCTTGAAAACCAATTTCAAATTGCCTCTGCGGCGACCAGTACAGAGGAGATCGGAAACCCGGTGTATCCTCCTGCCAGAAGAAAGCTGGCGGAACATGGGATCGGTTGTGGGGGAAAGACAGCCCGGCAGCTGACTGGAAAAGATTATGAAACCTATGATCTTCTCATTGGCATGGATGGGGAAAACCTTAGAAATATGCGGCGGATGTGTCATGGCGATCCCCAGGGGAAGATCCATCTGCTGATGGATTACACCCATCGTTCGGGAGAAGTGGCGGACCCCTGGTATACAGGAGATTTTGAAGCAACTTGGCGGGATGTGCTGGAGGGCTGCCAAGGACTGCTGGATGTATTGCGAAAGCAATAAAGCCCTCTGTTTTCTCTAAAATTGAATAAGCCTGCGGGGATTTTTGTTGCGCGCTTTCTGATTGTGGAAGCGCGCTTTTGTGTTGCCCTCATCGTGTTCCAAAACAACAACGATTTGACTTTTCATGGCCCCACCGGGAAATACAAAACCTGCGCGCTGTTTTCAACGGACACGCAGGTTTATGTGGAAAGATTCTCTTGTTCTGTCAGGATTTGCACTAACTCTGCGACAGATATTCATGA
>ENA-UOJL01002094-UOJL01002094.1-human-gut-metagenome-genome-assembly--contig:-P47-NODE-2094-length-17737-cov-4.518380_pt1 | contig 17737 bp, 18 predicted proteins | sample MGYA00242347_ERZ723894 | MGnify/ENA metagenome assembly ERZ723894
AACGTACTGTGCATCCTATTTCGGCTGCAACAAGCTTTTCCAGAAATTTTCCTATTCCTGCAAGATATGAATGACCGAAAACGTCTTTCTGACCGGATTGAAACTCTTCAGCTGCAAATTTTCCTTCAGCAGTTTTAACGCCCTCGGACACAACAACAATAACTGCCTTGTGTTTTTTCATTTCTTTTTTCACATCGGAAAGAAACTTTTCAATACTGAATGTCATCTCTGGAAGATAAATAAGATGCGGAGCATTCTCGCCGTTCGCCCTGATACAACAGGAAGAAGCTGCAAGCCATCCGGCATGACGTCCCATGGTCTCAATAATAGTAACAGACGGGATGCAGTAAACATTACTGTCACGGGTAATTTCCTGAACTGTTGAGCAGACATACTTCGCCGCTGAACCAAATCCCGGAGAATGATCTGTTTCGCACAAATCATTATCAATAGTTTTCGGAATGCCGATCACCTTAATATCATTTATTGAGTTTTGCGCAAGGTAAGAAGAATACTTTGCAACGGTATCCATTGAATCGTTTCCACCAATATAGAAAAAAACGCTGATGTTATTACTACGAAGAACATCTGTTATTTTTTCGTAAATTTCAGAGCTTTCATGATGATCTGGAAGCTTTCTTCTGCATGAACCAAGAACTGCGGACGGAGTTCTTAACAGAAGCTGATATTTTTCATCGTCTGTAATAACCTCAGAAAGATCGACCAATCTGTTTTCAAGAATACCTTCAATTCCATTAAATACGCCGTAAATTTTTTCAAATTTTCCGGATTTTTTTCCTGCTCTGAAAACTCCTGCAAGTGAAGCGTTTATTGCGCAGGTAGGTCCGCCGGATTGTGCAACTGCTATATTCATAAATCACCTTGGCTGAAATATTAAAGCCATTTTCCTCTCATTATTTTACTGTTTTCGTAGCGACAACATTTATTTTATTATACCATAAGTGAGTTTTTTTTTCAATTATTTTCAGGCACAAATTTAATTAATTCAGAATAATAATATTTGTCATTTCAGGCAAAAAAAGTAACTTTTTGCTCTGAATTAGGATTATATTGCTCTGCTCTAAATCAAAGAATAATGTTTTAAAGCGTTATATATTCCATTATCCTCTAATGGAGTTGTTATGTAAGAAACATAGGGATAAATTTTTTCTGCATTTCCCATTGCAATACTGTTAGGAACAGCCCGAAGCATTGGAAGATCATTCATGCTGTCACCAATTGCGTATGCATTATCTATCGGAATATTCAATTTTTTCAGGATCACATCAATCGCTGTAGCCTTTGAATAACCAAGAGGGACATTTTCATAAAATCCGTTTCCCCTGTCAATTATTGAGAAATAAGGACTTATTTCCCGATGGAACATCCCAAAATCTGTTTCATCATTGACCCATACTACAAATTTATCAAAGCAGAAATTTTCATCCTCTACTCGTCCGCTTACATCTATTCCGGAATCTACAAAAACGTCCATGAAATATCTGAGACCGTCTGTCATTACAGCTTTATCATCAAAGAAATATCCGTCTCTATGCTCATATACAGGGGTGATGCGGCATTTTCTCAGTATTTCTGAAATGTTACGGCAGAATGACCGTTCAAGCGTGCTTTCAAAAATAACCTCTTCGTTATACTCAATATAAGTTCCGCAGCCGCAGATAAATCCGTCAAAACCAATCTCATGGATTCGGCTGCTTACATTGAAACGAGTTCTTCCGGTGTTTATAAATGCAAGATTTCCTCTTTTGCGTGTTTCAGCAATTGCAAAAACAGTGCTTTCCGGTATAAATGAACGTTCATCTTCGGTTGCAAGAGTTCCGTCTATATCAAAAAAAATTATACTGGACATTCTTTAATCTCCTTGTAATTACGGGCAATCACTTGCTGAGAAGTTCTTTCCGCAGTTCGTTTATGAATGCGATATCCTGAGAATTTACCCGTATATTGGTTTTTGTTCTTGTTCCGTCCGAGAACTGTACTGAAAGTTCAATTATACTCCCCTCGTCTATTTTTCCCGAAACGGCGTTAACGAACTGAATTGCTTTCGGATGATTTTCTCTGAAATTTAAAAGATGTTTTTTCAGGTTCATAAGCGTCATTGGATTTATCATTTTAATTTTCCTCCATTTTAGATACATTTTAAAGAAGCACTATAAATTTTTATGACAGTGATTTTATATAATTATCTATCGTTTCATAAATACGATTGTGGACTTCAGTAAAAATAAAACCGGTTTTCTCTGCTTTTGATGTATTCAATGTTGCGAATGAAGGATAACCGTTATAAGGAGCAGCATCACCGCCTGCTGATAAAACAGCTTTTTTTCCTGTATTTCGTTCAATATACGAAACGATTTCCTTTATGAAAATGTCCCCTCGACAACATCCGTTCACTGCTCCTCTGACATCAGATTCGACAAGATAAGCAAGAAATTCTCCGGCATCATCCTCATGAATAAAGCTTATTCTTGAATCCATGTCGTCAATAAACATAGGAATTGAATTAATAACGTGTTCAACATAAAAATAAAGTCTTTTTGTATAATCATGTTCACCGATAACTACCGGATATCTAACTGATATATAAGCTTGTTCCGGATAATATTGCGCAACGCAGGATTCCGCCTGACGTTTCGCCTCACCGTAGCCAAAGTCACTGCGTTCACACCACTTCAGCGGATGCTCAACAGCTTTGAATTCATCTTCAGTTGTTTCGTTATGTATATTTTCGTATACCGCCGAACTTGACATAAGAATATATTTTTCACATTTGACGTTATCAAGAACTCTTTTTACATCATTGGATGAATATGCAGTTTTGTCTATTACAACGTCATATTTTCTGTTTTTTAGAGCAGCTTTCACGCTGTTTTCATCCGAGCGCTCAATGATCAGCCGTGAAACTGAATCGCCGAAGTTATCCGCAGTTTTTCCACGAGTCGCTATTGTAACATCATTTTTTGCTGCAAGTTTTTTTGTCATAGGAATACCAAAAAATCTTGTTCCGCCCAGTATCAAAATCTTCATAATAAGCACCTCCGAAGCAAAGTGAAAAAAGGCTGATAATTATAAATCAGCCTTTTCTGTTCTTATTTAACGATCAATGATTTACCAGTCATTTCTGCTGGCTGAGGCATTTCGAGAATTTCAAGCATTGTTGGTGCGAGATCTGCAAGAACTCCGCCCTCACGAAGCTCACCGTCAATTCCTACAGCGATAAGCGGTACGGGATTTGTTGTATGAGCTGTAAACGGACTTCCATCCGGTTCATACATTTTATCAGCATTACCGTGATCTGCTGTAATAAGAGCTGCTCCGCCCCTTGCGAGAATAGCTTCAACCATTCTTCCAACGCATTCGTCAACAGCTTCAACTGCTGCTACTGCTGCATCGAAAACTCCGGTATGACCAACCATGTCGCAGTTTGCGTAATTAAGTATAATAACGTCGTATTTATCGGCATTGATAGCGTCTACAACGGCATCGCACACTTCGTAAGCGCTCATTTCCGGTTTCATATCGAATGTTGCAACATCAGGCGATTTGATAAGGATTCTGTCCTCTCCCTCAAACTGCTTTTCCTCGCCGCCGTTGAAGAAGAATGTAACATGAGCATACTTCTGTGTTTCTGCGATACGAAGCTGAGTTTTTCCGGACTTGCTGAGATATTCGCCCAAAGTCATTGTAAGCTGCTCCGGAGGATATGCAACACTTACATTTGGCATTGAAGCATCGTACTGTGCCATGCAGACAAAGTTAGTTTTAAAGAATCCGTTCTTTCTCTCAAAACCGCTGAAATCGGGATCAACAAAAGCTCTTGTGAGCTGTCTTGCACGGTCGGGACGGAAGTTGAAGAAAATTACGCTGTCGCCCTTTTTGACAGAAGCTCCGCCCTCAATTACGGTAGGAAGCATGAATTCGTCCGTTATTTCGTTAGCATAGGAATTTTTGATAGCCTGAACAGGCTCGGATTCATTAACTCCCTCGCCGTATACGATTGCAGAATAAGCCTTCTCTACTCTGTCCCAGGCATTGTCTCTGTCCATAGCGTAGAAACGTCCTGAAATAGTAGCTATTTTGCCAAGACCGATCTTGTTCAGCTCTTCAACAGTCTGCTCCATATATTCTGCGGCTGAAGACGGAGGAACATCACGTCCGTCAAGAAATGCGTGGATATAGACCTTGTCAAGACCGTTTTTCTTTGCCATTTCAACAAGACCGAAAAGGTGCTCCATGTGACTGTGAACTCCGCCGGGAGAAAGAAGTCCCATAAGATGAAGTGCAGAATCATTCTTCTTGCAGTTGTCCATTGCGGAAAGAATAGCTTTATTGTTGAAGAAAGTTCCGTCCTTTATATCCTTTGAAATCTTAACGAGCATCTGGTAAACGATTCTTCCTGCGCCAATGTTTGTGTGACCAACTTCTGAGTTTCCCATCTGTCCGTCGGGAAGTCCTACATCAAGACCGCTTGCACCTATAAGTGTATGCGGACCTTTCATATATTTGTCAATATTTGGCTTCTTTGCGGCTGTAATTGCATTGCCGTAGCTGTCAGGATTGTAGCCAAAGCCGTCCATAATTATAAGCGCTACTGGTTTCTTTGACATAATTATTCTCCTATAATCAAATTAATAAAATCTATCCGACTCAGCCTTCAACAGCAGCCTGAACGATAGTATTGAAATCAGCTGCCTTGAGTGAAGCTCCTCCGATGAGTCCGCCGTCGATATTCGGCTTTGCAAGGAGTTCGGCACAGTTTTTGGCGTTCATTGAACCGCCGTACTGGATAGTTACAGCGTCAGCAGTTGCCTGATCGTAAAGCTTTGCAAGCTGAGCACGAATAAATCCGCAAACTTCTTCTGCCTGATCCGGAGTAGCTGTAAGACCTGTTCCGATTGCCCATACAGGCTCGTAAGCGATAACAACGTTCTTAACCTGTTCAGCAGTTACCGACCAGAGATCAAGTTTGATCTGACGAGCGATAACTTCTTCTGTGATGTTGCACTCACGCTCCCATTTAAGCTCGCCAACGCAAACGATAGGCTTGAGCCCTGCATTAAGTGCAGCAAGAGTTCTCTTGTTTACAGTTTCATCTGTTTCACCGAAATACTGTCTTCTTTCGCTGTGACCGATTACAACGTACTCAACTCCGAGTTCTGTGAGCATATCAGCGGAAATCTCACCTGTGAAAGCGCCGCTCTTCTCAAAGTGAACGTTCTCAGCGCCGATCTTTACATTTGAACCTGCCGTTGCGTTGATAGCTGTTTCAAGATTTGTGAAAGGAACGCAGGCGATTACTTCAACGTTTCCCTCTGCGTTTGCTACGAGAGGCTTGATAGCTTCGAGAAGCTCCTTAGCCTCAGGTCTTGTCTTATTCATTTTCCAGTTTCCGGCAATAATAGCCTTTCTTGTTGACTTATTCATTGTCAATTTCTCCTTAATAAAAAATTATATGTAACAACTATTGTTATCCTTATCAATATCACAACAGTATCCTGCTGCGTTTTTTCAATAAGGTCTTTTCATAAATTTCTGATTCGGACGTAATATTATTAAAAAAAGATTCTTATAAACAGTGGTAGGAACACAATTCCCCACAAAACTGCCACAATACATCGTCTATGTATTTTACTTCGCCAGTATTTTTCATCACAGAGTATAAATCTTTTCGGTTTTCTTGTTTTGTAGAGGAGCGGAATGGTATCATCATATGAAAATCCATTAAATTTGCTTGTGTATGAGCTTTTGTCGGTAAACCAGCAAAGTTTAAGCATACCGTTTTCATCGATAATTTCTGCACGAGTAAAACTCCAGCCCCGCTTGAGGTACGTTTTGTCCTTTATCATGAGATAATAGCTGACTGCCTGTACTGCATAGGCAGCGCTGGTGAAAAATCCTACAAAAAGAACAGGCAAAACAACAAATATTTCAAACATTGCTATCGCTAATCCTTTTCCAAAGCTCGCAAAACCTTCTAAGATATATCCGATCATTACCGCCTCACCATATCCCGTTCAGCTATTCGTCCTCGTCGTCATCATCATCGCAGCCGATGATATTATTATTGCTTGCGATAGACAATCCATTTTTGGCAGGCGACATCAGCACGCCCGCAACAAATCCCAGCAGGAAGCATACCACCGCAAAAAGTATCATTACGCCGGAATCCTCCTGAGCTTTATTTATAATTTTTTCATAAACATTCCCCTCATGGCAATAAGGGCGAATATCTCTACCCGCCCTATTTTCATTGATAATTACTTTTCAGCGATTGCTGCAACACCCGGAAGAACCTTTCCCTCGAGGTATTCAAGAGAAGCGCCGCCGCCTGTTGAGATATGGCTCATCTTGTCAGCAAAGCCGAGCTGCATAACTGCTGCTGCCGAGTCGCCGCCGCCGATGATAGTTGTAGCATCTGTTTCAGCAAGTGCCTTTGCAACTGCAATTGTACCCTTAGCAAGAACAGGATTCTCAAAAACGCCCATAGGTCCGTTCCAAACAACGGTCTTTGCAGACTTAACAGCCTCAGCGAAGAGTTCCTGAGTCTTAACGCCGATATCGAGTCCCATTTTATCAGCAGGGATCTTATCGGAATCTACATTTTCAATTGAAATTTCAGCGTCAATAGGATTCGGGAATTCTGCTGCAACCGCTGTGTCAACAGGAAGAAGAATCTTCTTGCCAAGCTTTTCAGCCTTAGCAAGCATTTCCTTACAGTAGTCAAGCTTCTCATCATCAACGAGAGATGTTCCGATAGAACCGCCGTTAGCTTTGATGAATGTGTAAGCCATACCGCCGCCGATGATAAGAGTATCACACTTTTCGAGAAGATTTGAGATAACGTTAAGCTTATCTGCAACCTTTGCTCCGCCGAGAATAGCAACAAAAGGTCTTTCAGGCACTTCAACTGCATTTCCGAGATACTTGATCTCTTTCTGCATAAGATAGCCTACTGCTGTTTCCTTAACGAACTTTGTAACGCCTGCTGTTGAAGCGTGTGCACGGTGAGCTGAACCGAAAGCGTCCATAACGAATACTTCGTTGTCAACGAGGTCTGCAAGCTCCTTGGAGAAGTCTTCGCCGTTCTTTGTCTCTTCTGCGCCACGGAATCTTGTGTTTTCGAGAACTACAATTTCTCCGTCAGCCATTTCAGCAACAGCCTTCTTGGCATTTTCACCTACAACGTTGTCGTCCTTAGCGAATACTACCTTTGTGTTTACAAGCTCTGCAAGTCTTGCAGCAGCAGGAGCAAGTGAGAACTTATCCTCAGGACCATTCTTCGGTTTACCGAGATGTGAACAAAGAACGATCTTTGCTCCGCCCTCAACGAGCTTATTGATAGTAGGAAGAGCAGCCTGAATTCTGTTATCGTTTGTGATAACGCCGTCCTTGAGCGGAACGTTGAAATCAACTCTTACGAGAACCTTTCTGCCCTTTACATTAATGTCGTCTACAGTAACTTTGTTTAATCCTGCCATTGGTATGACATCCTTTCGTTATTAAGATACTTTGTTAAGCGTTGTTAATATAATAACAACCTTCAATATTATTTTACACCATTTTTAAAAATTTTTCAAGTGTTTCAGGAATTTTTTTCATGATTTTTTATAAAAAATATCAGCAATCGGATAAAACGGCGATATTTCAGGAATTCAAATCAATCCTCAAATGTGACATAGTCGGAATTATAATACTCGGGCAGAGCTTTTTCGAGACCGTTTCCGTAGTCCACAAGATTATTTTTAACCGTAAAATCGCTGAACCATCCGTCAACAACATACATTCTGCGGCTTGTATCAATTTCACCGTATTCTCTGTCCATGTAAAGGGTATTATTTTCAAACCTGTTATGATAGCCCCAGCCGTCTGCCTGATCGTGAATCTCAAATGCTGCAACTATTTGGGGATTATTATTTCTGTAACCGATATTATCATGAACGTAACACTCGTTTCCGGCAATATCGATAAAGCTTCCGGCGAAGTTTTGTCCGCTCATGCCGTCGCCGTAAAAAGTACAGTTAAAAATTTCTGTTCCTGTCGTAAATTCTTTTACATCAACGTGTTCAGCGGCAATATTTTTAAACGTGCATCCATCAACTGTATTATTGTCGCACTTATAATCAAATCCAGTGACCGTATACGAGCTTCCGATATAAACTCCCTCGCCGTAACCTGGAGTGATAAGACCGCTGTCATGAATATTGCAGTTCTGAACAAGACAATAGGAACTTCCGTCACGAAGTGCGACTGCTTCCGAGCCAGTATTTCCAATGTCGCAATTGCGGATAATGGTATGATTGGAATTATCAAGCACTATTCCCTTTTGCGAAGTTGTTATGATAAGATTTTCAACTATCCAGTAATCGCCGGTTATTTGCAGAACATATCCGTTTTCCGCAGTTGTACCTGTGATGACCGGAGGATTTTCCGGATCAGCCGCCGTAAGAATTATCGGAGCTTCCTTTGTTCCCTCAGCAGACGTATCAATTTTCTGCGCTCCCTGATAAGTGGTATAATCATATGTTCCCGGTGCAGCTAAAATAATGTCTCCCGGCTGAGCATTTCTCACTGCGGCAAAAAGCTCCTCAATATTGAAAACTTCAATTTTTCTTCCCTGTGTTTCAGATTTTTTTTCGATTAGCTCATTTCGCATAAGACAAAGATCAAACGAATCAAGAACTCCGTCTTCACAAAAATCACCCATTTTCCAGTTTTCAAGCTTTACGCTGTCATTTAGAAGCCATTTTTGTACTAAAACAAGATCTGAAACATTAAATTCTCCGTCTGAATTAACATCGCCCTTTATTTCTGACAGCGATTCGGCTGAAACCGCTGTCGGTATTACAGAAAACGTCATGATTCCTGCAATGATTGCTGAAAAAAACTTCTTGTTCATAGCTATTCCCCTTTTAAGCAGTTATTTTTTAGGTTTCTTTTTCTTAGGCTCAGGAAGTTCATCATACATTGAATCAAGCAATTCTGCCAGAAAAGTCCTGTTATCAAGATCTTCGACCAGAAGCATTTCCTTTGCTCCTTTGTAGGGCAATTCATACGGAGCTTCAGGCATAAGCTTTTTAGCTGCTCCTACCGGTTTAACAAGAAATCTGTTATCATATATTCCACCGGCTGCTTTGCCTCGATAATATATTATATACTCGCCCATCATAGCTCTGTGGGAAATGCCGTCAAGATCGGACAGCTGTTCTAAAACAAATTCAAGATAATCTTTGCTGGAAGCCATTTTTCCACCTCGTATCTACCATGTATTGTTATTACCAATTATACCATAGCTTGCAGATAATTACAAGTGAAAATCAAATTTTCAAATTATTTTTGCTATAATGTTATCTTATCCTTGACTTAACGGATGATAAATGGTAAAATAAAAATGATTGTTTTTATATTCACACATCTAACGGAGGTATTTTATGATAAAGGTTACTCTTCTTGAACATACACCGGAACCGGAAAAACTTGCGGCAACTGCTGCAAAACTCTGCTATTCAGGCAGCGATATCAATTCGCTTCGTGATGGACTATCCGCTGAAAAAATAAAAGATTTTATCAATATGCTCGTTTCTGTCGGTCATGAAAGCGTTATGGAACACGTCAGCTTCACTTTTGGGATTGAAGGCATCTCCCGTGCCTGTTCCCACCAGCTTGTCCGTCACAGAATCGCTTCATATTCTCAGAAAAGCCAGCGGTATGTGAACGAAAATGGTTTTGAATTCGTTACTCCGCCGGCTATTGAAGAACTTCCTGAAGCAAAGCAGGAATATGACAGCGTAATTCGTACAATAACGGAAAGCTATGCCAAAATCGCAGATATGCTCACTGAAAAACATAAAGCAGATTTTATGGCTCAGGGGCTTGACGAAAAAAGCGCTTCTTCCAAGGCACGCAAGCTTGCAAACGAGGATGCACGTTTTCTTCTTCCCAATGCCTGTGAAACGAAAATCATTGTTACAATGAATGTACGCTCGCTGTTTAACTTTTTCCGTCACCGCTGCTGCAACAGAGCGCAGTGGGAAATAAGAGAAGTTGCGGTTGAAATGCTCCGTTTATGCCTTGAGGTCGCTCCGAATATTTTTTCTCATGCAGGACCTTCCTGCGTGGATACGGGAAAATGTCCTGAGGGAAATATGTCGTGCGGAAAAATGCATGATGTTGTTGATTATTTTTCTTCTATGAAAAATAATCATTGATCAGGAGGAAGCTATGCTTGAATTCAGGGATATTGAAATTACTGATAAGAAAAAGATAAATGCTGCTCTTGCACAATCGGATTTTATGGGATGTGAATACAGTTTTGCCAATAATATGGCTTGGAAACGTCTTTCTGATTCAAAAATCTCATTTTATAAAGATTTTTATATCTGCGGAGCTTTCGGCTCTGATGACGGTGTTCCCCATTTCATTTTCCCTGCCGGAAAAGGCGATTATCAGGATGTTTTCAGCGAACTGAAACGTTTCACGGATTCGATCGGAAAACCTTTGATCCTGACCGGAGTTACAGAAAAGCCGCTCGCACTTCTTGATGAACTTTTCCCTGATAGTTTCACTTGTGAATTTGATCGTGACAACTCAGACTATATCTATAATTCGTCCGATCTTATTCAGCTCAGAGGAAAAAAATATCACGCCAAAAGAAATCATCTTGCAAGATTCAGCGAATACGAATACGATTATAACGCTGTTTCCGAAAAGGATTTCGACGACTGCATCAGTTTCTGCACTATGACTTACAACGGCAAAGAGGGCTATAACGATCATTCATACATTGCAGAGCAGTACGCAATAAATACTTACTTCACCTATTTCAATGAACTTGGTCTTAAAGGCGGTATCATTCGTATCAACGGACAAACTGCCGCTGTCACAATAGGAGAAAAGCTTTGCTCTGATACCTTCTGCGTTCATATCGAAAAAGCCGATACAAGCTTTAACGGAATCTACGCCGGAATAAATCAGCGCTTTGCAGAAACAGAAGCTTCAGAATTTAAATTTATAAACCGTGAAGAAGATCTCGGCATAGATGGTCTGCGTAAAGCAAAGCTTTCTTATCAGCCGGCTTTTCTTCTGAAAAAACATATCGTTACTTTTAAATAATGAAAGGATTTTTATTATGATCTACATTTTTCTTGCAAATGGATTTGAGGAAACAGAAGCTATAGCGCCGATTGATCTGCTCAGAAGAAGCGGAAAACAAGTTGTTACAGTCGGCATCGGCGATAATATTATAACCAGCTCTCATGGAATCACCGTTGTTACAGATACTATTGCTCAGGAAGCGGCTCTGAATGACGAGCTGGAAATGATCGTTCTTCCGGGAGGTATGCCCGGAACACTTAATCTCGAAAACTCGGATTATGTTCAGAAAGCAATTGATTTCTGTGTTGAAAATAATAAATTTATCGGAGCAATTTGTGCTGCGCCTTCAATACTCGGTCATAAAGGACTGCTTAAAGGTAAAAACGCCGTTTGCTATGAAGGATTTGAAACTCAGCTTGAGGGAGCAGTAATAGGTAATTCTGCCGTTGCCGAGGACGGAATTTTCATAACTTCAAGAGGCGCTGGAACAGCTATTGAATTTGGCCTTAAACTGGTTGAAAAGGTAGTTTCAAAAGCTGAAAGCAACAGACAGCGTTCAGCTATCATGTTTGCCTGACATGAACGAAAAAAAAATCCTGAGAGTTGATTTTTCACGAATCAGAGCCAACATTACCGATAAATCCGCTAAAGATTCTCTTATAGCCAAAAGAGTTGCAGAAGACAGCAGAGTTATAAAAGCAAACTGCATACTCCTTTACGCTTCGTTCCGTTCGGAGATCGACACATGGAAGCTCACCGGACTGCTTCTTGAAAAAAATATCAGGATCGCATTTCCGAAATGTCATGAAAACGGCATTATGACTTTTCATATCGTGGAAAATATCAATGAACTTCATACGGGAGCATTTGGTATATCTGAACCGGATATTTCTCTTCCTGAACCGGAAATAACTCCTGATACAGTCTGCATCGTTCCGGGACTTGCGTTTACCGAAAACGGCGGTCGGCTTGGTTACGGCGGCGGATTTTATGACCGTTTTTTTGAAAAAAATCCGGATATATGCAAAATTGCGCTTTCATACGAAAAAATGATTACTCAAAAACTTCCCCTTTCCAGTCATGACCTTAAAGTCGATTTAATTATAACAGAAGAAAGGACGGTGTTCTGTAATGCAGAATAACGATGATCTTATAAATGATATTCTCAAAGAGCTTGACGATGATAAAAAAAATCGTTCTGCCGCTAACGAAAAAAATATAAATCCAGAGGAGATTCCCGCCGAAAAATTGGATTCCGGAAATGATATTCCAAATGAAGCGGTACACGAACATGAAGTTCATCCGCAGATTTTTCCAGAAAACGTTCCTTCTCCCGATGAAAATTTTTCATCAAGTGATAAAACGAATAATATCGACGATTATTTTCACGGTACCGAACCTGAGTTTTATAATGAACAGCCAAATATCAGACCTGCTGAAAGAGCCAATATTCCCAAAAAGAAGAAAAAAAGAAAGAAAAAAAGCAATCGTCTGCCCGGAGTTTTAATTTTAACAACGCTTATTTTTGCTGTTTCAATTATTCTTTCAATGGTCATAATCGGTTTCGGAAAGGATATGCTGGGTATCGGAAAGGGCGACACAACAAAGCTTATCATAATTGAAGACGGTTCTACTACGGAAGATATTGCTCAGATGCTTAAAGACGAAGGCATTATCAAATCGCCGAAATTTTTCGTTATGTTCTCACGTTTGAGAAAGGCGGATTCTTCCTATATTGCAGGCGAACATTTTATTCGCCCGAATATGGCTTACGAAACTATTATCCAGAATCTGACAACAGACGAAATAGAGAATAAGGAAATTATTGAGGTTACTTTCCCCGAGGGCATAACTCTCCTTGATGCTGGCGCTATTCTTGAAGAAAAAGGCATATGCTCCAAAGATGACTTCATTTTTAATTTCAATGCCGGAGGATACGGATTTGCTTTTGAAGAAAGACTCCCCATAAACTCAGGTCTGAAATTTATGCGTATGGAAGGATATGTTTTCCCCGATACTTATTTCTTCTATGAGGATATGGATCCCGAAAAGGTTTGCCAGAAAATATATCTTAATTTTGAGCAGAAAATGACAGAAGAACGTTACGCCAAAATGGAATCGCTTGATCTTTCCCTTGATGAGCTGATAACCTTTGCTTCTATCGTTCAGAAGGAAGCCGCTACAACCGACACGATGGTAACTGTAGCTTCCGTTTTCTGGAACAGACTTAATAACAAGGATAAATTCCCACGCTTACAGTCCGATCCGACTTCAAATTATGCAAACAACGTTATAAAACCAAATATGGATGTATATGACAAAACTATGATAGACGCTTACGATACTTACGAAGGAACCGGACTTCCTCCCGGAGCTATCTGTAATCCCGGACTGGAAGCTATCGACGCAGTTCTGGAAAACTTCCCGACCAATTATTACTACTTCATTGCCAATATCTATACGGGACAAACTGAATTTGCTGAAACTCTCGAAGAACATGAAGCAAATCAAGCACGTATCGAAGAAGAAGTAAACGCTTATCTGGCTTCCTCTGAAGCTGCTGAACAGGGGGAAAACAGCGATGAATATTAATAAGCTTGAGGTTCTTGCTCCGGCTGGAGATGAAGAACGCTTCAATGCTGCGGTTAATTACGGAGCAGACGCAGTTTACCTTGGAAGAAAGCAATTCGGTATGCGTTCCTCACCGCTTAATTTTGATTTTGAACAGCTTATTTCGGCTGTTAATGCTGCTCATGCAAAGGGCATAAAGGTTTATCTTACGTGTAATACTCTGCCGAGAAATGACGAGATTCCTTACTTTGAAAAGTTTGTCAAAGAAGCCGTAGAAGCAAAGGTGGACGCCCTTATCGTTGCGGATATAGGATTGCTTATGCTTATAAAACGATACGCTCCGGATATGGAGATCCATATTTCAACTCAGACAGGAATCGTAAATTATGTTACTGCCCGTGAGCTTTATGATCTTGGCGCAAAAAGAGTAGTTCTTGCAAGAGAGCTTTCTCTTGATGAAATTGCCGAAATAAGGGCAAAAACAAGTCCTGAGCTTGATATTGAGACATTCGTTCACGGAGCAATGTGCGTTTCTTTCTCGGGAAGATGTCTGCTTTCGCAGTATCTTGTAAACCGTGATGCAAATCGAGGGGAATGCGCTCAACCGTGCAGATGGGGATATCATCTTGTAGAAGAAAAACGTCCCGGTGAATTCTTCCCCGTATTTGAGGATGAAAAAGGAACCTATATCCTTAATTCCAAGGATATGTGCATGATAGAACACATTGACAAGCTTGCTGCTGCCGGAGTTACAAGTCTTAAAATTGAGGGACGTGCTAAGTCGGCTTACTATGTTACTGTTGTCACAAACGCTTACCGCATGGCTGTGGATGAGTATTATAAAAACCCTGATAATTTCGTTCTTCCGGATTGGATAAGAGACGAGGTTTATAAAGTCAGTCACAGAAAATACTGCAACGGCTTCTTTTTCGGAACTCCGGAACAGTCGCAGTATTACGAAAACAGCGGATATATCAGGGAATACGACGTAGTCGCTGTTGTTGAAAAATGCGAAAACGGCACGGTTTACTGCACTCAGCGCAATAAATTTTTTGCCGGAGATACTGTTGAACTGCTTGCACCGTCGCAAAAACCTGTAACACTGATCCTCAATAAAATTTTTGACGAGAACGGAAATGAGATCGAAACTGCAAATCATGCTATGATGAATTTTTCATTCGAGTCAGATCTCGTTTTTCCTGAAGGAACTGTTATCAGAAAACAAGTTGAAAAATAATAATTAGCCTTGCCTCTTTCCTGACATACATCGGGAAAGAGGCAAAAAATAAGCTCTGGGTGGTTTACATGAAAGAAAGTATATTGATCGTTGATGATGAAAAAGAAATTGCCGATCTGATAGAGCTGTATCTGAAAAACGACAGCTACACGATCTGTAAGGCATATTCTGCGCAGCAGGCTCTTGATATTATCGAAAAGGAAACTATTCAGCTTGCTCTGCTCGATGTTATGCTTCCGGATATGAACGGATTTGATTTGTGTAAAAAAATCCGTGAAAAATATATGTTTCCGATTATTATGTTAACAGCAAAGGTTAATGACCTGGACAAAATAACAGGTCTTACCATAGGTGCAGATGATTATATTACAAAACCGTTTAACCCTCTTGAAGTTGTCGCAAGAGTGAAAACTCAGCTAAGAAGATACACTTGCTATAATACGGCAGACGTTATAAATTCTGCGGAGTATTACGATTCTGGCGGACTCTATATTTGTCATGAAACGCATAAATGCGAACTTTATGGAAAAGAACTTTCTCTTACTCCGATCGAGTTTGATATACTCTGGTATCTTTGTGAGAAGCACGGAAAAGTTGTAACATCAGAGGAATTGTTCGAGGCTGTATGGGGAGAAAAATACCTCAACAGCAATAATACTGTTATGGCTCATATTGCAAGACTGCGTGAAAAGCTTGGAGAGCCTCCGAGAAATCCGAAATTTATTAAAACCGTGTGGGGAGTTGGATATAAAATTGATTCATAAAATATGGAAATATGTACGATTCATTGCTATTCCGCTGATATGCGTTCTCGTATGCTGCTTGATTTACAGTATAATGGATGCTCTCTCTATGGGATTTATTGCTGATTGGTTTTATAAAACATTTGCATATGAAACTTATTCATATTCAGAATATGAAACCATTATCACTCAATCTTATGACTGGAATCTTATAAAAGCTTATTTTCTTCAATTTTTCCTTATTATAGCTGCAATTATTTCGTTGTCGGGAATGATAATTTCAAATTATAAAAAACGAAAGCATAAACGTGAAAATGCTCATACAATTGCCGAATACATGAATCGCTATATTTTAGAAAATACTCCCATGCCCGTAGAAACTCCTCAGGAATATACAGAAATATTTACTCAGATATCAAAAATCAGATATGAGATACAGAATAAAGAGCAAAAGCTTCGGGCTGAAACGGAACGCAAAAACGATCTTGTAACTTATCTTGCTCACGATCTGAAAACTCCGCTGACAAGTGTTATCGGTTATATGACGCTGCTTCGTGACGAACCTGATATTTCGGAAGAACTCCGCAGCCGCTATACGGAAATTTCTTTGAAAAAAGCTGAACGTCTTGAAGAATTGATCAACGAATTGTTTGAGATCACACGTTTTAATATTTCAAAAATAGAACTTCAAAAGGAAAGTGTGAATTTATCATTGATGCTCGAACAAATCGTCTATGAATTCCGTCCTTTACTGAAAGATAAAAAGCTGAGCTTCTCCACGAAAATTGAACCGGATGTTCAAATTCACTGCGATGTTGACAAAACGGAACGAATAATTGATAATCTTATCAGAAACGCAATAAGCTACAGCTATCCGAATACGGAAATTCAAATTACATTGGAATCTGACGATGCTAACGTTACACTCACTTTCATAAACAGCGGTAAAACCATTCCTAAGGAAAAACTGGAGCGTATTTTTGAACAGTTTTTCCGTTTGGATTCTTCAAGAAGCAGTTCAACAGGCGGTTCAGGTCTTGGACTCGCTATCTCAAAACAGCTTGCTGAAGCGCATGGCGGTACGATCAGTGCCGAAAGCAGTGATGAAATTATCCGGTTTACTGTAAAGCTTCCTTTTGATCGTAAGAAAATCGTATGATTTTTGCAACAAAACTTTATATTTCCCGACAGAAAAAACTAAAGCAAAATATCTCCTGTTATGTTAAAATAGATACATGACAGGAGATATTTTATTGTTTCGTCAATTAAAGTTTTCTCTCTTTTTTGTTAACAAATTATTTACACATCTTACCGCACATCTGTTATATCTTTTGCGTTAAACTTTATGGACGCATAGAAAGTTAAATTCAAGGACTGATTGACGGTATAGCGTAATTAAAGGAGATAATGCTTTATGACAAGAAAAGGAAAAGCAGTTATAATTTTAACAATAGTAATAATTCTATCCGTAGTAACAGTGATATTCAAAAAAAGTAAACATAATACTTCGGATGACGTACGACGCATTGAGAAATATTCTGTTATTTCGGAAACTACTCAAAAGCATGAAGAAGTGCAGGATATAATTGATAAAATAAATGAAATGCCAGTAAATTCAATTATAAAGAATTGTGATGATTGGCGGTTGATACTTGTAAACAATGATCATCCAATTCCAAAAGATTATCAAGCGGAATTAACTCAGCTTTCAAACGGAATATATGTTGATTCAAGAATATATTCCGATCTTCAGCAAATGTTTGATGATGCACGAAATGAGGGAATATATCCTATCGTAAGTGAAGGTTACAGAACGCATGAAGAACAAAAGAACATGATGCAAAGCAGGGTTGACAGCTATATTGCAGAAGGATATTCGCAAAGTGAAGCCGAAAGCCTTGCAAAGGAATGGGTTGCCAAACCCGGAAACAGTGAACATGAGCTTGGATTGGCTCTCGATATAAATGCAGATCCTTCTTATTCTTCAGACTATGATGTTTATAACTGGCTTGCGGAAAATGCCTATAAATATGGATTTATTCTTCGCTACCCACAGGGCAAAGAATACATAACA
>ENA-UOJL01002096-UOJL01002096.1-human-gut-metagenome-genome-assembly--contig:-P47-NODE-2096-length-17729-cov-14.317529_pt1 | contig 17729 bp, 15 predicted proteins | sample MGYA00242347_ERZ723894 | MGnify/ENA metagenome assembly ERZ723894
TGTGGGACTTCTCCGTTATCAAAGACCTTTTGATGAATCCCGTCTACACCGGGGAGTTTCCCAAAGTTAAAGATACTATACCCAAATCCACGCTTACGTTACTTCCAGAACACGCTGTTGTGCGGTTACTCGGAATCGAGTGCCAGTTCTTGGTTACCTCTTGACAAAGAGAGCGTGTCATCTATATGCATAGCAACCGGCAGGTGCTTTCACACACCTGCCGGTTGTTGATGTTTTCACGAATCGAATTGAATCAGGACTGTTGGCTCATCAATGATGTCCCTGTCCGCTTTGATCTCAAACCCAACTTCGATCTCACTGATGTCAGAGACCGAGGCAATCTGATTCTCCTCCAGCGATGATTCCTGCAGTCTGATCTCTAGCGCGGCAGATTCTCCGTCAGCAAGCTCTGCGCTGTAGAAAGAGTAGTCTGTCATGTAGCCATTTACAGAGAGCGAATCGTACGTGTCATCAATCGTGAGAGTTCTCCCACTTGTATTCTCGGCGAGCATGAGTACATACATATCGGAGCTGTATTCGGACGAGTCTTCCAATATGGTCTTTGCGACAATTCGCAATCCGTTATTTCGATAGACCTCCTCGCCTGTGGCATCATATCCTGTGTCCACACCGGGAACCATGATTTCGATAGAACGTTCCTCTGCGATATAGTTCCCGTTGGGGTCAAGCTGATTCAGCGACAGGGCAACAGAGCCGACCTCGTTGATACCATAGATGCTCCAGTGTTCCGGGGCCAGCACGGAGGAAAGCTCCACAACAATGATACACCGTTTGCCAGGATTGATTGCAGTGCTTGACCAAGTGGAACTGCTTACGACCAAACCATTAAGCGCAATATCGGATGTGGACAGATACACCATATCCTCTGTCCTGTTTTCCAGTTCCAGAAGCAGGGAAGTCTCGCCGTCTTGATTTACCATCACACCACTTGATAGCAAAGTTATATCATTCACATTATAGAGATTCTCTTGTGAGAAATGAGTGATATCGTAACCATAGGCGTTCATGGTAGCGCGGTCGGTGATCGCATTTTGGTAGCGGTCCTCGCTGTAATCATAGCCATCAAATGCAGACGTTCGTACCTGCCTGGGGCCGGAATATGTATGGTTGTAGTCCTCGTCTGAAATGTCAAAGCCAATCTCTATATCAGCGATCTCATCGATGCCGTATAGCATCAGCCCACTATAACTGAAGCTGATGGTCTCGTTCGCTTTCTTGCCGTCTGCAACATCGCAGTTCAAATAGCCTTCGCTAACCATATAGCCATTGATAGAGTTGCAGCTATAGCCAAGGGAACCACTGATAAAAGACAGGTCTTTTCCGCTGTTGTTTTCGATGGTGAGTGCCAACTCTACCGAATAGTTTGTATAGTTCAAGCCGGTCGCGGTGATCCTCACCCCATTCTCATCGACCATTACAGTCTCGGCGATAGAGGCGGTTTGGATGAATCCGCCCAACTGCTCATCTGGCAGTTCCGACTCATCGGCTGGCGGCATGGTTTCCTGAACGTTGCTTTCGGACTGCGTTTGGTTCCCTGCCTCTTCCGCGGTGTCCGTGTTGCTGTTGCAAGCGACAAGCGAAACGATTAGGCAAATCGCCAGCACCGATGAAATCCATTTTTTCATTTGTTTCCTCCTTTCCTGATCAGACGGGGAAATCAATCCTCGTCATCGACCTCCTCAACCACAAAATCAACATCTTCTGGCGGGGTGTATGCCTGCCCTGCCAAGTCGAGAACCTCTGCGCCTTCTGCAAAAGCTCCGCTGCACTCACGGGCGTAGTCTTCTGCATCCTGCTCGTTGTCAAAAATTTCGTCTTCGGTGTCCAGCACATCCCCCGTGTAGGCGTTTACCATCTGAACAATAAACTTAGACATAATCCGTTCCTCCTTAAATTGTAGCATTATGTTCTATGCCAGAGTTTGCCGCCACATCAGCTTCCGGCAAACCAGCACAGTTCCCACACCGTTGTTCGTATATGGATGTCGCAAACTCCAGACAGGCATCCGCCGTATTGCGCTCCACTTCTTTGAGACGGTCTTGGTAGAATCTGCTCAGAAGCATCGTACTAACTCCGATCCCAATTGAGAATGCTAGTGCCGTAGCACATGCTCCTTTCATTACACCAGCCTTCTGACCTGCCTTCCACAGGGTCACGATTCCCGCACCCATGTCGCCGTTGCCCAAGGAATACAAGGCGTGCGTCATATCCGGCGCGCGACCTGCGCTCGCATCTAAAACCTGGCTTATCAACGCGCCATTTTCCACAAACACTTCACCTCCGTTTTCTCTTTCTATTTCCCTGTAAAGCCTAAGTCGGACATTAGGCTGATTCATGTAATCGCCATCTGGCCCTATCTGCGTTTTTTCGCAATTCGACCTTCGCCACCCGATGAACGGTTCAGAATGGGGCTGTGCTGTGCGATCTTCATACGTTCGTGCTCTCTGCGTGTGGCTGAGGTAGAACGCCCATCAGCAATTTTGTACTCCACGGTTCCGCCATGAGGGAGTTTTCCGTTTCGGATATGTTCCTTGGTGCGCCGGTTCAGATTGCAGGTTTCACCGATGTAGCAGAGGATGCCAGTGTTGTCCCGCAGTCGGTATTCACCTGGACAGGAAGGCGGTTTGGTGCCTCGCCCTGTTGAGAGATTGTACTTGTTTGGTCTTCCGGGTTTGTAGATACTCATGTACTATAACCTCCTTAGCGTTTATGTGTGATGGCAATAGTTGCCGCCAAACCTGGGAGAGCAACAGCGGCAATGCTAGCAGCCACATTACCCCAATTGATCTGCCGAAACCACGGGCGTTCTGTTTGAGTAACCGCGTTTGCTGGTGTAGGAGCTTTGGGTTCCAAATGGATATTGCCAGTTTTGCCTGAGGCTTCCTCGATCTGGACCATCAGTTTGGCATAGTCGGCAATGATCTCATCACATCTCACGCTGCAAAGAGCACGCTGCTCTTTGTGGTTCGCGAGAATGGTCTCGGCAATTTTCTCGACCTGTTCGGCTGTCAGAGATTCACCGGTTTTCGCATAGGACTTGATTTGGTAGGAAATACCTGCGCCGCAGCTGATTGGAACCTGATGATAGTTGTCTTGTATCTGTACCCGCTCATTCGGGAAGAGAAGCAGATTATGATAATGAGCCGGAAAGATCTCCTGCAAATACTCCCGAAGCAGCGCTTCCTTCGCGCTCATGCGTCCGGGAAGGTCGTAGATGATATCGCTGCTATCATCGCGGATAAGAAGACCGTTGGGCGAGATTTTCACCGCTGTGCCCCAGTTCTTGACTTCAATTACGAACATTCCGTAAGGTGCAACCACGATCGCATCGTACTCAGCCTGGGCATCCTCGTCCTCCAGTTGGACGTTGTAGAGGATGCGGACGCTCTTATCGAAGGAAAGGAGTTTCAGCGCTTTCCTTGCAACACGCTCGCCGCACATTCCCTTGATGAAACTGCCGATGGTATATCCGAGTTCGTCCATATTGGCTTTGAAGCGATGGTATGTCTCGGTCCCGTCCAGGCCATATTCCTTGGCAAGCGCTTCAAAGTGGATCATAATGTCCCGGTCACGGAGGTTCTCTGCATGGGTCTTTTCAAAGACGCCCTGCGCCAGGGCACTCTGCAGCGCCTTCAAATGGTCTACCACTTCCTGGTTAGTGTACATGACATCAGGCTTGGTTCCCAGCCCAACGAGGGGTTCGATGATTTGATTCATTCGGGTGTTAGTCATTTTGTGTTCCTCCCTTTCACTTGAACTAATTTTAGTTTAGCACAGGTATTTTTCTATCTGGTTTTACAAGTGCAAGTCGGTTTGCAACGTGCGAGATTGTTGTAATTGTCTGTTACGATAAAAGCATACCACCTCGTTATTCACAGCTGGTTTTATCAATGCAGAATGCCAGAGCTTGGACGATGATCGCGCAAGCTCTGGCATTCAGAAGGAATATTAAGTTTACCTGTTTGTTATGATGTTACGGACTTCGTCTGGAATGACAACTCGGTTTTTAAGGTCAACGATTTCTTCATTCTCGGCCTCTATGCGTTCGATAGTTTTTTGGCACCATTCAAACTGGTGCGCCTTAATCCCTACTTCCCATAGATGGTCACAAAGCTCTTGCCTTATGTGTGCGTACGAATCCATATTGGCGTGTTTTGTGCAAATGCGTGTTCCCTCATAGAGCAATGCCATGGCCTTGTCATAGCAGTTCAACTCGAAGTATATGTTGGCACATGGGGTAATAACTTCCTCGATTTTCTGCAAGTCTGTTGGAATGATGATGTCCGATAACTCACGAGCCTCTTTAACAAACACATCTGTTGACACCGTATCATCACGTTCCAAGGCAAAATACCAAGCACAGACCAAATTGTATTGTAGACGAACATAAGCAAATTGCAGCGTATTTTCTGTGATTATCTTTTTTGCCGTTTCGATAAGGGCGCCAATTTCCTTTTCTGTACCTCGTCTGCCTCGCATTAGAACTGTAGCCTTTGCCAGAATATTTTTGGCGTACAAGTGATTGCCATCGTAGGAAATCCCCCGCTTTGAATAGTGAAGTGTTTTTTCAATGGCATCAAGCATCTTGTCTAGTAAGAGCACTTCATCGGGGTTGTCCGCATCGTAAGCTCCATCAAGAAGTATATCATAATAATCGGAAACCATATTATAATAAATAGCATAAGCCTCTCTCTTGCGGAAATACTTAGCCGCTTTTCCTGCGGTATCCAGCAATGACTTCATAGCTTTTGTGTCGCCATGGGCAGCATGAATTGAAAAAACCAGTTCATAAATTTGCATAATGCCAATTGCATCTTGCCTTATATCACGTTTGGCATTTGTATAATCACCAAAGTCAATGGTTTTTGCATTTTCAGCAAGAATTCGGCTCGTTTCCGAAAAAATAAAATCTTCTCTGTATCGTGGCATATTAAGCAATACTGTAATTTGCAAATTTATGTATAGGTCTGTATCATAAATCACTTTCTCACGTTGACATTGTGTAATGATATTTTCTGCTTGGGAAAGCAGCCATGTCAATTTTTTGATGTCTGCGGGAGCTTCATCTTTGATACGTGCAGATCTTTCACGATAAACCGCTCCGGCAAGTCCATGTTTGTCATACTGTTTTTCGCACCACCTGCGGCTACAAGCATTCAGTTTTCGAAAAATCCATTTGTTTCTTAGCTCTGGCGGCAGTTCAGCACTACCTGCCATGATTTGATGCCGCAATTTTTTTGGATAGTTGTTTTTGGTGGATTCCAGACGGATTTCCACATAGAAGTATGTCAAGAGCTGCTCTGCAGCATTGATATACTCCGGTGTCCAATCCCATCGGTGAACAGCTTCCTGAATAACACGGTGCATAGAAATCACATCACCGGAAATCATAAGCCAACCATCCTGAATCAGCTGATTCAAATCATCTTTTGATCCGAGTTTCATGATTTTTTGGAATTGGTTAATATCAATCCCGTTATCTCCAATCAAAGAGGCAACTTTCATTAAGGCTTTCTTTTCGATAGAAAGCGCACTTGCCTCAAAGAGGGCATCAATGATATTTCCGATTGTGTCATTGGTTAGCTCGAAGTCTTTTTCGTAATCTACCTTTTCTGGAGCGATGGCGGAAAAGCCGTATTCGTTCATTAAGGACAAAGCGCTTGAAATAGTGATATGGCTGTTCGCAATCTGCTTTGCGATTAACTCTAGGACAAGAGTGTGCCCTCCTATACGTTTCAAAATCTGTTCAAAGCTGTCCTGCTCTTGATCCGCAATCGGACGACCAAGGTTGTCCTCAAAAATGCGGAGAAGTGCGCTCTTGTCTGAAACCGCGGAGAGTTTCATTATATGGCAGGTCCGATAAGAGGGGACCTTACGGCTCAAAAGGATAACCTTTAACTCCGTGGAGAGGAGAGCCCTCAGATCATCATCAATCTCGCCGGTGAAATTGTCGATCACTAAAACGGAAGTGATCCCTCTTACAAGCTCACGAATCTTTTGGAGCTTTTTGTAAAAGTACTTGGTACCAGCCTTGGCTTGTTCATCCTGTCTTAACGTATTGATTTCAATATTGCTGTCATTCGATATGGTGGCTTCGATGCTGCCTTTGTAGTTGACATACAAAATTGTATCAAACATTCCTTTGCGGAGCGCCAGATACTCTCTGATAAATGTGCTTTTTCCAATGCCACCCATGCCGGTGACAAATATGCAGTTATATTCGGCGTTAGCCAAGAGCTTGTCCAAGTCTTCGAACTCGCGTTCACGCCCATAGAAAATTTTGGGTTTTACAATTCGGGTAGAGTAGATTCTCGGCATTAAAAGGTCAGCGTACTTTTCAATTATCTGCAACTGCTCTACGACTTCCCGCATACTTTGGTATCTATCCGCGTAATAAACAGCCAAAGCATGATGGAAGAAGTCACTCAAAGAGCTAAAAAGTTTGTCATCACACTTTTGAAAATCATATTGAATTTTAGAAAAATCAAACTCGGAATCCGTTTCACAATCGGGTGCAGTAGGCGTATATCCAAACAGAAGATAAAATAGTAACGCACCTACGCCGTACACGTCCGTATGCGGGCCCAGCCGTTTGATTTTTAAGGTCCGAAGTTCAATAGGGGCAAAGCCCTTGGAGTAAGAAAGCCGTATATCGCTACAACCCAATTCACTTGGTTTTTTGAGCTCGTGGACGGAAAGCAGTGAATCGAAGTCAAAGAGTTGAACCTGCTTCTGGTATCCGTCAACAACGAGAACATTTTGAGGCTTGGTATCTAAGTAAAGATACCCTTGCTTATGAATGTTACCCAGGACATGCGCTACCTGCTTGACGAGCATAACACACTCTTTCAGAGTTTCCGGTTTATATGTCGCCAATGTTTGATTCGAAGAATAAGCGGATAAAATATAGTAAGTGCCGTTCTGCCTGAAAACATCAAGCTGATTTGTCATCGAGGAATAATTGGTGTCAGAGTAAAATAACTGGCTTGTGCGTGAAAAATCAGAGCGGAATTGCTCTCGACCTTGATTAAACGCTTCAGCATCCTCAGCCGATGGGGTTAAGCAGTTATTTCCGTTTCGGGAAATATTAAGCCTATAAGGATAGAACTCCTTTACTCTGTACAGCGTTTTATCTCCGGTATTGGTTACACGAGAGGCTTCATACACAATGCAAGAGCCACCACGACCGATTTCACTTTCAATGACACAATGAATTGCTTCACCTCTATCGTTACGCAAGCAAAGAGTGGTATTCTGTTTCAAAGCAATTCTATGGTCCATAAATTCACCGCCTTTTATCGTGTGACCTGATTATAGTGCATGGCTTTTGACAATTGGTTTTGTCGGCGCAAAATCAACTTCAGTAATTTTCTTTCTCTTTCCTCTCGGCAAAAACCTCTCCCATATAGTATCTGAAAGCCTCAAGCGGGGTCTCATCATTCAATGCCCACATAAAAAGCCAATCATACGGATTACCAGCATACAGTTCAGGATAACCTGCATAATAAAGTCTATTGTTTATTGTGTCAAAACAACGTTTGGAATCAGCGGGTTTTGCTAAGTAACAAGCGCCATTTTGGCTAATGATTATTCTTGCCCAATAAGTATAAAAGGTGAGGAAGATTAGCATTTTTCGAACAATCTCGTTATCTCCGACCAATTCTCCACGAATCAGCTTATCAATATTTTGTCTGTTAGGGAAACAGTAACCAGCTTTTAATGGAATTAGCTTGTTTGCAGACAGAACAGAAGTGAGTGAACGGTCATATTTGATAGAATATTCACTTTTCAATTCGTTTGTCAATCCGATTATTTGAGAAAAGATAGCCCAAGTAGAAGCATCCGGATCGGCAACGGCATATCTATTTGTTCCATTGATAACAGCTCCTTCTTTTGCGGCCAACCCATCTGCTTTAGAAATATCTGCCCATAGTTCTTGAATATATTTGATAGCAGTGACATTGTTGTACTGGAAGTCATCGATATTGTCACTAATATACTGTATAAGTGTTTCGCTATCCTTGATACTATCAATGCAATCAATAATAGCTCCAGTATAGAGAACATCGCGTCCGGGAATGGCCTTCGCCTTTTTAGTTACGGGAATGCGGGCAAGAATAGCTTCTGCTTCGGAGTAAGAGAGGTTGTTTTTTATGCAGAAGTAATAAACTGCTTCTCTTATGGTATGGCAGTCAAAACTCCTCTCAAACTGAACACATCTGAAAAATTCGTTGGTTTCAACCACATCCAATCCTAGAGCAAAGCAAATTCTGTAAGCTGTTTCACGCTCAATTTCTGCATTGGGTGAAAACAATGCGCGGAAACTGTGTAAAGGCCTTATCCCCGCCTCCCTAAACCTTGAACTGAGGAATCGCGCCTTGGAAGCCGCATTACCTAAATCACCGGTATATCCATGTTTTGCAATGAAGGCGGTTAGCGCTTCACTAAAGCCTCGAAAAAGGCGCGCAATGTCAAGCAGTTTATCTTCAAAGTCATCATCGTCTATTGACAATGTCTCGGCCCAAGTATTAAGTAGCTCAGTATATTGACTCATATAGATACCCCATTTTTGTTGTAATGTCTAGCTATTAGTCTATCACATACCATAATGTTTTCTCAAGTCAGAGTGAGGGCTACCGGGGAATTGAAAAAGCGCAATCACATTGACACGAACAAAGCAATAATCATATAATACGGGACTATGCCGGATTGTTGGCAGCAAAGCAGGAGCGCATACTACATATACAAATAGAGATTTGCTGTATTCATAAGTCAATGCCGAATGCTTTCGATGAATTTTCTGGAATTTTTGCTTTATCAGAGTTTCCCAGAATTTTTCCGCCAAGCACAGTGTACCCAGTTGTATAAACGTAGGTCATAGTTCCTTCACAAGCCAGGTCTCTTTAGGTAAGGCTTTGTTGTTGCAGTTCAACAGTTCTTGGATCGCCAAATTGGCAAAGCGGTGAGTCCTGGATGTGTCCCACCCCACCAAGGCGGTAACTTCCGCCGTACCGCGTTCAAAATCGAACGAAATTTCTCCCCATTCGCCGTCGTTGTCCACCTGATACAGGTAGATAGCGGCGGCAATTTTTTGTTTTCTGCGGGTCTGCGATTTCCGTTTCAATCGAACCATGTGGATGACGCCAGCCTCTGTCAACAGACAGGCCAGATGTTCCACCGCCCGGCGATAGGCACGTTCCGCCCCGCTGGCGGTGCTGCCCTCAAACTGCACCGCCAAGTCCTCAAAGCTCATGCGGGTGCTGAGCGGGCTCACCCGACCGCAGGTCATGCAGACGGCGTTCCGCTTTTCCAAAAGGGTCTGTTCCCGGTAATCCAGCTTTTCAAAAGCCTCCCGAACAGCCTTGGCCCGGATGCTGTTCCATAGAATGTCCGCATAATTCCAGCTGTCGTCCCGGCTTACATCTTCTCCGGTCTCCTCCCCCTCTTCGTCCTGTACTGTCTGGTAGAAGGGCACCCGGCTGCGGTTGCACTGTGCCAACGCCAGGTACTCTGCGGCAGTCATTTCGGTGCAGTTCTGATGGTTGGCATATTCGGCGATGACATCTTTTGTGCTCTTGCCGGAATTGTTGTAGAGCCAGGCGATCCCACGAGCGGCCTTGTATTCGTCCAGAGATTGGAAGGAACCGGCCTCTTCCTGGCGGCGGCACTCCAGAAGTGCATTGCCGATAAAATAATGGGCATAGGTCAGAAAGTCCGCCTCCTTCATCGGGTCATAGCCCGGAAGGCAATCCAGCATGGCGAGGACACACCCCATTTTGTAGCCCAGGAACCGCTCCGGGTCATAGCGTTCCAGCCCCTCCCGCATCAGGAAACGGCGAACACGGCCATTGAGCCGGGTTTCATAGTGGTGCAGGAAGAAGGAGAAGTAGTCCAGGTTTCGCTCCCGCAGGGCGGCAGTGATGTAATCGTTGAGCGTTCCTGCCTCCGGCGGCTGCGGGTCAAGCTGAAAGACGCGCGCCGCCTCCCGCATAGTCAGCCCCTCCGGCTGGGCCAGAAAACCATATCGGGCGCAGTAGCCGTCCAACGCCCAAGTAAATTCCACTTCCGCCATTTCCTCACCGCCTTCCTATGGCACTACAAAGCCATTCGTCTCTTTGCCTCTGCAAGCAGGGCCTCCTGGGTCATTTCCTGCTCGTATCTGGTGCTGGCATAACTGTGGTCAGAGATCGCCCGCAGCATCTTATCCTTTGCCAGCTTTTTCATTACTTTGGCCAGTTCCGCGTCCAGCTTCCCACGGCGGGTACTCTGGAGGATGGTATTCATCCGACGGTTATAGACCGCCTTAATGGGGTGGTCTGCCGCCAGCTCCCGCTGTGCCCGCCCCCGCAGGTTGCCGATCTGACGGCACGTCCGGCCCCGCTTGTCCCCTGGAGCCAGACCGCCGCAGTATTTGGTGTGCCGGGCATCGGTGGTCAAAAACCACCGCCCGCAGATGGGGCACTGTCTGGGCGCATGGCCCACGCACAGACCCTCGAACAGGTCGGAGCGAAACATCCCCACAAAACTGACGTAGTGCATCCGCTTCACCAGCTGCGGTTCCGCCGCACCGGGGCGAATGGCGGAGACGTACTGCACCGAGGCGTTGGTCAGGGTCATCCAGGAGGGATTGCCGTCAGAGAGTGTCGGTTCTTCCTGGAAAAACTGCCCAAACAGTGCTGCATAGCCCTCCGCCGTGCGGTCGTGGCCGGGTTCATTCAGCTGCCGGGCAAACGGGAGCAGGGCGTCCTTGTACTGGCGGAGGGAATAGCTCAGATGTCCCAATACCTGGGTCATGCGGATCAGCTGCGCCGCCCTGCTGTGCTGGCCGGTCAAGGTGCAGAGCAGCTGCTCCTGCTGGGAAAGCTGCAAATAATCTCTTGCATCTTCCAGATACGCGGCAGAGAAAACATCCGCCAGTTTCTTCCCGAAGTCACTATTGGACAGCCGGGAGAACGGCGGCGTAACATCCATGAAGGAGAGGATGCCGCTGGCAGCGCCCTGCACTTGGGGCAGCAGCGTCAGATCCACCGTCCCCGTGTTCATCCCCTGCAGCAGGCGGTTCATCGTATCGCAGGGCGGGGTAAGGGTTTCAATCGCTTCAGCTGAAATGTTCAATACCTCGCAGCCAATGGTCCCCGTGGGCATGGCGCAGCCCTCGTAAGTCACGGTATCCTGCCAGAAATCCAGCGACAGCACTGCGTGGTTGATGATCTTGTCCATCGGCCTCCTCCTGTCATGTTTTTCTTTTTCTATCATAGCACACAGGCAGGGCTTTGTCATGTTTTTTGAAACGGCGCTGTCATGCCATCAGCCTGTTTTTTTCGATTTTCCCCATAACTGATACAGAGGGGTGAGAAACTTGCCCCATGCATCAAGAAATGGAGGGAATTGTATGAACCTGTTTGAAACCGTAAAAACCGCCGTCAACGCCAGGGAGGCTGCACAGCTGTATGGCGTTGCGGTCAACCGCTGTGGAATGGCGCTCTGCCCCTTCCACAACGACCACCACCCCAGCCTGCTGGTAGCAGACGACCACTACCACTGTTTTGCCTGCGGAGCGCACGGGGACGTCATCGACCTGGCTGCCAATCTTTTTGGCCTGAGCCTGTATGATGCAGCCCGAAAACTGGCGGCGGACTTTCATCTTGCGCCGGACAAGCCCCCGCCGGAATCCATCTGCCAAAAACTGAAACAGAAAACCAAGGCACAGCAGCTCCAGGAGGATGAGCGGCTGTGCTGTTCTGTTTTGGGGCAGTACCGCCGGACACTGGAAGAGTGGAAACTGCAGTATGCTCCACAGACACCGGAGGAAACGCTGAACGAGCGGTTTGTGGAGGCTTGCCACCGGCTTCCCTGGGCGGAGTACCTGTTGGGCGCCCTGCTGCAAGGAGATTCCCATGAGCGAGAGACGATAGTTCAGCAGCTGATGGCAGACGGAAGCATCCAAAAGATCAATCGGCAACTGAAAGAATGGAGAAAGGAGACAACACACAATGCGCAAAAACTCTGCTGTGCCGCCCAGTCACGGCGGCTGGCCCGCTTGGTATGACGGGAAGAACATCAACGAGGTGCTGTTCTGCGAGGAATTTCTGGCGGCCCACCCCATGAAGTGCATCCGGGGCAGGCTGTTCACGGTGGATGGAGCGGTGGAGGACGAGGCGGTGGTCAGCCAGCAGATCCTGGAGACGGTTTCCGGCTGCGTCACCAGCGGACTGTCCAAACTGGTGTCCAATCTGCTCGCCAGCATCAAACTGCAAGCCTACTCGCCGCCCCTTCCCATCGAGACCGACCGCATCCATGTGGCCAACGGCACCTATTTCATGGACGGCCGCTTCTCGCCGGAAAAGACCTACTGCAACAACCGCCTGGCCGTGGGCTATCTGCCAGACGCCCCCAGACCGGAGCGGTGGCTGCGGTTCCTCTCCGAACTGCTGGAACCGGAGGACATCCCCACCTTGCAGGAGTACCTGGGCTACTGCCTGCTGCCCACCACCAGGGCCCAGAAGATGCTGCTCATCATCGGCAGGGGCGGCGAGGGCAAAAGCCGGATTGGCCTGGTGATGCGCGCCATCCTGGGGGACAGCATGAACACCACCAGCATCCAGAAGGTGGAGAACAACCGCTTCAGCAGGGCCGACCTAGAGCACAAGCTGCTGATGGTGGATGACGATATGGATTTGAGCGCCCTGCCCAAAACCAACTACATCAAGTCCATCATCACCTCCGAGTGCAAGATGGATTTGGAGCGCAAAGGCGTCCAGAGCTACCAGAGCTTGCTCTATGTGCGCTTTCTCTGCTTCGGCAACGGGGCGTTGACGGCGCTTCACGACCAGTCCGACGGCTTCTTCCGGCGGCAGATCGTCCTGACCACCAGGGACCGTCCAGCAGACCGAGTAGACGATCCCTTCCTGGCAGAGAAGCTGGCAGCGGAGCGGGAGGGCATTTTCCTGTGGTGCCTGGAGGGGCTGCACCGCCTCATCGCCCAGAACTACCGCTTTACGATCAGCCCCAAGGCCCAGGAGAACGTGGAAACGGTGCGGCGCGGCAGCAACAATGTGGTGGAGTTTTTGCAGTCGGAGGGGTACATCCGCTTTCGTGCGGACTATGAGGCCAGTTCCAAGTCCATCTATGAGGCATATAAAGTCTGGTGCGAGGACAATGTGCGCAAGCCCCTGTCAGCTAACCGGCTCAGCTCGGAGATGACCCAGAATGCGGCGGTCTACAACGTGGAGCCCACCAACAATATCTACTCCGGCGGCAGGCGGGTGCGGGGCTTTGTAGGGATCGAGGTGGTCGCACGGCCCTTTGGCTGAAATTGAAGTGAGATTTTGCTGTACGTACTGTACGGTACGTATAGAGGATTTTCGCTTTTCCCTCAGAATAAGAAGGCAAAATGACTATGCAAATTTCAAGGCCTGTGCAAACCGTGAACTATTTCACGGCAGGAAGCACAGGCTTTCTTGTTTGGTGATTTACCGGGCAGTGAAGCCCCATCGCCCGGCGGTGAGGAAGCACACGGTCGCAAACAAAACACCGCCAGACGGTAAAGCCGGATGGGGTCACGTTTGAGTACCCCATCGCAGCGCAAATTACGAATGAAAGGCGTCCGTGCTCAAAAATTTTATCCACCGGTGACGGCACATCACCGGGAAATGAACACATTTCACGAACAAATGGAGGCAAAAACGACATGAAATCCAATCTGAGAAACGAGATCAAGGCATACATTGTGCGCTCCGGCTGTACGATGCAGGAGGTGGTAGACCTGCTTTCTGACGAACATGGTTGGAGCGACAGTGTTTCCAACCTGTCCAACAAACTCCAGAGGGAGTCTCTGCGCTACACCGAGGCCGTGCAGCTGGCCGATGCCCTGGGGTACGACATCGTGTGGCAGCGCCGCACCAAACCGTGACTCTCGTCCCCATCGCAAACAGCGCGCTGTTTGTGATGGGCAGTCAGCGAAAATCTTCCGCGTTATCGCTGACGCCAAAGAGTTGCGGCCCGATGTAGGGACGCAACTCTTCGGGCTGGATATGGAAAAGCGGTGGGGCAGATTTTCTATATCCAGCGGCGGGCATCGCAATGCCCGCAATCCCCCTCGGAGAGCCCACGGCACTTTGCAGCCCTTCGGGATGAAAGTGTTATAGTGGGTTATTACACTTCCCGCAGGAAGTGCATCCCCCGTCCCGCAGCCGTCCACGCCCCAACGAAAGGAGTTGATTTTTATGGCCAGAAACGATGGAATCGACCGCACCAGCGCCAGAAATGTGGATGTCCCGGACAAGGACATCGGCAACACCCAAAAGCACAACGAACGGGAAAAAGACAGCTACCGCAACCCCGATATTGTCCCGGAACGCACCCCGCTGAATATCCACTTCAAAGCCCCCACCGCCAGCTACACGGAGATGTTCCGACAGATGGAGCAGGACAAAATCATCTCCACACGTGGTCTGAAACCCGACGCCATCCACTTTGGAGAGCTGATCTTCGATGTGAACTCCGCCTACTTCCACAACCACGGCGGCTATGAATTTGCCAGGCAGTTTTACGCCGACGCCTACAAAGCCGCCGTGGAGATCGTGGGCGGGGAGCAGTATATCCTCTCCGCCGTGATGCACGCCGACGAGATCAACCGGGCTATGTCCGAGGCACTGGGCCAGGAAGTGTATCACTACCACCTCCATGTGGTCTATGTGCCGGTGGTGGAAAAGCAGATCCTTTGGAGCAAACGCTGCAAGGACAAGTCTTTGGTCGGCACGGTGAAGGAGACCGTCATGCAGGTCAGCCGGAGCAAGAAATGGATGTCCAAGCCCGCCCTCGACGCCGATGGAAACCCGGTCTTGCAGAAAAATGGAAAACCCGTCTTGAAAAAGTCCTACAGTGTGCTGCAAGATGATTTTTTCCATTTTATGCGCGCCGCCGGGTATACCGATGTGGAGCGCGGCGAGCGAGGCAGCACCGAAGAGCATCTGACCGTGACCCAGTTCAAGGTACAGGCGGAGCAGCAGCGGTTGGAGGCTGTGACCGCCCAGGTGGCCCAGGCGGAGCAGACGCTGAGCGCCACTGAGGCCGCCGCGCAGAAAAAAGCAAAGGAGCTGAAATCCCTCCAAAGCCAGACCAAAGAACAGCGCACGGTCGCCCTGACCGTACAGGAGGTCCAGTCAATGGGCAAGAAAAATCCCATTACCGGAAACATTTCACTGACGCCGCAAGAGTGCGACACATTAAAATCCTACGCTGTCAATAGTATCACCGTCAAGGCGGACAATGGCAGGTTGCAGGAACGGTTGGCTTCTGCCCAAAAAAGCGCCGCGATTTGGAAAAAGCGGTATGAATCGCTGAACGAAAAATATCAGGAACTAAAAAAGAGCATCCAGCCCTATCTGGACGCCGTGAAGCTCGCACCGGAGAGGGTGCGGGCTTTTCTTGCGGCCATTTTGACCCGCACCCAGCAAACAAGACAGCATGAGCAGCCTGTCCGCCGCGGGCAGGATATGGAACTTTGATCGATGGAGGTCACTATATGAAAAAACAAAACGATTTTATCAACGAAATGGACGATAAGTATATCGACATCGAATCCTGCTTTGACCCGGTTTTCGAGCCGCCGGCAGAACTCCTGGAAGAATGGAGCAAGCGGTATGAGGGGCCGGAACCGACCTTGGAAAACACATCGTTTTATGTCGTTGGCCCGGATGGCACGAAGTATTTCTACTGTGGTAATCTCTGCATCAAAATCTCTGAGCATTTTGCGGATGGAGGCAAGCAGATGGACGAGCTGGTGGAGGACGCCGTCCGCCACCATGCGGGCCGGGACAGCAGCGCCCCGGCCTTTTTGAATGCCGTTTAAGTGAAGAAAGAGCAATGACTGATCGTTGAATCGCACCCGCGCTTACAGTATAATAGACGTAGAAGTATTGTAAGCGTGGGTTGTTTCAACGCAAAGGAGGATATTACAGTGAAACAACCGAACAATACGAAAACCAAAATCTACAGCACCGCTTTGTATATGCGCCTGAGCCGCGATGATGAAAATTTCGGCGACAGCGTCAGCATTGAGACCCAACGCACCATCCTGCAAAAGTTTGCCGCCGAGAACGGCCTGCGCGTCTATGGCGAGTACGTGGACGACGGATGGAGCGGCACCAATTTTGACCGCCCCAGCTTTCAGCGGATGATGAATGATGTGGAAGCGGGAAAAGTCAACTGCATTGTGACCAAAGACCTCAGCCGGTTTGGACGCGAACACGTGATGATGGATTATTATCTGGAGTTTGTGTTCCCGGAGAAACAGGTCCGCTATATCGCCATTGCCGAGAATGAGGACACCGAAAAGGGCTTGTCTGAGTTTGTGCCGTTCAAGAATCTGTTCAACGAGTGGTTCGCCAAGGACACCAGCCGCAAGGTAAAGAGCGCGCTCCATGCAAAATTTGAAAAGGGAGAACGCATATTTGCCTATGCCCCGCTGGGATACAAGCGCCACCCGGAGATCAAGAACACGCTGACGCCGGATGAGGAAACCCGCTGGATCGTAGAGAAAATCTTCGATTTGGCTGTTCATGGCGCTGGCGCGGCCAAGATCACCCGCATTTTGATTGCGGAAAAAGTGCCCACCGCCGGTTGGCTGAACTACAAGCGGTACGGAACCTTTGCCAACATTTACGCCGGCGCGCCGGAGGAAAAGTCCTACGCCTGGACGATTGCACAGGTCAAAAGTATCCTGAAAGATGAAACCTATATCGGCAACAGCATCCACAATAAGCAGACCAACATCTCTTACAAGAACAAGAAAAAGGTCCGCAAGCCGAAAGAGGAATGGATTCGTGTGGAAAATACCCATGAAGCCCTTGTCAGCAAGGATGTCTTTGACCGGGTGCAGGAGCTGATCGAGACGCGCCGCCGCAAGCAGAAAGACGGCACGACACAGATCTTCTCCGGGCTGGTGAAGTGCGCAGACTGCGGCTGGTCGCTGGCGTTTGGCATGAACAATCAGAACAAAAAGCCCTATGGTCACTACCATTGCAGCAACTATGGCCAGGGTACCGGACACTGCACCATGCACTATATCCGCTATGATGTCCTTTATACCTACGTCCTGGCACGGATTCAATATTGGTCTTACCAGGCACAGATGGACGAGGGACGCCTGCTGCAAAAGCTGCTGAAAGCCGGTGACAGGGAGCGCACGGCAAGCCAGAAAAAACAGGCAGCGGAGCTGAACAAGGCAGAGAAGCGCAAGGCCGAGCTGGACCGCCTGTTTGCCAAGATGTACGAAGATTGGGCCGCTGGGCGCATCACCGAGTACAACTTCAATATGCTGTCCCAGCGGTATCAGACCGAGCAGCAGGAGCTGGCGGAAAAGATCGAAAAGCTGAACGCCGACCTTGTCGCCCAACAGCAGAGCGCCGTGGACGCCGAAAAATGGGTGAACCTGATCAAGCAGTATGTGAATCCCTCAGAACTGACTGCCGAACTGCTGAATGCCTTGATCGAGAAGATTGTCGTCCATGAAGCCGTAAAAGACGAAAGCAACACCCGCACCCAGGAGATTGAAATCTACTACCGTTTTATCGGCAAAGTGGAGTAAAAACGCAAATAAACCATTTATCTCTTTAAGTTGGGGAAACCGGCGATTGCTTCCCAGAAAAAGGACTACCGCTTCAAAATCGGCACGATTGGGGAAAAGAAGCCGGAGGACTGGATTG